>Ga0335085_10015865_pt1 | contig 10911 bp, 9 predicted proteins | sample Lox_Sample_45_FD_206712 | JGI IMG/M metagenome (GOLD analysis project Ga0335085, IMG submission 206712) | Soil microbial communities from Loxahatchee National Wildlife Refuge, Florida, United States - Lox_Sample_4.5 | ecosystem: Environmental > Terrestrial > Soil > Wetlands | place: USA: Florida... | reverse complement strand
CAACCACCGCGCATTAACGAAGCCCTGGCCCAAAAAAAATTCTCCTGCCCCGCGTGTGGCGCCGAGGCACAGTGGAATCCCGCCAAGAAAGCCCTCGTCTGCCCGTTCTGCGGCACCGTCTCCCCCGCCCAGGCCGAACTGACCGCCACCGGCGACACCATCATCGTCGAGCACGACCTCGTCTCCGCCCTGCGCGGCATTCCCGATGACCAGCGCGGCTGGCAGGCCAAAAAAATTTCCGTCCGCTGCCAGAGCTGCCAGGCGATTTCTGTTTTCGATCCCGGCCGCGTCAGCCAGCGTTGCGATTTTTGCGGCTCCACGGCCCTCGTGCCTTACGAGGAAATCAAGGAGGCCTTCTCGCCGGAAAGCCTGCTGCCGATGAAAATCAGCGAAAACCAGGTGCGCGATTCCATCCGCCGCTGGTACGGAAGCCGGTGGTTCGCGCCCAACAAGCTCAAACACGCCGCGCTCACCGACACGGTCAAAGGCCTTTACATCCCCTACTGGACATTCGACGCGCAAGTCCACGCGGATTGGACCGCTGAGAGCGGTTACTATTACTACACAACGGAAACCTACAGGGACGCGAACGGCAACACGCAAACGCGCCAGGTCCAGCACGTTCGCTGGCAGCCAAGCGCCGGTTCGGTGGACCATTTTTTCGATGACGAACTCGTTCCCGCCTCGCGCGGCGTCCACGCCGAACGGCTCCGCGAAATTGAACCATTCCCGACGAAGGAACTCGTGGCTTACAACGCGGGCTTCTTATCAGGCTGGGTCGTCGAGCGTTATCAAATCGACCTCGTCGCCGCTGCAAAGGAAGCGCGCGAAGAAATGGACGGCGAGATGGAGCAGCTTTGCTCCGCGGAGGTGCCGGGCGACACCCAACGCAATCTGCAGGTGGCCTCCGATTATTCCGGCCAGACCTTCAAGCACATCCTCGTCCCCATCTGGCTGTTGACCTACAATTACGGCGCAAAAAATTTTCAAGTGGTCATCAACGGCTACACCGGCGTCATCAGCGGCACCTATCCGAAGAGCTGGGTGAAGATCACGCTGGCAGTCATGGCGGGCCTGATCGCCGTGGGCATCATCGCGCTCGTGTTCAGCCACCACTGACCAGAAAAAAAGTCCAATTACTTCAACGCCGCGTACACACGATGCACATCATCGTGATCGTCAAGTGCGTTGAGAAAATCCTCCACTTCCTTGCGCGCCGCAGGACTGACCTCCGTCGAATTTTTCGCAACGTAACGAATCTCCGCCGCGATGACATTCCACCCCGCCGCCTTCAATGCTTTCGAAACCGCATCCAAATCCTTTATCTCTGTGAGAAAACGCGCGCCCTTCGTGCCTGCCGGAGTGTCCTCGGCTTCGAGCGGCTCTATTTCCTGCGCGCCCGCTTCAATCGCATCCCCCTCGGCATCGCGATTGGCATCGCCGTGCGTGGCTTCCACCACGCCGATGTGATTAAAGAAAAACGCCACACTGCCCGGCTGGCCCATCGAGCCGGCTTTGAACAAATTGCGGATTTCAGGAGCAGTGCGATTGCGATTGTCCGTCAGGCATTCAACCACGACCGGCACTTTGTGCGGAGCAAAGCCTTCGTAGACGACGGTTTCGTAATTCACCTTTTCGTCCAGCTGCCCCGAGCCTTTTTTAACGGCGCGCTCGATGGTATCGCGATAGACGGAAGCCTTTTTGGCTTTTTCTATCGCGACGAAGAGGCGCGGGTTGAGGTCAGGGTCAGGCCCGCCGAGTTTGGCCGCGACCATGATTTCGCGGACGAGTTTGGCGGTCATCTGGCCTTTTTTCTGCGCGCTGGCTTCGCGCCCGGCTTGTTTCCATTGTGCGCCCAAGGGATTTGTTCCTGTTTTACGTTGTTTCGATTACAGACCCATATTTTGCCCGATTGAATCAACCGGTCAATCTCTTTGCCACCGGCATCGGAGCGAGAGTTTCAGTGCGGTTCGCTCGTAGCACAGGCCTCCTCGCCCGCGGGTTCCGGCACCGTCCCGGCGCCAGGAACGACGGCCGCGCTCCATTACCCCCGGATGTCCCAACCAAATCCAATCATCTCAGGCAGTCGTTACTTTCCGCCTCGATCGGCTGGAATGATTGCTTCCTCCGGCGGAAGCTTGCCGAAAGGCACGACATTACAACGCCTGGCCCAGGCGTCATAAAGCTCCGACATCTCCTTCACCTTTTCAGGATGAGCAGCCGCCAGGTTGTTCTGCTCAGTCCGGTCCGTGCTGGTATCATAAAGCTCCCACGGTTGATCCCGGCGGGCCACCAGCTTCCACTGTTCCAGGCGCACGGCGCGATTACCCTCGTGCTCCCAGAAAATCGGCGACGGGTGCGTCCGGATTTTCCCCTCAAAAATGGGCAATAGACTCGTTCCCTCCAGCGGCTGAATGCGTTGGCCGCCCAAATAATCAGGATGCTTTGCTCCGGAAACTTCGACCAGCGTGGGCATGATGTCGGTGACGTGCCCAATCTGGCGCGACATCATGCCGGCATCATGAATCACCGCCGGCCAATGCACGATAAACGGCGACGCGATGCCGCCTTCGTGCGTGAAATGTTTGTAAAGCAGAAACGGCGTGTCGCTCACATTGGCCCACGGCGGCCCGTAGCTCTGCCAAACGTTGTCCGGTCCGGCAAATACCGAATGATCCTGATTTCCCACGGCGATGCTCCTTCCATCCCGTGTGCGACTGGGCACATCATACCACGACGGCTCAACCACCTCCGCGCAGCCGCCATTGTCGGAAAAGAAAATCACCAGTGTATTCTTGTCGATATTTTTTGCTTTGAGCGCCTCAAGAATTTTTCCGACGCCGCTGTCGAGATGCCCAATCATCGCGGCATAGGTTGCCATGCGATTTGCCTCCCATCTTTTATCCTTCACATTTTCCCACGCAGGGACGCGCGGGTCACGCGGCGACAACGGCCAGTTCCTGTCAATGATCCCCATTTGGATTTGCCGCTGATACCGATTGGTGCGGATGCTGTCCCAGCCGGCCAGGTAAGTCTCGCGATATTTCGCGATGTCCTTTTCCGGTGCCTGCAACGGCCAATGCGGTGCGGTGTACGCCACGTAAATAAAAAACGGTTTATTGCCCCCCGCCAAACGGTGGATGTCCGCCACGGCATATTCGGTGATCGCATCGGTGTAATAGAAATTTGTTCCATCGGCCCGAATCGGCGTATTGCCTCGCACAAGTGAAAACGGGTCGTAATAACTGCTCACGCCATGAATCGTTCCAAAGTAGTCCTCGAATCCCCGCTGGAGGGGCCAGTCATTTTTGTTGTCCCACCAGACTTCCAGGCTTTCGTGGTTTAACTGTTTCTTGCCGTCGAAATAGATGTGTGCGAGGTGCCATTTTCCCACCATCGCGGTATGGTAATCCGCCCGGCGCAATTCCTCGGCAACCGTCAGGCAGTTCCGACTCAGCTCGCCGCGATACCCCGGCAATCCACGATCGTCCATCATATTCCCAATTCCGGCCTGTTGCGGATATAGCCCGGTAAGCAGCGACGCCCGGGACGGGCAGCAGCGCGGCGTCGTGTAAAATTGCGTCAAACGCAATCCTTCAGAAGCCATTTGATCAATATGCGGAGTGGAAATCTCCGAGCCAAAACAACCCAGGTCCGAAAAACCAAGGTCATCCGCCAGTATCAGGACAATATTCGGCCGCGGCCCGGCTTCCGCGGCGGCGGACTTTATCGCAAGACTGCGCAGGCAAATCAAAACGACGAGCCACTTCAAAGCAATCCATTTGGTGACATGTTTGCGAATCATAGGTGCCGGTGGTGTTTCAGTTTAGGAGGATACCCCCTTTTATCCAGCGTGATTAGGCGTGATTAGGCGTTAGTAGGCGTGATTTCATTGCAAGGTGAGGGGGGAAAACGCGGAACGCGGAACGCGGAAAGAGGAAGTTCCAAGTTCCAAGTTCCCGTGGTCCGATTTGAATTTGATTTGCTGCTGGTCGCCCTGGCTCCATTTCATCTGCTGCCTTTCTATTCTCTCTCCTCTGAGATTGTTTTTAACACCGCCGCCGAAAGATTCAAGAATTTTTGGCAGTGTCCTGATGTCACTCCTTAGGAGCGCGACCTTCAGGTCGCTTCAATGCAATAGGGCCAATGGATCCGGCTTTTCGACACGCTCCATAATGTCGTGCTGAAGCGGCCCAAGGGCCGCGCTCCCCCAAATTAGGACACTGCCGAATTTTTGTCACATCCGCCGCCGCCAAGGCTATGGCGGACAGGGAGGCGCCGAGACAAAAAGTGATGGGTTGGATGGATTATCCGACCCGGGATAGCCTTTTCTGAATCGGGCAACCCCGGGGCTGATTTCCTCGACACCTTTGGTGTCGTCAGTATGCCGCGCTGCGCGCGGAACCAAGATTGCTGCTGGCGCAGGCCGTGAAATTAACGCACTTGAAGGTTGTAGAAGGCCGCTCAACAGGCTAGAGTGACCGCGACGTTGACCAACTTTTGAGGGCATTCCACATCGCCTCTCCTCGTCGGCCGAACTCGAAAATTACCAGTCGTTGGAAAATCGATTAACTATGTCTGAAGTGCATCTCAAAAAAGGTGAGCCGGTCGATAAAGCCTTGCGCCGGCTGAAAAAGAAATTGGACCGCGAACAAACGCTGATCCAGGTCCGGCTGCATCGCCGCTTTGAAAAGCCCAGCGCGAAACGCCGCCGCAAGGAAAAGGCCGCGCGCTTCTCCGCCATGCTCAAAGCGCGTTACGCGGACGTGTAAGCCCCGGGCTTCCCCGCGCCAGGGCCGTGGGGAAACATCCCGGTTGTTTATCTTTATTTTACGCATCTTCGCGTTGCTGCCCGCTCCTCGAAAACCCCTTCGCTCCTCTGGCATCCTTTCTCTATTCTCGTCTCTGCCTGATCCCGGGTGAGCGAGTGGGTTTTCCCAAGGAAAGCGATTGCTGTGACACTGGCGCTGGCCATCGCCGGCACCGTGGTCGTCGCTTTCATCGTGGAGTCCCCCGTCGGATTACGCCCCGAGTGAGGAAGTTGAGACCGCCAGTCTGGACATTTCGGAACACGGCGAAGAAGGCTATCGCGCAGAATCTGCCGCCTGAGCATGACAGAGGGGGGTAAACCGGAGCAAAGCGCGGACGAAAGTCCGCGCTTTTTTCGTTTGCATTGTCCTGGTCTATACCCCTATACCCTATCTGGTTTTAATGAGAAATTAGCCGAAACCGGGCATCCTTTGAATGAAATGGGTGTTCCATTGTCAATGGATATGAGCGGGACGGAGCCATGTTTGCAATCCGCCTTCCGCCAAACAGCAACTCGCATATTAGAAAAGCCGTGATTGATTTGACTTTAAAAAAACCAACCGTGTTGCTCATCGAAGATGAAGCACAGATACGTCGTTTGCTTCGAGTCTATCTCGAAAAGCACAATTACGATGTCCTCGAAGCCCCCACCGGCACTGACGGCATTGGCGTGGCTGCGGAACGCAATCCCGATGCGATTCTCCTCGACCTCGGATTGCCGGACATGGACGGGATGATGGTGCTCAAACGGCTGCGGGAGTGGAGCCGCGTTCCCATCCTTGTGGTTTCAGTTCGCAATCATGAAGATGAAAAAATAAATCTCCTCAACTGCGGCGCGGATGATTACATCACCAAGCCCTTCAGCACCGGGGAACTTCTCGCGCGCATCCGCGTCGCCCAGCGCCACGTTCAGCCTTCTGAAAACAACACAACTTTCCGAACTGGCAACCTGGAAATGGACCTTGCGGCGCGCACGGTAAAAGTTTCCGGCGAGAAAGTAAAATTGACGGCCACTGAGTATTCACTGCTTTCCCTGTTCGTCAGACACGCGGGAAAAGTGCTCACGCACACCCAAATCCTTCGCGAGGTTTGGGGGGAAAAGCATGAGGACAAAACCGGTTACCTGCGTGTTTATATGACCTACCTGAGGGACAAATTGGAGTCCGATCCAGCCGAACCCGAATTGCTGCTCACCGAACCAGGCGTCGGCTATCGGCTGGCCGCGAACGAATAGGCATCCCTGCGTTAGTGACGGTTGCCGCCGGGCTGAACTGTGGTAGGATTCTCCCATGAGAACACACCTACAGAATGGCCTGGCTGTTCTGCTTAGTTCGGCTCTGCTCATCTCCGCCGCTTCTCTCCGCGCCGACCAATTGCAAATGCAAAATGGCGACCGTTACGCGGGAAGAATTCTTTCGGTCACATCCGACACAATCGTTTTCCAAAGCGACGCGCTCGGCAAATTGACGCTCGCACGCGATAAAGTTTCCATGCTGGAATTCACCGGCGCGGCTCCGGCTGCGAGCAACTCCATTCCAAGGATTCCGGCCAAGGTCGCGGCGGTGCCCGCGTCTCCGTCTCCAAATGGAGCGGTTACGAATTCGGATATATCCGCCGCGTTGCGCAACCTCGGCGCAAATACGAATTTCATCCAACAGGTCCGCCAGCAAATGCTGAGCGGCGGCACACCGGCGGTGAACCAGAAATACGACGAAATGGTCGCCGGGTTGATGAGCGGCCAAATGAATTTGAACGACCTGCGGAACCAGGCGAAAGCAGCCATCAGCCAAATCCAGCAGATCAAACGTGAAACGGGCCCGGAAGCAGATGCTTCACTGGATACTTATCTCGCCATTCTGCAAAATTTCGTGAATGAAACTGAAAGCTCGCCCGCAACTGCCACGCCCACCGGCGTTTCGGGAACTTTTGGCACAAATTCTCCCGACGCCCGGCCGTGAAATGGAATTCATTGTAAGGTTTGCGCAGGCATTCGAGACGAATATGTTAGATTGTTTATGATTGCCAAACGAATCCTTATCGCCGGCGCTGCAGCTGCGGGAATCTGCGGGCTTTGCATTGTGGTTCTTCTCGCGGGACCTTCGATGCCACGATCAACCCCCTCAACTTCTTCGCAACTGTTCGGCAGCACGAATTCTGATATGAAAACTTTTGAAAAGCCTTCCGAGGCGGAATTAAAAAAACAATTGAACCCGATGCAGTTCCAGGTAACTCAAAAGGCCGCCACCGAGCCGCCTTTTCAAAACGAGTACTGGGACAATCACAAACCCGGCATCTACGTGGACATCGTCTCCGGTGAACCGTTGTTCAGTTCCCTCGACAAATTTGATTCCGGCTGCGGCTGGCCCAGCTTCAGCAAGCCTCTTTCGAACGACAAAATCGTCAAGCACGACGATAACTCTTTTGGAATGGAACGAACGGAGGTTCGTTCGAAGGCAGCGGATTCGCATCTTGGCCACGTCTTCGACGATGGCCCAGGGCCGACACACTTGCGGTATTGCATCAATTCGGCGTCGTTGCGGTTTATCCCGCTTGAGGACATGGAGAAAGCGGGTTACGGCGCGCAGCTCGAGCCGTTCATCAAAGCCGGTCTTTACAAGCCCGCTGCGACCAACGCCACTGCCAAACCTTGATTAAGTCGTTCGCTGCCACCAGTCCGAGTGCAGCAATCCCCATTCACGCACTGCGCGCTCGCGGAGCTTGAATCCGTTTTGCTCCAGAAAAATATCGGGCGAAACGAGCGCCGTTGCGGGCAGGCGCGTCACCACCCGAAAGAAGCGGTACATCACCCATAAAATCAACCGCGAGCGGTAACGGCGAAATCCATGCGCCGCCGACTGAAAATCCGCCAGCAACCAGCCAGATTCAGGCGCAGCCGCCCGCGCGAGTTTCGCAATCAAGGCTTCCAATTGTTCGTGTCGAAAACAATCCAGGAAAAAATGCGTGACGATTAAATCGAAGCCGTTATCAGAGGGTGACCACGTGAGTGCGTCGGCATGAATGAAATCCATTTTGCCGTCACCCTGCCCGCTCGCTTGCCGCCGTGCGAGTGCCAGCATGCGCGTGCTGGCATCCACGCAGGTGATGTTTGCCGTTGGCAATTTTCGGCGGCATTCCCGGAGGAAACGCCCGTTGCCTTCGCCGAGAATTAATACGTTGTTCGCTTCCGCGACGTGATCCAGGAAGGCCGTGCGGCAGCGTTGCAATTTTTCCCCCGCCAGCACGAGTTCCATCCACCGATAATGCGGCGCCAGGACGTCAAAGCTCATGAACTGCCCAACGAGAAAACATTTTCCGTCGATTCCACCACAGGCCGGCGACGATGCCGCCAATCACATATACCACCGCGTCCCACGGATCACCTGTCGCGCGCCGCATCAAATGCGGGCCAATCACTTCAAAAAGAATCGACCAGAAAACGGTGTAGAGCGCGATTTCTCCCCAGGTCGGCGGATCGTCCATCGTGCGCAGGCGGAGCCAGCGTTGCATCAGGAGGAGCGGCGGCAGCGCGCAGGGGATCAGCAACATGTCGTTGAAATGAAACCGCATGAAGGGACTGTGGACGCGCGGCTTGATATACCACCGATTCAGAGCGTACAACGAACACGAAATGAGAAACAGACCGTCGCGGAGATACCGGAACTTCTTCACAGCAATGCCATGATGGCAAACCCAAATATTCCGGCAACGAGCAGTTTGTAAAACAGAATCATGCAAGCTACTTTGCCTCATCCTGACTGGTCCCGCCAGAAATTTTTCTAAAGATGAAATTCATTTGGACCACGACCCTTTTAACAATTTTTAAATTACCGTCCCGTGCGGTACAATGCCGTTTTTCGGAATGATGATCACGCCATCGCGGATGAAATACAACGGGTGGTCGGCATTTTCAGGTTTTCCGGCCGGGGAAATCACGACGTTGTTTCCAATGCGCGCGTTTTTGTCGATGATCGCGTTTTCAATGCGGCAATTGGATCCGATGCCGATCCGTGGGCGCCCTGCTTTTTCATTCGCTTCAATCGATTCAGACGATTCGTAATAATCGCAGCCAAGCAGGATGACGCGATTCAACTCGGTGCCCGCGCCGACCAGGCTGCGAATGCCTACGATGCTGCGGTGGATGTGCGCGTGATTGATGATGCAGCCGTCCGAGATCACTGCGTGCTCGATATCCGCGCCGTTGATTTTCGAACCGGGCAAAAAGCGAGGCCGCGTGAAAATCGGCGAACTCATGTCAAAGAAGTTGAACCGCGGCAACTCCGCCGTGACGTCGAGGTTCGCTTCAAAAAACGAACGGATCGTCCCGATGTCCTCCCAATAACCCTGGAACACGTAGGAAAACACGTGGTTCGTTTCAATCGCGGTGGGGATGATGTGCTTGCCGAAATCGGTGAGTGTGTTTTCGAGCAACTGCCGCAAAACCTCGCGCGTGAACACGTAAATGCCCATCGAGGCGAGAAACAATTCGCGTCCGTCATCGACGATGCCCAGTTTCGGAAACCACTCTGGCGGGAGTTTCAACGAGTCCTGCAGCGCTGTTTCCTTCGGCTTTTCGACGAAACGCGTGATGCGGCGTTCTTCGTTGATTTGCATGATGCCGAATGATTGCGAATCGCGCCGAGAGACGGGAATGGTGGCGATGGTGATGTCCGCGCCGGTCTCCGCGTGTTGACTGATGATCTGGCGAAAATCCATCCGGTACAATTGGTCGCCGCTCAGGATCAGCAGGTAGTCGAAATCGTGCGTGAGAAAGTGAATGAGGTTCTTTCGCACAGCGTCGGCGGTGCCTTGATACCACGAAGTGTCGGTGAAGGTTTGTTCGGCGGCGAGCAGCTCCACGAAACCACCAGAGAAATGGTCGAACTTGTAGGACTGCGAAATGTGCCGATGCAGGGAAGCCGAGTTGAACTGCGTGAGCAGATAAATCCGGCGCAGGCCGGAGTTGATGCAGTTGGAAATCGGGATATCGACGATGCGGTATTTTCCAGCGAGCGGCACGGCGGGCTTGGCGCGCTCTTTGGTGAGCGGAAACAATCGCGTGCCCTGTCCTCCTCCCATGATCACGGAAAGCACGTTGCTCGTGTTGATGGACTGGCGGCCAGTTTGTGACATAAAACGAATCCTTTCGCGAAACTCTGAGAGAAAGTTATACATCGCACGCGACGGGAGCAAGGGCGCACTTTTCCTAATGGCGGCGGCGAAACCCAATCCGGGCCCCATCACGACCGTCTGGAGCGCCGCCTGCTTTTTTCAAACTTGCGGCCGCCAAACTTTTCCTGGCGAGGCCGGGATTCGCGGTCCCCTTTCCGCTTGAATTCGCGGTCGCGAGGGGCGGGAGTGGGTTTGGATTCTCCGCCACTTTGTTTTGCCAGGCGGAAATCCACCTGTTTCTTGAAGCTGTCCACCTTGGCCACCTGCACCTGAACCTTGTCGCCCAGGCGGATCACGCGGCGAGTGCGACGGCCAATCAACTGGCTGCGTTCGGCGTCGAAAATATAAAAATCATCCTCCAGGCCCGAAAGATGCACCAACCCGCTCATCGCCAGGCCCGGCACGTCGACAAAGAAACCGAAATTCCGCACATCAATTACCAGCGCCGGGTAGCGCGGCGGGTTTGGGGATTTCAATTGCGCCTTCAGGAACGCGTAGAGCTTCACGTCCTTGCTGTCGCGCTCGGCATCGGCGGAATTGCGTTCGGTGTCGGAAATGTGGTCGGAGGTTTCCTTGAGCGAATGTGTCGAGCCGTGGCTTTTTTGGAACAATGCACGATGCACAACCAGGTCCGCGTAACGGCGAATGGGCGAAGTGAAATGCGCGTATTTGGTTTTGGCCAAACCATAGTGGCCGAGCGGCTCGACCGCGTAGCGGGCGCGCATCAGCGAGCGGAGGAAACTGATTTTCAACGCGGCGCCGATCGCGATGGTGCCGAGTTTTTCCAGCAGCTTTTGGACTTCCGCGCGCTTCGTCAGGTTGCCGCAGGGGATGTGATGGCTGAGCACCTCCTCGCGAAATTCGCGCAGGCGCCGCTCATCCGGCGGCTCGTGCACGCGGTAAATGGCCGGAATATTTCGCGCCATGAGCTGG
>Ga0335085_10015864_pt1 | contig 10911 bp, 6 predicted proteins | sample Lox_Sample_45_FD_206712 | JGI IMG/M metagenome (GOLD analysis project Ga0335085, IMG submission 206712) | Soil microbial communities from Loxahatchee National Wildlife Refuge, Florida, United States - Lox_Sample_4.5 | ecosystem: Environmental > Terrestrial > Soil > Wetlands | place: USA: Florida... | reverse complement strand
GTCGAGGTCGCGATGCAGTGGAACGACTCGTACGCCGAGAACGTGCAATGCTTCACCAACAACATTCCCCAGCGCGACGGCGGTACCCACCTCACGGGCCTGAGGCAGGCGATGACGCGCACGCTGAACAACTATATCGAGAAGGAGGAGCTCGCCAAGAAGGCGAAGGTCGAGACCACCGGCGACGACATGCGCGAAGGGCTGACCTGCGTGCTCTCCGTGAAGGCGCCCGAGCCGAAGTTCTCTTCGCAGACCAAGGACAAGCTCGTCTCCTCGGAGATTCAGCCGATCGTGCAGGAAATCGTCGGCAGCAAGCTCGGCGAGTTCCTGCTGGAGAATCCGAGCGACGCGCGAATCATCTGCTCCAAGATCATCGACGCGGCGCGCGCGCGCGAGGCGGCACGCAAGGCGCGCGAGCTTACGCGCCGCAAGGGCGTTCTCGACGGGATGGGGTTGCCCGGGAAGCTCGCCGACTGTCAGGAGCGCGATCCGGCACTGTGCGAACTCTACCTCGTCGAGGGTGACTCCGCCGGCGGCTCGGCGAAGCAGGGTCGCGATCGGAAATTCCAGGCGATCCTTCCGCTGCGCGGCAAGATACTCAATGTCGAGCGGGCGCGCTTTGACAAGCTGATCAGCTCGCAGGAGATTGTGACCCTGATCACCGCCCTCGGCACGGGCTTCGGCAAGGCGGAGGGCGACAAGGAGGACAAAGACGCTTTCGATGTGGCTAAGCTGCGCTACCACCGCATTATCATCATGACTGATGCGGACGTCGACGGCTCGCACATCCGTACGCTGCTGCTGACCTTCTTCTACCGCCAGATGCCGGAGCTGGTCGAGCGCGGCCACATCTACATTGCCCAACCGCCGCTGTACAAGGTGAAGCAGGGAAAGGAGGAGAGCTACCTCACGGACGACCACGGGCTCAATCAATACCTGCTCAAGGTCGCGCTCAAGGGCGCCGAGGTGCTCCCCGGAGCCGAGCGCCCGGCGCTCTCGGGGCAGGCGCTCGCCAACGTCGCCCGGCAGTATCTGCTCGCCGAAGCGGTTATCGAGCGCTTGTCACGGGTGATCGAGCCGGCGGCGCTGCGGACGCTGCTGGCTGGGGTGCGCATCGACCTGTCGAGCGAGGATTCGGCAGCGGCGAGCGCGGCGGCGATGACGAAGGCAATTGCCGACCCCGAAGTGCGGGTCGAGGCGCGCTACGATGAGCAAACCGAGCTGAACCGCCTGTTCATTGTACGCACGCGGCACGGAACCGCACACACGACCTCGCTCGATGCAGAGTTTCTTACGAGTGGCGACTACGCGCCGATCAAGGCTGCTGCGGATGTGCTGCACGGGTTGATGCGTCCCGGGTCGAGCGTGCGTCGCGGCGAGCGCGCCGCGGCTGCCGCCTCCTTTGCCGCGGCGCTCGAGTGGCTGCTCGCTGAGGCGAGGAGCGCCGTGAGCATCCAGCGCTACAAGGGCCTGGGAGAAATGAATCCCGGGCAACTCTGGGAGACGACGATGGACCCGCAGGCCCGGCGCCTGCTCAAGGTCCAGATCGAGGACGGCATCTCCTCCGACGAGATATTCACCACGCTGATGGGCGAGGAAGTCGAGCCCCGGCGCGCATTCATCGAGAGCAATGCGCTCGGCGTGCGCAATCTCGACGTCTAATCTTCCCGCCACGGCCGCACCTGCGCGGCGGCGACCGCGATGACCGCTGATCGCCGCGCGCTTCTTGCGCAACTAGGGATCGAACCCGGGACCCCGGGTGCCTGCGTGGGCCCGGCGGCTTGGCGCGGGAGCGGCGCTCAGCTCGCCTCGCACAATCCCACGGATGGATCCGCCATCGGGACGGTGGCGACTGCAGGCCCGGCGGATGTCGATGCGGTGCTGGACGCTGCCGTCGCCGCGGCGCACGCCTGGCGCGAGGTTCCTGCGCCCAAGAGGGGCGAGGTCGTGCGGCGCTTGGGTCTGTTGCTGCGCGAGCACAAGGACGCGCTGGGTACGCTGGTATCGCTCGAGAACGGCAAGATCAAGGCGGAAGGCGACGGCGAGGTGCAGGAGATGATCGACATCGCCGATTTCGCCGTGGGCCAGGCGCGCATGCTCTACGGCAAGACGATGCACTCGGAGCGCCCGGCGCACAGGATGTATGAGCAGTGGCAGCCGCTCGGCGTGGTGGGAGTCATCACGGCGTTCAACTTCCCCGTTGCGGTGTGGGCATGGAATGCGCTCATCGCCGCGGTTTGCGGCAGCGCGACGATCTGGAAGCCTTCACCGAAGACGCCGCTCGCGGCGATAGCAGTGCAGCGCCTGTGCAACCGCGTCATCGAGGAGCTGCAACTGCCGCCGATCTTCACCCTCCTCGTCGACGCGACGCGCGACGCGGCCACGAGACTCGCAACCGATCCGCGGGTCGCGCTGGTATCGTTCACGGGCTCCTCTGCGGTCGGCCGTCAGATCGCGCAGACCGTCGCCGGCCGCTTCGGCCGCTGTCTGCTCGAATGCTCAGGCAATAACGCGATCCTCGTCGCCGAGGACGCCGATCTCGATCTGGCCGTCCCTGCCGTGCTCTTCGGTGCGGTGGGAACCGCCGGGCAACGCTGCACGACGACGCGCCGGCTGATCGTGCACGAGTCGATCGAGGCGGAGGTCCTCCGGCGGCTGCAAACGGCCTATGCGCAGGTGCGCATAGGCGACCCGCTCGAGACGGGCACACTCATGGGGCCGCTCATCGACGCGGCCGCGGTCGAGAGCTTCCGCGCCGCGGTGCAGGAGGTCCTGGTGGCAGGCGGGGAGCTCGTCTGCGGTGGCGGCGTCCGGCCAGGGCCGGGGTTCTTCGTCGAGCCCACGATCGTGCGCGGCGTAGACAACACCTGGCCGGTTGTACAGCGGGAGACTTTCGGCCCGATCCTCTACGTGATGCGCTTCCGCGAGCTCGCCGAGGCGATTGCCATGCACAACGCAGTCCCGCAGGGACTGTCATCGGCGATCTTCACGCGCAGCCTGCGCAGCGCCGAGACTTTCCTGTCCGCGGGTGGGAGTGACTGTGGCATCGCCAACGTGAACATCGGCACGTCGGGGGCCGAGATCGGGGGTGCGTTCGGGGGCGAGAAGGAAACTGGCGGCGGCCGCGAGGCCGGGTCGGATGCGTGGCAGGCCTACATGCGACGCCAGACGAGCACGATCAACTGGAGCCACGAGCTGCCGCTCGCGCAGGGCATACGCTTCGGCCCGGGCTGATCCGCTAGGAGGCAGCGCGCTTGCGTGCCGTCGGTCGCGCCGTACTCTTCCTGCCCGCCACGGGCTTGCGGGGCTTGGCGCCACGCGTGCGCCCCGCCTTCGCGGCGAGGAGTGCCACCGCCTCGTGCAACGTCACCGATTCGGCGGTCTGTTTGTCGGAGAGGGTCGCATTGATGCCACCGTGCTTGACGTAAGGGCCATACCGGCCTGCGTGCAATTCGACCGGTTGCTTGTCCTTGGGGTGCGGGCCGAGCACTCTCAGCGCGGCCGACCCGCGTGATCGCGTAGCGCCGGCCTTGGCGCCTTCCCGCGCCTGGAACTCGAAGCCGATCTTGCCATCCGGCTGGCGTACGAGGTAGGCAGCAAACGGGCGCCGCGTCCGGGCCGATACGAACTGCAGCAGGTCGGTCTTTCCGGAGGCGAGCAGCTTTTGCATCTGAGCGCGCTCGATCGGCCGCTGCAGGATGACGCGTCCGGAGCGGAAATCGCAGGTCTTGTTCGGACCGACGGCGCGCTCACATACGTACGCTGCCGGCAGCTCGAAGACCTGGGCGCCGCACTTCGGGCAGCTGCCGAGCGGCTCCTGCCCGGTGAAGTCAGGAGCCTCAGCCGCATCCGCGCCGTCGCCGAAATCGAACTGCACCTCGTACGCGTCGTTGAGCTTCAGTCGCGCGGCGAACGGCCGTCCGAGCTTGCTGCGAAAGCCCTCCAGCGGTCCAACCGCGCGCTCGGTGAGCAGCGTCTCTGCCTCCGGTATCTCGAGCTGTCGGCCGGCGATGATCTTCCACATCCCGAAGTCGCATGACTGGCACTGGAACTTCTTGTACTTCTCATGCACCTCTCCGCCGCACTTCGGGCAGCGCGCGGTGAGCGTAGCGAAATCTCCCGGGATGGTGTCGCTCTCGTAGTTTTTCGCCTGGTTCACAATGTGCTTGGTCATGCGCACTATCTCGCGCATGAACTGCTCGCGCCTGAGCTTACCGTGCTCCATCTGCGCGAGCTTGAACTCCCACTCCGCCGTGAGCTCGGGTGAGAAAAGCTCGGGAATGCCCAGCCCATGGAGGAGCGTCATCAGCGAGAACGCCTTCGCCGTCGGGGTAAGCTCGCGGCCGTCGCGGTGAACGTATTTCTCCTGGATGAGACCCTCGATGATCTGCGCACGCGTGGCAGGCGTGCCGAGGCCCTTTTCCCGCATTGCCTCGCGCAGCTCGTCATCTTCGATCGTCTTGCCGGCACCTTCCATTGCAGAGAGCAGCGTGGCCTCGCTGAATCGCGCGGGCGGGCGAGTCCGGTTGGCAACCACGCGCACCTCCTCGGTGGCGACCTGCTCGTTCGGAAGGACCTTGGCGAGCATGGCCTCTTCGCCGGATTGGGCATCCTTGCCGTAGACGGCGAGCCAGCCGGGACTGACGAGCACCTTGCCCTCGGTCTTGAACGGCTGTTGTTCGACCCGGGTGATGCGCGTCGTGAGGAGGTATTCGGCCGCGGGATAGAACACCGCTAGGAAACGCTTGACGACGAGATCGTAGAGCTTCGCTTCCGCCTCGCTCAGAGTCTTGGGCCGCTGCAGCGTCGGAATGATGGCGAAGTGATCGGAGATCTTCGCGTTGTCGAAGATCCGCTTGTTGGGCTTGACCCACTTCGCCTTGAGCACCTGCGATGCGAAAGGCGCGTAAGCCTTGATCTCGCGCAACGAATCGAGCGTGTCCCGGACCGTGGCGAGGTAGTCCTCGGGCAACGCGCGGGAGTCCGTGCGCGGATAGGTCAGGACCTTGTGTTTCTCGTAGAGCGCCTGGGCGAGGGAGAGCGTCGTACGGGCGGAGAAGCCGAAGCGGCCGTTCGCGTCGCGCTGGAGGCTCGTGAGGTCGTACAGCAACGGCGCGCTCTGGGAGGATGGCTTGGTCTCCTCCGTGACAACTCCCGACTTGTCCTCGCAGCGTTGCGCGATCGCCCGCGCCCTTTCCTCGTCCCATAGACGCTCGGGTCGCGCGTCGGGCTCCTCGTCGGACTTGCGAAACCGCTCATCGAACCACCGTCCTTCGTACCGCCCTCCGCGGGCGCGGAACGTGGCTTGGACCTCCCAATAATCGCGTGGTTGGAAACCGCGGATCTTCTCTTCGCGCTCGACAAGAATGGCGAGCGTAGGTGTTTGCACGCGCCCGACGGTCGTAAGCTGGAAGCCGCCCGACTTGGAGTTGAACGCGGTCATGGCGCGCGTTCCGTTGATGCCGACCAGCCAGTCGGACTCCGACCGGCAAACGGCGGCGTCGGCGAGCGGACGCATCGTCTCGTCGCTGCGCAGCGCGCCGAAACCGTCGCGAATCGCGCCCGGAGTCATCGATTGAAGCCACAGGCGCTTGATCGGCTTGCTCGTGTGTGCGTACTGGACGATATAGCGGAAGATCAACTCGCCCTCGCGACCCGCGTCGCAGGCATTGATGAGCTCCGTGACGTCCTTGCGCTTGGCTAGCTTGAGCAGGAGCCTCAAGCGCGTCGCGGTCCTCTCTATGGGCTTGAGCGAGAACTTGGATGGAATCGCCGGCAGATGAGTGAACGTCCACTTTCCGCGTTTGACTTCCTCCTCCTCAGGCATGCCGATCTCGAGCAGATGGCCGATCGCAGAGGAAAGCACGTAGCGGTTGCCCTCGAAATACTCGTCGTGACGCGTGAGCCCACCCAGGGCGCGCGCGATGTCGGCCGCCACGGAGGGCTTCTCGGCGATGATGAGGCTCTTGGCCATCGACCTTTGGTTCGGGCTCGGGTGCGAAAAGGACCGCAGATGATAAGCAAGGACTGGGTGCCGGGACAAGCCGACCGATTTTCCCGACGATCCGGCAAGTGGGCACTGGCCCCCGTTGGGGGTCAGCGCAGGATCAGTCGCGGCGCTGGTAGAGACCGCCCGGCAAGCTCACGACTCGACCTGCCACTTCGAGCTCTACGAGCGCAACGGTGATCGATTCGGCCGAAAGGCCGGTACGGCGCGCCAGCAGGTCGATTCCCGCTGGATCGTGACCGAGCGCGGCGAGTACTCGCGCCGCCGATCCTTCCTCCGGCAACGGTCCGCGGCGCGTGATCGGTTCCCTGCCTGTCCCCATTGCGGTAGGTTCGGTGTGCATGCCGAGTTCCTCGAGGACGTCCTGTGCCGTCTCGACGAGCTTCGCGCCTTCGCGGATGAGGCGATGCGCGCCCTTGGAAAAGGGGGAATGGATCGAGCCCGGGATTGCGAAAACTTCGCGGCCCTGCTCGCCTGCGAGGCGCGCTGTAATCAAGGAGCCGCTGTTGAGCGTTGCCTCGACGACGAGGACACCGCGCGCGAGACCGCTGATGAGCCGATTGCGCCGCGGAAAATTCTCGGGCAGCGGGGGCGTACCCAGCGCGAACTCGGAGAGCATCCCGCCTTCGCTCGCGAGACGCTGCGCAAGATCTCGGTTGCCCGCCGGGTAGATCCGATCGAGCCCCGTGCCAACAACGGCAAGGCTGCTTGCCGCGCCCGACAACCCACCGCGATGGGCAGCCGCATCGATGCCTACCGCAAGGCCGCTCACGATCGTAAACCCCGCGGCGGACAGCGCCGCAGCGAACGCCTGCGCGTGCTCGACCCCTTGCGGAGTTGCGTTGCGGCTGCCCACGATGGCCACCGCGTCGCGCGTCAGTAGCTCGGGTCTGCCGACATAATAGAAAGCGGGCGGCGGGTCGGTGATGTCGAGCAGCGCGGGCGGATAGTCGGCGTCGTCCCAAGCGACGAGGCGATGACCCGGTTCGCGCAGCCACTCGAGCGTGCGCTCGAGCAGGGAAGGGTCGGGCCCGCGCTCGATCGCGGCGGCAACCTCGGCGGAGGCAAGCGCGGCGATGCGCTTTCTTGCCGCAGCGCGCAGCTCGAGCGGGCCTCCGAAGTGCTTGAGCAGGGTGACGAGGTTACGCGCGCCCAAGCCCGGCAGCAGCTGCAGCGACGCCCAAGCCTCGACGCGGGCGTCGACATTCATCGGCGAGCGCGAAGCAGCGTCTAGGGTTTACGCACGATGTCCCCGGGGAAAACCGGGTCCGTCGTGTTCAGGACGATCGCGTAGGCGACGCGATCGAAAACGCGGAACACGAACACCAGCCCTGTGCGCTCGGACGGAATGTTCAAATACTGGGTCGGCGGGAGCAGAACCTTCGTACGGTCCGTGGTGGTCGACAGGGTGTCACTCGCTCCGTAGGGTCTCGGGTCGGGCATGACCGGGCCCGGGTGATAAACCGCGAGCACGCTGCCGATGTCGAGACCGTCCTGAGCGCCGCGGTCGAGCGTGACGATGTACCCCCGCCCGACCTCGTGCGCGTCGTTGGCGAGGTCGATAATTCGTCCCTCCACCACCTTGTCAGGCGCGTGGGGCACGTAGTTGATGAGCACCTCGCGCGGAGCAGGCACCAGCAGATCGCCAACGATAATCTCTTCGCGTGCGGCGGTTATGACCAGGGTGCTGACCTCGGCGAAGCGCTGGACTTGCGCCGTTCCGAGATAGCGCATCTCGTAGCCCAGGATCTCCTGGCTGTCGTAGGAGCGCAACACCCGCCCGGGTCGGTACAGGACCCACTGGCTTCCAGCCTTCTCGTCAACACTGACCGCGTAGACGATGTCGCCTTGTCCGCGCACGACGCGATTGTCGCGACCGGCGACTATCTTGCCGGCACCCGGCAAGCCATCGGGCCCGGTGACCAACGGACGCGTCAGGTACGGCTCGATGTCCTGCGCCGGAATGCTCGGGATCGCCTGTGACTCAAGTCTCTCGACGCGCACCGTCGGCGAGAGGCGCACGCTCCGGTCGAGCGTGAGCTGCCACTCGTCGCCAACACGGGTGAGAACCAGGACATCGCCCGGGTAGATCCAATGCGGGTTCTTGATCTGGTCGCGGTTCATGCGCCAGAGCTCGGGCCAGCGCCAAGGCTGCTTGAGGAACTTGCCCGCGATGTCCCACAGGGTGTCGCCCTTCTGCACCGTGTAGCGATCCGGCCGGTTTTCCTGAAGCTGGATTTCCTGAGCTCGCAGGGGCACCGAAGCGAGCAGGAGCGGCAGCAGGCAGGCCGAAACCAGCAACGACGCTGTGATAGACTTGACGCGCATGACGCCTCTCCGCAACTGAGTGGTTAAGCGGGCCTTGCTATCGTCCTAAACCGCCGCAAAATAAGGGCTTAGGTGTGATTCTGCATCTCAAGTCTGCATTTTGCAAGCAATTATGGTCTTGAACATCCTCGAATACCCCGACCCACGTCTCAGAAAGGTTGCAGCCGCGGTCCCTGCCATCACCCCGGAAATTCGCAAATTGGTCAGGGACATGGCTGATACGTTGTATTCCGCGCCGGGGGTGGGGCTAGCCGCCACCCAGGTGGACGTCCACAAACGTGTGATCGTCATCGACGTGAGTCCCGCCAAGGACGAACTGCGAGTGCTGATCAACCCCGAACTCATGGAGGCCGAGGGCGAGGCTGTCGAGGAAGAGGGGTGCCTGTCGGTGCCTGGCTACTACGACAAGGTGCGGCGCGCCGCGCGGGTCCGGGTGCGCGCCCAGAACGAACGCGGTGAGGTCTTCGAGCTCGCTGCAGAAGGCATGTTAGCGGCGTGCGTCCAGCACGAGATGGATCACCTCGTGGGCAAGGTGTTCGTGGATCATCTGTCGCCGCTCAAGCGCGCACGGCTTACGACCAAGCTCAGGAAGAGACAGCGGGCCGCCTGATGCGGATCGGCTTCGCCGGAACGCCGGCATTCGCAGCGACGGCGTTGAAGGCGATCCTAGCGGCGGGCATGCGCGTCGTCGTGATACTGAGCCAGCCTGATCGGCCGCGCGGCCGGGGCCTCAGGGTCGAGCTCGGACCTGTCAGCGCGCTCGCGCGTGCTGCGGGCATTCCGCTGGTGCAGCCCGCGCGGCTTGCCACCGAGGCCGAGCGCGCTGCAGTCGTGGCCGTACCGCTCGATGTTCTCGTGGTCGTGGCATATGGTCTTATCCTGCCTCCCGAGATCCTCTCTTGGCCCACCCACGGCTGCATCAACATTCACGCGTCGCTTCTGCCGCGCTGGAGGGGTGCCGCGCCGATCCAGCGCGCGATTTTAATGGGCGACGCGGAGACCGGGATCTCCATCATGCGTATGGATGCCGGTGTAGATACAGGACCGGTCATCACCCAGATCCGGCTGCCGATCGGTGCACGCGACACTGCGGGCGTGCTGCGCGAACGCCTGGCGCAAGCGGGCGCCACGGCGATCGTCGACTGCCTCACGCGGCTCGGCCGCGAGGGGCGCCTCGAGACGACGGCGCAGGCAGATTCCAGTGCGACCTACGCGGCGAAGATCGGCAGCGAGGAGAGCTTGATCGACTGGCAGTTAAGCGCAAAGTCGATCGATCGTGCGGTGCGCGCGTTCAACCCAGTGCCCGGAGCGCGCACATCCCTCGACGGCCAGTTGCTGAAGATCTGGGATGCGGAGCCCGGGACCGGACACTTCGGCGCGCCGGGGTCCGTCGTTCGTTGCGACTCGCGAGCCATCGTGGTGGCTTGCGGTGACGGGGTCCTGCTCGTGCGCGAGCTCCAGCTTGCCGGAGGCAAACGCCTTTCGGCCGCGGCGTTCCTCGCGGGACACCGCGTAGTCGCAGGCGCGTGCCTCGGGCATCGGGGCGGCTGAATCGCGGGTCGAGCGAGAGGAGGTAGCTCGATGAGCTCGGAGCGCGGCGCGATGGAGTTCGCGCAGCGAAAGGCTGCGCGGGTCGTGCAGCAGGTCTTGAGCGGCTCGACCCTGCCTTCCGCGCTTGCGGGCACCGCGGCGCCGATCGGCGCGCGAGCACTGGTGCAGGAGCTTGCCTACGGAACCCTGCGCTTTCTGGGCGAGTTGCGGGGGATCGTCGCCTTGCTGGCGGACCGCCCGCTCGCTGACGCCGACGTCGGAGCCATTCTATGGGTCGCGCTCTACCAGCTCATCCACACCCGCGGACCGGCGCACGCCGTAGTCGACAATGCAGTGCAAGCGACTGCCAAGCTGCGGCGCAGCTCCGCTCGCGGTTTGGTCAACGCGCTGCTGCGCGGGTTTCTTCGTCGTCGCGACGAGCTCGTGGCAGCAGTCGCACGCGAACCCGAGGGCCGCTTCTCCTACCAGCGCTGGTGGATCGACCGCGTCGCCAAGGAGTACGGAGATCGATATGTCGAGATACTCGACGCCGGAAACACACGGCCCCCGCTTTGCCTGCGCGTAAACCGCAGACGCATCACGCGCGACGACTACCTCGCGCAGCTCGCGGACGTTGGAATTGCCGCGAGCCCGACAGGCGCAGTGGGGGTGATCATCGACAAGCCGCGCCCGGTGGACGCACTGCCCGGATTCGCCGACGGCCGTGTCTCTGTGCAGGATGCCGGTGCGCAACTCGCGGCGCCGCTGCTCGAAGTGCGCGATGGGATGCGCGTTCTCGACGCCTGTGCGGCGCCGGGCGGCAAGACCGCCCACCTCGCGGAGCTCGCAACGCTCGACCTGACGGCGCTCGATGCGGATCGTGAGCGCATCGAGCGCGTTGCGGAGAACCTTTCGCGTCTCGGGTTCGAGGCGCGGCTTGTAGCCGCCGACGCTGCCAATCTCGAGAGCTGGTGGGACGGGCGGCCTTTCGAGCGGATTCTCGCCGATGTGCCATGTACGGCATCGGGCGTCGTGAGGAGGCATCC
>Ga0335085_10015863_pt1 | contig 10911 bp, 9 predicted proteins | sample Lox_Sample_45_FD_206712 | JGI IMG/M metagenome (GOLD analysis project Ga0335085, IMG submission 206712) | Soil microbial communities from Loxahatchee National Wildlife Refuge, Florida, United States - Lox_Sample_4.5 | ecosystem: Environmental > Terrestrial > Soil > Wetlands | place: USA: Florida... | reverse complement strand
CCGTGTACCTCGCCAAGCAAGTCTCAACCATCGATCAAATGACCAACGGCCGCTTCATTTTGGCGGTCGGCCTCGGCGCCTATCGTGAGGAGTTCGAGGCCTGGGCGGGCCACCGCTATCCGAAAGCGCATCGCGGCGACATGCTTGAGGAAGGCCTTGCCGCATTTCAGTGTCTGATCAACGAGAAGGTCTCCACCTTTTCGGGAAAGTACTATTCCTTCACCGACCTCGAACTAGCGCCGAAGCCAAAGCAGAAGCCATTTCCGCTATATATTGGTGGCCACAACATGGCTGCGATTGAGCGCGCCGCGAAGATCGGCTTCGGCTGGCTTCCTGGTTGGCGCCCCTTTAACGAAATTGCTGAACGCATTCAACAACTGTATCGCCTCGCCGAGGCGAACGGTCGTGATCCAAAGGAGATCGAAGTCGCGCCGCAGTTCTCCCTGCTCATTGGAAAAACCGACCAAGCCGCGGAGAAAGCCTATATGGAAAGCGGCCTCGTCGCGCACCGCAAATCACTCGCTTATACCGGCCGCGATCCGGCGTATCAGGTGACGGGCAACCTGGTCGGCTCACCGCAGCTGATCATCGACAAGATTCATCAGCTCAAGGCCATGGGGGTCGACCATTGCTCGGCAATGGCAATCGCAGTGAACAGCGAGCAGGAATACCTTGAGCAAATTCGTTGGTTCGCAGAAGAAATTATGCCCCATTGCCGCTAAGGGGTGTCAATGCTTCAACCGGATCATGTAGCGTTCGCCGACCTATCGACGCCGTGCTTGGTGGTCGACGGGCCGGCGCTTCAACGCAACATCGACAAGATGGCTGGGCTGGCGCGTTTTGCCGGCGTGAAGCTGCGGCCGCATGCCAAGACGCATATGGATCACCCTCACCAGGTTGAGGCGCTGGCATCGGCGCTGCAGCCGGGCGACCCTCAATTCGGGGTGCTGGTCGACGTTGATGTTGGTCAGGCACGCACTGGAGTCGTTGACATCGCCGACGGCTTGCGGCTTGCGCAGCTGATCGCGCAGCAGCCGAAACTGAAATTCATGGGCATTCAGGGATTTGCCGGGAACGCCCAACATATTCCCGATTTTGTTGAGCGCAGGGAAGCAGCGCAGAAAGCGGCAAACAAACTGAGTGTATTGCGGGAGGTTCTGTCATTGGAAGGATTGAGCCCGGCAATCATCACCGGCAGCGGCACGGGTACTCAGAACTTCGATGCACAGGGCCCGTATACCGAGTTGCAAGTTGGTTCCTATGTCTTCATGGATGCCGATTATGACCGCATACGTGACGAGCGCGACGAGCCACCGCCGTTCGAGCCGAGCCTGTTCGTGCTGGCGACCGTGGTCTCGGTTAACCGAGCGGAGGAGGTAACGGTCGATGCCGGGACGAAAGCCCTCGCGACCAACGGACCTGCGCCGGTCGTGCTGCTTGGTGCGCCCGCAGCCAGCCGATATCGATTCGGCGGCGACGAGCATGGAATCCTCTCAATTCCCAGCAGACAGCCCCCGCCGCGTCTCGGCGCACGCGTTCTGATTGGGGCGACTCATTGCGACCCAACCGTCAATCTGCACGGCTGCTATTACGAATTTGGCGACGAGGCGGTGAGGAAATGGCCCATCCTCGGCCGTTACGGTGCATACGAGGTTGCGCTATGAACAACGTAGCTGGTCTCAGGTGTTTTCGCTGCGATACGCTCTATCCGCCGGACCATTACGCCGACGACTGCCCAAATTGCCGTCCGGTCGCGCCAAGCAACTTGCTCGTTGCTTACAGAACCCAGAGCGCATCAAAACCCAACATTCGCAATGGGGCTGGGCTGTGGCGTTACAGCGCGCTACTTCCCGTCGAGCCTGCTGAAGCGATCACTCTTGGCGAAGGCGGTACGCCATTGCTGTCGCTCGAAAGAACGGGCAAAGCGCTCGGCATCGCACGTCTGCTCGCCAAGGACGAGACGCGGAATCCGACCTGGTCGTTCAAAGATCGGCTCGCGTCGGTTGCGGTCTCCGTCGCTAAATCGATGGGGGCGCGCGTGATCGTCTCGAGCTCGACGGGAAATGCCGGCGCCGCAGCTGCGGCTTATGCCGCAAAAGCCGGCTTGCCGTGCGTAATTTTCACGACCAGCGGTGCGGCGGGCCCGTTGATGATTCAAATGCGCGCTTACGGCGCTACGGTCCTTGCGCTCGATAACAAAGCAGACCGGTGGCCGTTGATGCAGCACGCCGTTCGTGAATTCGGCTGGTTTCCGACCTCGCCTTTCTTTGGTCCCGTGGTCGGCAGCAACCCGTATGGTATCGAAGGTTATAAGACGCTCGCCTACGAAATTGCCGAGACAATGAATTGGGAGGTGCCGGATTGCTGCGTCATTCCTGTGTGCTACGGCGATGCGCTGGTTGGAATGTGGCGTGGCTTTGAAGAGATGCGCACGTTCGGCTGGACACGCCGTACGCCACGGTTGATCGCGGCGGAGATCTACGGGTCTCTGAGCACTGCGTTGCGCAATGGCACGGATGCGCTTCCCGACATGCCGATGACGCACGAAACGGTCGCCAAATCGACGACCGCTACACGTAGTACCTTTCAGGCGCTGAAGGCGATCCGCGAAAGCGAGGGTACCGCGATTGCCGTGAGCAACGATGCGATCATGCAATGGCAATACACGCTCGCACGCGAGGGTCTTTACGCCGAGCCTGCTTCAGCGGGCGCCTTGGCTGCCATTGAGCAGCTGCGCACCCGCGGCGGCATCAAATCGGCCGAAACAGTCGTTGCGCTGCTGACCGCGAGCGGCTTGAAGGACACCGCCGCAACCGCTGCATTCCAGGATGATTTGTCGCCGATACCAAAGGATCGCAACCAAGTGTTCGCGATCCTGAAGACACTAAACGAACGTTCGATGAGACCGTAGCGACTTAGACGATCGCCTCAATTTGGCCTGTCCTTCGGAACGGGGGACTCCTGGGCGAATAGGTACATGGACCAAAGACATACAAGGAAGAATTCGCTCTGCCAAGCGACATCAATTTTTGCTCTCAGCCGAGGACTAATAATTTTCGACCTGATCTATCTCTTTAGATCGGTCTTCGAAGTCGTTAGCCGGATTCGATTGGTCGCCTTTGTTCCGGAGAAGGCTCCGGCAATAGTACGCTATGCCGGTGCTTTCTGGTGCATCCAAGCACGCAAGTAGATGATTCATTCCGATCCTATCAATCACCACGAAGACCTCGAACTATCTCTATATCATTTGGAGAGGGGAATATCTGCAGGCTAATGCTTGCCAAATGCGGGCTTGGAATGTGAGAGTACCCATCATCTTGCCTGCTCACGCTCTCGATCGTCGATATAGTTAGATCAAAGGGAGAAAAATTTCTTGGAATCGATAGATCTTTCTTAGTGGCTCAGTAACCGCAAAGACTCGCGCAGTGCTGGTAACTCCGATCTGCACCCAGAAAGCGATCACGGCGACCAAAGTTCCTTCCAAGTATCGGATTCGCAAAAAGCGTTTCGCTGGCATCGTTTTTTGGACCGTCTCATTGCGCTCATTGATTTTTGAGATTCGTCATAAGAGCTTGTCAAAATGTAAATGCTGGTAATGAGGATCGAAGACCATATACAGAAATATAAGCGGTTTGACCGATTACGGTCTCGATTCGATCCCACCGATGATTTTGAATTGTGGTATTGGGTGTCTCTCAACGCGGGAACCGCGCTAATCAACGCAGCGCTGCATTCCGCCGGCATTACGCGCGCGCACGATAGCTTCACCACTCAAATTCCAAACGTGTACTCCATCGTCGGACCACACGGCGCGCGGAGGCTTGCATATATGTTTGACGTCGACATCATTCACGTGGGCATGCCAAAGATCGAAAAGCCCCTGCCCGGCGGCATCGCCACGGCGTTTCGCGAGATGGAGGTACTTGAAACCTTCCGCGATCCATGTATCCGGGAAGATCGACCGATTACTGAAGATATCATCCGCAATTGTTCCACGGCGTATGACAACTGCATTGCAGCCCTGATGCAATTTGTAAAACTATGAACCCTGAACTCCACCGTGCCAAGGCCGAGCGCATAACCCGCTCGATGCGAAAGCTAAACGATTCTGACTACGAGACGGTTATCGAGGCATGCATGCTGGCTGGCAGCCACTGGCTGAACTTTGCATGTCATAAGATGGAGTTGACGAGTCCCAGCACCGACATCATGCATGCCGAATATCTCAACGGCATCCACCGCATCGAAATTTCATTGCGAACGCCTGCGCTTTTGCAGGCAATTGACGAAATTGAATCCCATCGCGCAGGCTTCGTCCGTGGCAATTTGGATGGCGGCGAGCAGGTCGCAGCGCGTTGTCGCGGGCTGCTCAATCTGATTCAGCGCGAAGCCTCTGCAGCAAAGCCTCTAAAACGACCCGGGAAAGATGAGTTGTCCTCGACGTCGCAGCGTTAGCGGTCTTGTTCGGCTCGATCATCCACGTGCGACAGCCACTGTTTCCATTTCGAAAAGCTGGTCGGCCGTGGAGAGCGCAGTCACAACAAAAAATGAACTAGCAGGTGGGTTCGTCGGGAAATACTTAGAGCGCGCCTCCATAATTGTGGGACGAAAGAGGATATTGGTTGCAAACATTGTGATCTTGACGACATCGGAAAATTCGAGGCCGCAGCTGGCGAGAGCGTCCCGCACGTTGCGATACACCTGTTCAACTTGCGCTCCGATGTCGCCCCGGCCAACGATCTGACCGGCCGCATCGTGGGCAACGATACCCGCCGTCCACACGATCGGACCCGTCAGCACGACATGGGAATAGCCCTTTGCAGCGTAGATTTGAGGTACCGTTACGATGGCTTTTTTCATGACGTTCTCCATGACTAAGTGGGCTTTCATATTCCTGGTGACGGCGGACGCCACCGGAGGAGACGCCGCTCAATTATTTTTGACGCCTCAGTGAGAACAACTCCGATCGCCATTAGGATCAGGAGAATAGAATAGACCCGCGTCGAGTTGAGGAAACCACGCGCCGACATCATCTGGTATCCGAGACCTCTGGTAGAACCCACAAATTCTCCAACAACAGCACCGACCAGCGCGAAGGCCACGCTCACGCGCAACGCCGCAAACACCCATGAAAACACAGACGGCAAGACTACGAACCGAAGAATCTGAAACCTGCTGCTGCCCATGGTCCGTGCGACTTTAACGAGATCCGGATCTACCGAAAGAATGCCTGCATAAGTGTTGTAGAAAACGACGAAAAAGACGATCGACCAGCTCAGAATGATCTTCGATGCTATGCCAAGGCCAAATATCAAGACGACCACGGGGCCAAGTGCCGGACGCGGCAATGAGTTAAACCCGATCATGAGCGGTTCTAACAGACGATTCAGCAGAGGCAGATAAGCGAACAAGAAGCCAACGAAAATTCCGCTCGCCATTCCGAGCAACAGGCCCCACGTCGCAGCTTCCAAAGTAAAGGCGAAGTCGCTCGTGAATTCGCCGTCGCGAATACCTTGAAAAAGGTCGACAGCAATTCGCGACGGCCGACTGAAAAAGATCGGATCGATTACATGGACACCCAGGCCGAGCCCTCCTGCAAGAATCTCCCAGAGCAACAAGGCCGCCGCGATCACAGTTACCTGTCCACCGAACGTGACAATACGGCCCGATGTGCCGCCGAGCCTCATCGGATGACCTCACAAAAATCCTTCCAGAGCTGCTCGTAAATACTTCGGAATTGCGGCGCGAGTTTCAAATTTATCACCGACCTCGGATACGGTATGTCGATATTGCGACTTGTCCGAACCGAGGTCGGCCGTTTTGTCATTAAGATCACTCGCGTGCCGAGCAAAATCGCTTCCTCTAGATCGTGCGTCACAAAAATCACGGTCTTTCTCGAAGAGGACCACAAATCGATAATTTGCTGCTGCAATGTCATTCGGGTGTGTGCGTCCAGCGCTCCGAGTGGCTCGTCCATTAAGATGATCTCGGGATTGTAGGCAAGAATCCGGATAATGTTGCCGCGCTGCCGCATGCCGCCCGACAGCTCGTACGGGTAGCGGTTTTCAAAACCACGCAGTCCGACACGATCGATCCAGCTCCGCGCGATCGACTCACGCTCTTGCCGCGAACGCCCGGCAATTTGGAGACCAAATTCGACGTTCTGGATCAGTGTCCGCCAGGGAAACAGCGTATCCTTCTGAAGGATATATCCTACAGTCTGTTTGCGCTCGGCATGGTCCACAACCACTTTGCCAGTGAGCGGGCCATCCGCTGCCGACCACAGACCGGCGACAATATTCAAAATTGTCGATTTCCCGCATCCGCTGGGACCGACAATTGTGACGAATTCGCCTTCCCGAACTGCCAAGTCGACTTTATGCAGGACCTCGACACCATCGCCGGCTCCGCCCGCATAGCGGGCGGAGACTTGCTCGAGGATAATTTTTTCTTCGCTCAGTTCCGGCTCCCCGCAAATTGTGTGTCGACCATGTCACTGTAACTTAGCGGTTTTTTCAAAGCGCCTCCGCCACGTGCCAGCGCAACCTCAACATCGATGCCGAGCCGGCTGATCGAGCCGTCGGGACTGAAGTTACCCTTTATTCGATCAATGATTTTCGTCATGAGCGCGGGATCCACTTTAAAGCTCTTTGCCGTAGCGTTGGCCACCTCGCTGGCCGTTCGCGAGTGTATAAAAGCCAGGGCTTTCTTGAGTGCGGCGGTTGCACGCCGGATCACATCCGGTCTTTTGGCAATCATATCCTCTGAAACAGCAAGCACCATCGAAGATGCCGATTTGCCAACCCACTTGTCGTGGTCGGCAGGATTTTCCACGTCCACGAGCGGATATCCAGTCTTACGATCGAGAAGGAACGTCGAGATCGGCTCGTAAGTCATGAGTGCGTCGATCTGCCCGCTCTCGAGCGCAGTCATCATTGTGGCAGGATCGGCAGATTGCAACGGAAGGAAGGTTACGTCAGAATCCTTTAGTCCGGCCTTGTGAATGAACGAAAGGGCGGCCATGTGGGTAGACGACCCGAGGGCGGTAACCCCGATCTTGCGCCCCTTTAGGTCGGCCACCGTTTTGACCTCATTCTTCAATTGCGAACGCGCATACAGACTGAAGATCTCTTTGGCGTAGTATTCGAAAACTATCCGTTGCCGGAGACCTGCAGCCCGACCAACGATGTACGTGAAAGTGCCGACGTCGCCAAAATCAAGATCACCAGCAGCGAGAGACTCACGCACGTTCGGGCCGGGCCCCATCATTGGGTTTTCGAGCTTCAGTCCTTGCTCGGCAAGATATCCCTGGCTCATCGCGACGAAGAGCGGCGTCTCGAGTTCGATAGAGACCGTTCCGCCCCATTTGATTGTCACCGGTTCGGCTTTTTGCGCCGATACTGGGGCATTTGCGATCAGAAGCAGCCCAAGAGATGTCAGCAACGCCAAAGACAACATCTGGCCGCGGCGACCTATTTCGCATGCACAGTTTACCAATTTCTGACTTCCATTCATGACTTTCTCCTTTTCGGATTGATCATTTCCATCATGGGTCAGTGGACGGCCCATCCGTCACCCGGCGACATAGCCTTCGGCGATGTCACGTTCTGTAAGCTCGCGCAGCCTCTCGCTAACTTTCCCGAAGCCACCCCCGCCCGGCAAACCCAGTTCCAGCGTGTCGCCTGGCTCAAGAACAATCACACTCTTTGGTGGATCGACGGATTGGCCATTCTTCTTAACGAAACCGCTGCGGCCAGGAAGACCGCCCTCCAGCCCCTGGGCGGGAAATCGAGTCCTATCGGTCAACAGTGATACGCTGAGTGGTGTCTCGGCTATCGATTCAATCAGGATGTCCTGGCCGCATCCTCCGCGGTGCTTTCCCAACCCGCCGGAGTCCGTGGCCAGGCGCTTGTGTAAGAAGCGCAGCGGCGCCAGATTTTCCGTGATCTCGACCGGCGTGACCGAAATATTTGTTGGAAAGCTCGAACACGAGACGCCATCGTCTGAGTTCGAGGCACCGGTCCCTCCGTTAAAGAAAAGGACTGTTGTTGAGCCGCGTTGTCGCGTTGTTGCCGGCACTTTGAAGACAACGCTCCATAAAGGGGTGCCGCTGTCCGCCGGGACTTGATCTGGTATTGCCCCCGCCAGGGCTTGAAAGATGGCTCCCGGCAGAAGGTGACCCGTCAGGTGCCGAGCTCCGACCGCAGCTGGAGGAAGAGCGTTGAGGATGCAGCCGGTTGGCGCGAAAACATCGAAGCACCTCAACAGGCCCTCGTTGTTCGGGATATGAGGAGCCAGCAGCGTTTTGAAAGGGTAAACGGTAAAAGCAAATGTGTGATTGAACACGGCATTGATGCCCCGTCGGCTTTGCAATGACGTGCCGCTGTAGTCCGCGAGGATTCGACCGCTCCGAATTTCAAGAGCAACCCGGATCGTCAACGGTTCGTCCCAGCCGTCCGCGTGCGTCTCGCCAACGTACCGGCCTTCGGGTAGGCCTTTGATCGCATCGGCCATCGCGCGTGCGGAAACGTCATTGATCGTGCGGGCCAGCGACTTCAAGTCCTCAAGACCGGCTTCCGTCATAAATTCTGTCAGCTTGCGGGCCATCACGTCGGTAGCCGACAGCTGCGCGCGTATGTCACCGATAACTTGCTCTGGATTGCGGACATTCGATTCAATAATCCGATGCACGTCCTCGTTTACGTGGCCACGGCACAAATATTTTAATACCGGAATCCAAAGACCCTCTTCGTGCACCTCTACTGCGTCCGCAGACCATTGGCGACCACCAATATCTGACATGTGCGCCGTGATGCAGGTAAAAGCCACAATCTCCAAACCGCGAAAAACCGGCATCGCGACCGTAAAGTCGGGAAGATGCCCGGTGCCTAACCACGGGTCGTTGGTAATCAGGACGTCACCCGGTTCGAGCTGTTCGCGTGGCACGCGCTTCAACATCTCGCGCACGGTACGCGGCATCGATCCAATGAAACCGGGAACGCTGATGGTCGACTGCGCGAGAGAGTAACCGTCGGCATCGAGCAATACGCAAGCGAAGTCGTTCGATTCGCGCACAACGGTCGAGAACGACGTGCGCACCAACGCAGCTGCCGCCTCATCAACGATTGAAACGAGCCGGGCCCAAAAAATTTCAGTTTCAATGGCATCAAACGTTCTAGGCGTCACGGATTTCCTCTCCACTACCAATCTCGACCACCAAGTTTCGATGTTTGTCGACCTTCATCCGGTCACCCGGGCCAACGACGACGGTCGATTCACGCTGTTCGACCAGAGCGGGCCCCGTTGAAGCGTAACCGATAGGAAGATGACGATGGTCGTAGACCGGAACTTTTTGATACCGCTTCAGATCGCTGACGTAGATTTTTCGGCACCCACGCTGGATCACGCCCGGTTCGGCGGGAGGCGCTGTCGCCCTGTTCAGCTCAAATTGTCCTAATGGGCAAGATGCCGTAAGTCGAATATTTATAACTTCGTTCGGGATATCCGTAATGGCGCGGCCAAATAGCTCCATATACTTGGCGTAGAAACTGTCGCGGACACGGTCACTCGTCTTGCTGCAGAAGTTACCGTCCAATTGCACATTCAGTTCGTGATCTTGGCCGACATACCGAACGTCGGTACTGCGTTGAAAGACAACATCGGAAGGAAGACCGCCGGCCGCCGCCAGGATCTCTGCTGCGCGGTGTTCGAGGGCGTCATACTGTAATTTGACGTCCGACCAATCGATACTCTCCAGTGCCTCGAAACGTGTACGGGCAAGATCTATCGACAACGGCGCCAATAGAAGTCCGAGCGCGGAAAACACCCCAGCGCTTAGCGGTACGACGATCCTGCCAATGCCAAGACGGCGAGCGATTTCGCGGGCGTGTATTGGTCCGGCCCCGCCAAAGGCGAACATTAGAAATTTACGTGGATCCTTACCTTTCTCCGCCACATAGATCTTGGCTGAGTTCGCCATGTTTTCGTTAACGATCCGAAAAATTCCACTGGCAGCCTCGTCGACCGAGATTCCGAGCGGCCGCGCCACACGCTCGTTGATGACCTCTTCGGCGCGCTTGCGATTGAGCCGCATGCGCCCACCCAGAAAATGATCGGGGTTGAGGTACCCGAGTAAAAGGTTCGCGTCGGTAACGGTCGGCTCATTACCACCGATATTGTAGCAGGCGGGACCTGGATTCGAGCTTGCGCTTTCCGGCCCCACTTTGAGCAATCCCATCGCGTCGAGCCGCGCTATGCTCCCGCCACCGGCGCCAATTTCGATGAGGTCAATGCTAGGCAAGCGCACAGGAAAACCGCTTCCTTTCTTAAAACGGTCAGCGCGCGCCGTATCGAATTGATAAGTGATGCTGGCCTTTCCACCGGTTACCAAGCAGGTCTTTGCGGTTGTACCGCCCATGTCGAATGAGATCAGATCGGGGCGGCCCATCAACGTGCCAAATTTCGCCGCGGCAATCGCCCCGGCGGCAGGCCCTGATTCCAGCAACCGGATCGGGACTCGCTCAGCCTCCTGAGTGTCGAGAATCCCGCCGTTTGATTGCATAATGTGGATCCTCGCCGAAAGGCCCATACGATGCAACTCGCTCTCAAGAGCGTTGAAGTAGCTGCCGATAAACGGCTTGACGTACGCATTGAGCACAGTCGACGACAGGCGTTCGAATTCCCGGATCTCGGGCGCAACATCGGACGACAAGGAGAGCATCAAATCAGGCGCTTCCTCTCGGAAGAGCGCTTCAACCTTTTTTTCGTGAACGTTATTACGGTACGAATGCAAAAGGCATACGGCGACTGAACGAATGCCGCGATCGCGAATGGCCGTCGCCAAAACGCGGATATCCTCTTCACTTAACGGCTGAACGACAGATCCATCGGCACCAATTCGTTCGTTCACTT
>Ga0335085_10015862_pt1 | contig 10912 bp, 12 predicted proteins | sample Lox_Sample_45_FD_206712 | JGI IMG/M metagenome (GOLD analysis project Ga0335085, IMG submission 206712) | Soil microbial communities from Loxahatchee National Wildlife Refuge, Florida, United States - Lox_Sample_4.5 | ecosystem: Environmental > Terrestrial > Soil > Wetlands | place: USA... | reverse complement strand
GCGTTACCGAAGGTCGCCTGGAGGGCCTGCGCGGAAGGATTCACGCCGAGCGGAACTGCTGGACGGAATTGCCGAAGGGCTCGGAGATCTCGTCGATCTGCTCCGGCTCGAGCCGGAGACCCTTGTCGTTCAGGAGGTGCTCCACGCGGAGCGTGGGGTCGAAGAGGTCTTCTCCCTTGATTTTCTTGTGGAGCATCAGGATGCCGTAGAGCAGGCCTTCCGGGCGCGGCGGGCAGCCGGGCACGTAGACGTCCACCGGCACGACGGTGTCGATGCCCTGTACCATCGCGTAGTTGTCGAAGATGCCGCCGGTCGAGGCGCAGGCGCCCATCGAGATGACCCACTTGGGCTGCGGCATCTGGTCGTAGATGCGCCGGATGACGGGGGCCAGCTTGAAGGGCAGGCGTCCGGCGCAGATCAGGACGTCGGACTGCCGGGGCGAAAAGGCCTGCCGCTCCATGCCGAAGCGGGCCAGGTCGAAGCGGCTCGCCGCCGTGGCCATGAACTCGATGGCGCAGCAGGCGGTGCCGAAGGGCATCGGCCAGAGCGAATTGGCCCGGGACTGGTTCACCGCCCAGTTCACGAGCGCCGTGAACTTGGTGGTGAGCCAGTTGTCCGAGCCCTTCACGGTTTCGACGTGCTTCATGGATACCTCAATCCCACTGGAAGGCTCCCCGCTTCCACACGTAGACGTAGCCCACGAACAGAATGACGAGGAACACCAGCATTTCGACGAGCAGGAACCCCATGCCCGGGCCGCCCGCGGCGCCGCTCCCGAAGTAGATCGTGGCCCAGGGGATGAGGAACACGGTCTCGATGTCGAACACGATGAAAAGCATGGCGACCAGGTAGAACTTGACCGAAAAGCGCTCGTGCGCCGAACCGAGCGGCGGCATGCCGCTCTCGTAGGGCGCCCGCTTGACCGGCGTGGGCCGCCGGGGTCCCGCGAAGTGGGAGAGCACGATCATCCCCGCGGCGTTCACGAGGACGAACACGAAGAGGATGAGCCACGGGACGTAGGGCTGGAGCATTGGGTTCGTGAAATAATTCACGTGAAGACTTTCGGAAGCTACCGGGCGGCGGGGTCACTGTCAACCGAAACGAGTGGCGTAAGTCTTGATGGCGCCGATATATTGCGCGCCTATGTCGATCAAATCCGACCGCTGGATCCGCCGGATGGCGAAGGAGCACGGGATGATCGAGCCCTTCGCCGAGGAGCAGGTGCGGGAGGGCTGCATTTCCTACGGCGTGTCGTCCTACGGCTACGACATGCGCGTGGCGCGCGACTTCAAGATCTTCACCAACGCCCTCTCGGCCATCGTGGACCCCAAGCGCTTCGACCCCGCCTCCTTCGTGGAGTTCACCGGCGACGTCTGCGTGGTCCCCCCCAATTCGTTCGCCCTGGCCCGTTCGGTCGAGTACTTCCGCATTCCCCGGGAGGTGCTCACGGTGTGCGTGGGAAAGAGCACGTACGCCCGCTGCGGGATCATCACCAACGTCACGCCCTTCGAGCCGGAATGGGAGGGGCACGTCACCCTCGAGATCTCGAACACCACGCCCCTCCCCGCCAAGATCTACGCCAACGAGGGGATCGCGCAGGTGCTGTTCTTCGAGGCGGACGCGGACGACGTGTGCGAGCGGAGCTACGCGGACAAGAAGGGCAAGTATCAGGCGCAGCGGGGCATCACCCTGCCCCGGATCTGACGGCCTCGGGCCGCGGCGTCAGGTCGCCGCGGCGGCTTTCCGGCTCCCCACCACGGTGATGACCAGGGCCGCCGCCAGACCGATCACGAGCTTCCACTTCCACTCGACCTCCAGCGCGGGCACGAACACCTGCAGCAGGTTGAAGAGGAAGTCGAAGGTCCCGATCAGGAGGCCCAGGAGGACCGTCGGCTGGAGTGAGCGGCCGACCTGCATCAGGCCGCCGGCGGCCACGAGCGCGACCGCTCCCTGCCCCGCCGAGAGCGCCAATACCCCGCCCCCCTCGTCCACCAGGCTTCCGACCACCGCGGCCCGGTGGCCGATCCGGCTGAAGAGGTAGGTGTCGAGCAGCAGGACGACGAGGCCGGCCACGGCCGCGCACGCCGTCGCCCATACCGCGTACCACACCGCCACCCGGGACTGGTCCGGACCCTCAGCCATGGATCGCTCCTCGGTAGTCGCCCCCAATTTGCGGGCGAGCCGGCTCCGGCGCTAGCGCAGGGCGGCGCGCGCGTCGTCCAGGGCGCCCCGGGCGGCGTCGATGCGGGACGCCAGGTCGGCCACCTCCCGCTCGGCGGTGCCCGGATCCCCGTACCGGATCGCCTCCGCCACGCTCGGGAAGGCGAGCGTGGCGTACCCGTTGTCCACGTCCGACGCGAACTGCAGGCTCTTGAACCAGCTGCCGGCGTACGTCAGGCCCTGGGGCCGGGTCAGGCGGCGCTCCACCTGCATCAGGGCCCGGGTGGCCGCGGCCGCCCGCGCGGGCGTCAGGCCCCGGGCGAGCGCGCTGTCGCGGGCCCCGGCGAAGGCCCGGGCGCTCGCGGTGAACCGCTCGAGCGCCTCGCTCACGGGCTGGGTGCCCACCGCCCACCCGCGCCTGGCAATCTCGGAGTCCAGGTCGGACACGAGGTCCGTCATCTCGGCGCCGAAGGCCGCGTAGTCGAAGGGCGCCACGTCCGCGTCGGCGAGCCGTGCGACGAGCACGGCGTCCAGCTGGGCGGCGGTGCGGTGGGCCCGGAACTGGGGGTCGCCGAACGCGGTCATCCAGGCGTAGTCGTCGTACTGGGAGTGGTAGACGCCGGAGGGGCCGCCGAATCCGATCTCCGCGGCCGGGATCCCCAGGTGGTGATAGAACCCGGCGAAATCCGACCCGCCGCCCATGTTGCCGAGCTCCAGGGACGCGGTGTCGCCGTGATGGCCCGCGAGCCAGGCGTCGTACAGGGACCCGGTGCCCGAGAGCGCGGGGACCGCGCGGGTGGCGTCGCGGATCAGCGGCTTGAGCGACGGCGACCCCGCGCCGCCGAAGGACGTGCCCGTGGCCATCGCGTCTTCGTTGATGTAGACGACGGCGTGGGCCGTGAGGGAATCGGCCATCTGCTCGACCCATTCGGTCGAGCCGACGTCCCCCCATTCTTCGGCGTCCCACGTGGCGAAGATGACGGTCCGGGCGGGGCGGATGCCGCGCTTCGCGAGCTCCCCGAACGCCCGCGCCACCGCGAGCACCGTGGTGGTGCCCGAGATGTTGTCGTCGGCGCCCGGGCCCCACGCGTCGCGGTGCGCCCCCATCACGATCCACTGATCGGGATAGACGGCGCCCCGGATCATCCCGAAGGTGTCCCAGATGGGGTGCAGGGCCCGGCTGCCCTGCTCCACGCGCAGGAGCAGGTGCACCTGGACCGGTCCGGGGCCGACGTGATACCGGAGCGGGAGCCCGCCCTGCCACCCCTGCGGCACGGACCCGCCGCCCAGCGCGGCCAGGATGCGCTCGGCGTTGCCGTAGCCGATCGGGATCACCGGGATGTGGGGGACGTCGAGCGAGTCGAACGGGACGCGCCGGGCGCCCGGCACCGACGCCCAGCCGGGCGTCGTGGGGTCGCCGTCCGGATTGAGCACGCTGCCCCGCTGGATCCCGCCCCAGGGCCGCATCGGCCCCCGGGGATAGACGTCCCCCCGCACGTATCCGTCCTCCGCGGGGTCGGAGTAGAGGATCAGGCCCAGGGCGCCGTGGCGCTCCGCCTCGCGCGCCTTGATGCCGCGGTACGACCGCCCGTAGCGGGCGAGGACGATCTTGCCTTTGACGCTGACGCCGAGGGAGTCGAGGGTGCGGTAGTCCTCGATGAGCCCGTAGCCCACGTAGACCACCTCGCCGGTGACGTCCCCGCTCGCCGCCGTGCCGTTGAAGGCGAGCACCTGCGGGCCGGCGGACGTCGAATCTCCCGCCACCGGCGGCTCCGCCAGCGTCAGGGCCTGCGGCGTGGCGCCGGGCTCCGTGATGAGCCAGAGGGCCGAGGTGTCGGGCTGGGGCAGGAACACGTCGTAGGTCGCCGTCCAGGTGTCGAGTCCCCAGCTCTTCATCAGGCCGAGCACGTAGTCCCGCGTCACCGCCTGGGCGGGTGTGCCGGCCAGGTGCGGCGCGCGGGAGAGATCCTTGGTCCAGATTCGGGCGGACTGCGTGTCCGGCACGGCGATGAGGGCCCGCTCGACCGAGTCCTCGCGGGCCACGGCCGCGGGGGCGAAGCCGATCTGTTGGGCGGCGAGGGGGGCTCCGACGAGCAAGAGCACGGCGACCGGACGCATGGGACCTCACGGACGGGGGAAACGGGGCGAAGACGGAAACAAGGCACGGGGGCGCCCGGAGTCAACGCCGGGGCCCGCGCCGGTCACTCCCGGGTGATCAGCCGGGCGCTCCGGTCGTAGAAGAAATAGTCCCAGGCCCAATCGAGCAGGACGAAGAGCCGGTTGCGGAATCCGATGAGCTGCAGGATGTGCACCACGAGCCAGACGACCCAGGCGGGAAAGCCCTGGAAGGCCACGCCGTGGATGTCGGCCACCGCGGCGTTCCGGCCGATGGTGGCGAGCGTCCCCGGATCGCGGTAGGCGAAGGGGCGCGGCGGGCGGCCCGCCAGGGCCAGCCGCACGTTCCGGGCGGCGGCATCGGCCATCTGCAGCGCCACCGGAGCGAGCATCGGCAGGGGCGCGCCGCCGACTTCGAGGTACGCGGCGTCCCCGATCACGGACACGCGTTCGTCGTCCGGGAGCCGGAGCGCCGGCGTCACCGCGACCCGCCCCTGCCGCGCCGGCGCGACCCCCAGCATCGCCGCGACCGGGACCGCTTCGACCCCGGCGGCCCAGATCAGGGTCCGCGCCGGGGTCATTTCGCCCCCCGCGAGCTGGGCGCGCGCGCCATCGTATCCCGCCACGGCCGTCTCCAGACGGACCTCCACGTGCTTCCGGCGGAGCATCCGCGCGGTCGCGTCCGACAACCGCGGCCGCATGGCGGTGAGGAGCCGGGGCCCCGCCTCGAGGAGCAGGACGCGCACGTCGGGCACGTGCAGGGCCGGCGTGTCGCGCGCGAGCACGAGCCGGATGAGCTCGGCCAGCGCCCCGGCCATCTCCACTCCCGTCGGTCCGCCGCCCACCACCACGAACGTGAGCAGCGCGCGGCGGCGGTCGGGGTCCGGCTCGAGGAGGGCCTGCTCGAAGCAGGTGAGGACGTGATTGCGGACGGCCACGGCGTCGTCGACGCTCTTCAGGCCCAGCCCGTTCCGCGCGGCGCTCTCGACGCCGAAGAAGTTGGTCCGGCCGCCGGGCGCGAGGATCAGATGGTCGTAGGGAACGTCGCCGGCGCTGGTCCGCACCCGGCGGGCGCCCCGGTCGATCCCGGTCACCTCGGCCATCCGGAACTCGAGGTTCCGCTGGCCGCGGAGGATGCGGCGTACCGGCCGGGCGATGGACGACGGCTCGAGACCCGCCATCGCGACCTGGTAGAGCAGCGGCTGAAAGAGGTGGTAGTTGTGCCGGTCGAGGAGCACCACCCGGACCGGGCTCCGGGCGAGCGCGCGCGCCGCCCGGAGCCCGCCGAACCCCGCTCCGACGATCACGACCGTGGGCGTCACCGCCCGGGCCTTACTCGAGGACGACGGCCGTTCCGTAGCAGAGGACTTCGGTGGCCGACGAGCGCTGGCCCCCGATCTCGGACGCGTCGTAGGCGACGCCGAGCACGGCGTTGGCCCCGAGCTCCCGGGCGTGGGTGATCATCAGGTCGTACGCGGTCTGGCGCGCCTGCTCGCACATCTCGGTGTAGGCGCCGATGTTGCCGCCGACGATGGCCTTCAGGCCGCCCAGGAATCCCTGGCTGATGGTGGGGGCCCGGACGATGATGCCGCGGACCAGGCCCTTGTACTCCCGGATGCGGCGGCCTTCGACGGTGAAGGTGGTGGAGACGAGGATCGAGGACGGCAGGGCCACGGAGCCTCCTGGCGGGGGTCAGTCCGACTCGGACAGGATCGCGATATCCCGGGACTGGTCGGCGGTGATGCGCTCCCGGATGGCGTTCCGGGCGTCGAGGAGCACGATCACGGGCTGGTGCGCCTTCGCTTCCTCGGGCGTGAGCTGGGCATAGGCGATGACGATGACGTGGTCGCCGGGATGCACCAGGCGCGCGGCGGCCCCGTTGACGCAGACCGTCCCCGAGCCGCGCTTCCCCGTGATGGTGTAGGTCTCGAACCGGTTCCCGTTGTTGACGTCCACGACCTGCACCCGCTCGAACGGCACGATCCCCGCCGCGTCGAGCAGCTCGGCGTCGATGGTGATGCTGCCTTCGTAGTGCAGCTCGGCCTGCGTCACCGTGGCGCGGTGCAGCTTGGCTTTGCAGAGGGTGAGGTACATGGAGAGAAGATAGCACCGCCCCCAAGGCGCTTGCTCCCGGGCCGGACCGCCGTGTATCATCCGGCGGGATTTCCCCCTGGACGCCCTCTCCGGGAGCGTGGATGTCGCAGACGCCGTCCCTCGCCCGTTCGCTGATCGGCCGGAAGGTCCTGATGGCCGTCTCGGGCGTCGTGCTCCTCCTGTTCGTCCTCGCGCACATGGTGGGCAACCTCCATTTCTTCGAGGGCCCGGCGCGGATCGACGCCTACGCGCGGTTCCTGCGGACCGTGGGAGAGCCGGTGCTGGGCTACGGGCAGGCGCTCTGGGTCGTGCGGATCGTGCTGCTGGTGGCCGTGGGCGTTCACCTCTGGTCCGCCTGGGCGGTCACCCGGGCGTCGTGGGCCGCCCGCCCCGTCCCCTACCGGCGGCTCGCCGCGGTGGAGACGACCTACGCGGCGCGCACCATGCGCTGGGGGGGCGTCATCCTGATCCTGTTCATCCTCTTCCATTTGTTGGACCTGACCGTCGGCACGGCGAACCCCGCGTACGTGGAGCTCGACCCCTACCACAACATGATCGCGAGCTTCAGCCGGTGGCCCGTGGCGGCCGCCTATCTGCTGGCCATGGGCGCGCTCTGCCTGCACATGTATCACGGGATCTACAGCGGGTGCCAGACCCTGGGCCTCAATCACCCGCGCTACAACCGCTGGCGGCGCGGGATCGCCGCCGTCTACGCGGTCGGCGTCGCCGCCGGGTTCGCGGCGGTGCCCGTGGCCGTGCTCGCGGGCTGGGCGAGGTGACCGTGGAGCTCAAGAGCGCGGTGCCGGCGGGGCCGATCGGCGAGCAGTGGGACCGCCACCGGTTCGAGATGAAGCTCGTGAACCCCGCCAACAAGCGGAAGCACACGATCATCGTGGTGGGTTCGGGGCTCGCCGGCGCGTCGGCCGCGGCCTCGCTGGCCGAGCTGGGGTACCAGGTCCATTGCTTCTGCTTCCAGGACTCTCCCCGCCGCGCCCACTCGATCGCGGCCCAGGGCGGGATCAACGCCGCCAAGAACTACCAGAACGACGGCGACTCGGTCTACCGGCTCTTCTACGACACGGTGAAGGGCGGCGACTTCCGGTCCCGCGAGGCCAACGTGTACCGGCTGGCGCAGATCTCGACGCAGATCATCGATCAGTGCGCGGCCCAGGGCGTGCCCTTCGCCCGGGAGTACGGCGGCCTGCTGGCGAACCGCTCCTTCGGCGGGGCCCAGGTGTCCCGCACGTTCTACGCGCGGGGCCAGACGGGGCAGCAGCTCCTGCTCGGGGCCTACCAGGCCCTGGCGCGGCAGATCGGCCTGGGGGGCGTGGTGATGCACCCGCGCACCGAGATGCTCGATCTCGTCGTCAGCAACGGTCAGGCCCGCGGCATCGTGGTCCGCGATCTGGTGAGCGGGGCGCTGTCGTCGCACCTCGGCGACGCCGTGGTCCTCGCGACGGGGGGCTACAGCAACGTCTACTACCTCTCGACCAACGCCCAGGGCTGCAACGTCACGGCCACCTGGCGGGCGCACAAGCGCGGCGCCCTGTTCGCCAACCCCTGCTTCACCCAGATCCATCCGACCTGCATTCCGGTCCACGGGGAGCACCAGTCCAAGCTCACGCTGATGAGCGAGTCGCTGCGGAACGACGGGCGCGTGTGGGTGCCCAAGGCCAAGGGTGACCGGCGCCCGCCCGGCCAGATCCCCGACGCCGAGCGGGACTACTACCTCGAGCGGATGTATCCGAGCTTCGGCAACCTGGTTCCCCGGGACGTCGCGAGCCGCCGCGCCAAGGACATGTGCGACGCCGGGCTGGGCGTCGGCGGGGGGCACGCGGTTTATCTCGATTTCCGGGACGCCATCGGCCGCCTGGGGGCGTCCGGCGTGGCCGAGCGCTACGGGAATCTCTTCGAGATGTACGAGCGGATCACGGGGGAAGACCCCTACCAGGTGCCCATGCGGATCTACCCGGCCCCGCACTACACGATGGGCGGGCTCTGGGTGGACTACAACCTGATGAGCACGATCCCGGGCCTCCACGTGATCGGCGAGGCCAACTTCTCGGACCACGGCGCGAACCGGCTGGGCGCGAGCGCGCTGATGCAGGGCCTCGCCGACGGCTACTTCATCCTCCCCTACACCATCGGGAACTATCTGGCGCAGGCCAAGCTCCCCCCCATCGGGCCCGCGGATCCCGAGGTCCGCCGGGTGGAGGCCGAGGCGGCCGAGAAGGTGCGGAAGCTCCTCGCGGTCCAGGGGTCGCGGAGCGTGGACAGTTTCCACCGGGAGCTGGGCCGGCTGATGTGGGACGCCTGCGGGATGTCGCGGAACCGGGCCGGCCTCGAGGGGGCGATCGACCGGGTCCGCGCGCTGCGCGAGCGGTTCTGGAAGGACGTCTTCGTCGCCGGCGCGGGCGAGGATCTGAACCAGTCGCTCGAAAAGGCGGGCCGCGTGGCCGACTTCCTCGAGTTCGCCGAGCTGATGTGCGAGGACGCGCTGCACCGCGAGGAGTCGTGCGGCGGGCACTTCCGCGAAGAGTACCAGACCGCGGACGGCGAGGCCAAGCGCGACGACGCGCGCTTTTCCTACGTGGCGGCCTGGGAGTTCACGGGGGTGGGCGCGGCGCCCAAGCTCCACAAGGAGCCCCTCGAGTTCACCTACGTCCATCTCGCGCAGCGGAGCTACAAGTGAGGCTCATCCTGCAGGTGTGGCGGCAGGCGGGGCGGGACACCCCCGGCGGCTTCGTCCGGTACGAAGTGGCCGACGCGTCGCCCGACCTCTCGTTCCTCGAGCTCCTCGACCTCCTGAACGAGTCGCTGATCGCGAAGCACGAGGAGCCGGTCGCCTTCGATCACGACTGCCGGGAGGGCATCTGCGGGAGCTGCGGCATGGTGATCAACGGCCGGCCGCACGGCCCCCAGCGGCACACCACGGCCTGCCAGCTCCACCTCCGCCACTTCCACGACGGGCAGGAGATCTGGATCGAGCCCTGGCGCGCGAGAGCGTTCCCGGTGCTGAAGGACCTGGTGGTGGACCGGAGCGCCTTCGACCGCGTGATCCAGGCGGGGGGCTTCATCACCGCCCGGACCGGCGGCGCTCCGGACGCGAACGCGATTCCCGTGCCCAAGGGGGACGCCGATCTCGCGATGGACGCCGCGCAGTGCATCGGGTGCGGCGCCTGCGTGGCCGCCTGCCCCAACGCCTCGGCCACGCTCTTCGTGGCCGCCAAAGTGAGCCACCTGGGGCTCCTGCCCCAGGGGCAGCCCGAGCGGTACGCGCGGGTGGTGCGGATGGTCGAGGCGATGGACGGCGAGGGGTTCGGCGCCTGCACCAATCACGGCGAGTGCATGGCCGCCTGTCCGAAGGGCATCAGCGTGGACTTCATCGCGCGGCTGAACCGCGACTACCTCAAGGCCACCCTGGCGCCGCCGCCCGAAGGCGCCGGGTGGACCGGCGCCTAGAGCGTCACCGCCTTCATCGTCTCGATCACCGACTGGGCCGACTTCGCGAGGTCGGCCTTTTCGCCGGCGGAGAGCTCGACCTGGAGGATCCCCTCGAGCCCCTTCCGGCCCAGCTTGCAGGGCACGCCCGAATACATCCCCCGGAGCCCATACTCGCCTTCGAGCCACGCGGCGCACGGCAGGACCCGCTTCTGGTCCTTCACGATCGCCTCGACCATCTCGGCGGCCGCCGCCGACGGCGCGTAGTAGGCGGAGCCCGTCTTGAGGTACTGGACGATCTCCGCCCCGCCGTTCCGGGTCCGGGTCACGATGGCGTCGAGCCGGTCTTTCGCGAGGAGCTGGGTCACGGGGATCCCCGACACCGTGGTGCAGGAGACCAGCGGCACCATCGTGTCGCCGTGGCCGCCCAGGACCATCGCCTGGATGTCCTTCACCGACACGTCGAGCGCTTCGGCCAGGAAGGCGCGATAGCGCGCCGTGTCGAGTACGCCGGCCATGCCGATGACGCGCTCCCGGGGAAAGCCCGTCACCTGCTTCGCGACCCAGCACATCACGTCCAGCGGGTTCGAAATCACGATCACGATGGCCTGCGGGCTCGCCTGGCGGATCTGCCCGGCCACCGACTTCACGATGTCGGCGTTGGTGCGGACGAGGTCGTCCCGGCTCATCCCGGGCTTCCGCGCGATCCCGGCCGTCACGACGAAGATCTCGCTCCCCTGGGCCGGGCCGTAGTCGTTCGCCCCGACGACGCGGGTGTCGAAGCCCTCGATGGGAGCCGACTCCCACTGATCGAGGCCCTTGCCCTGCGGGACGCCCTCGACGACGTCCACCAGCACGACGGTGCGCGCCAGCTCCTTCTCCGCCAGCCGCTGCGCCGCCGTGGCACCCACGTTTCCCGCACCGACGACCGTGATCTTGTTCAGCATGCCCCGGGTTCCCGGTGGAAGTGTGCCACGAAAACTAACCGGTTCAGTGGTGCGCGGTCAGAGACGCGGCCGTGGGCAGGAGCTGGGCCCCCTGCCAGAGGTCGAGCCGGTAGACCGTCGGGTCTCCGGGCTTCGTGACCCAGAAGGCGCCCGAG
>Ga0335085_10015861_pt1 | contig 10912 bp, 8 predicted proteins | sample Lox_Sample_45_FD_206712 | JGI IMG/M metagenome (GOLD analysis project Ga0335085, IMG submission 206712) | Soil microbial communities from Loxahatchee National Wildlife Refuge, Florida, United States - Lox_Sample_4.5 | ecosystem: Environmental > Terrestrial > Soil > Wetlands | place: USA: Florida... | reverse complement strand
CTCACGGCCGCCGCTGAGGTGGACGGCACGGCCGGCGATCACGCGTCCCGCCTGCGCCGTCTGGAAGAAGCCCGGGCCGTCGCCGATGCCAAGGGGAACGTCGCCGAGCGAGCGCGGCTCGATCTCCTGACGGTCGGTGCCCGATGACCGGAGCCGTCGGCGGGATCGTCGATCTGCACTTCGACCTCCTGTACGACCTCTACGAGAAGCGGGTCAACAAGCACGAGCCGATCGGCGTCCTCGGGCGCGAGTTCTGGCAGCAGCTCCACGACGGCGGGATCGAGCTCGTCGGCGCCGCGATCTTCCTCGACGACCGCTACCTGCCTGAGCTCGCGCTCCGAGTCGCGCTCGACCAGATCGCGCTCCTCCACGAGGAGGTCGCACACGATCCCCGCTTCGCAGTCTGCCGCGACACCGCCGAGATCGAGGCGGCCCGGGCCGGCGGCCGCATCGGCTTCGTCCTCACGATGGAGGGCGTCGAGCCGCTCGGGTCCGACATCCACCTGCTCCGGGCCTTCCACGAGCTGGGCGTGCGCTGCATCGGCCTCACGCACGTCCGCCGCAACCTGGCCGGCGACGGCGGGCTGATCGCGCCCTCCGGCTCGTCGGCGCAGGGGCTGTCTCCGTTCGGGCGCGCCGTGGTCGACGCCTGCCAGGAGCTGCGTGTCCTGATCGACCTCGCGCACCTGAATCCCGCGGGAGTCGAAGACGTGCTCGACCGTACCGACGGACCGCTCGTGATCAGCCACACCAACCCGCGCCGCTTCCACGACGTCGAGCGGAACAGCAGCGATGCGCAGATGCAGGCCGTGGCCGAGCGGGGCGGCGTGATCGGCATCAGCTCGGTGCTGCTCAGCCCATCGAGCGACGGCGCGAACGCCGCGGCATTCGCGGATCAGGTCGTCGACGTCGCCGAGCTCGTCGGCATCGACCACGTCGGGCTCGGGTTCGACTTCTTCGACTTCATCTATCGCGCGATGCCGCCCGAGGAAAAGGTTGCGTTCGAGCAGAGCCTCGCGACCGTCCACCTTCCGCCGGACCTGCTCCACCACGGTGACGCTCCTCTGGTCACGCAACTCCTGGCCGAGCGCGGGCTGGGCGAAGCCGATATCGCGAAGGTGCTGCGCGAGAACTGGCTGCGCGTGCTACGCAGCATCGAGCAGCGGTAGCGCACGGCAACGGCCCCGCGGTGAGCGGGGCCTGTTGTCGAGCGTGCCGGGCGATGATCGGGTCAGCGGGCGCGCTTCGCCTGAACTGCTTGGACAAGCCGCTCGTGCTGCGCCTTCCTGAGCGCGGCGTCGTACGCGTACCACGGGCTCGTCGGCTGGACGCTGCTGACCAGGTTGTGGTGCTCGGCATTCCTGACCGCGGCGTCATACGCATACCACGGGCTCGTCGGCTGAATGCCGCGTGCGGCGATGCCTGCAGCCGGCAGGAGCGAGGCCGCGAGGACGACGACGACTGCGGATGCCAGACCGAGACGCTTGCGGGAACGGAACATGGTTGCCTCCTTGCAGTTCGTTGGCCGTGTCGCAACGAACGTAGGAAGCCGCCTCTAGGGCGAGGCAAGCTCCGGGCTAGAGCCGGGCTAGGCGGCGGCTCAGCGCACCCAGAGCTGGTCGAGGCAGGCGCCGGTCAGGCCGCTCGTCCCCGAGAGCCAGCAGTGCTTGTAGTCGCCCACCCGCCGGGAGACGAAGTCACGCGAGAGGTCGACCTTCATCGCCACCCACGGGGTATCGTCGGTGAGCATGCGGTCGGCGCGGTGCCAGGCGCCGTCCGCCGCGGGAGGGTTGCTCGTCTCGAGCGCGCGCGCACGCTCGACCTGTGCGTCGAGACGGCGGTCGCAGAGCCCCGCGAAATTCCCCGAGCCACAGAGGAACCCGGAGAGGATGTCGTCGGGCGACGGAATGTTGGCACCCCATCCCCCCACGCCGGCCTGGCGGCCGGGTCGCCACGTGAAAGCGACGCCCTGGTGCGAGACGAGCTCGAGCCGGGCGTCATAGCCGAGGCTTCTCAGCACCGAGACGAAGTAGGCACCGTTCCGGCGGCCGATCTGCGGAGTGCCCACCGGGAACTTGAAGAACCAGATCGTCACCCGCTCCCCCTTCGTGCCCGACTCGGCGACGAGCTTCCGGGCTTTCGCCAGGTCGGGGCCGTCGTAGGGGCAGTAGGCGCTGTAGCCGTTGACGCCCGGGGGCAGGAACTGGCACGCGACGCCGCCGCTGTTGATCTGGGCGAGCCGGTTGCGGTCCACGGCGAGGTTGAGCGCCTGCCGGACACGGATGTCGTCGAACGGCGCGACCTTCGTGTTCATCCAGAGCCCGAGGATCGTCAGCGTCGGGGCTGTGTAGAGCTGGCTCGAATAGCGCGTCCGGAGCGAGGCCGCGAGCGCGGGGGGCCAGGTCGAGTCGGGCCCATAGGCCGTGATGTCGGCTGCGCCACGCTCCACAGCACGGATCGCGGACGGGCCCGTATAGCGGTACCGCTCGACGATCCTGTCGGGGTAGCCGTCCGGCTGCGCCTCGGTCGACCAGACACGGAAGCGCGGGTTGCGCGCGAGGACGACCACTCCCTTCGGCCGCCAGCCGGCGATCTCGTACGGGCCGGTCGCGGGCAGCGGAAGGCGAGCGCGGAGCGGCGTCGAGGCCGGGACCGCGTCGTAATTGGGTATCGCGAGCTGCAGGAGAAAGTCGGGGTCGGGCCGACTGAGATGGAAGGTCACGGCGCTCGATCCCGGACTAGTCGTGATGCCGCGTGTGAGATCGCAGTGCTCGCCGGCCAGGCACCCGCCGGCGCCTTCGATCACGGCCAGGTAGGAGCCCGGTTCCTGACCTCCGCTGTCGAGCAGCGCGCGTTCGATCCCGCGGCGGATGTCCGCAGGCTGGACGACGCCGCCGGTGGAGTAGCGGATCCCCTTGCGCAGCTGGAACGTGTACGTGAGGCCGCCGTCGCCGACTGTCGGGAGGCCTGTGGCCAGGTCGGCGACGACCTTGTAGCTCTCGGCGCCCCCTGCTTGGCTGTAGCCGAGGAGGCCGTCGTTCGTGAGCGTGAGCAGCTCCCAGGCCGAGAGGCTCGAAAGCGGGCAGGAAGCCTTCGCCGGCTCCGGTGGCGCCGAACAGGGCCCCGCGGGATCGAGCTCCGCCGGGATGGCCAACCCGTACTGGCCTGGCGGGTTCGCGATGGCGAGCGTGAGCGTCCCGCCGCGGTGGGCGCTCGGCGGCACCTGCGCCGCGACGTACGCCGTGTCACCGTCCAGCGCGATGCCACCCGGAACCGCGCCGGTGTGAACGGTCGTGATCCTCCGGCCCGTCGCGGGGTCGAGCTCGGTCAGGCTCGCCGAGCCGGCGTTCGCCACCCAGACGTGGCCGTCTGCCGCGACGGCGATCCCGCTCGGCTGCCCGCCGACCGGGAAGGCCGCCTCCAGGTCTCCATCCGACGGATCGATCTTCGACACGGTCCCGTTCGCGCCGTTCGCGACCCACACCGCGTCTGGGCCGATCGCGATGGCGGCCGGGTCGTCGACGCCCGTCGTGCCGACAACCGTCCCTGCCCTCGGGTCGATCCGCGAGAGAACGCCGTTCGACCGGCCGGTCACCCACACGTAGCCGTCCCCCGCTGCGACGCCGTCCGCCCCGCCTTCCACGGAGATCGGCGTGAGCGCCTTTCCGGTCGCAGGGTCGATGGGGGTGACGGTGCGGTCGGCCGAGTTGGCGACCCAGACGGCGCCGAGCCCGTAGGCGATCCCCGACGGGTCGTTCCCGACCTGGATCGGGTTACCGACGTCCTGGCCGCCGTTCGCCCGCGGATCGACGCGGGTGACGGTGCCGTCGCCGCTGTTCGCAACCCAGACGAAGCCGTCGCCGACGGTGAGCGCCGACGGCCCGCCGTGTGTCGTGATCGTCTGCTCGAGCGTGTTCGTCGTCGGGCTGATCCGCGAGACGATGCCGCGATCGGTCATCGCCGCCCAGATCGACCCGGCGCCTGCCGCGATCGCGTCGGGCGAGGCCGCCAGCGGGATCGAAGCGACGACGCGCCCGGTCGAGGCCGAGACAGCGCCGACCGCATTGCCGCCGAGCGTGCCCTTGAATTCGGGCCTGCGCGAACCGCTGCTTGAGAACGCGAACAGCGGCACCGCGACGGCTGCGGCGATCACGCCCGTGAGCGCCGCGATGAAGACGGTACGGCGGCGCCCGGACCGGGGCCCCTCGCCCCCGGCAGCGACCGGAGTTCGCTCCGGGCGGTCGACGGGCGCCGGGCGTTCCGCGACGGCCGCCACCGCTTCGTCGGCGGGCGCCGGCATGGCCAGAAGCCGGCGATAGATCGACTCGGTCTCGGGCGACGGATACGCACCGAGCTCGTCCGCGAGCAGCCGCCGGCACCGCTCGTACACCTGCAGCGCCTCGGCTTGGTTGCCCGCGGCCGCGCGGGCCTCCATCAGCCGTCGGTACCCGCTCTCACGGAACGGCTCGAGATCGATCGCCTGCTCGGCCCACTTCGCAGCCTCGTCGGCGTCGCCGAGCCGGAGGCAGGCGTCGCTCAGCACGGTCAGCGCGCGAACCCGGACGTCGGCGAGCTCGCGTCGTTTCTTCTCGACCCAATCGCCGTCCTCCCCCGGCAGGAACGGCTGGCGCACCAGCGAGTCCGCGAGCGCGGCGGCGGCTCTCGCCCCTTCGAGATCGCCTGCGGAGAGCGCCTGCTCGGCCGCGCCGGCCGCGGCCGCAGCTGCAGTTACGTCGACCCAGGATCCCTCGGGCAAGACGAGCCTGTAGCAACCGGACGCGCTCGTCAGCGCGCTTCCGCCGTCGACGCCCGCCTCAGTGAGCGCACTGCGCAGCTTGGTCGCGATCACCGTCAGCGCCTTCTCCCAGGTCGCGGGCGGCGCCGCCCCCCAGATCGCCTCGGCGAGCTCGTCTCTCGGCACCAGCCGCCCCTGCTCGGCAACGAGATAGGCGAAGACGAGCCGCCCTTGCCGGCCCGCGAATCGCCCCTCGTCCAGCACGACATCGTCGGTCTCGACTGCGACGCGACCTGCCAGGAAAACCCGCAGCTTCACGGTGGCGGCCATCCGCTGCGCGCATTCTGCCCCGCCCGGCGAAAGCGCGCTAAGGCGGGCCGGGACGGCAGCTCTATGGGCCGTGAAGGATTCGAACCTTCGACCTTGGGATTAAGAGTCCCCTGCTCTACCAACTGAGCTAACGGCCCCGATGTGTCGGCCCGAAGGCGCGCGTATCGTAGCGCCCTCGGCATGGACGTCCTCTCCGTGGTCGGGAACCGGCCCCAGTTCATCAAGTCGGCGCCGCTGTCCCTGGCTCTGCGCGCGGCCGGGATCACGGAGACGGTGCTCCACACGGGCCAGCATTGGGATTCCGAGCTCTCGCAGGTCTTCTTCGACGAGCTGGGGCTCCCGCCGCCGCGCCACCGGCTCGACCTGCGCACGGCGGACGTCGCCGCGATGGAGACGGCGATCCGGGCAGTCGTCCACACGGAGCGCCCCGACTGGGTGCTCGTCTTCGGCGACACGAACTCGACGGCCGCCGGGGCGCGCGCGGCCGGCACCATGCCCGTCGCGCACGTCGAGGCGGGCCTTCGCAGCTTCGACCTCGAGATGCCGGAGGAGCGCAACCGCATCGAGGTCGACGGCATCGCAGAGCTGCTTCTCTGTCCCGACGAGCGCTCGGCCACGCAGCTGGCCGCGGAGGGGGTCGCCGGCCGTCGCGTCGTCGTCGGGGACGTCATGGCCGACGCGTTCCGCCTCTTCGCCCCGATTGCCCGGGAGCGGTCGTCGGCTCTCGCACGGTTCGCCGTCGAGCCCGGCGCCTATGCCGTGGTGACGGTGCATCGCGAAGCGAACGTCACGCGCCCAGAACGCCTCGAGCGGATCGTCGAGGGCCTCCGCCGGATCGACCTGCCGCTCGTCTTCCCGGCCCATCCGCGGACGCGGGACGCGCTGGCGGCAGTCGCGCCGGACCTGGAGCTCGCCCCGCCGCTCGGCTACCTCGACCTCGCGTCGCTCGTGTCGCAGGCCCGCGTCGTCGTCACGGACTCGGGCGGCCTGCAGAAGGAGGCCTACTGGGCGCGTGTCCCGTGCGTCACGCTCCGGCCGAGCACCGAGTGGGTCGACACGGTCGAAGCCGGCGCAAACGTGCTGGTCGACGACGATCCCGGCGCGCTCGAGCGGGCGGTCTCGACCGCCTCCTTCCCCGCCTCCGCGCCGCAGCTGTACGGCGACGGCCACGCCGCGGAGCGCGTGGCAGCAGCCCTGTACGCTTGACCGCCGTGCCCGAGCCGGAACAGCGGTCCTCGTACGACGTCGCGGTGATCGGCGCCGGCTACGTCGGCGTCCCGCTGGCCGCGACCTTCGCCTCCGCAGGCCGGCGCGTGCTGCTCGTCGACATCCAGCCCGACATCGTCGCGGCGCTCAACGAGGGACGAAGCCACATCGAGGACGTGCCCTCCGAGCAGCTGGCCGCGCTGACGGCGAACGGCAGGATCGTGGCCACGACCGACTACGAGCAGGTGAAGCACGCCGCCGCGGTGTTGATCGCGCTGCCCACGCCGCTGTCGCGCCAGCGCGAGCCCGACCTCGGCGCGATCGAGAGCGCGGCACGCAGCCTCGCACCCGTCATCCAGCGCGGGCAGCTCGTCGTCCTCGAGTCGACCACCTGGCCGGGGACGACGCGCGAGGTCCTGAAGCCGCTGCTCGAGGACGGCTCCGGACTGGTCGCGGGGGAGGACTTCCACCTCGCGATGTCGCCGGAGCGCGTCGACCCCGGGCGCGAGGACTGGACGACGAAGACGACACCCAAGATCGTCGGCGGCCTCACCCCGGCCTGCACGGCCGCGGCAGCCGATCTCTACCGGCAGGCGATCGACACGGTGCACGAGGTGTCGACGCCCGACGCGGCAGAGCTGACGAAGCTGCTCGAGAACATCTATCGCGCGGTCAACATCGCGCTCGTGAACGAGCTCGCGCAGCTGTGCGAGCGCATGGACATCGACGTCTGGGAGGTCGTCGACGCGGCCGCGACGAAGCCGTTCGGCTTCGCATCCTTCAAGCCGGGGCCGGGCCTCGGCGGCCACTGCATCCCGATCGACCCCTTCTACCTGACGTGGAAGGCGCGCGAGTACGACTTCTCCACGCGGTTCATCGAGCTCGCCGGCGAGGTCAACAACAACATGCCGTACTTCTGCCGCTCGCTGATCTCGCAGGCGCTCAATCACGGTGCACAGCGGTCGCTCAGCGGCTCGAAGGTCCTGGTGCTCGGCGTCGCGTACAAGCCCGACATCGGCGACTGGCGCGAGTCGCCGGCCGAGAAGCTCATCCACCTGCTCGAGGGCGCGGGCGCGGCGGTCGCCTACCACGATCCGTTCGTGCCCGAGTTCGACGGCCGGATGTCGGTCCCACTCGAGCCCGAGGCGTACGACTGCGTCGCAATCGTGACCAACCACTCTCCGATCGACTACGCCGACCTCGTTCGCCGCAGCCGCGTCGTCGTGGACTTCCGCAACGCGACGAAGGGCCTCGAGGTCGACGGCAAGGTCTGGAAGCTGTAGTGGCGGTTCGCGTCGGCGTCGCCGGCCTCGGCTACTGGGGGCCGAACCTCGCGCGCAACTTCGACGACCTGGCCGAGCTCGCCTGGCTCTGCGATCTCGATCCCGGGCACCGCGAGCGGTTCGCGGCCCGCTACCCGTCGGCACGCGTCACCGCGAGCGTCGAGGAGATGCTCGCCGACGGCACGCTCGACGCGGTCGTCGTCGCCACGCCGGTGCCCACGCACTACGCGCTGGCGAAGCAGGCGCTCGAGGCCGGCAAGCACGTCCTCGTCGAGAAGCCGCCGGCGATGCGCGCGGCCGAGATCGACGAGCTGGTCGAGCTCGCATCGGCCTCGGACCGAGTCCTGATGCCCGGGCACCTGCTGCTCTACCACCCGGGCGTCGTGAAGGTGAAGGAGCTGATCGGGAGCGGCGAGCTCGGCGAGGTGCTGTGCGTCTACGGCAACCGGCAGAACCTCGGCATCGTGCGCACGAACGAGAACGCACTCTGGTCGCTCGGAGTGCACGACCTCTCGGTGATCCTCTACCTGCTCGACGAGGATCCGGTGGTCGCGACCGCGCAGGGGCGAGACTTCCTGACTCCCGGCGTCGAGGACGTCGTGTTCTGCTTCTTGCGCTTCCCGAGCGGGAAGATCGCGCACATGCACCTGTCGTGGCTCGACCCGCACAAGATGCGCAAGATCACCGTCGTGGGGCGCGAGAAGATGGTCGTGTTCGACGACATGGAGCTCGAGCGCAAGGTGACCGTCTACGAGAAGTCACCCTGGAAGCGCGCCGAGACGTACGGCGAGTGGCAGACGCGCTCGGGGGACATCTTCATCCCGAAGATCTCGACCGACGAGCCGCTCCGCCTCGAGTGCAGCCACTTCCTCGAGCTGGTGGAGGGGCGCGGCGACCGCGAGAAGGTCGCGCGCGACGGAGCGCGCGTCGTGCGTGCGCTCGAGATGCTCACGAGGTCGCTTGCCGGCTGAGATCCATCCGACCGCCACGGTCTACCCGGGAACCGTGCTCGGGGACGACGTCCGCGTGCTCGAGTACGCGGTGGTCGGAAAGCAGCCGTCGCTCGCCGCCTCGTCGACCGCGAGCCGCGAGCCGCTGCCGCCCGCCGAGATCGGGGCGCGTGTCGTCGTCTCCACCGGCGCGATCGTGTTCGCCGGCTCGTCGATCGGCGCCGGCTCGATCGTCGGTGACCAGTCGTGCATCCGCGAGCGCGTCTCGCTGGGCGACAACTGCGTGCTCGGGCGCGGCTCGCTGATCGAGAACGACACGACTGTCGGCAGCGGGACCCGCATCCAGGCGGGTGCGTACATCACGGCGTACTCGACGCTCGAGGACGACGTGTTCATAGCTCCGTGCGTCGTCACGACGAACGACAACTACATGGGGCGAACGGAGCGCCGGAGGGCCGAGATGCGCGGGCCGACGATCCGGCGCAGCGCCCGCGTCGGCGGCGGTGCGGTGCTCTGTCCGGGCATCGAGGTCGGCGAGGAAGCGTTCGTCGGGGCGGGAGCAGTCGTCACGAAGGACGTGCCGCCCCGCACGGTCGTCGTCGGCTCGCCCGCGCGCGTCCTGAGAGACGTGAGCCCGGACGAGCTGCGCTCGAACGGCGGCTAGCCGATCAGGTTGGAGCGAACGAGCGACAGCCGGTACTGCACCGGGTAGTACGACTGCGTGACCAGCTTGGCCTCCAGGTAGTACGTCCCGCTGACCGGCGCGCGATAGGCCACGCGCACCTGGCCCCCGACGGATCTCGACTGCGCGACCCGGCGATGGAAGTCCGCGTGCAGCCCTTCGACCCGCGTCGTGCCGGGGCTCCAGACGGCGAGGCGCACCCCAGCCGCCGACTCGGGCGTGAGCCGCGCATAGAGGCGCTGCCCGCGCTGCAGGTACAGATGGTAGACGTCGACGTTGTCGTCCCAGTAGTCGAGGGAGGCGCTGATCGTCCGCGGAAGCGGCGGGAGCGCGTGCGACCAAGGGCCGGCGTCGTCGTTCGGCTCGTAGTGATCGGGCGCCGGAAGCTTCGTGCCGTCCGTCAGCATCGTCAGCGCCGAGAGCACGTCGAGGCTGCCCCAGCCGGAGTACATGTCGCGGCCGACCGGGCACTGAGAACAGCCCGTGGCGGCCGTCACGTCGTCGGCGCTCCGCTCGAGCAGCCAGGAGACCTGATCCGGAGTGAGCCGGGGGTTGACCCCGAGCAGCAGCGCGGCCGCAGCCGAGACCTGCGGCGCGGCGAACGAGGTCCCGATCGCATCGCGAAACTCGAACGGCCCGCAGCCCGAGTACGGCCCGTCGGCGCACTCCGTGGTGGGCTCGGCGAGCTGGCGCGGGATCGTCGACACCATGTTCTCGCCGGGGGCGGCGATGTCGTTGAATACCGCGTCGCGGTTCGAGAAGTCCGGAATCGATCCGTCCTGCCCCAGCGCGCTCACGCCGATCACGTGCGGCAGCGCCGCCGGGTAGTGCGCGTAGTTCCACGGGGTCGCCGGCGACTGCGGGCCGTTGCCGACCGCGGCGACGACGACCACGCCCTTCGAATAGGCGTACTCGACCGCCGCCTGCTCGATCGCCGAGTAGGTATCGAGCTCGGGATCGAGCGGGTCGCGAACGCCGCCGAGGCTCAGGTTGATCACGCGCGCGCCCTCGTGGACGGCCCAGCGGATCGCCGCCACCTCGGCGGGCAGCGAGACGGTGCCGTCGGGCTCGACGACCTTGGCAACGATCAGGCGTGCGTTGAATGCCATCCCGGCGATGCCGATGCCGTTGAACGGGTTCGCGGCGATCTCACCGGCGACGAACGTTCCGTGCCCATCCTCGTCGCGGAACGGCGAGCCGCCCACGAAAGAGCGCGCAGCGACGACGCGGCCCTCGAGGTCGGGATGGTGGCCGTCGATCCCGGAGTCGATGACGGCGACGCGGATCGTCGCGAGATTCGTCGGCGGTGTGGACCAGAAGTCCCACGCCTTATCCTGGGTCAGGTACCACTGCTGGCCGGCGAGCGGCTCGGTGTTGTCGAACGCACCCGCCGACGTAGCGGCGACGAGCGCCAGCGCCGCGACGAGCCCCGCGAGCAGAGCGCGCCTCACGAGACCGTCCCCACGGTCGAGACGCCGGGCTGCAGCCCACCGCCGGGCGCGCAGCGCACGCGGTAGTCGCCGGGCGCGAGCGGCCCGCCGAACGAGAATGCCCCGGCCGAATCGAGGACGGTCGTCGCGACGGTCGTCCAGCCGGTCCCGTTCGAGCGCTGGAGCTGAACCGCCGCCGACGAGAGGGCGGGCTGCGCCGACCCGCGCGCACCGGCCGAGCCGATCGTCGCGCTGACCCGGGCCGCGACGCTCACCGTCGTCTGGCCGACCCGCGC
>Ga0335085_10015858_pt1 | contig 10913 bp, 11 predicted proteins | sample Lox_Sample_45_FD_206712 | JGI IMG/M metagenome (GOLD analysis project Ga0335085, IMG submission 206712) | Soil microbial communities from Loxahatchee National Wildlife Refuge, Florida, United States - Lox_Sample_4.5 | ecosystem: Environmental > Terrestrial > Soil > Wetlands | place: USA... | reverse complement strand
GCTCCAAGGCGATGGCCTTAGCGAGCATCACCATCGTCAACGACTTGCCACTACCCTGTGTGTGCCACACCACACCACCTTGTCGGCGTCCTTCGGCGTCCAAAGACCGGAGCCGTTCCAACAGTTTGTGCACACAGAAATACTGCTGATAGCGGGCGAGTTTCTTTTCGCCGGCATCGAACAAGGTGAACCGGAACATCAACTCCAGCAACCGTTCGGGGCGGCACAACGCGTACAGTGCTCGGTCTTGCGGCGTGAGTTCCCGTCTGCCCGCCGCATCCAAATCCTCAAAGTGCCGGCGCGCGTAGCGGAAAGGATCGCTGAACAGCGCATCCTTCTGCTCGCTAGTAATTGGAGTTCGAAATTGTCGGGCGATCGCGTCATCCGCGTCCTCCCGTTCCTTCCAAACTGCCCAAAACTTCGCGGAGGTCGCCGTCGTACCGTACTTCGCCTCGTTCTTGGTCAGCGCCAGTAGAAGTTGCGAGTAGAGGAACAACTTTGGAATCTCGTCGTCTCGCTGATTCCGTATCATCTGCGAGATGGCTTGGTCTAGGGGCTCTTTGATGTCAGGCCGCTTGCACTCAATTACAACCAAAGGGATACCATTCACGAACAAGACAATGTCAGGCCGGCGCGTCTCGTGGCTAGCGGTACGTTCGACCACAAACTCTGCCGTGCAGTGGAAGACGTTGTTAGAAATGCCACCCGGTTCGAAATCGATATACCGCAGCGGAAAACTCTTTTGATCGCCGTAAATCATTTGCGGCAGACTCTTGCCGAGACAGAGCAGGTCGTAAATGCGCTCGTTGGTGCGCACCAATCCGTCGAACGGAAAGTCCTCCAGCGCCTGGATGGCGTTTTGGATGTTCCCCTCTGAAAAGGCGTAGGTCTGGCCTTTGAACTGGATGCGGTTCATCTTCCGCAACTGCTCCTCCAGCACCGCATGCAGGATGACACGCCCCGGGCGTCCGCCCCTCAATGCTAGCGCCTGCTCCGGAGTGAGGTATGTCCATCCCAGCCGCTGCAACAACTGCAGCGCAGGTATCTGCGAGATGTGGTCTTCCTTGAAGGAGGGAATTGCGCTCATGGTCGAAATCTCATGCGTCATTTCTTAATCCGGCTTTGCTCTTACCCGCAACTTGCCAGTCAGGAGCTCTTGCATCATGCCGCGCTTCTGATCTTTGAGCACTGTGAGTTCGGTCTGGAGAAGCTGTATTTCTCGGTCGCACGCGTTGAGCACACCCGCGATTCGCTGCTGTTCAGGGAGCGACGGAATTAGCACATCGATCTTGGAGAAATCGCGCTTACTGAGGACGCGGTTTCGGCCCGCACCGCCTGGTGAAATTTGGGCGAGCTTCAGAACAAAGGACCGCTGAATGATGACGTGTCGAAAGTAATCCGGAATGACGAGGTTGGTATTGAAAACGTATGTCGGAAAACGATGAGAAACCAGAGCACCATCATCATCATCACCAGCAATCGCGACCGCTCCTTCCCAAGCGAATGTGATGTTCACAACGAGATCGTTTTTCCCGACCTCAAACAATTCCGTCATCTCAATCGCAGCCGGGTCGAAGTTTTGTTTCAGAAACGTCCCCTTGCCGTGACTACGAATGCCGAGCGCCTTGAACGGCTTGTTCGGCTTCTTGACGACGCGTTGCACGGGACGAGTAAACTCTCCGATCTTCATCTTGGTCCATTGTCGTGCGTCGAACCCGGGGAACCGGCACCTGCCGGGGAGGAGTCGCTGCATCAGACCCTGCTTGAACTTCCGCTTGGCAGCCAGCAATCTCTCCAATCTATCTATCGCTCGATCCCAAGTCGTCAGAATCGCCGTGATCTCGTGCTGCTCCCACAATGGTGGAACCAGCACCGGGAAATGCTTGAGTTGAGTCGAGTTGATGCTTGCCAAGTTAGTTGTTTGCTTGGCGCAACTGAGGAAGTAACGCCTTCCGTGTGGCCCGCTGGTTTGGAGCGCAAAGAAGAGCGGTAGCAGAACGTCTTGCCTCGTCCGCACGACGAAGACGTGGTTCTGATGAAGGCACGGTTCGATTTGCCCGTCCCACAAGTGACCCCGACCAAGTTTGTCGAGATCACCTCCCTCGGTCAGAAGAACATCGTCTTTTCTAAGGCTGTAACGGTCAATTTCAGATCGCTCTACGGTGATCGTTTTCACTTCCCGTAGATCGAAGAAACCGTCTTGAACATTTGCGACCCGTAAATAAGGTAGCGTCACAGGGTTCTTGATGTTCGTCTTGCCCTTGGCTAGGCCGGTCTGAATCACTGCGACCCGATCTAATCGCGACACGCCCCAATCAACCGGGATATCTCCCAAGTGCGTCTTCTTTGTCTTGTGCCCGGCATGGAGAGTTGGTGAAGTCATGGGCTATCCGAGAAGTCTGGTCACATCCGCAAGGAAGACAGGTAGATATTGCTCACCGAGGTATTGCCGGTCGTCGGAGAGCGCTTTGTCGAACCCGGAATGCTCTAATGAAGGCCGGACTTCCATCATCAGTTGCCGGAGTTCTGATGACTGCAGTAACGGGTCGAGTGCGGTTAGGCGCGGGTCGTTGAGTTTGAGCCAGATTCGCTCCAGCGCGCTGAACAGAGGTGACCACGTGACCCATTTTGGGAACTGCTCTGACCGGTTCAGTAGCGTGGCCCATTGGTCGGACTTTAGCCAGTAGTGTTTCTCGCGGCCCGAGCTTCTGAGTTGGACAACTCCCGATTGGCTCAGATCCACAAGCGTATTCTGGATTGACCGCTCGTAGAAGTACGCCTCATACGCGATCTCTGATGGGTGTGCAGCTTCGTGGGTGAGCAGGTAGAGCACGATCTCAGCACGGCTGTTGACACCGAAGAGCGCGCGCAATTGCAGGGCGAGATTGGTCGATGTGGTCGGACGGAATATCTGTGAGTAACCGCGCTCTCGCACGGGGCCACGCGTGAAACCGTACTTTGCGAAGTGTGGATCCGGATCGCCTATCACCAACATTGGATTGCCATCCTCCGCGAAGAATAACGGCTCTGGCGGGGATGCGGGTTCCACGGGCTTGGCGAGTTGCTTCCACTTGGTCACGTCCGTACCTTTGCTCATCAGCCCGGCCAGGACCGCCAACACGCGTGCGCCCGCGAATTTCTCCTTACGGAGAATGCGTTTGAGCCGGAGGATGTTGATTAACCAGCCATTCTTCAGCAGCCAGTCAAGTACTTCATCGAAAAGACGCGGATCGTGTCGGCCCAGTGTGCAGGTAAGGAGCAGCAGAGCCTCAGGATCAATAACCCAAGAGTCTTCGCCTCGTGCGTGCCCCGCTACGCCCAAGGCCGACCATTGCCTCCAAAGGAAGTTCAGCAGGAGCTCCTGGTATTCGCTCTTAAATGTGTTCAGCGACTGAATCATGACCAAGTTCTCGGAGTGTTTCTCTTAAGACCGTCTTGAAGCCTTCGGACACGTCGTGAGTCATCGCCCAGCGGGCGGCGGTTTCGAGTTCGCCGCCCGTGGGGTTGAGAGCGCGGAGATCGGTCAGATGCGTTCCGTCCCGCTGGTCGGCAGCGGCATAGAGTTTGAAGTGAATCTGGTCGAGCCGTCCGATGAAGTAAATCGTGAGGCGCGGTCCGTATTCCCGTGCTGTTAGCCGTTCCGCGATTCCCTGCGGCAGGCCCATCTGATACAGCCCACCGTCACCGCTGCTTGGGCCGTTATTCAGCCAGTTGTCGAACAGCCCCAGGTCACGCGCCACTTGTTGGGCTGCTTCGAGGAGAAAGTCCGGCAACGGGTCTGGGCTGATCAGATCCGCGCTGGAATTCATCAGCGCCACAATGTCGACGTCCTTTGTCGTTCGTTGCCGGAGTCCTGTGGCAATGAGGGCCGAACCCCCGCAGACGACCAACCGGACAGGTTCAGCCTGAGCCAAATCCAGCCTTCCAGAAAGCAGCCTGAAAGCCATCTCAAGATGATCGGTGGTAATTGCGCTTGGCATATTGTCACTTATCGTACTCGTACAACGCACGATTAATAGCATTATTGATTAATTACGTCAATTCTAGATCTTTCAGGCGTTCGGTTATCTCCTCGCGAACCGTCGCCAATTCCTTTTCCAGTTTCTCGATCTGCGCTTGCGTGGCTCCAACATCCACCTCAGTCTCCTCCTCGAACGTGTCCACATAACGGGGGATGTTCAGATTGAAATCGTTCTCGCGAATCTCGGCCAGTGTGGCCCGATAGGCATATTTCTCGATGGTTTTGAACTCTTGGCAAGTTCGGACGATTTTGTCGATGTCTTGGGTACGTAGGCGGTTTTGGTTCTTGCCATCCTCGAATTCACGGCTGGCATCGACAAACAGGATGTCGGTGGTCTTCTTGCCCTTGTTGAAAATCAGAATCGCCGCCGGGATGCCCGTGCCGAAGAACAGGTTGACGGGCAATCCGATGACTGCTTCCAACAGGTTCTCCTCGATCAACTTCTGGCGAATCTTGCCCTCTGCCCCTCCACGAAATAGCACGCCGTGCGGCACGATCACTCCAACCTTGCCCTCGTCTTCTAACGCAATCTCGATCATGTGGCTGATGAAGGCATAGTCGGCCTTACTCTTGGGCGGTGTGCCGCGCCAAAATCGGCGATAGGGATCCTTATCCGCGGTCTCCGCCCCCCACTTGTCGAGCGAAAAGGGAGGGTTTGCCACGACGATATTGAACTTCATGAGCTTGTTGTCTTCAATCAGCTTGGGACTGGTGAGCGTGTTGCACCATTCGATGCGGGCGTTATCCATATTGTGAAGCGACATGTTCATTCGGCACAGCGCCCAAGTGCTGCCGTTGCTCTCCTGGCCGAAAAGCGAAAAATTGTTGTTTCCAACTTCCTTCGCCACGTGGATGAGTAGTGAGCCCGAACCGCACGCCGGATCGCAGATCGTATCGCCGGGTTTTGGCTGCAGGAGCTTTGCCAACAACGTCGCTACTTCGGCGGGCGTGTAGAACTCGCCACCCTTCTTGCCGGCGTCGCTGGCGAAGTGGCCGATCAGGTATTCGTACGCGTCGCCGATGACATCACTGTTGCCGATCCGGGATGGCCGAAGGTCCAACTTCGGATTGGCGAAATCTTCCAGCAGGCTCTTCAGGCGGCGATTGCGTTCTTTCGTCTCGCCTAGGTTGGATTCGCTATTGAAATCAATTCCACGAAAGACATTTTCGAGCTTGGCCTTGTTGGCATCTTCGATCTTGTCGAGAGCAATGTTAATCAGTTCGCCGATATTGGCCTCGCCCCGCTTGGAATAGAGAAAGTCGAAGTCGCAATGGGCTGGCACGATGAACCGCTCGCGGCTCAAGGCGCGTTCAACGCGTTGCTTGTCCCCGTCGTATTTCTTCTGATACTCCTCGAGTTTGTCCTTCCACTGATCGCTCATGTACTTCAAGAACAGCATCACTAGGATGTAGTTCTTGTATTCCGACGGATCGACCGCGCCGCGGAATGTGTCACACGCTCGCCACGCGAGGGCATTGATTTCATCTTGGCTTACCTGGGCGGCCATAGTGATCTCCTACTGTGTTGCTCTTTTCTGTTTTGCTGCTTGTAAACAATATGCACGGACGAGTTCGCTGCGCCGTTGCTCAAGCTTCTGCAAGAGTGATCGCTCCTTCGTCGCGAGTTTCTCAAGTGCGACGATAGTCTCCTGGGTGCGAAGGGATGGGATGTCCACCTCCAAGTCTTCCAACGCAGACTTCGGAACGACGGGCATGTAGGTCCCGCGCCGCGCAACGTTCTGGATGAATTGCTGGGCCGGCGGCGAATTGATGTACCAAGCGAGATACTCCGGAAGTATTGTTTCGCTGTCCAATTTCAGAATAAAGAAGTAGCCGGCAGCAATCGTGTTGTGCAACTTGGCGCCCACGGGCGTCGCGACGTTTCGATTTCCCCGAGACAAAAACAGCACGTCGCCCTGATTGACCTGGTAGCGCGCATGATTTGAAGCGTCGGGCGTGATCCGGCAGAAACCCCCTGTCCGCAGACCGCCTTGTTCATCCAAGTCTCTTATCTGGATAATCTGGCAGACGCCCTTCGGGTCAGGCTCAATCCGGCACCGCGGCTGATAACCGATCTGAACCTGTGCGAGTCTCTTTAACACTGTCTTCATAAGTCGCCTAAGTATCTACGCGTTGTGGTGGTTGTCCACGATGTGACGCAACCAAGGTGTCTCATGCGGAGCGCCCACTCCCAATGTGACAGATTCGAAAGATTCAGTTGAAGAATGCTGCATACTGGTTTGTATAATATCGCGCAGGTCGGCGGGAGTCAACATATTTTTATTACAGTATTACGAATACTGTACTTTAAGAGCGCGAAGTTTTGCCAGCCCTCATCACGCACAACCCTAAACCCTACGGAGAAACCCATGTTCACCGAACTGATGCCCTTGCTGCGCAAACGCAGGCTGCTACTGACCATCTCGCTTGTTGAGGGCGATACGATCAGGGCAACCGTCGTTCCACAGAAGGCGTCTGACACCGAAGACAATGCCCTAACCACCCCATTGGCAATCACCGGCACAGCCGAGGAACTCGATCGCGACCTCCCTCAGCAGTTGGTGGAATTCACTGGGGCTCACCTGCAACTCCAAAGCACCCTGGTCTCTGCCAAAGCCGAAATGGAGGCAGCTGCCAAAGCGGCTCGCGAAGAGGCACGGAAGAAAACCTCGAAGCCCTCCAGCGTGAGCAGCCCAACAACCCCGGCGACACCACCTGCTATGCCCGCCCCTCGGGAACCAGAGGCACCGTCGCTGTTTGCGCCACAGGCGCAACCGGAAACGGCAGCCACAAAGGAGCAGGAGGAGGAGGGAGGTGAAGCATCATGAAAATCAACCTGGTCGAACGAGAATTTGTCTACCACGGAACTACGCTGGCCGATCCAGCCGCAACTCTCTCGATTGAAGAAGTCCGTTCGTTCTACGCCGCGCGGTTTCCCGAGCTCACTAACGCAGCCATTACCGGACCTGAGACGGTTGGCGACCGCCTGCGTTACACCTTCGAGCGCGCCATCGGATCGAAGGGCTGATGAGATGCGGGACACCAACAAACAATCGCTGTTACAGGAAATCCGCGAATCAGAGGGTCGGCAGGCCAGCGCCGCCCCTCTGACCAGACTGATGCAGGAGTTGCTCAAATGCCCAGACTCGCAAGAAGCAAGCAGTGCTCTCGCACGGGCTCTCTCCCTGCAAGGAAGGGGAGACCCCGTCTTCCCCGGACCCGGTATCTGGCCAATCCCGCCAGCCTGATCGGGATTCCACGCCTCGAAAAAGCGCACATTGGGAACAAAATCAGTTTCGGATCGTCCGCTCTCGCCGAGCTGGCACAAACCCTAGTGGAAATCGACCAAGCCAGTGAATCGGACTGGATCGCCGCAGAGAAAAACCCCTCCACACTGGTCGAGCAAGTCCTCCGCCGTTATCTGGCCGACCGCGGCCAATCCATCATTGCTGAACACTTCGAACTTTCCCTGACGCTCGGGCAAGCAATCATCGACAGCGCGTACGGCGAGGCGGAGCCAACCTCCCCCGGACAACTCTTCTTTGTTCTCAACACAGAGTCATCCTTTGCCTTGGGCGTGGGTGATGCGATCACAGAACTTGAAGGCGTCTGCGCCGGCATGGGACAGGCGTTTTACGACACCCTGCGCCAGGCCCTATACCGCTGGATCCGTGTCTATGACGATCTGGACGCCCGGGAGCGCATCGAGCAAATGACCGAGTGGGCCGAGGGAGAGGATGATCCTGAGTCTTATGAGATCCCAAAGCTCGAACAGGACCTGCCGCCCTGCCTGATGGACAGGCAGCGTTCCGACACGGCCCGTCCGCTCACCTCCTTTCCACTTCCTGCTGGCCCAAGGTTGAGGGAGCTGGTCGAAACCACCATCGAGTTACAGAAAATATCTCACTCGATGGAACGGCCCAGGCTCGACGACGAGTGGTTGGAACGCGAGCGCAGTTACCACTCGCTCGACCTGCCTCTACCCGCCGTCTTGCTGTACTTCCAAGCCGGCGACGCCGTCATGGCGTGTTTTGACGACGAATGCGAATACTGGGGCCAGGAGACGCCGGAACCAAACCTGATCATTCCCATCCGGCCGGATGATCCCGCCAGCGTGCGCCAAGCGCTCGCCGTCATCGAGACGCTCATGCAGGTGCTGGTGCTGACGGTGCGGATCAAGACCATCATCGAGAACCAGGAGAAATCCACATGCGATTCATTATCGATGTCGGAAGCGAACTCGAATTGAAGCTGTATCAGGCCGTGCTCCTTTACAAGAACGATCACGGCAACCGTTACATGGCGACCGTCCACGGGGTAGTGCAGCAAAACGGCGATAGGAGTCCTGTCCTTGGCGCCGGACAACTGCTCAGTACGGCGAGCCTGCGGGAGTTGGCACGGCAGCTTGGGACCGGGTGCCCGGTGGAGTTCTTGCCGGACCAGGTCGTCGCGCGAACCCCGGACTTACTGGCATGGTGGACGCCAGCAGCGGTGCGGCCAATGTTCTTCCGCGCTGGATCGGAACTGGAAGGCGTTTCCGGCAGACAGTTTCCCCACCCGGCGCTGCTTTTCGTCGTGCGCAGCAATGTCTTGTACGTCCGCGCGCTTTCCGCCAGTCGGAGGCCCGGTCCAGACAGCAAATTGGCGGCCGCGCCCTACTGGAACATCGACAGCCTTAACGGAGCCGTATGCGCGGGGACGATGCGGACACCGAAGTCCTTGACCGTGACTTCAATAGCCGCATGGCAGCTAGCATTCTTCCAGAGCGAATTCACCCACCCGGGCGGCGGCGGACGTTTGACCAAGCGACGTGGCGGAACGACGGCGCTTTGGGGAAGCCTAGCAGGGAAGAAGCGGTTCCCGCTGCTTACGCTTATCGAGCTGGAGCCGCTGGAACAATACCTGAAGAGACTGGAGACGGAGAGACGATGATGCACACTCTCGATCCTCAATTGCTGGAACGACCAATTCGCATCCTGGTCGTCGGCTGCGGCGGGAACGGCAGCGCCATCGTTTCCGGCCTCCCCTACCTCCACCAAGCCATGCTGGCGTTCGGCCATCCTGGTGGCCTGCAAGTGACGTTGATCGATCCCGACACGGTCAGCGAAACCAACTGTGTGCGCCAGCCTTTCTGCCGAACCGAGATTGGGTTCCCGAAGGCCATCGTCTTGGCGCACCGGATCAACCTGTTCTGGGGTCTGAATTGGCAGGGCATGCAGGCACAAATACAGCAGATTGCCAAGAACGCAGATGTTGATCTGGTGATTGGCTGTGTCGATACGCGCAAAGCGCGGCGTGCCATCGACAAATGGGTATTGCAGTCACGGGTTCTGTACTGGCTTGACCTTGGCAACAACGCATCGAGCGGCCAGTTCGTTCTTGGGCAGCCCAAGAACCGGGTAAATCAAAAGAAGAAGCAGCGCCTGCCAACGGTGACGGAGCTTTATCCGGAAATCGCCACACGTAGTGCCAAAGATGACGGTCAGCCATCCTGCAGTGCAGCAGAGGCCCTAACCCGGCAGGTACCCTTCATCAACCAGAGCCTCGCCTACCAGGCGTTGGGCATGCTGACCCAGCTACTCCGCCATGGCTCTGTTGCGTATCAAGGCGGATTCTGCAACCTGGTGAGCGGGCAGGTTGTTCCCTTAGGGATTCGCAGCGTCGCGGGGACGATTGCGCCAAGCCGCCGGCACCGATAGAACGTTTCGCGCCCGTCCCCGCAAACTCCTCGACCTTCTCTCCGTCCCGGCAATCCTCCAACTGCTTGTAAAAACGTCGCTCGTAGCCGAAGCCAATCCTTCGTGCGCGATCCGCCAATCCTCTTGCTTCGTCCGCTGCTTTCGTGTGCCCGTCGTCATGTTCAACCTCTGAACCGGGCCGAATCCATACTCCCCAAAAAACTCTAACCACAGGCTGCCGTTGCATAACGCGGCCGAAATGGACACCAACATGCCAATACAAGCAGTCCAGCATATTCGCAGGATGCGCGGCGGCGCGCAGAGCCATCTCATGCGCTGCGCCGATGGACATCACTACGTCGTCAAATTCCCCAATAACCCACAGCACCCGCGAGTGCTGGTGAATGACTGGCTGGGCACGCGCCTGGCTGAGATGATCGGCCTGCCCGTTCCGGTGCCCGCCATCGTCGATGTGCATCCATGGCTGGTGGAGCACACGCCCGATTTGCGCGTTGAGCTTTGCGGACAGCGTGCCATGCTCACCGCCGGGTTGTCGTTCGGCTCCCGCTATGTGGTCTCGCTGCTGGAAGGCCAGGTTTATGATTACCTGCCCGAGGGGATGCTCGGGCGGGTGCGCAACATCAATTCCTTTGCCGGAGTCCTGGCGCTTGATAAGTGGACATGCAATGCCGATGGCCGGCAGGTGGCTTTCTGGAGGCGCCCGCGCGAACGCAAGTTCACCGCCAGCTTCATCGATCAGGGATACTTTTTCAACGCGGGCGAGTGGAGTTTCCCCGATGCGCCATTGCGCGGCGTCTTCGGGCGTAACGACGTTTACGCCGGTATCACAGGCTGGGACAGCTTCGAGCCGTGGCTGAGCAGGATCGAAAGCTTCCCGGAGAGTTCACTCTGGCCGCTCGCCGACCAGGTCCCTCCTGAGTGGTACGGCTCCGACACCGCTGAATTGGACCAACTGCTAACTAGATTGCTGGAGCGGCGATCTCAAGTGCGCGAGTTGATTCTGTCCTTCAAGGATTCATCTCGGAACCCCTTCCCGAACTGGCGCAAGGCGTGCTCCGTCGCCGCTGCGACCTCAGTTCGCCCAAGAGGGCAATGCTAGAGTGAAGAGCTGGTCCAACTGGATCCTAGCTAGTGCCAAGAGTTAACGAAGCGCGTATGATCCAAGATTTATCGGCCGGTTGCCCTGGCGTTCT
>Ga0335085_10015857_pt1 | contig 10913 bp, 9 predicted proteins | sample Lox_Sample_45_FD_206712 | JGI IMG/M metagenome (GOLD analysis project Ga0335085, IMG submission 206712) | Soil microbial communities from Loxahatchee National Wildlife Refuge, Florida, United States - Lox_Sample_4.5 | ecosystem: Environmental > Terrestrial > Soil > Wetlands | place: USA: Florida... | reverse complement strand
CCCCTACCAGCCAAATCAAGGCTGGAATCCTCCGCAACGGGTGGGCATAGTCCAGCCCGTCGTTCAAAGTCCTCAGGCGCAGCCGCCAGCCGTCCAAGGCGGCGACGATGCGGAGGAGAACCAGGACGAGGACAAGGACGACCAGGATCAGGCTGACGACAACGATAACCAGGACGAAGCTCAGCCCGACCAGAACCAGGCTCCGCAGGGAATGCAACAGCCGCCCAATGCAGGCCCGAAAACCCCAGAGCAGATCCTCCAGATGCTGCAGCGCGGCCAACAGCAGCAACCGCAGGACCAACGGGTACCCAACATCCCTCCCGATCAGAACCCGCAGCAGTAGGGTTGCATCGACATGAGATCATCAGGATCTTGGCTACGAGGATTAGCCAAAGTTGATTGAATTAGGGTACCGTGCGCGGAGGGCTTGCTAGTCTCCGCCCACATGGCTCTGATGCGGCACCAGCTTGCGCAACCCGCGCTCTGGGCGAGATGGGTCGACCGCCGCCAGCAGCCCGGCGACGGCGCAATAGGAGCCAACAACACCCAACGTTAAAGAGGAAACCACTGCACCGCCGATGAGGAGAACTGCGAGAAGAGCATTCACGATCCCTGATGTCCTTGCCGCCAGCTACGTTTCGTTGGGCCTACAGAACCTTCACTGTATCCGCATTTGACGCCCGCATCCGTTGCTCACTAAGATACGGAGTAGAGCTGCGCTTCTTCACTGTCCAACATTTCTGAGGACCCGTCCACGTTACGGAAGTCCAAAACTGTTAGCGCTGAATGGCCATCACATCGATTTCGGTGCGCGGTGCGCGCCAGCACAACCTGAAGAACATCGACGTGGAGATCCCCCGCAACACGCTCACGGTGATCACCGGGTTGAGCGGGTCGGGCAAATCGTCGCTCGCCTTTGACACCATCTACGCCGAAGGCCAGCGCCGCTATGTCGAGACTCTGTCGGCTTATGCCCGCCAGTTCCTCGACCAGATGGAGCGTCCCGACGTCGATTCCATCGATGGCCTGAGCCCCTCGATTTCCATCGAGCAGAAGACCACCAGCCGGAGCCCGCGTTCAACTGTCGGCACCATCACGGAAATTTACGACTACCTTCGACTGCTTTATTCCTCGATCGGGTTGCCTCATTGCCCGAATTGCGGCAAACCTATCACCCGCCAGTCGGCCGAACAGATCGTGCAGCGCGTTATGGCGTTGACCCCGGAAGACCGGGTAATGATCATGGCGCCCATCGTGCGGGGAAGAAAAGGCGAATTCAAGAAAGAAATGGAGAAGCTGGTCGAGCACGGCTTCACCCGCGCCCGCGTGGATGGCGAACTGGTGAACCTCGAAGACGACCTTCGACTCGACAAGCGCAAGAACCACACGATCGAAGTCGTGGTCGATCGCCTGCTTGTGAAACCCGGCATTGAGCATCGGCTGGAGCTTTCGGTCGGGCTGGCGATGAAGCTTGCCGGCGGACTGGTGCAGGTAGCAGTTGTGAATGGCGAAGAGACGCTTTATTCTTCGCGACTGGCCTGCCCCGACTGCGGTATCAATGTGCCGCAGCTTGAGCCGCGGTCGTTTTCGTTTAACAGCGCCTACGGTGCGTGCCCAGAATGCCACGGCCTGGGCAGCCGCTACGATTTCGATCCGGCCAAGGTGATCACCGACTGGTCGAAGCCCTTGCTCGATGGCGGACTCGGTCCGGGCTCAGCCTCGCAGAACCTGATTCGCGGTTTACAGCTTGTCGCCGAGGCCTATCGAATTGACCTCACCTCTCCATTCGAGAAATTTCCCGACAAGATCCAGACGCTTCTTCTCTACGGGGAGCCGGAGCGCGGCGGGAAGACGGGCTTCCTCGGAGTACTTGGGCATCTCAAACAGAATCTCGATTCGTCGACGTCCGATACTTATCGCGAATACCTGCTCGACTACATGTCGGCTACCGAGTGCCCGGTTTGCCACGGTAACCGCCTGCGCCCCGAGAGTCTGGCGGTAAAAGTGACCGGCATGTCGATCGCCGACTTCACTTCGCTCCCGGTTTCGCGCGCCCTCGAAGCGGCGCGGAAGATCAAGCTCAGCGGCCGCGAAGAAACCATCGCCGGACGCATCGTCCACGAGATCACCGAGCGCTTGCAGTTTCTCAATGCAGTTGGTCTCGGTTACATCTCGCTGGCTCGATCCGCTGCAACTCTTTCGGGCGGCGAAGGCCAGCGCATCCGCCTTGCCACGCAGATCGGATCGAAACTGCGCGGCGTGTTGTACGTTCTCGACGAACCTTCGATCGGATTGCATCACCGCGACAACGGCCGCCTGCTCTCCGCACTCGAAAATTTGCGTGACCTGGGCAACACGGTTCTGGTTGTCGAGCACGACGAAGAAACCATCCGCCGCGCCGACTACGTCATCGACCTCGGACCCGGCGCCGGACGCCATGGCGGCGAGCTCGTCGCCAGCGGTACCCCGCAGGAGATCATGAAGTCTTCGGCGTCGCTCACCGGCGCTTACATCGACGGACGCCAGCAGATCAACATGCTCCCGATGCGCCGCAGCCCCAACGGCAAGGCCATCACCGTGCTCGGCGCGCGCGAAAACAACCTCAAGAACCTCGACATCGTCTTCCCGCTCGGAATCATGACGGTCGTCACGGGCGTTTCGGGCTCGGGGAAATCCACGCTCGTGAACGACATCCTGTATCGCGCTCTGGCGAAGCAGCTTTACCGCTCCCGCGAGGAACCGGGGGCGCACAAAGCGATTGCAGGATCGGAGCTGATCGACAAAGTCATTCGCATCGATCAGTCACCCATCGGGCGCACTCCGCGTTCCAATCCCGCGACCTACACCGGCATGTTCGCGCAGATTCGCGATCTCTATGCCATGCTGCCCGAATCGCGTGAGCGCGGGTACAAACCCGGACGCTTCTCCTTCAACGTCGCCGGCGGCCGTTGCGAGGCGTGCCAGGGCGAAGGCCAGCGCCGCATCGAAATGAATTTCCTGCCCGATGTCTACGTGCAATGCGAAGTTTGCGGCGGCCGGCGCTACAACCAGGAGACGTTGGCCGTGCGCTATAACGGGTGCTCGATTGCCGACCTGCTCGAAACCCCGGTCTCAGACGCGCTCCCACTACTCGAGAACATTCCGCAGATCAAGCAGCGCCTGCAGACGCTGGTCGACGTCGGCCTCGGCTACATTCATCTCGGCCAATCCGCCGTGACCTTATCGGGCGGCGAGGCGCAACGCATCAAGCTGGCCCGCGAACTCAGCAAGCGCCAGACCGGGAAAACTCTGTACCTGCTCGATGAACCAACCACCGGCCTGCACTTCGATGATGTCCGCAAGCTGCTCGACGTCTTGCACCGCCTGACCGATCTCGGCAATACGGTCATCATCATCGAGCACAATCTCGACGTGATCCGTAACGCTGACTGGATTCTCGATCTCGGACCGGAGGGCGGCGAAGAAGGCGGACGCATCGTCGCCCAAGGCACGCCGGAACAGATCGCTCGCGTGAAGAAGTCTTACACTGGGCAGGCGTTGGCTTCATACTTCAATTGCAACCACCATGGTTCGCCAGCCTCAAGTCGTGCACAGGAAGGAAAATGAATTTCTCCCCGGACGACCCAAAGAGTGAAGTAGCGCTGGATGCTCTGTCCAGCGTCGCTCAGCCGAATGAAGTTGCGCCGGCCGAACAGCCTGCGGCTTCGCCTTTGATGCTTTCCGAGGTGGCAGTCGCACCGGTCTCGACAACGGCCGACGCCGTTCCCCGCGATCCCGTGTGGGGAGCACTCGACGTGGTCCTGCTCGCCGTGGTCGGACTTGCGGCGATTTTCTTTGGAGTCCTGACGACGCTCGTAGCGGCCAGGTTCGGCCTCTACCGTCATCTTCCGTTGAATGACCTCATACGCATGCCGCTGATCGGGATTGTCGGGCAAGCCTTGGGCTACCTGATCATTCTCCTCTATATGTATCTCGTTGTGACCCGCCACTACCGTCGTCCCGATTTTCTCGCTGCCATTCATTGGAACCAGCCGGTTGGCGTGTTGCCCTACCTTTTTGCAGGGTTGGTGCTTTCGGTGGGGCTGCAAGCCCTGGCGCATCTGTTGCCCATGCCCAGGAATCTGCCGATCGACATGCTCTTTCGCACGCCCGCCGAAGCGTGGACGTTGGCGATATTCAGCGTCACTCTGGCGCCTTTGATGGAAGAGCTGGTTTTCCGCGGATTCCTCTATCCCGTGCTGGAACGGGGAATCGGCATGAGCGCTGGGATCGTGGTTACCGGCGCCGCTTTTGCGTTACTCCACGGTTCTCAACTGAGATTCTCCTGGGGACCCGTTCTGGTGATTCTTCTAGTCGGCTTGGCTCTGACCTACGTCCGCGCGAAGAAGAACTCAGTTGCTGCTTCGCTGCTGATTCACGTTGGCTACAACGGAACCATTGGTGTGCTGATGTTCGTGACTACAGATGGGTTTCGACATCTGGAAAAGCTTGGTAGTCAGTAGTCAGGAATCAGCAACACCCTGGGCGCGAAGTGCCTTTGCTGACTACCGACTACTGACTCCTGACTACTTTTCTCTGCTATCGTAGACCTTCATGTCCACGGCCAAACAAGAGCTTCTGGAGATGTTGGCGCACAAATCGTTTCGGCTCGGCGAGTTCAAGCTGTCGTCGGGCTCGTCAAGCGACTACTACATCGACTGCCGTACCACCACGCTCGATGCACGCGGCGCGCAGCTGACCGGCCAGGTTTTTCTCGACGAAATCCGCGAGCAGGGCTGGGAAGCTGATGCCATCGGCGGGCTCACGCTGGGCGCCGATCCGATTGTCGTGGCGGTGGCAGTGACGAGCGGCACGATGCACGGCTTTCTTGTGCGCAAGGCTGAAAAACAGCATGGCACTGGTCGCCGCATCGAGGGTTTCTGCGAAAATGGCGCGCGCGTCGTGATCGTCGATGATGTCTGCACCACCGGCGCTTCCACGGTCGAAGCCATTCACGTCGCGCGCGAAGCTGGATTCGAGGTCGTCGGCGCGATGTGTTTGGTCGAGCGCCAGGATGCCCACGGACGTTCTACGGTAGAAAAAGCCGCGGCTCCAGCGCCGTTCATCGCGATCTTCACGGCGAACGACGTAAGGAGAGAGCATTTGGCACTTGGCAGTTAGCATCTAGCTCGTAGCTCTTAGCAACCGCTTCTTATCTCGACCTGCGCGGGCTCGAGCCAGGCCTTAGAGGCTGAGAGCCAACGGCTAAGCGGCAACGGCTGACAGCCAACTTCGAGTGACGGCGAGACACTGACAACCAGATGATTCCCGATGGATACACCGATCTCGCTCCTGGGAAAATCGCCTCGGTCGTGACCTATCTTGAAATGCTAGCGCGACCGCCGTTGCCAGAACCTTCACTTAGTCCGGTGTCATTGCGCCTCGTGCAGAATCCCGACTTGGATTGGTACCGAGCGCTCTACCGCCACGCCGGTGCGCAGTGGTTCTGGTTCAGTCGGCTGGAAATGACCGATGAGCAGCTCACGGCATTGTTGAACCGTGCGACATCCGAATTGTTCGTCGCCGAGCAAGACGGCCGCGACATTGGAATAGCTGAGCTCGATCGCTCGAAGTCGCCCGATGTTGAAATCGCCTTCTTCGCGCTCTTTCCCGAGGTGATCGGAAAAGGTCTCGGACGCCCTTTCATGAGCGCGCTGCTCGACCGTGCATGGAGCAGCACGACAGGTCGTGTGTGGCTGCACACCTGCACGCTCGACAGTCCGGCCGCGCTGCCGTTCTACATGAAGTGCGGCTTCCATCCCTTCAAGCTGGCGATCGAAGTCGCCGACGATCCGCGGATTCGCGGAGTTTTGCCGGAAGACGTTGCGCCGCATGTGCCGATTATCCGGTAAGCTGGATCGTGAGTGCCGGATTTGACAAACGGCGAGTGACCATCGACTAACGTACCAACGACACAAATGATTCATACCCTGGAATGGACCGACCGTGGCGTCGTCTTCATCGACCAGACGAAGCTGCCGACCGAAGAAGTCTATGTCACCTGCAAGACGCATCAGCAGGTTGCAGACGTTATCCGCAATATGGTGGTGCGAGGCGCGCCCGCGATCGGAGTCGCTGCCGGCATGGGGATCGCGCTCGGCGTCAACAATTCGAAAGCCGAGAACGGCGCCGATCTCAAGAAAGACTTCGACCAGGTTTGCGAAACGATCCGCCAGACACGGCCGACCGCGGTCAATCTGTTCTGGGCCATTCGGCGCATGCAGGAGAAGTTCGAGCTGCTGCGCATCCGCCCCATCCCGCAGATCAAGCAAGCCCTGATCGACGAAGCCAAGCGCATGCACGCCGAAGACATCGCCGCCAACCAGGCGCTGGGACGCCACGGCGCGACGCTCATGCCCGCGAACGGCGGCGTGCTTACTCATTGCAACGCCGGAGCTCTTGCGACCGCCGGCTATGGAACGGCGCTCGGCGTGATTCGCGCGGCAGTCGAGCAAGGTAAGAAGATTCACGTCTACGCCGACGAGACGCGTCCCTTTCTGCAAGGCTCGCGCCTCACCGCGTGGGAGTTGATGAAAGACGGCATTCCCACCACCGTCATCTCCGACAACATGGCTGGAGCCATGATGAAGCAAGGCAAGATCGGAGCCATCGTAGTCGGCGCCGACCGCATCGCCGCCAACGGAGACGTTGCCAACAAGATCGGAACGTACACCGTCGCCGTGCTCGCGAAAGAACACGGTATTTCGTTCTACGTCGCCGCACCGATATCAACTGTCGATCTCGCCACGCCCGACGGCTCGAAGATTCCCATCGAGCAGCGCGACGCGAAAGAAGTAACCCACATTGCCGGCAAGCAGATGGTCCCCGATGGCGTGGAGATCGAAAACCCAGCCTTCGACGTGACCCCCGCGAAGTTCGTCGCTGCGATCATCACCGAGCGCGGGATTGCCCGGGCCCCGTATGAGGAGTCGCTGAGGGAGTTGGCCGAAGCGAGTGGATAGAATTGCAGAAATTTCCGATGCAAAGATGAGTGTCAAATAGTAAATAGGTTTCTGAAGGAAGCGCCTGCAGCCCGGCGCTCGGCGCAAAGAAGGCGTGGCACGTGTCGTGACGAGTAGCTAAGCCTGATAAGCTATCCGCGTCCACGGGAGGTCACGGTGAAGACTTTCTACGCGCTTGTCCTTGCCGCACTTACTGCTGTTTCCTTCGCTCAGATTGCTCCGGCCCCAGGCACGCCTCCGGGTGCCCAGGCCGCGCAGGCTTTCGCGTTCGCGCAGGCTCAGAGCATGATGATGACAAATCAGGCGCAACTTCAGGGAATGATTGCCACGCAGGCCGCGATGTTAACTTCGGTCGAAGCCCGTTCCATGTTCCTGGCACAGGCAGCGTCACTCCAGGCCCGAGTTGCCGCGAATCAGGGGAGTATGTTCGCCGCCCAAACGGCAGCGATCAGTGCCATCGAACACTCGCTGGCCCTGCAGAAACAGCTTCAAGTGCAGTCGACAATTGTCAGTATGCGCAGCCGAGGAGTCGAGAGCGCTTCGGCGATGCAGGAAGCTGTGAAGCTCGCCTCCTTGGATCCCGCTGGGTCTTTTCGGCGCACCGCCATGCTCCATGCCGTAGCCGCACAGGCATCCGGACAGACCGCATCGGGCGGGGCCGCATCCGGCCAAACGTCGGCCCAACCTCATACCCCCGACGCCGCGTCGCTGCCCGTTGAACCGCCGCCTATGATGATCCGCCCTACATTTGGTAACTCGTTGAACGTCGACAAACCAATGCTGTCCTCGCCGTCCGGCACTGTCCCCGCCGGTTCTCAAATCAGCATCAGGAGCGAAACTCATTACGCAACGCTGTACTACACCACCAACGGCTGGACACCGACAACGCAATCCGCAAAGTACACCGGTCCCATTACGATCAACTCCAACACTCACCTCGAAGTAATTGCCGTCGGGCCAAACTTCGTCCGCAGCTCGGTTGAGCGCGCTGACTACCGGGTTACCAACTCTCCAACCCCTGTTCTTGAGTCCACCGTAGTCGTTCCAGAGAACGGAACGTTGCGAGCGGGCACGCCAGTCCGCGTCGTTTTCGCTGGTAAGGAGATCGACTCCGAATCAGCCGCCGTGGGCGACGAGATTACGGTGGTTCTTGATGAACAGATCAAGCTCGGCGAGACGGTGCTCGCTCCGAAAGGTGCGCCCGTCAACGCAGCTCTCATTTTCGCCGATCCTGGCCGTGGTCCTGCTCCCGGCGATCTTGTCTTTGAGATTCACTCCGTAGAGGTAGCGGGCCAGCGCGTACCGCTGTTCGGCGGCGAAACGCTCGAGGGTCTCAAGGGAGGCAAGAACGCCAAGATTACGCCTGGCATGACTGCGATGGCTTTTGTCGCAGCCGATACCCTCGTTAAGTGATCCCCGCCACAGGCGGCAGGCAATCGAGGGGATGGTTCTGACACGTTTACGTCTCCATCAACAGAAGCGACGGTGACGGACGTCTTATTTCGCGTTCGAGACCACGTAGACGTAACGCAATACGCCTGTTCCCGTATTGGTGACGTTGTGCTCCGTCTCCGGTGGACAATAGACCGCCGAGTTCGCCTTGACGGGCAGCTTTGATCCGTCCCTGAAGGTCATTTCGCCCTGTCCGTCTAGGACAACCAGAAGCTCTTCATTCCGCTCAGTGCTGTGCTTGCCCACGGACTTGCCGGGAGACAGGACCACAAGTCCCGATCTCATCTTGAAGCTCTCAGGAGGGCCAGTGATGACAGGCGTGTAGTTCTTCCCCGATGGCTCCAATGAGACCACCTTTGGTGCCGCCGTGCCTGTCGCGCTTTCAGCGGCGCGGGGCACAAATGGCGCGACCAGAAATAAGATCAGACCGACAAATGCGATTCGCGAAAGAGAACGGTTCATGAGTTTGTTGTTCCTTGCGGGTTCTGCCCGCCGGAGCCTTGATGCGTTCAAATATAGCTGAGCCTCAAGCAGCAGTGATCGCACCAAGGCCATAAATAGGCGGCACACGATGTGTGGGCGGCCTGCTCACCTAAGCGCTCTTTCTGACTCCACAAGAAACTGAATGGTCGCGGCGGCCAGATGCAGCATGTAGCCGGCGTAGTGTAGGGGAACATCCATCAACTGAACTCCCTGCGCGTGACCATGAACCTTGTCGCGAATGGTTGGTATGGCGCGCATGTTGATCGGACGCCTCGGATGCGATTCCCAACTGAGCGCGTGTAGCGCTCAGCAGTTCCATGGTCCGATGCTTGATGCAGTTGACCCTCAACTCTGCCCGTTTGTAGAATCCCCTGTTCACCCTGATATTGTGAGACATCTTCGGTTTCATAGGATTCCTTCATGCCCAAGCTGTTGATCATCCAGGCGGCCACGTACCACTCACCCACAGAACGACGCCCTTTCCGGATCCGCAAACGCAAGCTGGTTGGAGCGGTGATGCCTTATCTGGCAGCGCTGGCGCCGCCGGAGTGGGAGGTGACACTCTGCGACGATGCCATCGAGGAACCGGATTATGCCGCGCGGGTAGACGTTGTCGCCATCACGGTTCGAACCGTAACCTCGCTGCGGGCCTACGAAATCGCCGACGGATTCCGGAAGAGGGGAGTCCGCGTTCTCATGGGCGGGCCTCACGCGACCTTTCACGCGGAGGAGATGGCCGAGCATGCGGACGGCGTTTGCCTGGGCGAGTGCGAAGAAATATTCCAGTTGATGCTGGAAGACGCGCTTGGCGGCAGACTGAAGACGTTCTACCGGCGCGACACTGCCGCCGACCTTGCCGGCATGCCGTTGCCGCGCTGGGATTTGCTCAAGCCAAAAGATTATGTGTTCTACGCGCCGGTGGTGATTCAGCAGTCTCGCGGCTGTCCCTACACCTGTGATTTCTGCGCCGAATATCGGCTCAATGGCGACTATGGCTATCGTGCCCGGCCGGTCGAGGAGGTGACCGAGGAAATCAGAAGGAGCCGCCGCAGCCACATCTTTTTTGCCGCCAGCCAGTTCGTCGGCGACAAGGCGCACACCATGCAGTTGCTGGAAGCGCTGATCCCTTTGAAGGTGCGTTGGTCGGCCCTGTTTTCGCCCCGCTTCGGGCTCGATGCGGAGTTCCTTGACCTGGCCAAGCGATCCGGCCTGCTGCACGTCAACATGGGAATCGAGAGTATCTCGCAGGGCACATTGAAGGTCATGCACAAGGAATTCAATCGTTCTCACAGTTATGAGGACATGATCAGGAACCTCAACCAACGAAATATCAGCTACTCCTTCAATTTCGTTTTCGGCTCGGACTCCGATGATCCCGACATTTTTGCCTCAACGCTGAGTTTCCTGAAGCAACACAAGGTACCGGCGGCTTATTTCAACCTTTTGACCCCGCTGCGAGGCACGCCTTTGCATGATCGGATGAAGGCAGACGGGCGTCTTATTGACGAACCGAACATGGATCGCTGGGCCGGGGTCAAGTTCCACTTTCGGCCGGCACACATGTCGGGCGAGGAACTGGCGGGTGAAATACATAAACTGCAGCGGGCATTCTATTCCTGGCCCTCGATGCTGCGGCGGCTCCGATTTCCTCGCAGCCAGGCCGACCTGGCATCCTGGAACGTCAATCTCACCCAGCGCAAGGTGGCGCTGCATTCGGACTTCATGAACGAGTTCAGCGAATTCTGAGGCAGGTGGGTTTCCGGGACAGTTGAGGGCGGGCACAACATTCGCGTTCGGTGCGAATGGGTAGGCTCTCGACTCCGCCAACCGTTGGACGGGACACACCCTGACCCACCGGCAGCGTGGATCATTGACCTCAGGGGCTAAAGCCCGAATCTCCTGAGGGCCTTCGACGCGGCGCTGAAACGCCGCTCTTCCACCAAAACCTTTTCGAACGTTCGCGCGGGGTTCTCTGCC
>Ga0335085_10015855_pt1 | contig 10914 bp, 8 predicted proteins | sample Lox_Sample_45_FD_206712 | JGI IMG/M metagenome (GOLD analysis project Ga0335085, IMG submission 206712) | Soil microbial communities from Loxahatchee National Wildlife Refuge, Florida, United States - Lox_Sample_4.5 | ecosystem: Environmental > Terrestrial > Soil > Wetlands | place: USA: Florida... | reverse complement strand
CGTCAACCGGTAAAGACGCTCGAGCGTGTTCTGCGAGATGGCTGCGCCGGCGTAACTGATCCGATCCAGCCGCTTCAGTATGCGCGCGCCAAGTTCGGAATCCTTCTCGATGGCGTCGCAAAGGAAATTGTAACCGGCCGGCACGTTGAACATCGCGGTCGGTGACACCTCCTGGAGATTGTGGAGCGTTTTGTGGAAGAGCTGCGGCAATGGGCGGCCGTCGTCTATGTAGAGCGTCCCTCCATTCTTCAGTATGCCGTGCAGAATGACATTGCTTCCCATGGTGTGGTGCCATGGCATCCACTCGACCTGAACGGGCGCTTCGGAGGGGGCTACCAGCAAGCTACCCATTTGTAGAGAGCTTGCCATCATGCGGTGAGTATTCAGGACGCCCTTGGGAAGACCCGTCGAGCCCGATGTGAAGAGGATTTTTGCGACAGCATCGCAGGATACAGAGCGGGACGCGCGTTCGAAGCCTTCATAGCCGCTCCTCTTCTTGGTCAGGTCGGAATAGCGCACCGTTTCGGGAGCACCGTCCACGCTAATCCAGCTTGCGGCTTTCAGTTCCGGAACGGAGCGTGCCGCGGAGAAATCGCGCCCACTTTGCACGAACACGAACTTCGGACGCAGCACCTCTGCGATATCCTTCAGCCGTGCCAGGCCGCCGGGCATCAACGTGTAATTCGGCGAGATCGGCGCAAACACTACGCCGATGGACATCGCGGCGAAGGAAATCACCGCGTTCTCTATGGAATTCCCGGAGAGGATGGCGAGGCTATCTGAAGGTTTCGCATCCATTTCGATTAGGCTTTGACCAACCGCCTGAACCAAGGACCAGGCTTGGCTATAAGTGATCTCGTCCCACCCGCCGCTTGAATTGCGTTGAGCCAAGAAGATGCGATCGGGAGCGGCTTTCGCCCAGCTCGGCAGGAAGTCCGTGATACGCCAATCGCACTCTCCCAGCTCGATCGGCGAGCTCAAGATAAGCGTGCCGTCGCTCCGACGCTGCAGAGAGACCTCTTTGGGCGCGAATACAGGTGCGTTCGTTGACATTGAAGGTGATCCCATGACTTACCGCAGGCCCGCCCCCGCACAATCCGTTTGATCTGGCTTCTGATTGCCGGCCATCTCACGAACCTGCGCGGGCGGCTTATCTCACACGTCGGCAACGCATTCGATTACGAGCCGCCTCGCGCGTTTTGCTTGAACGCGCTATTCGGACTTCGCGTCGAGCACATCTCCGAACAATTTGAAGCTGGTGCCGGTCCAGCGCTGCAGCCGCATTTGCGTCCACATCATGTTCGAATTTTCGCTGGTGTTAACCTCGATTCCCGGCAGTGCGACGGGGACGATTACGTTCTTGAGATTCTTTGCCTGCGCCAGGATATTCTTGCGGGAGAGGTCGTTGCCGCATTGCTTCAGGATCTGCTCAAGCAGAACTCCCTGCTGATATCCGACCGCATAACTTCCGTTGGTGATGTCGGCGCCGGACAGATACTTCTCGAAGAAGCTCTTATAGGCTTGCATGCCGGGATCGTCCTTCCATGTCTCGTCACCAACGTCTTTTGTGATCGTCCCGGCAATCACGCCGGTCGATTTGTCGAGACCGGCCGGCGCGAGAGTCCCGCCAACAGATGCGGACGGAAAATTGATGATGATGGTCGCCTTCCATCCAATCACCGAGGCCTGCCTGATTGCCTGCGCCGCGAACTTCGGTGTCCCGGCGATCACGAGAGCCTCGGCGCCCGAACTCCTGAGATTCGTGATCTGCGAATCGATCGTCGGCTCGGTGACCTCGTAAGAGGCAGTCACGACTTTTCGATCGAAATCGCCTCCGAGATACGCCTTGAAGGCACCGACGTAGTCCTTACCGAGGTCGTCGTTCTGGTAGAGAATTGCGTATTTCGCGTTGGGAAGCGTCTTGGTCAGATACTTGGCGTAGATCTTTCCTTCGGTATCGTAACTGACGAGACCGGTCGTCGTCAGGGGATAATTCGCGACGTCCGTGAACTTGGATGAGCCGCTGACGATTGCGATGCTGGGTACCCCTTTCGCCCTCAGATACTTGGCCGTAGCCGAGATGCCGGGTGTACCGAGCTGGCCGAACATGAAGGACACTTCGTCGCTCTCGACCAGCTTGCGCACGTGCTCTACCGTCTTGGGCGGGCTGTATGAGTCATCGTAGGCGATGTAGTTGATCTTGCGGCCGTTTACGCCGCCTCGATCGTTCAGCGATTGGATATAGGCGATAAGGCCCTTGCCCACGAGCCCGATCGATGATGCCGGTCCGCTGAAGGGGAAGACCCCTCCAATTTTGATCTCAGTTTCGGAAATGCCAGGCTCTTCCGCTGCGAACGCGGGGCCGCTCAATAGCACAACTAGAGCTATCGCGATTTTCCATTTCGCTATCATCGATCGTCCTCCCCACGCGCCTGTCAGGGCACGCCAGTATGTTGGTTGACCTTATGCTTTTTGCGCTCGCCCGTCGGTCGTCGGTTCGGCCCCGACCGCAGTGACGGATTTTAGGTCTAGCCGAACATACAGTTCTTTTTTCGAACTCGTCAAGCACCTCCGTGATCCAACATCTGCGGCATGATCGGCTGAGGCTTTATTTAACCTATTACTCCTGTCGCGATAACTCTACGCACCAATTTCACCTGTTACTTCCGTAATGGAACTTACGGCAATATGCCCAATGCCACCGACTCACGAGGACTGGACGGACGGCACACGAGCGCACGTCATCAGGTACTGCCGATGAAAAGCTCGATCAGCGCAATCACGGTATCGGGCGCGTCTTCCTGGCTGAAATGTCCCGCGTTCGGAAGTTTTATGATCGGCCTCCCCGGCCAAATCGCGCTGAAATCGGCGATCTGCGTGTCGGGCGCGATAGCGCGATCCTTCATGCCGAGGGCGAGCATCGCGGGCTTGGACTTCAGATTGTCAATTAGCGGAAAGCCTTCCGCAAGGTAGGGCCGGATTCTGCCGAGCAGTGCATCGAGCGGAAACTCGATCGCTCCGAGACACTCCTGTTTGGTCGTAAACGCCGAACCGTAAGCTGCGAGCCAATCGGCGTTGACGACGGAAAGGTCCTCCAGGCCTTGAGTTTTCATGACGCTGAGGATGTTGACGTCCAGGTGCCCCAACACTTCAGGGAGCGTTCCGGCCCTGTGATGATTGAGGACGAACTGGAACCACGGCGTCAGCCCCGGAGGGGCATTGCCGTAGCCAGTAAGTGTGTTGAGCAAAAACAGCCGCTTGACGCGATCGGGATAGCGTAGCGCGAACGCCGAACCGATCAATCCTCCCCAGTCCTGCATAACGAGAGTGATGTTTGTGAGATCGAGCACTTCGACCAATTTGGTGAAGTTATCGACGTGGGATCTGAGCGAATATTCCCGATCTGGAGGCGTCTGGCTCTTGCCGAAACCCATATGGTCAGGAACGATCACCCTATGTGAAGCCGCAAGCGGCGGGATGAAGCGGCGATAGAGATAGCCCCACGTCGGCTCACCGTGCAGACAGACGATAGGATCGCCACTCCCCTCGTCGACGTAGTGCATCCGGAAACCGCCTCCTTCGAAGAAGTGGGGCTGAAAGGGCCAGGTTCCGCCGAAAGTCTCGCGAGCATTGATCATCGTTTCGGTGCAACTCGTTCTAAAGCGCTTCTCAACCTTTACGTCGCCCGCGCCGATTATTTTCCGCGGAAAACGGCTGGACGACGTTCGATGAAGGATTGGATGCCTTCCATCATATCCTCGCTACCGAGGACACGGTCCCTGATTTTTGGTATGTAGTCGATTGCATCTCGTTCGGCCGCTTGGATATACTTCAGCGCTGCTTGTTTTGTGACCTGTATTCCGAGCGGCGCATTCTTGACGATCGTCTGCGCCAGCTCCATCGCGCGGTCGATCTGGCTTCCGGGGTTGACCACCTCCTGCACGAGACCAATCGCGTGCGCTCGCTCAGCATCGAACTCGTCGCAAAGGAAAAGGTGATACATCGCGTCACCCCAACCAGCGCGCGTCAGGAATCGAAAGTGGGCGCCGCCGAGAGGTGCAATTCCTCGCTTTGCCTCCATCTGGCAGAACCGACTATCCGAAGCTGCGACAACGATGTCTCCGGCAAGCATCATTTCGATTCCGATCGTATAGACGATGCCCTGCACTGCCGTCACGATCGGCTTGCGGCATCGTCCCTTGAGCGCAAATGCATCAATGTTGCTCGGAGAAATATCGATTTTCTCGGCCTTCGGGCCGAAGAATTTGGGCATGTCGAGACCTGACGTGAAGTCCGCTCCTTCTGCGCAAACGACGCCCGCCCAATAATCGTCGTTGCTGTCCAGCAGCGTGATGGCATTCGACATCTCCACCATCATGGCGGGTGTGAACGAGTTCTTCTTCGCGGGATTGTCGATGATGATCTTGAGGATTCGACCGTGCACTTCTGTGCGGATTTGGCTGGACGCGCCCTTTTGATCGCTCATTTGTATCCTCCGGACGCGGCAAACCCCGACCGCGTCGCCAAAGCCCGCTTTCTTTCTGTCGAGTTGACAGTGGGCTTCGCAAGCCGGCTACAACAATCTTGTGCCAACCCTATTCAGAGGTGAATGCCGCCATCGAGGGTTGCACCCGCCGCGCGGCATTTACGCATCGCGCTGCGCGCAGAGGATCTCTCACCTGCCGGGCGTCATCTCGGCCCTTCGTCCGCCAAATCTATGCCGCCGGTTCACACTATTTTATTTCCACCATTCAGCGCGTCCGCGGGCCGCGAAGTAAGCATCGAGGCGATCTAGGACGCCGGCAACTGCGCCCTTCCTGAACTTTGTCGTGCGCGGATTCGTGGAATGCCAAGAATATCCGCTCGAAAGCCAAAGCTCGCTCTGTGGTTCAAATCGAGATGGGTCATCGAGACTGCCAACTTGAATCATTTGAACGGCCGGCACTTCCGTCCAATGCAAGGTCACAGGACTGCCGCACTTCGGACAGAAACCACGCCGAAATTTGCGCCCCGTACCACCCATGACCTCGTAACAAGACGGCTCATCTTTTAGGAAGCTGAATTTGTCGGCGGCCACCATCATGATCGCTGCGAACGCGCTTCCAGTTGCGTATTGGCAGGCGCGGCAGTGACAAAGCAACTGCACGATCGGTGCCTCGGTGCATTCATAGCGAATACTTTGACATGCGCATCCTCCCGTGAGGTGCATGGGAGCTCCTAAACGTGTTCACGACAAAGAAAGAGTTAACCGCGACCTGCAGCGGCGTGTCGCCAAAAACCGCAGTCCTCGCATCGCTGTCGATGGATGTGGAATGGTTCACGTTTCCTCTTGCACGTCTCTCACGAGGGGCCGCCTGGCGGTGCCGCGGCCTCCTTCTCGGAAAGACGTCGCTTGAACTCGACGAAATCGTGCTCAAGCCGGGAGATGCGCTCATGAATGTAATCGGCCTCCGAGTAGTCCGAATCGAAGTCCCGCAGGAAGGCGCTGATAGCAGTCCAAATCCGTCTAATGAAGCCGGGCGGCGTTTCGTTTCGGCTACGGATATTCATGCGAGCACCCGTCCCATTGCTGAATTGTTGTCATCTAGTGCCCACTGGCGAGTTCGGCGAACCTCGACCAGACGAGATCCGATGCCTCCCCTATTGATTTTTCCAAATGATTAGGGCGTTGCGGGGAGCCCCGCCAATTCAAATCCGAATTGCATTTCGTCACAAGTGAATAGTCACGACGTACATGGACCACGCGAACAAGGGCGACCTTAGCGCCATTCGTCCCCTCAGTCTTCGACGAGCGGCGGTCTGACCTGGGTTGCTCTGCATTCGGGACTTCGCAATCGTCGAACATATCCTGACGTTGCGTAATGCCGGAGGCCGGATAACCCTCGGCCTCGCATCATGGCGTGCCCGTAGTGGAAGGCCCCGGAGTTGCGCAGGAACCGATTGCGAACAGGACAATCCTTTCTAGTCGGACGCACTGACCGGCACGTCCGCAGAGCCGTCCCAGGCGTACCTATCAGCTAAGCTTTCGACCTCCCCGTCGTCCAGAAGAACGGGACATTTTTCGCTTGGAGCCAACTTCCGGCAGCTGAACATCGATCACGCGCGCCATGAGCTCGCGGAGATGGCTGGCCTCGCGCACCCCAAACGCCGATTCGAATCCCGCTCTCGCGTTTTGCCAGGCCGGATGCGCCGCGAACAACATCTCCTGTCCGCGATCCGTGATTGCGACTTCTCGCACCCGACGATCCTCCTCGCTCACCCTTATCGTGAGAAAGCCGTCGCGCTCCAGGGGCCGGAGATTGTGGCCAACCGTCGCTCGATCCATTGTCATGAGGTTCGCGAGGCTGGCCATCGTCATGGGGCCTTCCGAGGCGAGGAAGCCCAGCAAGCTATACTGGGTTGACTTGAGCCCCGTACCGGCAAGGCACAGATCGTAATAGCGAGATACACGTCGCGCCGCTCGCCTGAGCTGGCTGCAAGTGCAGTTCTGAGGAAAATCGCTGATCGGAATCGAACGTCGTGCCAAGTTCAGGTTTCCTTGGAGGTCGGTGCTCCAAACCCTTAGCATCAAACTGTCAAGCAAACCTCCATGAAATGGCAGTTTGCCGGCATGCATAACCAATGATAGTCTCATATGCCCGTAATCTCTAACTTACCGCGCGCAGGCAACGCAGCCTTCAGATCAAGGAGACCAGCATGGCGGGACTTAAAGACCACCCGATCGCCGAACGCATAAGACTCAACCCTCCGGCGCCGCCTGCATCCCTGAGCCTAGACGCCTTGAAGGCATTGGTCATGGAATGCGGCGCAGATGATTGCGGCATCGTCAGCCTCGACGACCCTCTCCTAAAGGACGAAGCGGTACACGCGCGACGGGCATTCGCGGGGGCGCGATTGGCGGTGAGTATCGTGAGCAGGATGAATCGCGCGCCCATCCGTTCACCCGCGCGTTCGGCGTCCAATAACGAGTTCCACAAGGTTTCTCACGACGTCGACGATATCGCGCGAGAGCTCGTTCGGCGGCTGGAAGACATGGGAATCCCGGCGATGAACCCTCCGATGGCATTCCCCATGGAATTCGACAAGTACCCGGAACGGGGATGGGTGGTCTCGCACAAGCTCGTGGCCGAAGCCGCCGGCGTTGGAAAACGCGGCATCCATCGTAGCGTCATCCATCCCAAATTCGGCAGCTTTATTCTCTTGGGCACCGTCCTGGTCGATCTCGACACAGAGGCGCCGTCCAAGCCACTCGACTACAATCCCTGTTTTGAGTGCAGGCTCTGCGTCGTCGCTTGTCCGGTCGGCGCGATCAAGCCGGATGGATATTTCGATTTTTCCTCCTGCCTCAACCACAACTACCAGCAGTTTATGGGCGGATTCGCGCAATGGATCGAGGACATCGCGGACGCGAAGTCTGCCAAGGACTACCGTGAACGGCAACCACCGGCAGAAACAGTAAAGCGCTGGCAGAGCCTGTCGTATGGCCCCAACTACAACGCCGCCTATTGCGTCGCGGTTTGTCCTGCCGGCGAAGACATCATGGCCAACTACTTGTCAGACCGCAAAGCGCACGTGGAAACGATCGTCAAACCGTTGCAGGACAAAGTCGAGCCGCTCTATGTTGTCCGGGATTCCGATGCAGCAAGTCACGCCGCAAAGATTTTCCCGCATAAGACGCTTCGGTTTGTGCGCTCGAGCGCCCGGGCCTCGAGTATCGGCGCCTTTCTCTTCGGAATGGGGCTTACCTTCCAGCGCAATAGGGCTAAGGGCTTGAATGCTACCTACCACTTCGTCTTCACGGGCCAAGAACCCAAGGAGGCCACGGTGGTTATCAAAAATCAAAAGCTGACCGTCACCGACGGCCTCATTGGTACCCCGGACTTGCGCATTGAGGCGGACTCAGCCGCTTGGCTGAAGACTTTGAATGGTCAGCTCTCGGTCGTCCTGGCGCTCGCGCAGAGAAAGATCCGATTGAAGGGTCCTCTTAAACTCCTGAAGGCCTTCGGCGCCTGCTTTCCGAAATGACAAACACTGTCGCAAGCCGGAGTCCTAATGACCCCGTCGGGCTTGGCCTCCTCGACGGAGTTCGAACTATATCGTTCCTTTTTAGAATTGACGAAGCCATCATCTCGATGTCTTATTGGCGCACCTCCCGGTCCGGTCCAGGAGACGGCGAGATCTGGCTCGGACTACTTAAACCGGCTGCGAAAGCGGCCGGTTTTTTTATCGTATTACTCGGTGGGATGAAGGAGCCAGGCTCGTCTCGCAATCTGAAGCATCTCGATTTCACGGAGCTTAAGCCGGTAAACTCTCGCTTTCGATCTTGGATAATGCTGGGCCGCGGAGGCTCTCAAGATCGCCGGAAGCGCGCTAAAGCCGAGCATCATGCCATTCCGTGCGGTTTCGGTTGGATCGAGACGAAAAGCCGCCGGCGAAGCAAGGCCGTCTCCGTCGTGATCACGGCTCCAGCCAAGGCGATCGAGCGTGGCCACAGGTGAGTGTTCGCCGGCGCGCCATTTCAACACTTCGATCGCGGATCGAAAAGCAAGCATCACGCAATCGATGTCGTCGACAGATCGATCGCCGACCCTCTTCGCTTGATGCATAACAGCTCGCAATATCTCTTCACGCGCGTGCTCGTGGCTGAGCGCGATAGCGGTCAAGCCAAAGAGAGCGTCAAAAATCCGGAATGCGTGGCGCGCGGTGGCCAACGTTCTGAGATAACATTCCAAAACAGTCGGTCCGAACGCAGCCGCCAACTTCGCTCCGACCGCCGCCAACCATACTGTGCGCGCTTGCGTGAATCCCAAGCTAGGAGACCACCCGTTCAACGTCGATGATCTGGCCGCTTCAACCAACCTGTAGTCAGGAGCGTCGCTGCTCATCAGGACGAAATGAGCCATAGTGTGAGTGATTGCGCAGTAGGTGCATTCACCGGCACTGGACGCGGTATAGGCTTCAACCCTCGCCCGCTCACGTAAGTCTTGCAGGGCAATCAGATAACGCGTTGCCAACGCATATGCCAACAATTCGATGAGAGGCGCCCATCTGAAAACGGACTGGAACTCTGTTCTAGACGGAAAGCGCCCCGGAAGAGTGAATGGCGCGAGCAAATCGAAAGCGATATTCCTGCCTTTCGCTCTGACATTATGTAGCCGGCTCCGTAAGCCTGCAGATGTCATGAGCTTGTCGATCTCTTCACCGACTGGGACGCCGTGCTGACGAAGCGGACGCGACCTCCCGGACGGGTCGATCTCAACGGCGGCCGGGACGTCCGGAATTTTCAGGACCATTGGTCGCGCGGACGCGCCGGGCGTCCGGATGCTTTCCCATGTTGTCGGTTCCATCTCTATGGCGAGTCCGATCGCCAATGTGTCGGCCATTCTCACGAGGTCGTCAGATCCAAATACGGCGATGCCCGAACCGAAGTTCTGAGACCTCTCTCTGGTCTCCTGGTTCGGCCGATCCGGATACAAAGTTCGCTGCTCCAACGTCCACCTCATTGGTTTTCCTGGGAGCGTGAATCCGCTCGTCGCGCATGACGATCGGATCGATTTCCGAGGATATGAACTTAGGGTGAGAAAGTAGGTGTGTTTCCTGCAACTTGGTCGAGCCGCGTATTTCGAGCACCGCCTAGTCAGAAATGAATAAGCGATCGTGCACGCTGTGCATTCGATCCGGCCGCCGAACTGCCCTGCTCGCAGAGCGCTTGCGTCCTTGACACGTTCTTTTTTGGAACTTATGGAAGCCTTCCAAAGGGAGGCTACTCGATGAAGGTTCTGGTGCCGGTAAAACGGGTGGTCGATTACAACGTCAAGGTCCGCGTCAAGAGCGACGGATCGGGCGTTGAACTCGCCAACGTCAAGATGTCGATGAACCCGTTCGACGAAATCGCGGTCGAAGAAGCGCTGCGTCTGAAGGAAGCCGGCAAGGCAACCGAAGTCGTGGTGGTCTCGATTGGACCGGCGCAGGCGTCCGAGACCATCCGCACGGGACTTGCGATGGGCGCCGACCGCGGCATCCTGGTCAAGGCCGAGGGCACCGTCGAGCCCTTGGCCGTTGCGAAGATCCTGAAGAAGGTTGCCGACGAGGAGCAGCCGGGCCTGATCATTCTCGGCAAGCAGGCGATCGACGACGATTCCAATCAGACCGGCCAGATGCTGGCCGCGCTGCTCGGCTGGTCGCAGGCGACCTTCGCCTCCAAGCTCGAGGTCGAAGGAAGTGACTTCAAGGTCACCCGCGAGGTCGATGGTGGCCTGCAGACCGTCAAGCTGAAGGGGCCGGCGATCGTCACCACCGATCTTCGTCTCAACGAGCCGCGCTATGCCTCACTGCCCAACATCATGAAGGCCAAGAAGAAGCCGATCGCCGACAAGAGCGCCGCCGATTATGGCGTCGATCTCAGCCCCCGCCTCGAGGTCATCAAGACTGCGGAACCGCCGGGACGCAAGTCTGGCGTCAAGGTCAAGGATGTGGCCGAGCTGGTATCGAAGCTGAAGAATGAAGCCGGGGTTCTCTGATGACGACGTTGCTGATTGCCGAACATGACAATGCGTCGATCAAGGACGCGACCAACAAGGCGCTGACCGCGGCCGCCGCCCTCGGTGCCGATGTCGATGTGCTGGTGGCTGGCCAGAACGCCAAGGGCGCGGCCGATGCCGCCGCCAAGCTCTCCGGCGTCAAGAAGGTGCTGCTGGCCGAGGGCGACGCCTATGCCCATGATCTCGCCGAGCCGCTGGCTGCGCTGATCGTGTCGCTCGCGGGGAACTACGATGCCATCGTCGCGCCCGCGACCTCGCGCTTCAAGAACGTGATGCCGCGCGTTGCCGCGCTGCTCGACGTGATGCAGGTGTCCGAGATCATCAAGGTGGTGGCGCCCGATACGTTCGAGCGGCCGATTTATGCCGGCAACGC
>Ga0335085_10015854_pt1 | contig 10914 bp, 9 predicted proteins | sample Lox_Sample_45_FD_206712 | JGI IMG/M metagenome (GOLD analysis project Ga0335085, IMG submission 206712) | Soil microbial communities from Loxahatchee National Wildlife Refuge, Florida, United States - Lox_Sample_4.5 | ecosystem: Environmental > Terrestrial > Soil > Wetlands | place: USA: Florida... | reverse complement strand
GCACCGGGCGCCCGGGCAGCGTCACGCGCTGGGTGTCCGCCAGCGCGTAGTCGTAGTCGAGCAGGGCACCGGGGGAGAGCGGGTGCGGCACGTCGAGCACCTCGTCCCCTTCCCCGAGGCGGATGGCGCGCCCGAAGTTGTTCTGGACGATGCCGAGGTGGTCGCGGTGGTAGTTGATGTCGGTGGGCAGCTCCGCCGCGTCGCGCCATCCGACGATGCGCTGCTTGCTGGCGCCCGGGGCTTTCCAGTAGACTTCCAGCTCGAGCTGGTCCGCCTTGATCAGGCGCGGCGGCTCCCGCAATCCGTCCCCGAACTGGCCGAGGAAGAGGACGAACCCATGCGCGTGGGCCTTGTAGTCGTGAAGGGCGGTGTCGGCGGTCGTGGTGCTGCGGCGGGCGATCCCCCGGCGCACCAGCGCCAGCGCGGGGCCGGAGTTCCAGTCCTGCGCCGCGAGCGGAGCCCTCGCCCCGCCCAGCACGGCGAGCGCGAGGAGCGTGGCCAGGGGGCGCGGCCCGGTGCGCATCGCCCGGGAATCTCGCCGCGCCTCCGGTCCGCGACAAGCGGCGTGGTCCTCGCGCTCGCCGCCTGTCACTCGAGCACGGGGCCCGTCGCCGTGACCCACCGCGCCGACCTCCTCGCGCTGGCCCGCGTGCCCGGCGCGGATCCGAACGGCCTCGCGATGGTGTTCAAGAACAACCAGGTCGTCTCGTTCACCTGGCACAACAACGACAGCGCCGCGTCCACGTTCGCGGTCTTCAATTTCTTCCCCCAGAGCGTGCCGGTACGGAACGACTCCATTCTCGCGGACACCTCCACCATCAGCCTGTCCGCCATCTTCACCCCGGGCGTGGTCGGATTCACCGTCGACCCCGCGAACGTCGTCTTCAACATCGCCGGGTCTCCCACCGTGGACGTGTCGTACGCGGGCTACGCCGACTTCAGCGTGAGCGATTCCGCGCTCTCCAAGTACCCCACTCCCGCCGCGTTCGCCCAGGCGCTCAAGCTCTGGTACGAGTACGGGCCCGACCAGTGGCGGGCCCTGAACACCGGCCTGGTCAACGGTGTCGCATCGTCCGCGCTGTCCCAGCCCGGGATCTACCTGCTCGCCGCGCCGAAATGACCGACCCGCGCGCGGACTTCCTCGCCCGGGCCCGCGGCGGCGGCATGGTCCCCTTCGTCCGCGAAGTCCTGCTGGACACCGACACCCCGGTGGCGGCCTACGCGAAGATCGCGCGGGGGCCGTTCGGGTTCCTGCTCGAGTCCCTGGTGGGCGGCGAGCGGTGGGCCCGGTACACGTTCCTGGGGACGGAGCCGCGGGAGGTCTGGCGGTACCGGGGGCGGGCGGTGGAGCGCTGGACCGCCGCGGCCGGCTGGGCCGCCGCCGGCGAGGCGGAGGCGCCCCTGGAGCACCTCGCCGGGCTCCTGCGGAACGTCCCGGCGGTGGACGTCCCCGGCCTGCCCCGCTTCACCGGGGGCGCGGTGGGCTACCTCGGCTACGATCTGGTCCGCAGCGTGGAGCGGCTCCCCCATCCCCCGGCCGACGCGCTCGGCCTGCCGGACGCGGTCCTCCTGATCGCCGATACGGTGGTGATCCTCGACAATCTCTACGGACGCGCGTCGGTCGTGGCCAGCGTGCCGGTGCCTCCGGACGCCCCGGCCCGCGAGTCGGAGCGCCTGGCCGACCTGGCCGAGGCGAAGGTCGGGGAGATCGTCGCGCGGCTCGAGCGTCCCCACGCCCTGCCGGCGCTCCGCCTGCCGCCGCACCCGCCGCCCGTCCCGACCACGTCGGCGTACCCGCGCGAGCGCTTCGAGGCCGACGTGGCGCGCATTCTCGAATACATCCGCGCGGGAGACGCGTTCCAGGTGGTCCTGTCCCGCGAGCAGGAGGCGGCGGGCGCCGCCGACCCGCTCCGCGTCTACCGCTACCTGCGGGCCCTCAACCCGGCGCCCTACCTCTTCTATCTCCAGCTCGACGGGTGCGCGCTGGTGGGGAGCTCCCCGGAGACGCTGGTGCGGGTGGAGGGCGGCGAGGTGACGGTGCGCCCCATCGCCGGCACGGCCCCCCGGGGCGCCACCGCCGCGGAGGACGAGCGGCTGGGGTCGGTCCTCGCGGACGATCCGAAGGAGCGCGCGGAGCATCTCATGCTGGTGGACCTCGCGCGCAACGACGTGGGGCGGGTGGCGGCCTTCGGGTCCGTCCGGGTGACGACCTTGATGGCGCTCGAGCGGTATTCGCACGTGCAGCATCTGGTGAGCGAAGTGCGCGGGCGCCTGCGCCCCGGCTACGACGCGCTCGACGCCCTGCGCGCCTGCTTTCCGCACGGCACGGTGACCGGCGCTCCGAAAGTGCGGGCCATGGAGATCATCGACGAGCTCGAGCCCACGACGCGCGGGCCGTATGCCGGGGCGGTGGGCTACATCGGCTGGGGCGCGCGGACCCTGGACACGGCGATCGCGATCCGGGCCGGCGTGATCCTGCCCGACCGCGTGGTGGTACGGGCGGGGGCGGGTATCGTGGCCGATTCCGACCCGGCCCGGGAGTTCGCGGAGACCGAAGCCAAGGCGCAGGCGGTGCTGCGCGCCCTCGCCCTCGCGCGCGCGGGCGGCCCGGGATAATTTCCGCTCGTGTTCAAGCTGCTCAGCATCTCGGGCGACCAGTCGATCGAGCTGGCCGCGGGCAAGACCCTGGTGGTGGGGCGCGCCGTCACCTCCGACGTCCCCATTTACGATCCGACCATCTCCCGGCGTCACGCCGAAATCACGCTGACCGACAGCGGGGTCCGGATCAAGGATCTGGGGTCCTCCAACGGCACCTTTCTGAACGGTGCCAAGGTCGCGGACGGAGACGCCGCCGAGAACGACGTCGTGACCTTCGGGAAGGTCGCCTTCAAGGTGGTGCCCGTGACGCCCCCGGCGGCGCGCCCGGCGGTGACGCCGGTTCCGGCGACGGCGGGAACCAAGGGCGCGGCGCCGCCCGGCGGCACCATCGTCCGGGCCCTGCCGGTCTCGCCGTCCGGGAACGTGCCCGCCATCAAGGAGATCGGGCCTTCCGGCGGCCACCTCAAGGTCGACGCCAAGGACCTCTTCGAGCGCCAGTCCCAGAAGCTCAAGCTGCTCCTCGACATCTCCCAGGAGCTGTCCAAGCAGCAGGACCTGGACCGGGTGCTGGAGAAGGTCGTGGACCTGACCTTCCAGGTGATGAGCCTGGACCGGGTCTCCATCCTCCTCCTCGATCCGAAGACCCAGGAGCTGGTCCCCCGGATTTCGCGTTCCCGCACCGGGGACGCGGGGGCGGCCAAGATGGTGCCGCAATCCATCGCGCGGAAAGTCGTGGACGACCGGGTGGCGATCCTCTCGGACAACACGGCCGCCGACGACCGCTTCAAGGGCAAGTCCATCGTGATCCAGAGCGTGCGGAGCGCGATGTGCACCCCCCTGCTCTCGAGCGACCAGAAGGTCCTGGGCATCCTCTACGTGGACAACCAGACCGCCATCCATTCCTTCCAGGACGAGGACCTCGATTTCCTGATGGCCTTCGGCGGGCTCACGGCGTTCTCGATCGAGCGGTCCCAGCTGTCCGACCGGCTCCGCCGCGAGGCCCTGGTGCTGTCCAATTTCCAGCGCTACTTCGCGCCCAACGTCGCCGCCCAGATCGCGCAGCAGGAAGGCACGGTCCAGCTGGGCGGCGACAAGCGGCCGGTGGTCATCTTCTTCTCGGACATCCGGGGCTTCACCCCGATGTCGGAGACCATGAGCCCGGACGACGTGGCCACGCTCCTGACCGAGTACTTCACCGAGATGGTGGAGATCGTCTTCGAGCATTCCGGCTCGCTCGACAAGTTCATGGGCGACGCCATCATGGCCCTCTGGGGCGCGCCGATCGCCCACGAGGACGACGCCGACCGGGCCATGACCTGCGCGCTGGACCAGCTGGCGGCGCTCGAAAAAATGAACGTGAAGTGGAAGGAAAAGGGGCGGCCCGACATCAAGATCGGCATCGGGATCAACTTCGGTGAGGTGTTCGCGGGGAACTTCGGCTCGGACCGCCGGCTCGAGTACACCGTGATCGGCGACGCCGTGAATACCGCCAGCCGGCTCTGCTCCAACGCCAAGGCCAACGAGATCCTGATCTCCGACGCCTTCTACAAGGCGCTGAAGAATCCCCCCAAGGTCGAGGCGCTGGAGCCGCTGCAGGTGAAGGGCAAGACCAAGAAGGTCGCGGTCTACCGGGTGAAGCGGTAAGGACGCCCGAACCGCCCCAGCAGCTCCACCACCAGGCGCAGCGGCAGACCCATCACCCCGAAGAAGTCGCCCCGGATCCCCGCCACCAGCGCCGCGCCGCGCCCCTGCACCGCGTACGCCCCCGCCTTGTCCATCGGCTCCCCCGTCGCGACGTAGTCGGTGATCGAGCCGGGGTCGAGCGCGCGGAAGGTGACGTCCGAGACGTCGAGCGCCGACTCGATCCGCTCGCCGCGCGCCAGCGCCACGCCCGTGTAGACCTGGTGGGTCCGCCCGGACAGCCGGGAGAGCATGGCCGCCGCCTCCTCGGCCGTTTCAGGCTTCCCGAAAAGATCGGGACCCAGCACCACGGTCGTGTCGGCCGCGAGCACCAGCGCGTCCGGCTCCCGCGCCGAGATCGCGGCGGCCTTCTCCCGCGCCAGGCGGGACACATAGGCCGCGGGGTCCTCCCCGGCGTGCCGGGTTTCATCCACGTCGGGCGGGACGACCCGGTGCTCGATTCCGAGCATCTCGAGCAGCTGACGCCGGCGCGGGGACGCGCTCGCGAGGATCAGAGGCGGGCTCATTTCTCGAGGATGAGCGTCACGGGGCCGTCGTTGACCAGCTCGACGTCCATCATCGCCCCGAAGCGGCCCGTGGCGACCGGGACGGCGCCGGCCCGCTCCCGCAGCAGCGCGACGAAACGCTCGTAGCGGGCCCGGGCCTCGTCGGGCGGCGCGGCGGCGACGAAGCTCGGCCGGCGGCCCTTGGCGGCGTCGCCATAGAGGGTGAACTGCGACACCACGAGCACCCCGCCGCCCACGTCCCCCACCCCGAGGTTCATCTTGTCGTCGGCGTCCGCGAAGATCCGGAGCTGGAGGATCTTGTCGGCCATCCAGGCCAGGGCGTCGTCCGAGTCCCCGGGCGCGAACCCCGCCAGGACCAGCAGGCCCCTGCCCACCTCCCCGACCGTCTCCCCCGCCACGCGGACGGCGGCGCGGGAGACGCGCTGCAGGACGACCCTCACTCGACGGTGACGCTCTTGGCGAGGTTCCGGGGCTGGTCCACGTTGCAGCCCCGCCGCACCGCGACGTAGTACGCGAGGAGCTGGAGCGGAAGCACCGAGAGGATGGGGGTGAACAGATCCAGCGTCTCGGGGATCTCGATCTTGTGGTCGGCCAGCTTGGCGACGCCCGTGTCGCCCTCGGTGACCACCGCGATCACCCGTCCCCCGCGCGCCTTCACCTCCTCGATGTTGCTCAGAACCTTCTGGTACACCGCGTCGCGCGGCGCCACGAACACCACCGGCATCAAATCGTCGATCAGGGCGATGGGCCCGTGCTTCATCTCCGCCGCCGGATACCCTTCGGCGTGGATGTAGGAGATTTCCTTGAGCTTGAGGGCGCCCTCGAGCGCCACCGGGAAGTTGTATCCGCGGCCCAGATACAGGACGTTCTGCGCCCGCTGCAGACGCTCGGCCACCTGCTCCACCTGCGGCGCCTTCGCGAGCACGCGCTCCACCAGCTCCGGGAGCTTGGCCAGCGCCTTGACCACTTCCCGGCCCTGCAGAATCGAGAGCGCCCGCAGGCGCCCCATTTTCAGGGTGAGCAGGGCCAGTGCCGCGATCTGGCTGGTGAAGGCCTTGGTGCTGGCGACGCCGATTTCGGGGCCGGCGTGCAGGTAGATGCCGCCGTCCACCTCGCGGGCGATGGTGGAGCCCACCACGTTCACGAGGCCGATGGTGCGGGCGCCCCGGCGCTTCGCCTCCCGGAGGGCCGCCAGGGTGTCAGCGGTTTCGCCGGACTGCGAGATCCCGATCACCAGGGTGTGCTCGTCCACGATCGGGTTCCGGTAGCGGAACTCCGACGCGTACTCCACCTCGGTGGGGATCCGCGCCAGCTCCTCCATCATGTATTCGCCGATCAGCGCCGAGTGCCACGAGGTCCCGCAGGCGGTGATGACGATGCGGTTGATCTTGAGGAGCTCGTCGTCCGGGATGTTGAGGCCCCCCAGCCGGACGTCGCCGTCGTCTTCGAGGAGCCGGCCCCGGAGGGTGTTCCGGAGGCTCTCCGGCTGCTCCATGATCTCCTTGAGCATGAAATGCGCGTACCCGCCGCGCTCGATGGTCGCCAGGTCCCACTCGACGTGCGTGACCGCCTTGTCCTTCTCCACGGTGTGGTGATCGAGGATGCGGTACTCGGTGGGCCGTACCACCGCGATCTCGCCGTCGTCGAGGTACACGACGGACCGGGTGTGGGCGAGGACCGCCGAGGCGTCCGAAGCCACGAAGTTCTCGCCCGAGCCCACGCCCACGAGAAGCGGCGACCCCTTCCGGGCCGCCACGATGGTGTCGGGCTCACGGGACGACACCACGGCGATCCCGTAGGTCCCTTCGACTTCCCGCAGCGCGCCCGCGACGGACTCCGCGAGGGGCGTACCCTTGGTGTGCAGCTCCTCGATCAGGTGCGCCAGTACTTCGGTGTCGGTCTCGGACCGGAAGACGTGCCCGCGCTTGGTCAGGGCGGTCCGCAAGGCGGAGGCGTTCTCGATGATCCCATTGTGGACCACCGCGATGGTGCCGCCGCAGTCGATGTGCGGATGGGCGTTCACCACGTTCGGCGCCCCGTGCGTGGCCCAGCGGGTGTGACAGATGGCGGTGTGGCCGGTGGGCAGCGTGGGCCCCAGCTCCGCTTCGAGCACCGCGATCTTGCCCGGCGCCTTGAAGACGTCGACGTGGCTCCCGTTCACCACGGCGAGCCCCGCCGAATCGTACCCGCGGTACTCGAGGCGCCTCAGGCCTTCCAGCACCACCGGCGCCCCGGCGCGCGTCCCCACGTAGCCTACGATGCCGCACATGCGTCCCGTCCCTCCTCCACCAGGCGTTCCGCGTCGTCGCCCGTGGGCGCCTCCGCGATGAGCCGGATGATCGGTTCCGTGTTCGACGGCCGGACGTGGAGCCAGCGATCGGCCCACGCCAGGCGCAATCCGTCATCGGTGTTCACCGCGGCGTCCGGGAACCTCTCCCGGAGCGCCTCGTAGACCCGGTCGAGGGCGGCGCCGCGCGGCACCTTCCCCTTCACGATCTCGTACCGGGGGTGGGCGGCGACGATGTCGCTGACCGGCCGCCTCACGCGGGCCAGCAGCGCCAGCACCAGCGCGGCCGCGAGGGGCGCGTCGCGGCCCGCGTGCAGCGCCGGGTACATCACCCCGCCGTTGCCTTCGCCCCCGATGGGCGACCCGGTGGCCAGGATCATCCGGGCCACGTGCGCCTCCCCCACCGGCGCCCGCCGCACCTCGCGGCCCCCGTCGCGCGCCGCGTCATCCACCACGAGCGAGGTCGAAAGGTTCACGACCACCGGCCCCCGCTTCCCGGGGCCCCCCTTCCGGCTGCCCTTCACCTGCCCCAGGAGCGCCCGCACCGCGAACGCCAGGGTGTAGTCTTCGCCGATCGCCCGCCCCCGCTCGTCCACCAGCGCCAGCCGGTCGACGTCCGGGTCCACGGCCATCCCCACGTCGGCCTTCGTCCGCCGGACCAGGCCGCCCAGCGCGGCCAGGTTGGCCGGGACCGGCTCGGGCGGCCTGGGAAAGCGCCCGTCGGTCTGCACATTGATGGCCGCGACACGGCACCCCAGGCGCTCCAGCAGGGCCGGCATGATCGCCCCGCCCGCCCCGCGGACGCAGTCCAGCGCCACCCGGAACCGGCGCCTCCGGATGGCCCCGACCGGCACCACTTTGAGGCGGAGGATCGCGTCGAGATGACGCGCGACGGCCGCGTCATCCGTCGACACCTGCCCGATCCCCGACCAGCCGGCCCGCGGCAGGGCGTCGCCGGCGGCGAGGTCCCGCACGCGGGCCCCGTCCATCGTATCAAGAAAGATGCCGTCCGCCCCCACGAACTTGAGGGCGTTCCACTCGATCGGGTTGTGGCTCGCCGTGAGGATGATCCCCCCGGCGGCGCGGTGATGCTCGACGGCGAGCTGGATCGTGGGGGTGGTGGTCAGGCCGATGTCGACGACGTCGACCCCCACCGACTGGAGCCCGGCGACCGCCGCCGCCTGCAGCATGGGTCCGGAGGTCCTGGCGTCCCGCCCCACGACGACGCGGACCCGCTTCCCGCGTCCCGGGCCCGTCTTCCCCTCCCCGGCCCACACCCCGAACGCCGCGGCGTACCGGGCGACGTTCTCGGGCGTGAGATCGGTGCCCACGATCCCCCGGATCCCCGACACCCCGACCATCAGCGTGTTCGACATGCCCGAAAAGATAAACCGGTCTCAGTCGGGGCGGCCGTTGCCGAAGGACGGGCGGAGCGAGGGGCCGGGCGTCGGGATGGGGAGCTGGTCGGCGTCCGGGAACGCGTTCAGAAACGCGTCCACCGCCTCGGGCCAGAACTGCGCGCCCTTCATCCGCCCCAGCTCCTCGAGGGCGTGCGCCACGGGGAGGGGGGGCCGATAGGGCCGCGCGCTGGTCATGGCGTCGAAGGAATCGGCCACCGACACGATCCGCACCGCGACCGGGATCTGGTCCCCTTCGAGACCGTCGGGGAGCCCTTTGCCGTCGTGGCGTTCGTGGTGGGAACGCACGATGGCGAGCGCCAGCGGCTCGTCGCGGAGAAGGGGGCCGAGGATCCGGGCGCCCACCACCGGGTGCTGCATGATGTGCCGGTACTCGTCGTCCGACAGCCGGCCGGGCTTGTGGAGCACGTCCTCCCGGATGCCGATCTTGCCGACGTCGTGCAGGCGCCCCCCGAGGAACGTGGCGGTGGTCACGGCGGGGTCGAGCCCCATGGTCCGCGCGGTCCGCGCCGCGTATTCGGCCACCCGCAGCGAGTGGCCCTGGAGATAGGGGTCCTTGGCCTCCTGGGCGTCGGTGAGCGCCTGCACGCCCTCGATGAACAGCTCCTCGATGCGATGGGCCTGGACCTCGACCCGTTCCTCGAGCCTTTGCTGATAGCCCTTGTTCTCGAGGATCAGGCGGCGCTTGTCGAGCGCCTGGGCCACCCGGGCGCGCACTTCGTCCAGATTGAACGGCTTGGCGACGTAGTCCATCGCGCCGATACGGAGGCAGGAGACCGCACTCTCGACGTCGGCCACCGCCGTCACCATGACCACGGCGGTGTCGGGCCAGCGCGCGACGATTTCCCGGAGGAGCCCGACCCCGTCCATCTGCGGCATGCGCACGTCGGACAGGACGAGCTGCACGGGCTCGCGCTCCAGCGCGTCCACGGCCTCGACGCCGGAGCCCGCTTCGCGGCACGCGAAGCCCTCGCCTTCCAGCAATCGCACGAGCACCCGCCGGAGACGCGGTTCGTCGTCCACGATCAGGCACTGCAACCCGTTGTTCTGAGCCATCGTAGCTAACGTACGGCTCGCTTGCCCGGGGGGGAAGCCGCCCTTACGTTCCCGCCTGTGAGCCGCGTCTTCGACCGGGACCTCGAGCGCCGTTTCGGCACGCGCGCGGTCCACGCCGGGCAGATCCTCGACCCCCTGTCGGGGGCCGTCATGTCCCCCATCTACCAGACCTCGACCTACGTCCAGGAAGCGCTGGGCCGGCACAAGGGCTACGAGTACGCCCGCACCCAGAACCCCACGCGGGAAGCCCTGGAGCGCTGCGTGGCCGCGCTCGAAGGCGGGCGTCACGGGTTCGCCTTCGGCTCGGGGCTCGCCGCTCTCGACGCCATCCTCAAGCTCTGCTCGGCCGGCGACCACGTGGTGTGCGGGGAGAACGTCTACGGCGGCACGCACCGGGCCATGACCCAGGTCTGGGCGCGGCTCGGCCTCACGTTCACCTTCGTCGACACCGGTGCCCCCGACGAGATCCGCCGGGCGCTGACGCCCGCCACGCGGCTGGTCTACGTGGAGACGCCGACCAACCCGATGATGCGGCTCACCGATCTGGCCGCGGCCGGGGAGATCGCCCGGAAGGCCGGCGCCCTGTTCGCGGTGGACAACACCTTCGCCTCACCGCTCTTCCAGCAGCCCCTCACCTTCGGCGCCGACTTGGTCCTCCATTCCACCACCAAGTTTCTGAACGGGCACTCCGACATGATCGGGGGGATGCTGGTGACGGGCCGGGACGACCTCGCGGACCGGATCGCGTTCATTCAGAACGGTTCGGGCGCGGTGCCGGGGCCGATGGACTGCTGGCTCGCCCTGCGCGGCATCAAGACCTTCCCCCTGCGCATGCGCCAGCACGACGCCAACGGCCGGCGCATCGCCGAGTGGTTGAGCGGCCACCCCAAGGTGCGGCACGTCTACTACCCGGGTCTGCCCTCCCACCCGCAGCACGACCTCGCGCGCCGCCAGATGTCGGGCTTCGGGTCGATGCTGTCGGTCGAGCTGGGCGACGTGGCCCGGGCCCGGGCCGTGGCGCAGGGAACCCACATTTTCGCGCTGGCCGAGTCCCTGGGCGGCGTCGAAAGCCTGATCGGGCATCCCGCGTCGATGACCCACGCCTCCGTCCCGGCCGCGATGCGGCAGAAGATGGGGCTGACCGACTCGCTGATCCGGCTCTCCGTGGGCATCGAAGACGCGGACGACCTGATCGCCGATCTGGACCAGGCCCTGGCGGCCGCGTGACCTCCCCGAAACCCGGCCCCGGTTCCGGCGTAGGTTCAAGGATCCCCGTTCGCCTCCGGAGCGCCGTATGACCGATCCGACCAACCTGCCCGCCCAGCGCCCCCGCCAGATCCTGACGCAG
>Ga0335085_10015853_pt1 | contig 10914 bp, 11 predicted proteins | sample Lox_Sample_45_FD_206712 | JGI IMG/M metagenome (GOLD analysis project Ga0335085, IMG submission 206712) | Soil microbial communities from Loxahatchee National Wildlife Refuge, Florida, United States - Lox_Sample_4.5 | ecosystem: Environmental > Terrestrial > Soil > Wetlands | place: USA... | reverse complement strand
TGTATCGTGAAGCTCGGCTGCTGGGGACCGGTGGTGCAGTGTAATGTCGGTAAACGGGGATGGATGGGCGGCATCGGCGGGTGTCCCAACATTGGAGGCATCTGTATTGGCTGTACAATGCCAGGCTTTCCTGACAAGTTCATGCCTTTCATGAACCAGCCGCCGGGCTCACTGCTTTCATCAAACGCAGTGCAGACGTATGGCAGAGCGATCCAGGCCTTGCGCCGCTTCACTCAGGCTTCGTTGAACAAGGAGCCTAGTTGGCGACGCCGTACGGATAGTGCGGGAAGGACGCCGTCCAAACAGCGCGAATCGACGCCCCCTGCTCAGGATAAGTAGCATGTGCGCCCAGCGCGAGATCGATGTCAATTCCTTACTCGAAGCCGCCCAGTTCGCAGCTCAGGGTGCCGATCAAATCGCAGAACTATCCCAGTCTCTGGTTGGCGACCTCGAAGCCGAAGCGGTGCTCCAGGAATTGGCCAGCGTCTTCTTTGAGAATGCAGCGTCGTATGCCTATGACCCTGATGCCAAGACCCGTCCAGCTGTAGAAGCGCCAATTCCGAGCCTGGAAGCGAAGTATCGGGCTCTTGTGGAGCAGATTCCCGCTGTCGTGTTTATGGCGTATCTGGACGAGAGGATCGGTGAGACCTACGTCAGTCCGCAGATCGAAGCGCTTCTCGGCTTTACACAGGAAGAGTGGTTACAAGATCCCGTTCGCTGGTACCAGCAGGTCCATCCTGACGACAAACAGCGGTGGAGCCTGGAAGCGTCGAAGCTGTTTCTTTCTGGCGAGCCGCTGCGCTCTGCTTACCGTGTACTGGCGCGCGATGGGCGGGTCATCTGGTTTCACTGCGAAGCCAAGATGATCCGCCGGGAAGACGGTCGCCCCTGGTTCATTCACGGTGTGGGATTCGACATCACCGATCTGAAGAAAACCGAGGAAGCGTTGCAGCAGGAGCGCAACGTTGTGTCCGCCATCCTTGACACCGTCAGCGCCCTTGTCCTCGTACTTGATCCCGCCGGGCGCATCGTGCGCTTCAACCGGGCCTGTGAACGCGTCACGGGACGTTCGTTCGACGAGGTTAGATATAAGTACGTCTGGGAGCTCTTCACAGAAGCCGACGAAGCAGAACATTTCAGGTCGGTGTTCGAGGAAATGCGCGCGGGTCAGTCTCACAACGAGTACGAAAGTCATTGGGTGACGCGGGATGGCGCGCGTCGTCTGATCTCATGGTCGGGGACGGCCATGCCAGGAGATCGGGGCGCGCCAGTCTATATCATCGCCACCGGAGTGGACATTACCGAGCGAAAGCGTTTGGAGCAAGCTGTCCTTGATATCAGCGTTCGCGAGCAACGGCGCATTGGGCAGGATTTGCATGACGGACTTGGCCAGCATTTGACGGGAATCGCATTCATGAGTAAGGTGCAGGAGCAGAAACTGGCCGAAAGAGGGTTGCCCGACGCGCTTGATGCCAGAAAGATCGTACGGCTGGTGACCGAAGCCATTGAGAAGACCCGCGAACTGTCCCGCGGGCTTCTCCCTGTGATGTCGGAGTCTCACGGTCTCATGTCGGCGCTGGAGCGATTTGCCAGCGAGGTGGAGGACCTATTTGGAATCTCGTGCAGCTTTATATGCGTCCAGCCTGTGCTAATGCACGACAACTCAGTCGCGACGCACCTGTATCACATCATGCAGGAAGCCGTAAATAACGCCATCAAGCATGGAGAGGCGCGAAGCATCATCATCGCGTTGGGCGCCAGCGGCGACCGAGGAGCACTCAGTATCACGGATGACGGCTGCGGCATGCAGACTCCATCGACCAATAGACAAGGCATGGGGCTCCACATCATGAGCTACCGCGCAAAGATGATTGGCGGTGCTCTTGATGTGAGCCACGCTAGACCACATGGAACGGTCGTAACTTGCAGATTTCCGATAGCAAGCGAGGAATGAGTCTAGATATGACTGCTCGGGACACGGAGAATTGCACGCCCAGCAAATTAAGGGTCTTCGTGGTCGATGATCACCCGATTGTTCGCCAGGGACTGGCGCAGCTGATAAACCGGGAGCCTGATCTCGCCGTCTGCGGCGAAGCGCAGGAAGCTGCGATGGCGATCCAGGGAATCAACATCGAGAAACCCGACATTGTGATCGTCGACATCTCTCTTGTCGGTCCAGACGGACTTGAGCTGGTCAAAAACATTCGCTTGCGCCATCCCGGCCTGCCCGTACTAATTCTCTCCATGCACGATGAGTCCATCTATGCCGAGCGGGCATTACGGGCCGGCGCCAATGGCTACATCATGAAACATGAGGCCCCGGAACGAGTTCTGGTCGCTTTGCGCCAAGTCTTGAATCAAGAGATTTATGTGAGCGAGCGAGTGGCCAGCCGAATTCTTCACCACTACATAAGCGGTTCTGCGATTGGGGGCCAATCTCCGCTTGCCGGCCTTTCTGATCGTGAACTCGAAGTGTTCCGCTTAATCGGAGAAGGGCATAGTACGCGCACTATCGCGGATGAGTTGCACCTTAGCGTAAAGACGGTGGAATCGTACCAGGCCCATATCAAGGAAAAATTGTCGCTCAAAAACGGCAGGGAATTGGTGCAACACGCCATCGAATGGGCCGTGAAAGACCAACTGGCGTAGTGTTGGTGTCCTCGGGGAATCCCCGATACGCCCCTCAGTGACTCCCCCCATCACAAATCAGGTTGTGTAGGCGCGACCTTTCTTTGATCTTACTCGTAATGGTGCGTGGGGCACCGGGTAGTTCTTTGTTCTCCAGTGGCGTCTCGTATTGGTACTCGCGAAGATTGTTGGCAGCCGGGCCCGTACCCGCTCATAGATGCGCGTAACTGGCCTGAAAGGAGAGTCCAGCATGGCTACAGATAATGCTCCGTATGGCCGATCCACACAGAGGAAGCCGGCTGTCGCAGAGGTTCATATCATCTGGATAACCGCCGGGCTCGGGTGCGATGGCGATTCGGTTTCTATCACCGCGGCGACACAACCTAGCATCGAGGATGTCTTGCTGGGGGCAATTCCGGGCCTTCCCAAGGTGCACCTTCATAATCCGGTGCTCGCCTATGACTGCGGCGAAGACTTCCTGCGGCCGTTCTATTTGGCCGCGGAGGGCAAGCTCGATCCGTTTGTTTTAGTCGTTGAAGGATCGATTCCGAACGAGAAGATCCACCGTAACAAAGATGGATACTGGGCCGCCTTGGGGACCGATGCCAGCACGGGTCAGCCAATCCGAACAACGGACTGGATCGAACGGTTGAGCCAGAAAGCCCTCGCGGTGATCGGTATCGGTACGTGCGCAACCTACGGTGGAATCCATGCCATGCAGGGTAATCCCACAGGTTGCATGGGACTCGCCGACTTTCTCGGTTGGGATTGGCGCTCAAAAGCCGGCGTTCCGATCGTGAATGTTCCGGGATGTCCGGTTCAGCCCGACAACTTCATGGAAACTGTACTCTACCTGCTCTATCAGGTGGCGGGGTTGGCACCGATGATTCCGTTGGACGATCAACTGAGACCCAACTGGCTGTTCGGCGCAACGGTTCATGAGGGGTGCGACCGAGCCGGCTACTACGAGCAAGGTGACTTCGCGACGGCCTACGGTTCACCGAAGTGCATCGTGAAGCTTGGTTGCTGGGGCCCGGTCGTCAACTGCAATGTCCCCAAGCGTGGGTGGATGGCTGGAATCGGCGGCTGTCCCAACGTGGGCGGCATCTGCATTGGCTGCACGATGCCCGGTTTCCCCGACAAGTTCATGCCATTTATGGACGAGCCGCCCGGCGCGCGGGTGTCCACCGGGGGAGCGGGCGCATACGGGCGCGCGATACGGGGACTGCGCTCTCTAACCCAGGCGACTCTCAATAAGGAACCGAAGTGGCGGCACGCTCGGGCTGAGCTCACCACCGGCTATCACGGCACGGTCTAACGGAAGGCGAAATAAAACGAGAAGGAGGATCGGGGATGGGCACAACAGTCGCTACACAACCTGAGGCCCCAAGTAAGTCGAAACAGATCGTGGAGATGAATTGGGATCCCATCACACGAATTGTAGGTAGCCTTGGCATCTTCACCAAGATCGACTTTGCGAACCGCCACGTCGTCGAGTGCCACAGCACCTCCTCGATCTTCCGCGGATACAGCATCTTCATGAAGGGCAAAGACCCTCGTGACGCTCACTTCATCACCAGCCGAATCTGTGGCATCTGCGGAGATAACCACGCCACGTGCGCCACGTATGCGCAGAACATGGCGTTCGGTGTGCAACCGCCAGCGTTAGCAGAGTGGATCGTTAATCTCGGTGAAGCCGCCGAATACATGTTCGACCACAACATTTTTCAGGACAACCTGGTGGGGGTGGATTTCTGTGAGCAGATGGTCAAGGAAACCAACCCTAGCGTTCTTGCCAAGGCCGAGAAGACGATGTCGCCGCACTCGAACCTTCACGGCTTCCGCACCATTGCGGACATCATGCGCGCCCTGAACCCGTTCACCGGCGAGTTCTATCGCGAAGCTCTGCAGATGAGCCGCATGACCCGCGAGATGTTCTGCCTGATGGAAGGCCGCCACGTTCATCCGTCGACTCTGTATCCGGGAGGTGTTGGCACGGTTCCTACCGTCCAGTTGTTTACCGACTACCTGGTGCGCCTGATGAAGTATGTGGAGTTCATGAAGAAAGTCGTTCCTTTGCACGACGACTTGTTCGATTTCTTCTATGAGGCGCTTCCTGGCTACGAGCAGGTTGGACAACGGCGAATCCTCCTCGGATGCTGGGGATCCTTCAACGATCCTGATCACTGCGATTACACCTACAAGAACATGACGAACTGGGGGCGCAAAATGTTTGTCACCCCGGGAGTCGTGGTTGACGGGGAATTGGTCACTACCGACTTGGTAGACATTAATCTGAACATCCGGATTCTCTTGGGAAGTTCGTACTACGACGATTGGGAGGAGAATGAGACGTTCGTGAGGGCCGACCCGCTCGGTAACCCAGTCGATCAGCGTCACCCCTGGAACCAGACCACCAACCCAAAGCCGCAGAAGCGTGACTTCGCAAGCAAATATACCTGGGTGATGTCGCCTCGGTGGTACCACAAAAAAACAGGCGAACATTTGGCGCTTGACACGGGCGGCGGGCCGATCGCGCGCTTCTGGGCAACCGCCAAGGCCGGACTGGTGGACGTCGGCTATCTCAAAGCGACCGGCAACAGCGTGAAGATTTATCTTCCCAAGACGGCGTCATTGCCGGAAGTCGAGTTCGAATGGAAGGTCCCGAAGTGGAGCAACGCCATCGAACGCGACCGCGCACGCACTTATTTCCAGGCCTATGCTGCGGCAGCGGCGCTCCACTTCATGGAGAAGGCGCTAGCTGAGCTGCATGCGGGCCATACCCGCACGTGGTCAGACTTCAAGGTGCCCGAGGACGCCATAGGCTGCGGCTTCCACGAGGCGGTTCGCGGTGTGCTGTCGCATCACGTTGTGATCCGTGATGGCAAGATCGCCAACTATCATCCCTATCCACCAACCCCCTGGAATGCCAATCCTCGCGACGTTTACGGCACACCAGGGCCTTATGAAGACGCAGTGCAGAACACGCCAATCTTCGAGGAGAACGGGCCCGACAAGTTCAAAGGGATTGATATCATGCGAGCCGTCCGCAGCTTTGATCCCTGTCTGCCGTGCGGCGTGCACATGTATCTGGGGAACGGAAGGGTCTTACAAACACGGCATTCTCCGATGTTTGGTCTGCAATTGTAGGGGGGAGGCGCTGCGAAGGGAAGGAAGTGGGGTAATGCGGATGTCTGCATCGTACTCACGAGCTGAACGACGGCTGAGCCGCACTTCCTTGTCCTTGTGCGAAACGGGAGGATAATGCCGGAAAACCGCGAACTGCAACAACACATCCAGAAGATCGGCGATTTGGTTCGAAAGATCGAGTCAATCACGGATTCCAATGTGCGTACGTCAGCGACAGAACTCATGCGGCTGTTGATGGAGTTTCACGGCGCAGCTGTTGATCGCGCGTTGGAAATCGTCGCAAGCAAGGGCGAGTCTGGCCTTCGCTTGATCGAGGACTTGGGCCGTGATCCCCTGGTGAGCAGCCTGCTGGTGCTGTACGGCTTGCATCCCGAGGATGCAAACACGCGGGTGCGGGCTGCATTGGAACGCCTGTCGCCGGCCGTGCAACGAGGCGGAGGTGATCTCGAGATTGTCGAAATAAGCGATACCAGTGTCCGGCTGCGGCTCTCGGTTAACGGGCATGCATGCGGGTCTACGGCTAACACCCTCAAGTCTCTGGTGGAAGACGCTGTATACGATGCCGCACCGGAAATCGACGCCGTCGTGATAGAGGGATTGGAGGAGAAACCGAACGAAGGGTTCGTATCGATCGAGCAGCTACTAACCGGAATGAGTAGTTCATCAGTGGCGGATTCTGCTCACAAACAGCAAGCAGTCTCCTTTCTGTAGGTTTTGACTATGTCTGCACAGGGGTTCCGCGACCACGACAACGCTCTCGAATTGCTGCGCCAGTTTGTCCGGCGCCCCAGGAATGTCGAGCAATGCGAACTATGTGGTCTGGAGTTGGGAGAAGCCCACCAGCACTTGTTTGAACCCAGCACCCGCAAGGTGCTTTGCAGTTGCGACGCCTGTGTCGTCTTGCTAAGCGGAAGGGCGAACGCGAGGTTCAAACGCGTTCCCCGGAATGTTCGATTTCTTGAAGACTTCCACCTTACCGATGCGCGGTGGGACAGCCTGATGATCCCCATCAACATGGCTTTCATTTTCAAAAGCTCGCCTGAGGAACGGATGATGGCCATGTATCCCAGCCCGGCGGGTGCAACGGAGTCACTGCTTCCTCTGGAAACGTGGTCGGAAATTGTGCAGCACAATCCAGCCCTCGACACGATGGAGCCTGACGTGGAGGCTCTGCTGGTGAATCGCATTGGACATTCCCGCGGGTTCTCGGCACCCGAGTATTACCTTCTGCCTATCGACGAGTGTTTCAAACTGGTTGGGGTGATTCGTCTGTACTGGAAAGGATTCTCGGGCGGAGCGGAACTCTGGAAGGAGGTAGCGCATTTTTTCACGGAACTGAAACGCAAAGCCGTGGCTCCAGCGGAGGGCGCCCATGCCTGATTTGAGCTTTGATGTTTACGGCGTTCAGGTCGTTCCGTTTGCTGTGACACCCCAGCTGGTTTTCAAACTCCGCGTGGATAACGGAGCACAGGACGAAGCCATTCATACAGTCACACTGCGCTGCCAGATTCAGATCGAAGCGACTCGTAGAGGTTACAGTGCGGATGAGCAACAAGAACTGAGGGATCTCTTCGGTGAGCCGCAACGCTGGAATCAGACTCTGCGCACCTTTCTGTGGTCCCACGCGAGTGCGGTCGTGCCTCCGTTTACCGGCAGCACTGAGTTTGATTTACCCGTGCCTTGCACCTTCGACTTCAATGTGGCCACCACCAAGTACTTTGCAGGTCTTTCCGACGGCGACATTCCGCTCTGTCTGCAATTTAGCGGAACCATTTTTTACGCCAAGGACGACGGCCCGCTCCAAGTCGTGCTGATTCCGTGGACCAAGGAAGCCCGTTTCAAATTGCCGCTAAAGGTCTGGAAAGAGCTGATGGATACGTACTACCCGAATACTGCGTGGCTCTGCCTGGGGCGTGACGTTTTTAAGCGCCTGCTCCGCCACAAAGTCGAGAATGGCATCCCCACGTGGGATCAGGCATTAGAGCGCGTGCTGGACTGCATGGAAGAGGAAGTGCGCTCATGAACACAGTTGCTGTTGATCGAATTGCCAAAGCCGTGTTGTACGAGGGATACATGCTGTACCCCTACCGTCCATCGGCACTGAAGAATCAGCAACGTTTTAACTTCGGGGTGGTTTATCCGCAGTCTTATGTCGAAGTCCAGACGGGCTCCGATCGAGCGACCGTGCAGACGGAGTGCTTGGTGCTGGGATCAGGCCAAACCGCGATCGAAGTCCATCTCCGGTTCTTGCAGTTGGCGGCCCGCTCCGTGCAAAAGAGAGTCGCAGCGGGGAATAATACAGACCGCTCGGATCCGGGATTTGCCTTAGTTGAGAGCCTTGAAGTAGATGGGCAGAAATTCTGCCCATGGGAGGAGGCTGTCGAGCGCGAGGTTAGACTCGAGCCGACGAAGTTGGAAGACCTGGTCAACCATCCCCTGCAGCATCCGATCAGACTCCCGTTCAATGCGTCGCACGAGATCTTGCGTGACCAGCACCGCAATGTCGCAGGACGATTGACACGTACGCGGCACTTTATCGAAGCCGAGATTTGTGTCTTCGCACATTCGGTCGACGATCATGTCCACAAGATCACGGTTCGCGTGAGTAACGCTGCACCGCTCGAAGAGTTACAGCGCAAACGTCGAACCGATGCGTTAATGCGTTCACTGGTTTCGGCGCACGTTGTTCTCGGCGCCCATGACGGAGTATTCGTTTCCTTACTCGACCCACCGGCAGCGTTGCGTGAGATTGCGTCCCAGTGCCGCAATGACGGGCTCTTTCCTGTCCTCGCCGGAGAATTAGGCCAGCATGACACCATGTTGGCCTCCCCGATCATTCTCTACGACTATCCAAGAATCGCCCCGGAGAGCGCGGGCGATCTTTTCGATGGCACCGAGATCGACGAGATACTCTCACTGCGCGTCATGACCATGACCGAGGACGAGAAGCGAGAGATGCGCCACGTAGATGATCGTACTCGTCAACTGTTAGAAAGCATCGAGAGCTTGCCCGCAGAACACTTGATGAAACTGCATGGTGTACTGCGCGGCCTGCGGCCACTGCAGGAGGACGCGAATGAATGAATGGCAGTGGCAGCTAGTGGAGGACAAAACCCCGATAGATAGCGTTGAGATAGCCGGTGTTCCGGTGAAAGCCGGCGATCGCGTACGGCTGAACCCACGCCAGGGCGGCGACGTACTCGACATCGCTCTTGCCGGCCAGACCGCCATCGTCGAAGCGCTTGAGCAAGATTATGAGGGCAATTTCCATGTTTGTGTTGTCCTCGACGATGACCCCGGCAGGGACCTCGGGTTAATGCGGCAGCCCGGCCATCGCTTTTTCTTTGATCCCCAAGAAATTGAGCCCCTTCCAAGGCAAGCTGAGCTTCACGAGGAGGCGGCACTCAAGCCCAGCATTCTGGTCGCAGGCGTCGGGAACATTTTCTTAGGAGACGACGGTTTCGGGGTCGAGGTAATTCGGCGGCTGTCGCGATGCTCGTTGCCTCGCGATGTGCGCGTGGCAGACTTCGGCATTCGAGGGTTCGATCTTACCTACGCACTCCAGGATGTCTACACCACCACAATCCTGGTTGATGCTTTTCCCCATGGACAGCGTCCAGGCACCGTCTCACTCATTGAACTCGACCCGCACGACTATCAACTCGGCGAAGCATCTGAACCCGTCGTCGAGACACATGGGATGCACCCCATTAATGTATTGCGCATGGCTGCGGCCATGGGAGCGCAGCTGAAAGGAATTTTGCTGGTCGGGTGTGAGCCGGCGACCTTTGGCCCTGACGAGGGATATATAGGACTGAGCGAGCCGGTTGAGAAAGCGGTGGCCGAAGCGGTGAACATGCTTGTTTCAATAATCGGCGAGATCCTGAACGGAACCAGGTCTGTGGGAACAGGGAAACCATCGTAGGAGGGAGAAGACCGTGGCGATAGACTTTACGCACGCAAACAACGGGAACACCAGCGACAGAGACACACTCTTCATGCTGAGCGGCATAGCTCTGATGGTTTTCGGAGCTGGCTTGGTTCTTTCCAACCCCAGTGCTCAGCGATTATTGAACAAGGTCGGAGTCGGCAACCTGGGCGAAGGGATTCTGCCCGACCTTGAGCGGTATCTCCGTCTGCGGTCGATGTGAGTCTTAGTCGAAATACAAACATTTTCTCCAAGAGAAAGGGGAGCACTGCGATTGTCCGAAAGCATCGACGCCAACCGTACAATTGAATCACAGAGTTCATCAAGAGAGCCGGGTCACTCGGGAGACCGCTATAAGCTCGATCCAGGAGTTAGCCGGTTTACCGTGCGGGCATTTGCCTCCGGCCTTCTATCGGCTTTTGGGCACAGCCCAACGATTGCGATTCGCGACTTTGCCGGCGAAGCAGCCTTCGATCCGTCTCATCCCGAAAGTGGGTCGCTGCACCTCACCATCAAAGCTGCATCGCTGAGGGTGACCGATGACGTCAGCGATAAGGACCGGCGCGAGATCGAGCGAGAGATGCAGGAGAACGTACTCGAGAGCTCGAAGTATCCTGAGATCGCGTATGAGTCCTCACGAGTTTCTGTCGACAATTCAGGCAATGGCAATAACTCAGTGAAGCTGCTCGGAAGCCTCACTCTTCATGGCGTTACGCACAACCAGATGATTCCGGCGCGGTTTGCTCTAACTGGAGACCTGCTTCGCGTCTTCGGGGAATTTACCATCAGGCAATCGGACTACGGGATCAAGCCGGTTTCTGCGATCGGCGGCGGATTGAAGGTGAAGGACGAACTAAAGTTTTCTTTTGATATCGTCGCTCGCAGGTTAGAGTAAAACCCCCCAGATAATCGCCAACCGGAATGCTGACCATGAGTCACGCCACTCATGTTTAGTAGTTGACGGATGCGAGTTCGAACCACGTTTGCTAATCTGAAACGATTGCAAGCTCCTGCGCTTTAGTCGTCCGGCTTTAGGCAATCAGCTAGGCAGTGCTCACCTGTCGAAATAAGCCTCCCACCGCCTCATCCTGTGTTCCGCAACCATTTCGATTGTGACCTCGCTCACGTGGGTCAGTGGCGTAGATCATAGGGCTCCGCCCGCCGATAAATGAAAGATATTTCATATTCACCCACCGCGAGATGCCCTA
>Ga0335085_10015852_pt1 | contig 10915 bp, 9 predicted proteins | sample Lox_Sample_45_FD_206712 | JGI IMG/M metagenome (GOLD analysis project Ga0335085, IMG submission 206712) | Soil microbial communities from Loxahatchee National Wildlife Refuge, Florida, United States - Lox_Sample_4.5 | ecosystem: Environmental > Terrestrial > Soil > Wetlands | place: USA: Florida... | reverse complement strand
GTCGTAGCGCTCGCGCACGTGGTCGCGCAGCTGGTGCACGGTGAAGCGGGAGGTGTCGAGGATCACGTCGGCCATCTTCCGCACCGGCCCCAGCGCCGCCCGCTCGATCCGGATCCCCTCGATGGCCGGCTCCCCCGCGGCCAGGGGATGCGGCCGCCGGGTCTCGCTGAAGCGGCGGAGGAGGGTCGCCTCGTCCGCCTCCAGGAACACGAGGCTGGTGGCGAGGCCGCCCCGCCTCTTGAGCTTCCGGTACACCCGGGGGAAAGCCTCCGGGAAGCCACGCTCGCGCACGTCCACCACCAGGGCCGAGCGGCGCAGCTCCGCCGAGCGCCGGATGAGGTCGGCGAAGCTCGGAACGAGGGCGGTGGGCAGGTTGTCGACGCAGAACCAGCCGGTGTCCTCGAGCGCCCGCGACACGTGGGTCTTGCCGGAGCCGGAGAGGCCGGTGATCACGAGGAGGCTCGGCAGCCTCCGTCGCCGGGGGCTCACCTCCGTTTCCGCGCCGGACGCCTGCGCCCCCGGCCCTTCGACGACGGGCTGACCATCGCGTCCACCCGCTCCACGAAGCGCTTCGCCGCGTCATACCCGCCCTCCCGCAGCAGCTGGTTGCGGGCCGCCACCTCCACGAGGAGGGCGATGTTGCGGCCCGGGGCCACCGCGATGCGCACCAGCGGCACCTCGACCCCGAGGATGAGGAAGGTCTCGTCGCGCAGCCCCAGCCGGTCGTACTCCTTGCCCGCCTCCCAGCGCTCGAGCTGCATCACGAGCTCGACCCGCTTCGAGAGCCGCATCGACGAGACGCCGTAGAGGTCCTTGATGTTGAGGACCCCGAGTCCCCGCAGCTCCATGTGGAACCGGGTCAGGTCCGGAGACACCCCCACCAGCACGTCGCCCATCCTCTTGATCTCGACCACGTCGTCCGCCACCAGCCGGTGGCCGCGGTCGATGAGGTCGAGGGCGCACTCCGACTTGCCGATGCCGCTCTCTCCCAGGATGAGGACCCCGAGTCCGAACACGTCGAGGAGGACCGAGTGGAGGTGGAGGCGGGTGGCGAGCCGCTCCTCGAGAAAGGCGGAGAGGAGCTTGATGAACGCGGTCGACTCGAGGGGAGTGGTGAGGACGGGGATGCCCCTGGCCTCGGCCGACCGCAGCAGCTCGGCGGGAGGGACGAGCCCCTTCGTCACCACGAAGCAGGTGATGCGGCAGCGGCAGAGCCGGGCCAGGATCGCGGCCCGGCTCCGGGGGGAGAGCTTCCGCAGGTAGCCGACCTCGCTGCTGCCCACGATCTGGACCCGCCCGTACCGGATGTAGTCGGTGTATCCGGTGAGGGCCAGGCCGGGCCGCTGCACGCGCTGCAGGTGCACGCGATGGTCGAGGCCGGCCCGGCCCGCAGCGAGGTCGAGCTTCAGGGCCTGGGCCGCGGCGTCGACGAGCTCCGCCACCGCGACCCCGGGCCCCTCGCCGCGCGGGGGGGTGACCGGCAGCCCCGGGGCGCGTCGGTCGGCACGGGAGCGCATCAGGCCTCGGGCTCGATCAGCCCCAGGTTCCCGTCCTTGCGCCGGAAGAGGACGCTCACCCGCTCGGTCACCGCGTCCCGGAACACGAGCACCCCTTCGCGGCGGCCCTCCATCTCGAGCGTCGCCTCGTCGAGGGTCATCGGCTTCACCGCCGCGCGGCGAATCCTCACCACCTGCGGTGCGGCACCGTCCCCGCCTCGCTCCGCCGCCCCCGGGGCGGCGAGCCGCGGGGACGCGGCGCCCTTCCGCTCCCGCCGCTTCGACCGCTGCCGCTGGGCCTGCCGCAGGAGCTTGTCGATGGCCCCCGCCACCGAGAGCCGCGGGTTGGTGGTCACCTCGACCGCGGCCAGGTCGAGCTGTCGCGAGTGCACGCTCACCTCCGCCACCTGCCGGTGCTTGTCCGCGGCCAGGATGACGTGGGCGCGGGTCACCGCGGGCAGCAGCCGTCCGAGCTTCTGGAGCTTGCGCTCGGCGATCCGGCGGATCTCGTCCGGAACCTCGGTCTGCCGGCCGGTGAACTCGATCTTCATCCGTCCTCCTCCGGCCCGGGCCCGCCGGAGCCCGGCCTCAGTGGACCGTCTTGCGCAGGTTCGAGGGCGGGATGCGGAGCTCCTCCCGGTACTTGGCGACCGTCCGCCGGGCGAGGGGCAGCCCTTCCGCGGCCAGGACCTCGGCGATGCGCGAGTCGGAGAGCGGCCGCGACGCGTCCTCCTCCTCGATCATCTTCTTGATCCGGTCCTTGATCGTGACCGAGCTGATCGCCTCCCCCATGGTGGACGTGATGCCGCTGTGGAAGAAGAAGCGCATCTCGTAGACCCCGCGCGGGGTGTGCATGTACTTGTTGGCCACCACCCGGGAGACGGTGGACTCGTGCATCCCGATGTCGCTCGCCACGTCCCGCAGGACGAGGGGTCGCAGGTGCGTGATGCCGTGGTCCAGGAACGCGCGCTGGTGGCGCACGATCGACTCCGCCACCTTGTAGATCGTGCGCTGGCGCTGGTCGACGCTCTTCAGGAGCCAGAGCGCGCTGCGGAGCTTGTCCTTCACGTAGGCCCGGGTCTCCTCCGAGCCCGGCTCCTTCTGGTCGAGCATCCGCCTATAGGTCGGGCTGATCCGGAGCTTGGGCAGGCCGTCGTCGTTGAGCACGATCTTGTACTCCTCCCCCTCCTTGACCACGAACACGTCGGGGAGGATGTAGTCCGAGCGCTTGGCGCTGTAGCGGTTTCCGGGGCGGGGGGAGAGCCCGCGGATGATCTCGAGGTGGTGGGCCACCTCGTCCGCGGAGAGACCCATGTGGCGCGAGATCTCCGGGTACTGGTGGCTGTGGAGCTGCTTCATGTGGTCGCGGACCATGACGTCCGCGGGCGAGCCCTCGAGGCCGAGCACCCGGAGCTGGATGCGCAGGCACTCGGTCAGGCTCCGCGCCGCCACCCCGGGGGGGTCGAAGGCCTGCACGAGGGCCAGCGTCTTCTCCACCGCCTCCATCGGCCACGGCCCCATCGCCGCGACGTCCTCCAGCGGGACCCGCAGCAGGCCGTCCTCGTCGAGGTTCTGGATGATCGCCTCCCCGATCTCCAGGGTGGCTTCGTCCGCCTCGGTCATCCGGAGCTGCCACAGCAGGTGGTCGTAGAGGTCCGGCGACTCGGTGAGGGTGTTCTCGATCGGAGGGACGTCGGGGACCTCGGCCGGGCGGACCCTCCGCTCCCCCCCGTCGTCGAAGTAGTCCTCGAAGAAGCGCTCGACCTCCATCTCCTTGAGGGGGTCCTCGGGCCGCTCGCGCTCCGGGGGAGCCTCCTCCTGGGCGATCTCCTCCGTGGTCTTCGTCTCCTCGACCGGGACCTCCTCGAGGAGGGGGTTCTCCATGACCTCCTGCTCGAGCACTTCGGCCAGCTCGAGGGTGGTGAGGGGAAGGAGCTTGATCGCCTGCTGGAGGGAGGGGGTGAGGATGAGCCGCTGGGAGAGCCGCGCGGATAGGCCGAGCTTCTGGTGTAGCGCCAAGGGGTCTAGGCTCCGCTCGCGCGAAGGCCCTCAGCCCTCGCGGCCGTCGAGACGGAAGGCCTCTCCGAGATAGACGCGGCGCACCTCGGCGTCCGACGCGAGCTCTTCGGGAGTGCCGGAGCGGAAGACATTGCCGTCTCTCAGAATATAGGCGCGATCCGTGATTTTCAAGGTCTCGCGCACGTTGTGGTCGGTGATGAGGATGCCGATCCCGCGGTCGCGGAGATGGGCGATGATCTTCTGGATGTCGTCGACCGCCAGAGGGTCGATCCCCGCGAAGGGCTCGTCGAGCAGGATGAAGGATGGCTCCGCGGCGAGGGCGCGACAGATCTCGAGCCTGCGCCGCTCCCCTCCCGAGAGGGTGTAGGCCGGCTGCCGGGCCATGCCCTGGATGCCGAGCTCCTCGAGGAGCCGCCGCGCGTGGGCTCGCTGCTCTCCGGCGGGCAGCCCCCGCGTCTCGAGGATCGCGAGCACGTTCTCCTCCGTGGTCAGCTTGCGGAAGATGCTCGCCTCCTGCGGCAGGTACCCGATCCCGGCCCGGGCCCGCTGGTACATCGGCAGGGCGGTGATGTCCTCCTCGGCGAGGAAGACCTGCCCGCTGTCCGGACGGGTGAGCCCCACCATCATGTAGAACGTCGTCGTCTTCCCGGCCCCGTTGGGACCGAGCAGCCCCACGACTTCGCCCTGGCGGATCTCCAGGGCCACCTCGCGCACGACGACCCTCCGCCCGTACGATTTCGTGAGGGCGAGAGCCCGGAGGAGGCGGCGGTCGTCGGAGACGGCAGCCCGCGGACGGGCCGTCCGGCCCGAGGGGGCGCGCTCGCTCACGGCTTCGGTGGCTCCTTCCTCCGGAAGACGGCCTCGGTGCGCACCTCCTCGCGACCGTCGACGCGGATCCTATCACCGCCGACCACGAAGGTCAGGACACGGCCCTCGAGCTGCCGATCGACGTCGAAGAGGACGACCTTGTCGCCCACCAGGACGAGAGTCTGGTCGTCCGGAGTGTAGGTGCCCTTCTGGCCGGTTGCCTTCCGGAGGCCTTGCGTGACCTCGACCGGCTCTCCCGCGACCATGCGCTCCATCGCGTCCCCCTGCGCGTTGAGGGTGACGACCGCCTCCGGGCTCCGGCTCAGGATGTCGCCCTGACGGATCTCCACGTCGCCGGTGTACACGATCCGGTGGGCCGCCGCGTCGTACACCAGCTCGCGGCTCCGCCCCTGGATCGGCACCGGCTCCTTCGAGGCGTCCTTGCCCGGCCGCGGGTGCAGGAGCGAGGTGACCCCTCCGCTCGCGGTCAGGCGCCGGCCCTCCGGCTGGTCCTCGAGCACGATCGTCGGCGCCCGCACCTCGTCCTTCCCGGAGCGCAGGAGGGCGTTCTGCCGGTACCGCGCGGTGTGCGTCGCCTCGTCGAAGTCGAAGTCGTGGCAGACGAGCACGGTGGGCGCCTCGCCCTGGAGCATGCTCCGCGGGCCCTTCCCGCGCTCGCGCCCCACCGTGTGCCGCACGTTCTCGCTCGCGGTCACGTTCCCGGAGCGGGTGCCGATCTGGATTCGCCGGCCGCGCAGCTCGGACCCGTCCTCCTCCGTCACGATGCGGGGGTCGCCGGTGAGGGTCACGGCGCCGGTGCCGTCGTCGTACGACGCCCGGGCCGCCCAGGCCTTGCGTCCCGGCTCAGAGGCCACGACGCCGCCGACGAACTCCGCTCCCCCCACCGCCCCGCTCTCCGCGTCGATCTTCGCCGTGAACGTCTCGCTCTGCACCCGGCGCGCCCCCCGGGCCGCCGGGGGCAATGGCTCCGCGGTGAGGACCGCCTGGCGGGAGGCGTCGGGGTCGGTCTGCCGGGCGGGCAGGCCCTGCAGCGAGACGAGCCGTCCCTGCTCGTCGAAGTCGAAGCGCAGCTGGGGCGCGGCGATGCGCCGCTTCTCGGGCACCTCTCCCGGGCCGGGATCGACCTCGAGCGAGGCGGCGTTCACCGCGATCACCTCCTGCAGGACGCCCTTGGCGCGAAACACGACGTTCAGCCGTCGACAGCGCAGCCTCTTTCTCCCCCCTTGCCCGGGAGACGACGCGCCGGAGGGAGCGCCAGGGAAGGCCGCTCCCGGCGCGGCCACCATGTCCACCTCCTCGATCGCCGCCGCCCTCTCCACCGCGTGCAGATCCGCGCTCAGGTTCAGCTGGAGGCGCTCCGAGCGCAGCTCGCGGCCGCCCTGCCGGGCGACCACGCCTCCCCCGAAGCGGACCTCGTGCTCTTCGCGGGAGGCGTATGCGCTCCCCGCCTCGATGTCCGTCGGGGGGCCCGCTTCGTCCTCCAGCCGCAGGCGCACCTGCTCCATCAACTTGAGCCCCTGTCCCGTCCGGTACTCCATCCCGTGGGCGGTGCCCGAGGTCGTGCCCCGCTCGAACCGGACGTCGTCCCGCGTGAAGGCCCGGCCCTCGTCCGCCCAGTACTTCAGGCTGTCGCTCCACAGCTCGAAACCGTCGTCGGTCTGCACGTGGACCTGGCCCCGGAACGAGGCGCGGACGGGAGAGGGCTGGTACAGGCACTCGTCCGCGGTGATGGTGAGGTTGGACGGCCCTTCCTCCGCCACGTAGGGCAGGCGGACCTCGACCCCGAGGAAGCGCGTCGCTTCTCCCTCCTTGCCCGCGGCCGACCGCGCCCGGATCTCGATCTTGCGTTCGCCGGCCTGGAAGCGCAGGACCGACATCTCGCCGAGCGTCGTCCCCTGTCCCGGCGCCGGCCCCGGCTGCCCCTCGCCGGACGTCGGCCGCGCGCCGGGACGGCGGAGGCTCCAGGCGACCGCCCCGCTCACCACGACGAGGGTCAGGAGCAGCGCCCGGCGGGCGAATCGGGTCCGGTCCGGCTTCATGCGAGGGGCAGCCCCCGTACGATCCGGAACGTATCGCGCGCGATCAGGAGCTCCTCGTTGGTGGGGATGACCTGCACGCGGCACGCGTTCCCCGGGGGAGCGATGTCGGATTCGCAGCCCCGCGCGCCCTCGTTCCGGGCCGGGTCGACGACGATTCCCATCGCGCCCAGCCCCTCCACCGATCGGGCGCGCACCGCGGGCGCGTTCTCCCCGATCCCGCCCGTGAACACCAGCGCGTCCAGGCCCCCCAGGGCCCCCACGTAGGCGGCGACGTACTTCCGCAGGCGGTAGCAGAAGACGTCCACGGCCAGCTTCGCCCGCTGGTTGCCCGTCGCTTCCGCCTCCAGGAGCTTGCGCATGTCGTTGCTCAGGCCCGACACCCCGATGAGGCCCGAGTGCTTGTTCAGGAGCGCGTTGAGCTCCGCCGCCCCCAGCTCCTCCTTCGCCATCACGTGGAGGAGAATGGCGGGGTCGAGGTCGCCGCTCCGGCTCCCCATGACCAGGCCCTCGAGCGGGGTGAAGCCCATCGAGGTGTCCACCGACCGGCCGCCCCGGATGGCCGCGACCGAGCAGCCGTTCCCGAGGTGGCAGGTGACGACACGAAGGGCGGGATCGCCCACCCGCCCGAGCATCTCCTCCGAGCGCCGGGACACGAACCGGTGCGACGTGCCGTGGAAACCGTAGCGCCTGATCCCGTGGCGCTCGTAGAGCACGTAGGGCAGGGCGTACAGGAACGCGACCGGCTCCATCGTCTGGTGGAACGAGGTGTCGAAGACCGCCACGTGGGGCACCTCCCGCAGGAGGTCGTGCGCCGCCCGGTACCCCTTCACGTTGGGCGGGTTGTGGAGGGGCGCGATGTCGAAGCACTCCTCGATCGCCCGCAGCACCGCGTCGTCGATGCGGGCCGAGGACTTGAAGTGCTCGCCCCCGTGCACCATGCGGTGGCCGACGGCCTCGATCTCCCGGCGGTCGCGGATGACCCCCGTGTCTTCGCGGCTGAGGAGGGCGAGAACCCGCTCGACCGCGATCTTGTGCTCGAGGATCTCGGCCGTCTCCTTGAGGGGCGGGCTCCCTGCGGCCTCGTAGCGCAGGATCGCGGTGCCCCCGATGTTCTCCACCAGCCCCCTCGCCAGGGCCCGGTCGGCGCCGGCCCTGGCCGAGGCCTCGTCGGTCTCGACCAGCTGGAACTTCACGGATGAGCTGCCGCAGTTGAGGACGAGCACCTTCATGGAGGCATTCTACCCCCCGGGTGCGCAGCGCCCCGATCGGTGCCGGCGGCCGCGTTCAGCCCTGCATCTTGGCGAGGGCCCGCACGTACGCGACGGCCAACCGCTCCTCCCCGTCGAGCGGCGCCGCCGCGGCCTCCTTCTCTCGCCCCCGCGCGGCGGCGGCCATGACCTCGGCCAGCCTCCGGCCCCGGGCCCGGGGATCGGCGAGGAGGGCGCGGGTGACCGCGGAGTAGGCGGCGAGATCCTCGTCGTCGAGGGACGGGTAGCGCTGGCGGAGCCGATCGGGCTCCACGGGGAGCCTCAACGGCGGGGCGCGGCCTTCGGGTTGCCGTCCTCGTCGTACTCGAAGAAGCCGCGGCCGGCCTTCACCCCGAGGTGCCCGGCCCGGATCATCTTCCGGAGCAGCGGGCAGGGCCGGTACTTGAGGTCGCCCAGCTCCCCGAAGAGGTACTGCATCCACCGGTTGACCTCGTCGAGCCCGATCCGGTCGGCGAGGGCCAGCGGGCCGACCTGCAGCCCGTAGCCCAGCTTCATCGACGTGTCGACCGCCTCTGGCGTCGCCACCCCCTCCATGACCACGTGCATCGCCTCGTTCAAGAAGGGCAGGATGACGCGGGTCGTGACGTAGCCGGGGTACTCGAACACCTCGACTCCCGTCTTCCCGAGGAGCCGCACGAAGTCCATCGCGGTGCGGAACGTCGCGTCGGAGGTGCCCAGCCCCCGGACCACCTCCACGAGCGGGACCTGGGGCACGGGCTGCAGGAAGTGGAGGCCGATCACCCGGTCGGAGCGACGGGTCCGGGCTCCGATCTCGGTCACCGAGAGCGAGGAGGTGTTGGTGGCCAGGATGTCCTCCGGGGGACAGACCTGGTCGAGCCGCTGGAAGATCGAGGCCTTCAGCTCCAGATCCTCGGGCACGCACTCGATCACGATGTCCGCGGCCTGGAGCGCGGCCAGATCCTCGACCGTCCGGACCCGCCCGAGGACGGCTTTCTTCTCGGACTCCGTGCGCCGCCACTTCGCGATGTCACGGTCGAGGGCGTGGGCGATCTCCTCCACGCTCTGCCGGGCGAGCTCCGAGGTCTTCTCGAGGAGGAGCACGTCGAGGCCGGACCCGGCGCAGGTGATCGCGATCCCCTGGCCCATGGTGCCCCCGCCCACGAGGCCGACCGTCCGGATGGTCATGGCTCGGCCTCGAGGATCTCCCGGCCCAGCCGGCCCATTCCCCGGAACTTCCGGTAGCGCTGCTCCGGGAGCCGTTCCGGGGGCACGTCGGCGAGCTCCCGCAACTGGCGCTCCAGCACCTCGTCCACGGCCCGGAACGTGGCGTCGTGGTTCACGTGGGCACCCCCGGGGGGCTCCAGGATCACCTCGTCCACGAGGCCCATCGCCTCCAGGTCGCGGGCGGTGATCTTCATCGCGGTCGCCGCTTCCTCGGCCCGCGAGGCGTCGCGGAAGAGGATGGACGCGCAACCCTCGGGCGAGATCACCGAGTAGACGGCGTGCTCCAGCATGTTGACCCGGTCGCCCACCGCGACCGCGAGCGCTCCCCCGCTGCCCCCCTCCCCGGTGATGGTCACCAGGACCGGCGAGCGCAGGCTCGCCATCTGCCGCAGGTTCCAGGCGATCGCCTCGGCCTGACCCCGCTCCTCGGCGTCGAGGCCGGGGTAGGCGCCCGGGGTGTCCACGAAGCTCAGGATCGGCCTCCCGAACTTCGCCGCGAGCTCCATCACCCGCATCGCCTTGCGGTAGCCCTCCGGCTTCGGCATGCCGAAGTTGCGGTGGATCTTCTGCTTCGTGTCTCGTCCCTTCTGGTGTCCGACCACGCAGACCGGCCGCTCCCGGTAGAGGGCGAAGCCGCACACCAGGGCCGGGTCGTCGCCGTAACGGCGGTCGCCGTGGAGCTCCGTCCATTCCGTGAAGAGGGCCTGCACGTAGTCGAGGGTGTAGGGCCGGTTCGGGTGCCTCGCCACGAGCGTCTTCTGCCACGGGGTGAGCTTCGCGTACACCTCGCGTCGCCTCTCGTCGAGCTCCTCGCGCAGCCGCCGGGCCTCCTGTTCCTTCACCCGGTCGCCCGGCCACTGCGAGAGATCGTCGATCTGCTTCTGCAGGGCGGCGAGCGGCGCCTCGAAGTCCGCCTCGGCCATCATCCTCCTCCGTCCCCTCGCTCAGGCTTCGCCGGGGAGCCCGTTGGCCCGCGCCAGCACCAGCGCCCCCGGCCCCAGGAGCGCCTCGACCTCCTCGCGCAGGGCGACGTCCGGCCGGACGCTGTAGTAGGCGCTCGGAGCCACCGCCAGGGCCCACGCGCCGGGCCGCAGGAGCTCGAGCGTCACCGGGCAATCCCCCCGATGCGCGCCGAGTATATCCCGGAGCCGCTCGCCCTTCTCCCGGTCCCACTCCGAGACCGCGACCCGGATGGTCACCCGGCGCGCCTCGGCGAGCTTGGCCTCCTCGAGGGGAAGCACGTCGGAGGCGAGGAGTCGCGCCCGGCCGTCGTCCTGGACCTCGACCCTCCCCTTGACCAGCACCACCTGGTCGTCCGCCAGCCGTGAGGCGGCCTTCTTGTAGGCCTCGGGGAAGACGAGCGTCTCCGCGCTGCCCTCGAGGTCCTCGAGGACGAAGGTCGCCATGCGGTCGCCCTTCCTCGTCCGGATGAGCCGCAGGCCGGTGACGATCCCGCCCACGGTCACCTCGCCCCCGGGTGCGGCAGTGCCGAGACCGGCGGTCGTCGCGCTCGCCCACTCCGCGATCTCGGCCCGGAAGCGCTCGAGGGGATGGCCCGAGATGAAGAACCCGAGCGACTCCTTCTCGAAGGCGAGGCGCTCGCTCTCGGGCCACGGCGGGGCGTCGGGGATCCGCTCCGGCCCCGCCTGCCGGCCCTCCGCCGTCCCGAGCATGCCGAAGAGGCTCGACTGGCCGGCCTCCCGGTCGCGCTGGCGCTTCTGGCCGGCCTCCATGGCGCGGTCGATCGCGGCGAAGAGGGCGGAGCGCCGCGGGTCCACGGAGTCGAACGAGCCGCTCTTGACGAAGCTCTCCACGACCCGCCGATTCACCGCCCGGAGGTCCGTCCGGTCGCAGAAGTCGAAGAGCGAGGTGAAGGGCCCGCTCGCCTTGCGAACCGCGAGCACCGCCTCCACCGCGCCCTCGCCCACGTTCTTGATCGCGGAGAGGCCGAAGCGTATGGCTCCCCGAGCACGTCCGGCCGCGTCGGAGTGCGAGGGGATCTGCTCCGTGGCCGGTCTCCCTTCCTCCCCCCCACCCGCTCCCGCGCCCGAGCCATTCGTCGCCCCCCCCGAGCCCGCGG
>Ga0335085_10015850_pt1 | contig 10915 bp, 8 predicted proteins | sample Lox_Sample_45_FD_206712 | JGI IMG/M metagenome (GOLD analysis project Ga0335085, IMG submission 206712) | Soil microbial communities from Loxahatchee National Wildlife Refuge, Florida, United States - Lox_Sample_4.5 | ecosystem: Environmental > Terrestrial > Soil > Wetlands | place: USA: Florida... | reverse complement strand
GACCGGCGCGTGGAGATCACCGGGCCGGTCGATCGGAAGATGATCATCAACGCCCTCAACTCCGGGGCGAGCGTCTTCATGGCCGACTTCGAGGACTCGAACTCGCCGACGTGGGAGAACAACGTGGACGGGCAGTCCAACCTGATCGACGCCGTCGCCGGGACCATCTCGTTCGAGGCGCCCGAGGGGAAGAGCTACCGGCTGAACGAGAAGACCGCGACCCTCTTCGTCCGCCCGCGGGGCTGGCACCTCCTGGAGAAGCACGTCACGCTCGACGGCAAGCCGGTCTCGGGGAGCCTCTGGGACTTCACGCTCTTCTTCTTCCACAACGCGAAGAAGCTCGTCGCGCGAGGGACGGGACCCTACTTCTACCTCCCGAAGATGGAGAACCACCTCGAGGCCCGCCTCTGGAACGACGTCTTCGTCATGGCGCAGGAGCACGTCGGTCTGCCGCGGGGAACGATCCGGGCGACGGTCCTCATCGAGGTGATCCTCGCCGCCTTCGAGATGGACGAGATACTCTGGGAGCTGCGCGACCACTCGGGCGGTCTCAACTGCGGGCGGTGGGACTACATCTTCTCCGTCATCAAGAAGTTCAGTCGCGATTCGAAGCACCTTCTTCCCGACCGGGCCGCCATCACGATGGAGAAGCCGTTCCTGAAGGCCTACGTGGACCTCCTCATCCGGACCTGCCATCGGCGCAGCATCCACGCCATGGGAGGGATGGCCGCGCAGATCCCGATCAAGAGCGACCCGGAGGCGAGCCGGGCGGCCCTGGCGAAGGTGGAAGCCGACAAGTGGCGCGAAGTGAAGGCGGGGCACGACGGGACGTGGGTGGCGCACCCGGGTCTCGTCCCGGTCGCGAAGGGGATCTTCGACGAGGGGATGCCGCAGGCGAACCAGATCTCGAGGAGACGCGACGACGTCGTGGTCGCGGCGGAAGACCTCCTCGCCGTCCCGACGGGAGCGATCACGGAGAAGGGGTTCCGGCAGAACGTGAACGTCGGCATCCTCTACCTCGAGGCGTGGCTCCGCGGCACGGGGTGCGTGCCGCTCTACAACCTGATGGAGGACGCCGCCACGTCGGAGATCTCGCGGGCCCAGATCTGGCAGTGGGTTCACAACGGGGCCGCGCTCGACGACGGCCGGAAGATCACCCTTTCGTTCTACGAGAAGATCCGCGACGAGGAGCTGGCCGGCGTGAGGAAGAGGATCGGCGAGGCGGCGTGGGCCGCCGGACGGTTCGGCCTCGCGTCGAAGCTGTTCGACGAGATGGTCGCGGCGCCGGCCATGCCGGAATTCCTGACGCTTCCGGCCTACGACGCGCTGATCTCTCTCGAAGGACGGGGCTGACGGAGGCTCCGCCCCGCCCGTTTCCCCGGCGTGTGATCATTCCGGCCGCATGGCGCTGCGAGCCCTTCTTCTCGACATGGACGGGGTCCTCGTCTTCTCCGAGGAGGCCTGGTTCGCGGTCTACAACGAGACGCTCGTCCACTTCGGCCATCCGGCGATCCCGCGCGAGGCCTTCGACGCGATCTACGGGAACGGGACGGAGGCCGACCGGGCCACGTACATGCCCGAGCGGAGGGTCGAGGAGATCAACGCGGCCTACGCGCAGTTCTTCGAGCGGCACCTGGCGAAGATCCTCCCCAACCCCGAGGCGGCCGCCTTTCTCGCGGAGGCCCGCGCGCGGGGGGTGGGAATCGGCGTCGCGACGAACACGACGAGCCCGCTCGCCGGCCGGGTCCTCGCCCTGACGGGACTTCTGCCGCTTCTCGACGAGATCGCGGCCGCGGACGAGGCGGGGGCGGGGAAGCCCGACCCGGCCGTCCTTCACCTCGCGGCCGCCCGCCTCGGCGTTCCCCTCGCGGAGTGCCTCTTCGTCGGCGACTCGCGCTACGACGCCGAGGCCGCCGCCCGCGCACCGGTGGCTTTCGTCGGGTACCGGTACGGGAACGGCGACCGGGTCGCCGCGCTGGCCGACCTTCTCCCTCGCCTTCCGCAGCCGCCCGGCCGCTGAGGGGAAGGAAACTCCACTTCGAAGCGAACGTACAAAGGTCATATGCCGAGCCGCTCGGACTGGAAGAAGCTGGCCGCGGAGACCGTTCGAGGAGTCGGCGTGGGGGAGGTCCGCGGCCTCTACGCCCTCGAGTGGCGGAAGGCCGTCCGGATTTTTCTGGCCGAGCATCGCGACGAGATCGAGGCGGAGCCGAAGAGGTTTCGTCGCAGTCTGAAGCGGGCGAATGCCCTCCTTTTCGGCCTGATGTTGAGGTTGACGCCGGCCCGGCGTCTCCTCTTCGCGGCCGCGTTCATCCTCACTCTGCTCGGGATCATCCTCCCCTCGGACGTGGAGGCCGCACGGGCCGAGGGGTTCTTCTTCATGGTTGTCTCCGTCGTCGTCCTGTTCGTCCTGCTGGGGCTCGAGCTGGTCGACAAGCTCCACTTCCGGGACGAGCTCCTGATGGCCCGCGACCTGCAGGCCGACCTCGTCCCCGCGGCCCTCCCGGAAACGGCGCGCTGGGACCTGGCCGGTTTCAACCGCGTCGCCAACACGGTCGGCGGCGACCTGTACGACTTCGCCCCGCTGCCCGACGGCCGCCTCGTCGTCCTCTTCGGGGATGCCTCGGGGCACGGGATGGCCGCGGGCCTCCTCATGGTCGTCACGCAGTCGGCCTTCCGGACGCAGATCGAGGGCGACCCGTCGCCGGCGGCCGTTGCCGTCGCGCTGAACCGGACGCTTTGCCGGACCGGCGCCTGCCGGACCTCCGGATCGCGCGCCTTCTTTTCGGGGGTCGTCATGCTTCTCGCCCCCGACGGGGCGTGGTCCGCGGTCGTCGCGGGCCATCCACCGGTCCTTCGCCTCACTCCGGAGGGGCGGGTCGCGGAGCGGATCGGGACGGGCGCCTACCCGTTCGGTGTTCGCGAGAAGGGGGAGTGGACGACGTTCGAGGGGACACTCGGTCTTGGTGAGACGCTCCTCTTCTACTCCGACGGCCTTCCGGAGGCGCGGAACGCTGCCGGGGAGGAATTCGGCGACGGACGGGTGGAGGCCGTCGCGGCGAAGGCCCTCGCGACGCCGTCCCTCCTGGTCGCGTCCCTCTCGGACGAGCTCCGGCGGTTTCTCGGCGCCGAGCCTCCGGAGGACGACGTCTCGATCGCCGCGATCCGGCGCAGAATGCCGGCGTCTTGACGCCGGTCACCCCCCGCACGGGACGCCTCCTCATCACGGCCGCGGCCCTCCTCTGGTCGAGCGGCGGCCTCGCGATCAAGCTGGTTCCCCTGCCGGCGGCCGGCGTGGCGTTCTGGAGGTCGCTCCTGACGGCCCTCTTCCTGATCGCGGTCCTCCGCCCCTCTCTCGACCGGTGGCGCCGCGCCTCGTGGACGACGGCCCTCATCTACGCCGCCATGATCCTGAGCTTCATCTCCGCGACCAAGATGACCACGGCGGCGAATGCCATCTTTCTTCAGTACACGGCGCCCGTGTACGTCCTCCTCTTCGCGCCGCTTCTCCTGAAGGAGCCGTTCCGTCGGGCCGACCTCGTGACGCTCGTGGTCGCCCTCTTCGGCATGACGCTGTTCTTCGTCGGCCGGCTGGAGGCCGGGGCGCTCGCGGGAAACGTCGTCGCGGTTCTCTCCGGACTCTTCTTCGGGGGCGTCATCCTCTTCCTCCGGCGCGACACGACCCGCGACGCGATGGCCTCGGTCCTCCTCGGGAACCTCCTCGCGGCGCTCCTCGCGCTGCCGCTCTCCTGGGGGCACCTGGCTCTCGACGGGAGGGGGGTGGCGCTGGTCGTCTTCCTCGGCGTCGTCCAGATGGGGATCAGCTACATCGTCTACGTAAGGGGGCTCAGCGCGGTGCCGGCGGCCGAGGCGTCCCTCCTCTCGATGCTCGAACCGGTCCTGTCGCCGATCTGGGTCTTCATCGGCATCGGCGAGCGTCCGGCGCCCTGGGCCCTCCTCGGCGGCGCCGTCGTCCTCTCCGCCGTCGCCGGCCGGACGGTCTGGGGGGCGCTGCAGCGGAGGTGAGCCGGATTCCGGCTCCGGAGACTCATTGAGGTTTCGTATATGGCAGGAATATACTTCAACCCGTGAGGGAGGTCCTCGATGAGTGCGTCGGATTCGACTGGGATCAAGGAAACGTCGAGAAGAACTGGCAGCGGCATCGGGTGGCGTGGTGGGAGTGCGAGCAGGCCCTTCTGCAGGAGCCGCTTCTCGTCAAGCGAGACCCGGCACATTCCGCGCACGAGAGTCGCTACGTAGCGCTTGGTAAGACAGATGCCGGTCGACGGCTATTCCTCGCCTTGACGACTCGGCGGAAGCGAATCCGGGTCATCTCGGCGAGGGACATGAGCAGGCGGGAACGGAGGAGGTTTTAGATTCATGAGAAAGAAAATTCCAAGGTTCAAGAGTGAAGACGAAGAACGGGAGTTCTGGGCGGCTCATGACTCGACGGACTACGTGGACTGGTCGAAGGCGCGGCGCGTCCAGTTTCCGAAGCTCCGTCCCTCGATGAAGACGATCTCGCTGCGCCTTCCGGAATCGATGCTCGCGGAGCTCCGAATCCAGGCGAACAAGCGAGACGTTCCATACCAGTCACTCCTGAAGGTCTATCTCGCCGACCGCCTCTCCGAGGAACGTTCGGCCTACAGTGCCCGACGTCACCGGCGCTAGAGCTCACTTCCACCCGACGTTCTTCAGGAAGGTGAAATCGCCGGAGGGGTGGATCGACCCGACGCCGGTCAGGCCCTTCGCGTGGACGGCCACGGTCTTCATCGTGTAGAGCGAGACGTACGGAAGCTCGTCGACGACGCGGCGCTGGATCTTCAGGTAGAGGTCGCGCCGGAGCGAGCGGTCGACGACGTGCCGGGCGTCCTGGATCCAGCGGTCGACGTCGGAGTCCGCGAAGAATCCGCGGTTCCATCCTTTCGGGGGAACGGCCGTGGAGAGGAAGACCTCGTGGTAGTGGTCGGCGTCGACGATCCCCTGCCACCGGAGGGCGTAGAGCTGGAAGTTCCCCCGGACGACGTCCTGGTAGAAGGTCGCGAAGTCGTTCGACCGGATCGTCGTCGTGACGCCGATCGCCTTCCACTGCTCGGCGATCGCCGTGGCCTGGAGGATTCCGACCTCGTCCGTCGAGGTCTTGTACGTCAGAGAGAGGCGCGGTCGTCCGCCCCCGGGGTCGGGGAATCCGGCTGCTTCGAGGAGGGCGCGCGCCCGGTCGAGGTCTCGCGCGAGGGGGGGCAGGCCGTCGTCGCGCGCCCAGTGGCCGGGAGGGACGAGGGTCTCCGTCGTCTCGACGGTCCCGCGAAAGAGCCCCTCGGCGAGCGAATCCCGATCGAGAGCGAGGGCCAGCGCCCGGCGAACCTCCTTCTTTTCGAGCACCGGGTCGCGAAGGTTGAAGGCGAGATACGCGTAGGTGGTCCCCGGGCCGATCGTGACGGCGAGCGCCGGATCGTTCTGGAACCGGGGGAGGAGGTCGGCCGGAAGGTTGTTGACGGACAGGTCGAGCGACCCCCGAAGGAGCTCGAGCGCACGCGTTGTCGCGTCGGGAACGATCCGGTAGACGAGCCGCGCGACCTTCGCGGCCCCCGCGAAGTGCCTCTCGAACCGGTCGAAGTCGAGCCGGTCGTCGGGGAGTGTGCGGACGAACCGGAAGGGCCCCGTCCCGACGGGGCGCTCCGCGGCTTGCTCGGGAGATGTCCCGTCCGGCAGGATCCCGAGGAGGAGCTGGAGCGGGAACGAGGCGTACGGCTCCGTCAGGCGGAACTCCACGTCGCGAGGCGACGGGGTCGCGATCTCGCGGATGACCCTCAGCGGTTCGCGTTTGCTCGTGACGAGTCCGGGGGCCAGGACGCTCCGATAGGTGAAGGCGACGTCGGCCGAGGTGAGGAGCCGGCCGTCGTGGAAGAGGACGCCATCGCGGAGTCGGCAGCGCCAGACCACCGCGTCGTCGCTCGAGCAGCCCTCCGCGAGGTCGGGGAGGTATTCGCCGCCCGCCCCTTTCCGGAGGAGCGCGTTGTAGAGAACGTCGTGCACCCGCCAGGACGCGGTGTCCGTGCCGACGCGCGGGTCGAAGTTGATCGGGCTCGACTCGAGGGCGACGACGAGGGTGTCCCGGGGCGGGGCGGCCGGCCTCCGGCACGCCGCGGGGAGGACGAGCGAGAGTCCCAGAAGGAAGCAGACGCTAGAATCTCGCGTGCTTTTCACACCGCCGAAGTCTAGCCGGGTTGTCGCCACCCTCTTCGCCGTCCTGATCCTCGCCACGCCGGCCGCCGGCGCGACGCGGGGAAAGGTCGTCGTCCTCGGCTTCGACGGGGCCGACCACGAACTGGTGGCCAAGTGGATGGCCGAGGGGAAGCTTCCGAACCTCGCCAGGCTCGCGGCCGAGGGGAGCTTCGAGAAGCTACGCCCGACGATTCCCGCCCAGACGCCGGTCTCGTGGTCGACCTTCTCGACCGGGCTCTCGCCTGGCCGGACGCTCATTTTCGACTTCCTGAAGCGGGACCCGAAGACCTACCGCCCCGAGTTCGCCATCGCCGAAGAAGGGCGGAAGGCCTTCCTGTTCGGGACGGCCAACCGCCCGGTCTTCGCGGCGGCCGCCGCGGGAGTCGTGCTGCTGCTCGGGCTCCTCGCGGTCCGGCTTCTCGCAAGGGGGAGCCGCGCCGCGCTCGGCGCCGTGGCGGTCCTGGCGGCTCTCGCGGCCGTCGCCGGGCTCCGCTTCGCGAGCTACCTCCCCGAGGCGGCGCCCACCGTGACGAACAACCGGCGCGGCGTCCCCTTCTGGGAGGCCGCGGCGAAGCAGGGGATCCGGTCGGTCGTCATGCACGTCCCGGTCACCTTTCCGGCGGTGGACTACGACCACGGGCGGCTCGTCTCCGGCCTCGGCGTTCCCGACGTTCGCGGCCGGATCGGGACGCCCAGTTTCTACACGTCCGACCCGTTCTTCTCCCCGAAAAACAAGAACGAATTCTCGGTCGAGCTGGTCCGGCTGGAGTCGAACACGGGGACGATCCGGACGGAGGTTTTCGGGCCCTACAACAAGCTCTTCAAGGAGCCCCCCGTCCTCAAGATTCCGATGACGCTGACGGTCGACGGCGGGGGGCAGGCGCTGAAGATCGAGCCGAAGGGGTCGGACCCGGTCACGCTGAAGGTCGGGGAATGGTCGGGCTGGGTCGTCTTCACCTTCCCCTTCAACCCGGTCGTGAAGTTGTCGGGCATCGGCCGCTTCCACCTCGCGGCCCTCTCCCCGGAAATCCAGCTCTACCTGTCTCCGATCCACTTCAACCCGGACGACCTCCCGCCGGCGGTGAAGATCACGGCGCCCGCCTCCCTCGCGAAGAAGCTGGCGAAGACCTACGGCCTCTACAAGACGATGGGGTGGCAGATCGACACCTGGTCGATGAGCGAGGAGACGCTGGACGAGGCCGCGTTCCTCGAGGACGTCGACTTCACCCAGGCGCAGTTCCGGAAGATGATGGACGGCTTCCTCGCGGAGAAGGACATCGACCTCTTCGTCCAGATCTACGAGTTCCCGGACCGCGTGGCCCACTGTTTCTGGCGCTTCATCGACCCGAAGCACCCGGCCTACGACCCCGTCAAGGCCGCCCGCTGGGCCGGGGCGATCCAGAAGACGTACGAGCAGATGGATGACATCGTCGGCGACGCGATGAAGCGCCTCGGCCCGGACGACCTCTTTCTCGTTCTCTCCGACCACGGCTTCTCGACGTGGCGGCGGTCGGTGAACTACAACTCCTGGCTGGTTCAGAACGGTTTCATGGCGCTGACCGGGGGCGAGGGGAAGCAGGCCGACCTCGAGCAGCTCTTCGGCCAGGGTGAGTTCTGGCCCAACGTCGACTGGTCGAGGACGAAGGCCTACTCGATGGGGCTCGGGGAGATCTACATCAACCTGAAGGGACGCGAGGGGAAGGGGACCGTGACGCCCGGCGCCGAGTACGAGAAGGTCCGGAAGGAGATCGCCGAGGGCCTTCTGGCAGTCGTCGACCCGAAGACCGGCGAGCACCCCGTTTCGCGCGTCTTCACGCGCGAGGAGGCCTACGGCGCCTTCGACGCCGACGTCATCCCCGACCTCTTCGTGACGAACACGCGGGGCTACAGGGTGAGCTGGCAGAGCAGCCTCGGCGTCGTGACCCCCGGAATCTTCGAGGACAACAAACAGGTCTGGTCGGGCGACCACTGCTCGCTCGACCCCGACCTCGTCCCCGGCATCTTCTTCTCGAGCCGGAAGGTCCTGGCGGGGAAGAAGCCCGCGATCGCCGACGTCCCGGCCACGATTCTCAAGGTCCTCGGCGTCCCGGCGCCGGAGAAGCTCGACGGAGCGCCCCTGTTCTGAAGCGGATCGTCCTCGTCCTGCTCCTCCTCGGCGGCGCGGCGCCGCTTCCGGGGCAGGAGCGGGCGCCGGATGCTCCCGTGCCGCTTCCCGCCGAGACGGAGGCGCCGCCCCCGGTGGAGCCGCCGGCCGCGGGGCTCGGCGTGGAGGAGCGGCGGCGCGAGCTGGCGGCGCTCCGGAGGCGGCTCGCCGACCTCCGGGCCCGCTACGACGCGACGAAGAGAAAAGAGGCCGACCTGAAGGAGGCGTACGCCGCGGCGGAGCTGAACCTCCAGATCCAGACGGCCGAGCGGCGCGTCCTCGAGCTCCGGAGGGCCGACGCGGAGCGCGAGGCGGCGCGGGCCAAGGCGGAGCTGGAGGCGTCGGCGGCGGCCGTCGGGACGCTCCGGAGCGACCTGGCCGTCCGTCTCGCCGCGCTCTACCGTCTCGGCCGGCTCGGCTATTTCCGTCCCATCGTCTCGGCCGATTCGGGCGCGGCGTTCCTCGACGGCATCAAGGTCCTGGCGCACCTGGCCCGGCGCGACGCCTCGCTCCTGTCGCGGTATACCGAGGCGATCGCGACGCTGGCCTCGCGGGAGACGGAGCTGACCGAGCGCCGGCGCGAGCTGTCGGCCCTCGCGGCCGAGGGGCGGAAACGGGAGCGCGAGCTGGCGGCGGCCCGGACGGAGCAGGCGGCCCTTCTGGCGCGCGTCCGGAAGAGTTCCGAGGAGGAGAAATCCGCCGTCTCCACGCTCGAGGACAAGTCGCAGCGCCTCGCCTCGCTCCTCGACCTTCTCGAGAGCCACGGCCGGACGCTCCCCCCGGGCGCCGCGTCGATCCGGAAGTACAAGGGGGCGCTCGACTGGCCCGTGAAGGGCGCCGTCGCGCTGCCGTTCGGGCGGATCGCCAACCCGAAGTTCCCGAACACGTTCCTCCGCTCTTCGGGCTGGACGATCGACGCGCCCTCGGGCTCGACGATCCGGGCGATCTTCGCGGGGGACGTGGCCTATGCGCAGTGGCTCAAGGGGTACGGCAACCTCGTCGTCCTCGACCACGGCGACGGGGTCTTCTCCCTTTACGGCCGGCTCGCGCCGAGCACCCTCGCACGGGGCCAGCGCGTCGCGCTCGGCGACGCGGTGGGCGTCCTCGCCGAATCGCCCGCCGACGACGAGATCGCCGGGCTCTACTTCGAGATTCGCGACAGTCGCTCCTCCGTCGACCCGGCGAACTGGCTGCGGTAGGGCGACGTCCCGTCGCAGAATGGGGACGTGGGCGAGCGCGTCAGGCGGATCCTGCACGTCGACATGGACGCCTTCTACGCGTCGGTCGAGCAGCGCGACGACCCGAAGCTTCGGGGGAGACCGGTGGCCGTCGGCGGGGACCCGAAGGGGCGCGGCGTCGTCGCGGCGGCGAGCTACGAGGCGCGCGCATTCGGCGTCCGGTCGGCGATCCCGATGGCCCGGGCCGTCCGACTCTGCGCGTCGCTCGTCATCGTCCGTCCCGATTTCGCGCGGTATCGCGCCGTGTCGCGGCAGGTCTTCGACCTCTGCCGCAGCGTCACGCCGCTCGTCGAGCCGCTCTCCCTCGACGAGGCGTACCTCGACGTGACCGTGAACGCCTGGAACGAGCCGCTCGGCGTCCAGGTCGCCCGCCGGCTGAAGGCGGAGATCCTCGGCGCGACGGGCCTGACGGCATCGGCCGGCGTCGCCCCCAACAAGTTCCTGGCGAAGATCGCCTCCGGCTGGAAGAAGCCCGACGGGCTGACCGTCATCGCGCCGGAGAAGGTCGAGGCGTTTCTCGCGAAGCTTCCGGTCGACGCGCTCTGGGGCGTCGGGCCGGTGACGGCGGAAAAGCTCCGGGCGGCCGGGATCGCGAGGCTGGTCGACGTCCGGGCGGCGGATCCGGCGCTCCTCCGGAGGACGGTCGGGAGCTGGGCGGAGACCCTGGTCGCGCTCTCGTTCGGCGTGGACGACCGCCCGGTCGTTCCCGACCGTGCCGCAAAGTCGTGCGGGACCGAGGAGACGTACCCGCGGGACGTCGTCGACCGGCGCCTGATGCGGAGCGAAGTGGAGCGGATGGCGGGAGAGGTCGCCGGGTGGCTGTCGCGCCGGAACCTTCTCGCCCGGACGGTGACCCTCAAGGTGCGCTACGCCGACTTCACGACGGTCACGCGGAGCGAGACGCGGCGCCCGGCCACGCGGGAGGCCCCGGAGATCGCGCGGCGCGCCGCCGCGCTTCTCGCGAAGACCGGTGCGGGGGCCCGCGCCGTGCGCCTGCTCGGCGTCTCGGTCCACGGCCTGGAGGCGCCGGAGCGGCACGACGCCGCCGCGGGTGATCCCCAGCTCCCACTGGGTCTCGAAGACGTGGGACGGGTATCATCCGCCCGTGAGCCGTAACCGTCTCCTTGGCATGGCCGCTTCCGCCGCTCTCCTCCTCGCGCTGTTCGTCGTGCTGCCCGGGATCGGGGCCGACGAGAAGGACAAGAGCGCCCGCGAGAGCCTCTACCGACCGCTCGGCCTCTTCACCGAAGTCCTGTCTCTCGTCCGCGGGAACTACGTCGAGGAAACGGAACCCCGGTCGCTGCTCTAC
>Ga0335085_10015848_pt1 | contig 10916 bp, 6 predicted proteins | sample Lox_Sample_45_FD_206712 | JGI IMG/M metagenome (GOLD analysis project Ga0335085, IMG submission 206712) | Soil microbial communities from Loxahatchee National Wildlife Refuge, Florida, United States - Lox_Sample_4.5 | ecosystem: Environmental > Terrestrial > Soil > Wetlands | place: USA: Florida... | reverse complement strand
GCCTCCTGGAGCCGGCGCAGCTCCGGGGTGTTGGGGCTGCTGACGTTGAGGACCAGGTAGTCGGCGTGCTCGGCGAGCAGGGCGAAGCTGCCAAGATAATCCTGCACGGCGCGATCGAGCGGCGCGGCGCGCGACTTGCCGAGGTTGAGGCCGAGCGGGATGGGCCGCCGGCCGGGCGGCGGCTGGCGGGCGAGCCGGCGGGCCACGGCCTCGGCGCCGTCGTTGTTGAAGCCCATGCGGTTGATCACCGCCTCCTGCGCCGGGTAGCGGAACACGCGCGGCCGGTCCTGGCCCGGCTGGCGCAGCAGCGTCACCGTGCCGATCTCGACGTGCCCGAAGCCGAGCGCGGCCGCGCCGCGCCACGCCACGCCGTTTTTGTCGAATCCCGCCGCCAGCCCGACGGCATTGGGAAACTGCAGCCCCCAGCACTCCACCGGGCGCCGGCGCGCGACCCCGGCTCCCGTCCAGGCCGCGAGCGCGCCCCGCAGCGGCGCCGCCGCCCCCAGCCACGCGAGCGCCGTCACCGCGCGCTCGTGGGCGACCTCGGGATCGAGGCGGAAGAACGCCGGCCGGACGAGCCGTTCGTAGAGGAAGCCCATGGCCGCGAAAGTGCGGGCCGGCCCGCAAAAACTCAAGCCCGCCCCGGCAAAACGGGCGGCCGGTTTTTGTGCTTGTTTTTTGCCCGCCCCGCCGCACCCTGCGCTCCGATTTCACTCCCCAGCCCGCGGGACGGACCAGGCATTGAAACGACCGCCAATCTTTTTGGCGTTGCGGAGTTGACTCCGTCCGCGAGGAGGCTTTTTGGTGCTCGAAAACACACGCCGCTCCCCGTCCCTGCCCATGGCCAAATCCGTCTCCAAGCTCGAATGGTGCATTGTCCGCCTCGGTGACGACCACAACTGGTGGGTCGAGGAGGTCAGCGACCCCGTGCGCTGGGACGTCGACGGGCTGAGCATCATCGACCCGCGCCAGGTGCAGCACATCATCGACCTGGTCGAGCCGATGCGCGACTACGGCTTCGACCAGGACGGGATGGAGGCCGCCTTCATCCCCTTCCGCATCGAAAAGGACCTGGGCAGCGGCCGGGTGCGCCTCGTCCGGGTCAAGGAGTCGCTCTTCGACTCCGAGGACAAGCTGTTCGCCCTGCCCGACCTGCTCGATGACGAGAACGGGCCGTACGCCGATTTCCTCGACCACATCACCCGCGTCCGGGTCAAGATGCTCAACGACCTCTTCGATTTCGAGCAGCAGGTCAGCATCGACGAGGTCGAGGACGAAATCCGCGAGGCGCGGAATGTCGACTTCATGGAGGGCAAGGCGGTGCACGTGTTCACCGAGGTGACGGAAATTCTCGACTACATGCCGGCCGGCTGGGAGGGCGAGGACGGGGAAGAGGGGGTCCGCCCCGCCGCCAAGGAGGACGAGCTGGACGACGCCGAATTGCCGGCCCTCGACGAATCGGAGGAGGAAAAGCTCAAGAACGACCAGTCGTTGAAATGGGACGAGGACGACGAGGAGGCGGAAGGCGGAGAGGAAGGCAAGGAGGGCGCCCCCGGCAAAAAGGGCGACGACGAGAAGGACGACGAGGACGACGGCGATGAGGGCGAAGAGGACGCGGACGAAGACGAGCGCCCGCGCCGGCGAAGCGATCGCGGCGGGAACTAGGGCGGAAGGTCCGCCGGCGGCTCGCCCCGCCCGGCCTCCTCGCAGACGTCAGCCCTGAAGGCCTCGATCTGATCGGGGTTGCCCAGCACCAACACTTCGTCGCCGGCGCCCAAACGTTCGTCCGCCCCCGGATTGACGAGGCGGTGGCCGCCGCGATTGATGCCGGCGATCTGCACGCCGCTGTGGCGGGTGGGCGCCAGCTCGGCCAGCGTGCGGCCGGCACACCGGCTGCCATCCGGCACGACGACCGGTTCCATGCGCACCTCGTCCAAACCCGCCGCCGGCTCGGCGCCGGAGACCGCGGTGAGCGTGCGCTTGGCGGCGGCGACCTGGGCGCCGGACCCCAGCAGCAGAACCCGGTCGCGCGGATAAAGGATCGTCTCCGGCGGCGGGTTGACGATCATGAACCCCTGGCGCTCGATGCCGACCACCGAGCAGCCGAACTGGGCCCGCAGCGCCAGCTCCGTCATCGTCCGCCCCCGGCAGTCGGCCAGGTCCGGCAGCACGCACTCGGCGATGTTGAGGTTCCACTCCTCGCGCGGCCGCAGCCACGGCGCGGTGGTCGATGAACTCCGCTGGCCGCCCGCCCGGAGGACGTCGTTGAGCTCCACCTCGAGCTCGCTGTGCCAGTAGATCAGTTTGCGCCAGAACACCACCAGGCCCGCCACCGCAATGACCGTGATGCCGGTCAGCAGCCAGCGGGTCGCGCCGCCCAGGGGCATGACGGCGGACAGCCAGAGGAAGATCCCGGCCGCCGCCACGGCCTTCAGGCCGGTCTCGACCACCGGCCGCAGGGTGGCGGCCCGCCGGAGCCCGCGGGTCGACACCTCCGCATACAGGAGCGCCAGCGCCGAGATATTGCGCCAGATCGCCACCAGCGGCGCCAGCACCACCACGACCAGCGCCGACCAGAACAGGACCTCGAGCGCGTACGGAAACAGCCAGCCGCGCCCGAGGTAACCCTCCGCCAGCGTGAACAGGTGTTCGGAGAACACCAGCAGGCCGGTGACAAACAGGATTTCGACGCCGATCTGGAGAAAACGCCGGCGGCTCAGCTGCCAGAGCCGGTTGCGCCCCGCCCGCAGCTGCAGGCGCTCGAGCATACGGCGGTAATAGTCAGTCCAGGCCCGCAACGGGCGCGGCTGCCGCGCCGCCAGCCACACGCTGATCACCTCCGACCGCCGCGTGAGCACCGGCGCCGCCAGCGTGGTGAGCAGGGACACGCCGACGGCCAGCGGATAAAACGTGTCCGGCACCACCCCGGCGGACACGCCCAGCTGCGCGATGATGAAGGAAAACTCCCCGATGGGGGTGACCGTCAGGCCCACCCGGAGCGCCTCCTCCGTGCCCGAGCCGACGGTCAGCAGCCCGGCGGTGCACGCCGCGGCGCGCGCCACGACCGTGAACACGGCCACGCCGAGAATGAGCCCCGCGTGAACCGCCATCTGGCGCGGGTCGATCTCCATGCCGATGGCGACAAAAAACACCGCGCTGAACACATCCCGCAGCCCCTCGAACGCCCGGTCCACCTGGTTGCGGTGCGGCGTCTCGGCGACGATGGCCCCGAGGAGGAACGCCCCGAGCGCGAGCGAATAGCCGGCGCGCTGCGCGAGCAGCGCCAGGGTGAACAGCAGCCCGGCCACCACCAGGGTCTGCAGCTCCTCCGCCGCGTTCTGGCTGAGCCGGCGCAGCAGCCACGGCACGATTAGCAGCCCCGCGATCCCGGCCAGGGCGACGAAGGCGCCGAGCAGGCCGACGGTCTCGCCCAGACGGGCCGCGCCCTCGTGGCCGAATTGCACGAACGAGCCGAGCAGGGTCAGCATCACCACCGCCACGATGTCCTCGATCACCACCACGCCCATCGCGAACTGCCCGGTCTTCTCGTGGGTCAGCCCGGTCTCCTGCAGCACCTTGCTGATGACCGCCGAGCTCGAAACCATCAGCATGCCCGCGAGGAACAGGCCCTCGGCCCGGCTCCAGCCGAGCAGCGTCCCGCCGAGACGCGAGAGGTTGTAGACCACGTTGGCCTCGACCAGGGTCGCGAGGACCAGCGCGAACCCGAGCCGGCGCAGCTTGCGCAGGCTGAGGCGCATCCCGATCGAGAACATCAGAAACACCAGCCCGACCTGCGCGAGCGTCCCGATCCGGCCGACGTCGGACACGAGCGTGAACGGCGGCGTGTACGGACCCACGAGCATGCCGGCCGCGAGGTAGCCGACGACGACCGAGAGGCGCAGCCGCTGGCAGATCCAGCCCACCACGCCGGCCACCAGCACGACGATCGCCAGGTCCTGGATGAAATTGATGCCCTGCATGCGCCGGAGCCCGTCGGGTCCAGCCCCTCAAAACGTCCCGAAAGGCCTCCCGGTCAAGTTCATCCTCCGCCCGCCCCGGGCCCGGTTTTCCCTCGGCGCGACGCGCCCCGCCGGCGCAAATACCTTTGACAATATTTCACGCCGACGATTGTTTTCCTCCGGTCGCACCCACCCGCTACTCCCCCTAACGACATGGCCGGCAATTTGTTTGGTTATTTTTCGAACGACATCGGGATCGATCTGGGCACGGCGAACACACTGGTGTTCGTAAAGGACAAGGGGATCGTGTTGCGCGAACCGTCGGTCGTGGCCATCGGGACGTCGTCGCGCAAGGTGCTCGCCGTCGGCGAAGAGGCCAAACGCATGCTCGGGCGCACGCCCGGCAACATCCAGGCCATCCGGCCGATGAAGGACGGCGTCATCGCCGACTTCGACATCACCGAGGCGATGCTGCGCTATTTCATCCGCAAGGTGCACAGCCAGTCGCGCCTCGTCGCGCCGCGCGTGATCATCGCCATCCCCTCCGGCATCACCGAGGTCGAGAAGCGCGCGGTCAAGGAGTCGGCCACGCACGCCGGCGCGCGCGAGGTCCTGACGATCGAGGAGCCGATGGCGGCGGCGATCGGGGTCGGCCTGCCGGTCGACGAGCCGGCCGCCAACATGATCGTCGACATCGGCGGCGGCACGACCGAGATCGCCATCATCTCCCTCGCCGGCATCGTGTTCTCCAAGTCGATCCGGGTGGCGGGCGACGAGCTGGACAACGCGATCATCAATTACATGAAGCGGGCCTACAACCTGCTCATCGGCGAGCGCACGGCCGAGGAGATCAAGATCCGCATCGGCTCGGTCTACCCGCTGGAGGAGGAGCTCTCGATGGAGGTCAAGGGCCGCGACTCCGTCGCCGGCCTGCCGAAGACCATCCACATCACGTCGCAGGAGATCCGCGAGGCCCTCGGGGACACGATCGCGGCCATTGTCGACGCGGTGCGCAACGCCCTGGAGCGGTGCCCGCCGGAGCTCTCGGCCGATCTGGTCGACCGCGGCTTCGTCATGGCCGGCGGCGGTTCGCTGATCCGCAACATCGACCGCCTGCTCAGCGAGAAGACGGGGCTGCCGGTCACGATCGCCGACGATCCGCTCAGCGCCGTCGCCAACGGCACCGGCGTGGTGCTCAGCGACCTGAAGTTCCTGCTCCCGCACTTCACCAGCGAGGCCAAGAACTGACCCGCCGGCGCGAAATATCGGATCGATTCGCGCGGCGCGGAGCGTAGCGTTTCCCGCCGTCCGTGCCCTCCCACCGCTTCGATCAGGCCAAGCCCTTCGTTCTCCTCGGCATCGTGCTGCTCGGGTGGCTGGTGCTGCCCGTGGCGGTCAAATCGGTCCTGCGGGTGAGCTTCTTCGAGCTGCAGGCGCCCATCCCCGCGGCGGCGTCCTACGTGCGCGAACTCCAGGAGTATTGGGCCGAGCGGGCCCACACGCGCAACGCGCTGATCGAGGCCGGCCGCGACCTCCAGCGGGTCTATGCCGGCTACGAGTTCCAGGCCCAGCAGGCGCAGACGCTGCAGGCCGAGGTCGACCGCCTCGAGAAGCTCCTCAACCTGCCCTCCGACTCCCACTACCGCTTCGAGACGGCCCGCGTCGCCCAGCGTGATTTCTCCGGCTGGTGGCAGCAGCTCCTGATCCGCAAGGGCGCCAACTACGGGATCCCCGTCGGCGCGCCGGTGGTCTACGCCGGCGGGGTCGTGGGCCGGGTGCGCGAAGTCCACGCCTACACCGCGGTGGTCGACCTGGTCTCCAGCCCCCGGCTGCGGCTCGCGGCGACGTTCGAGGACGACTCGCGGCCGGTCAGCTACCAGGGCGGCGAAAACCCGCCGCTGGCCCCGGCCCATGGCGTGGTGGCGTTCGTGCCGCTCGATGTCTTCGCTTCAGCCACGGCGCCGAAACGGCTGGTCACCTCGGGGCTCGGGGGCGTGTTTCCCTCCGGCCTGACCATCGGGATGGTCACCGGTCTCCAGCCCAGCGCCGACGGGCTGTTCAAGAGCGGCGAGGTCGCGCTCGACCCGCGCCTGTCCGAGCTCACCGAGGTCACCGTGCTCGTCCCGGTCGGTCTGCCCTGACCGCCCCCGCCCCATGTTCCGCCGCTGCCTCATTCCCTTCGCCACGATGCTGGGTGGCTGGTGGCTGGTGGCGGAGCTCAACGATTTCCTCGCGCCGCACGCGGCGTACCTGTTCGTAGGCGGGCTGCTGGTGACTTTCGCCGCCCTGCACCTGCGCCTGGTCCACGGCCTGGCGGCCACGGTCCTCACCGGCCTGGCCATCGACGCGGTGCAGCCCGGGCCGTTCTTCGGCGTGCACCTGGTGCTGTTCGCCGTCGTCCATGTCCTGATCTTCCACCTCCGCACGCGCTTCCCGCGCGAGGAAACCTCCGTCGGGGTCGTCACGGCCCTGTTCGCCAACCTGGCGCTGTTTCTCGGGCTCTCGGTCCTCGCGCTCGGCGGGGAGCCCGCCCCCGCCGTCGCCTGGCTGCGGTTGCTGGCCGACCTTGTCTGGTCGCAGCTGTTTGTCGCGGCGGTCGCGCCGTGGTTCTTCGCCCTGCAGCAGCGCGCCCTGGAGCTCGGCCGGGTGAACCTCGTCGCCGAACACCGCCGTTCGCTTTGAAATCCCCGCGGAACCATGCAGCCTTGCCGGAGGGCCCGCCGCGGAGGCGCCTGACGCCGTGAGCATCATCGAATCCTACAAGCCGCAGCGCCCGCGCCTCCTCGTCCTCCACTCGCTGGTCGGCCTCTGCGTCCTGGTGCTCGTCGGCGGCCTGGCCTACCGGCAGCTTTTCCGCTCCGGCGACTATGGCGAGCGCGAGCGGCTGCAGAACCAGCGCCGGGTGCTCGTGCCCGGCCCGCGCGGCAACATCTACGACCGCCATCATCACCTGCTCGTCGGCAACCGGTCGCGCTTCGCCGTGACGCTTGATCTCGACAAATTGCGCCGGGAGTTCCGCACCGAGTACATCGAGGTCGTGCGGCGTTACCGGGCCAGCGTGGAGGCGGGCGCCATCACGCGCGGCGAGCAGCCGACGCCGTCCCAGCTCGAGCAGATCGCCCGCGCCCAGGTCGTCCAGCGCTACCTCGACCAGGTGAACAAGATCCTCGGCCGCCGGGACAAGGTCGACGTCACCGAGCTCGACCGTCATTTCCAGCAGCAGCTGCTGCTGCCGTACATCCTGCTCGACGACCTCAAGTCCGACGAATACGCGCGCCTGATCGAACAGCTGCCGGTCACCTCGGCCCTGCAGGTCCGCCCTTCCAGCACCCGCTATTATCCCTACGGCGCCGCCGCGGCCCACACCCTCGGCTACGTCGGCTCCAGCGACGAGGTCGACGTGGAGAACCTGCCGGGCGAGGATCTCAAGACCTACGCCCTCAAGGGCACCACCGGGCGCTCCGGCCTCGAACTGCAGTATGACTCCCTGTTGCAGGGTGAGACCGGCGGCACCGTCTACTGGGTCGACCCCGCCGGATTCAGCAGCGAGGCCGTGAAGGGGCGCCGCCTGCCGAAGCAGGGTCGGAATCTCGTCTGCAGCCTCGACATCGACCTGGAACTCGCGGCGGAGACGGCCATGGGCCCGGACCCCAACACCAAGGGCGCCGTCGTCGCGCTCGACCCGCGCACCGGCGAGGTCCTGGTGATGCTCAGCCGGCCCGACTACGACCTGAATCTGTTTTCCCCCCACATCAGCCGCGACACCTGGGCGGATGTCATGGCCCGCGGCGCGCTGCTCGACCGCGCCCTCAACGGCCTCTACCCGCCGGGCTCCACCTTCAAGCTCATCACCTCCGTTGCCGGTCTGCGCAACCACGTCATCGAAGCGGCCAGTTCGACCGCCGACTGCGAGGGGAGCATCAAGATCGGCGGCCGGATCTTCCGCTGCGACAGCGGCTACGGGCACCATGGCGTCATCGGGTTCACCGAGGCCATCGCGCAGAGCTGCGACGTCTATTTCTGGACCTACGGGCTGAAGATCGGCCCCGAGCTCCTCGCCGCCGAGGCCCGCCGCTTCCATCTCGACCGGCCCACCGGCATCGAACTGCCCTATGAGACGGACAACATGCTGATCCCCGATCCCGCCTGGAAGCGGAAGAACATGGACGAGGCCTGGTTCCCCGGTGACACCGCCAACATGGCCATCGGCCAGGGCTTCATCCGGGTCACCCCCCTGCAGATGGCGTGTGCGGTGGCCTCGATCGCGCGCGGTGAAACCACCACCCAGCCGACGCTGCTGCACGAGGCCGACCGCCCGGTCCAGCACACCGAACCCATCGGCCTCTCGCCGGCGGACTACAGTGCGCTGATATCGGGCATGGAAGGGGCCACGACCCACGGCACCGCCAAGCTGCTGACCACGGTCCCCACCCTGAAGATTCCGGGCCTCGACGTCGCCGGCAAGACCGGCACCGCCCAGGTGCGCGTCAAGGACGGCACGATCGACATCGCGTGGTTCGTGTGCTTCGCGCCGATCGACGATCCGCGCATCGCGATCGCGGTGGCGGTCGAGGGCGACAAACCCGGGGATTTCTACGGCAGCCGCGAGGCCGTGCCGGTGGCCGCGGCGGTGCTCAAGGCGTGGTACGACAAGCGTCAGCTCACGCCCGCATCGCCGCCGCCGCCCGCCCCGGCATCGTGAGAGGCGCGCGCTGCCCGCACCATGCGCCGGGCCCGGCGCAACGCCGGCTGCGGCTCCGGCCAGGTGGCGCGCGGCCCGTAGCGCAGGCGCTCCAAGTCGGCCACGACCGCCGCGCCCTCCGGCCCCGCCGGCGTCCGACCGCCCAGGCGCCGCAGCAGCCGCCCCGCCCGCCGGCGCACCGGATCATGCCCCGTATGCCGCCGCCCCTCCAGGCGCCACCACCACGGCCGGCCCCATCGCCACCAGGCCGCCCCGGTCGCGGCCGCCGCCCCGGCGGCGCCAAGCCAGCCCAGCAGGCGCCGCAGGCCCCACGGGCGCCGGATCCAGCTGCGCCCCCGGGCCATGACTTCGTTGAGGGTCGCGCGCAGGACCTGGCCGAGGCCACTCGTGGTGTCCCGGAGCGATTGCACCAGGGCCAGTTGCGAGCGCTGGTCGAAGCTGACGACGCGCCGGTACCACAGGATGCGGATCGAATCGACCCGGGCCTGCCAGCTGCGGTCGGACGCCCGTGTCGCGGCAACGGCGCCGGCCTGGCCCTGGGCGCCGGCGGCCACGTCCGCCCCCGGCGTGGGGTCGGCCCGGAACCACCCGGTGCTGCCGTCGTAGATCTCGCACCAGGCGTGGGCGTTCGAATTGCGGACCATGAAGTAATTCTCAAACGCATTCCAATCGCCGCCGCGAAATCCGGTCACGGCCCGCGCGGGAAAACCCGCGGCGCGCGCGAGCAGGGTGAGGCCGGCGGTGAACAGCTCGCAATGGCCGGGCAGGCCCGACGCCAGCCACGCCACCACGGGATCGCGGTCGCCGCCCGGCAGCGTGACCTGCAGGGCGTAGCGGTGCCGGCCGCGCAGCCACGCCGTCGCCCGCTCCGCGAAAGGTTCGGCCCCGAGCGGAACGCCGCCGGTGATTTCCCGGACCATCTGCCGCAGGGCCTGCACGTCCCCGGCGCGCTCGGGCAGCTGCAGGGTGGTCAGAGGGTAGCTCACGGCCGTCCCCGCGGGGGCGTTGCGCCCGGCGGTGCGCAGCATCGAGGCGAACAGCCGGTCGCGCACGAAGCCGTCGCTCGCCATGTCGTCCACGCGGTAGGCGGTCATGGTCAGCGGCTCGTTGCGCAGCGCGATCTCGCCGAGGGCGAACTGCTGGTACACCCATTGCGGGTCGCGGAACCGCAGGAGAAAGAACGGGCCCGTCAGCGGCAGGAACCGGCTGACCCCCGCCTCGAGGTAGAAGGTCCAGCTCACCGCCGGACCCGCGGGCCGCCGGAGCGTGCCCTGCAGGTAGGGCCGCATCTGGGTTCCGACCACGGTCTCGTCGCGCAGCCGCCGCGACATCCGCAGCACGCCGTCGTGATACTCGTCGAGCACGACCATGCGCCAGTAGGGCAGCGCCGGCACCCGGGCCGGATCCGAGACATCCACCCGCAGCGCCACCGAGTTGTCCTGCTGGATGTCCACCACGTCCCCCAGCCTGATCGAGTCGGAGAATCCGGTGCGGCTCTTCTTCGACATGAACCGGTCGAGGAAGAAGCTGTTCTCCAGCTGGAACCGGGGGATGGCGAGGAACAGCAGCGCGGACACGGCGACGACGCCGGCGAACAGCAGGCCGCCCAGCGTGAGCAGGCGCCAGTCGGTGACCTCGCGCAGCCGCCGGAAGAACCGGCGCCAGCCGGCGCGCGCCCACGCCGGCGCCCCGCCGGCCGCGGCTCCGGCCGCCGACGACGCCGCCGGCTGCGTCCCTTCGGACAGCGTGACGACAAACAGGAACGCCAGCGTGACGGCCGTGAACACCAGGATCTGGACGCCGAATTCCAGCGCCACGGTGAGCACGCCGGCGATCATGATGAGGATCAGGCCGAGCACGATGATCTGGAGGTCGTCGCGCTTCTTGCGGTAGCTGGTGCCGCGATAGAGCAGCAGCAGCAGGTCGAGCCGGATCATCGGCGGCAGCGCCTCGCCGGTGGTGTAGAGGTCCCAGACGAAGAACACGACGATGAACGGGAAGGCCAGCTTGTGCACGAGTGGCGGCACCCGCGCCGGGAGGGCCGGCCACAGCAGCACGGCCAGGACGCCGGCGGTCGCGAACCCGGTCAGCACCCAGGCGTCGATGTCAAGGTAGACCACCGTCCACACCGAGAGGAGGGTGAGCACGCCGCCGAGCAGCCAGCGCAGCTGCTGCAGCTCGTCGGGATTAAGCCGTGGCCGTTTTTCTGCCATCGACGTAAGCCGCGACGCCCCGCGCGCCGTCCGGGGCAAAGG
>Ga0335085_10015847_pt1 | contig 10916 bp, 10 predicted proteins | sample Lox_Sample_45_FD_206712 | JGI IMG/M metagenome (GOLD analysis project Ga0335085, IMG submission 206712) | Soil microbial communities from Loxahatchee National Wildlife Refuge, Florida, United States - Lox_Sample_4.5 | ecosystem: Environmental > Terrestrial > Soil > Wetlands | place: USA... | reverse complement strand
CGACGCCGTGCGTCTGCACGGCACCCTGCTGGTGCGCGACCCGAGCCTGGACGATGTGTTCCTCGCCCTGACCGGCAGACCCGACCCGGATACCCAGTCGGCGGTCGGTGCGGTGGCCGGCCTTGGCGCGAGCGGGAATGATGATCCAGCAGGCGGGGGGAGCACGGCATGAGCCATCCGCCAGACACGATCAGCGCAGTGGACGCCCCGCTGGTCGCGGGCATCCCGGAAGGGGAGCGCAGGCCGCGTAACTGGCTCTCGCCGGCCCGCGATACGTTCGCGATCACCTGGCGCAACCTGATCGGCATTCGACGAGTGCCGCAGCTGATGGTCTTCACGCTGATCCAGCCGGTGATCTTCGTCTTGCTGTTCACTTACGTCTTCGGCGGGGCGATCAAGGGGCTGCCTCCCGGCCTGAGCTACGTCGACTACCTGATCCCGGGTGTATTCGTCCAGACCGCGGTCTTCGGCTCGATCGTCACCGCGGTGGGGATGGCGACCGACCTGAAGAGCGGGATCATCGAGCGCTTCCGCTCGCTTCCGATGTCGCCTTCAGCGGTCCTCATCGGGCGCTCGATGAGCGACCTCACCAGGAACGTCTTCGTAGTAATCCTGATGGGCATCGTCGGCTTCCTCGTCGGCTTCCGCTACACCAGCGGGCTGGGCGATTTCCTGCTCGGCATGCTGCTCGTACTTGTCTTCGGCTACGCGTTGTCGTGGGTTTTCGCGATGGTCGGCATCGCGGTCAAGGATCCCGAGACCGCACAGGCGGCCGCCTTCCCGATCCTGGCCCCCCTCGTGTTCGCCTCCTCGGTGTTCGTGCCGATAGGCACGATGCCCGGCTGGCTGCAGGCATTCGCGGAGAATCAGCCGGTCTCGCTGACGGCGTCGGCGGCCAGGCACCTGATGATCGCGACTCCGGCCGGTAACGATCTGCTCTGGTCGTCCGTCTGGATCGTGGGCATCGTCGCTGTGTGCGCGCCGCTCTCGGTGTGGCTGTACAGGAGGTCGGTCTAAGGTGACGAGGGCAGCACCGGTACTTGCTATAGCCGAGGGGGGCCAGGGACCTCGCTGGCGGTAGCTGCGGCGCGTGATCGTGACCGGGGCCGGGGCGATCGTGCGGACCGGCCAGCCGGGCAGTTCCTCCCGCCCAGCCGCGCGCACATCGATTCGCATCCTTCTTGCATTTGGGCGGGACCACCCGTGACCTGCTGGTTCGGGGCCGAACGGCATTGCTACCAGGTTCGGCGCGGGCGGTGTTCATCGCCGAGCCGGACGCGCCGATCACCGCCGTAGCCAGGCACGCAGGGGTCGGCATCAGCGCGCTCTACTCCCGCTACGGCAGCAAGGAGGAACTCCTGCGCAAGCTGTGCAGTGACGGGCTGGAGCGCCTCGTCGCGGAAACCGAGGCCGCGCTAGCCGACGATCGCGACGACTGGACCGTGTTCACGAGCCTGATGACCCGCCTAGTGGATGCCGATACCAGCTCGCTGACGGCCGCGCTGGCCGGCACGTTCACCACCACGCCGGACATGCTCAAACTCGCCGACCGGGCCAACCGGCTGCTCAGCGAGCTCTTCGACCGGGTCAGCGGAACGCTGAGGCCCGGCGCGGCGGTCCATGACCTCTCGGTGATTTTCGAGATGGTGGCCGCGGTCAAGAACCCCGACCCGGAGCGCACCAGGGAACTACGCCGGCGGTACCTGGCGGTGATACTCGACGGGCTGCGCGCCGGCGAAGCACGACGAACGGAGCCGAGACGATGACCGCGCCCAGGGCGCTCAGCACAGCGAGTTGAGCGGGACCTAGCACTGGCCCGGTGCCCGAAGGGGTGTATCCGCCGGATTCCAGGCCCGCCAAGCGCTCGAAGGGGTTTGCGCGCGCCGGGGAAGAAGAAATAAGTAACGCCGTACGCGATCGGAAATGCCGCCGGACCCCCGATAGCAGTCCCGACCGCCCATTGTGTCCGGTGCGCCGCCTCGTGCTGGACCAACGCCTTCAGGCTCTCCCTGGACATGGCGAAGTCCGGCTTGAGGACGACGTCGCCCATGGTCATCGAGCCGTCGGCTTGCGAGTACAGGATTCCTATCCCCGTCTCCGCCCAGGTTGCCACCTTCTCCGCCACCACCTGGCGGTGGCGCCACCACCACGCCAGCCCGAGTATCCCAGCGAGCAGAACCGCGCAGCAGGCACCCAGCGCCATCCTGGCCCGCTGCGACAGCACCATGCTCACACTCAATCACGGGGAGCGCACGGGGACTCACCCGGCTTTTGGGCTGGGGCCGGACTTGGCGCAGCCTGCCATACCGTATGACAATCACAGGTATGGAAATGGAGGACCGCGCGTGTCTCTGCCACTCAGCGGCGTTACCGTTCTCGACCTCACCCGGGTGCTGGCCGGCCCGTACGCGACCATGGTCCTGGGTGATCTCGGAGCGGACGTGATCAAGGTAGAACGGCTGCCTGGCGGCGACGAATCACGGGCCATGGGGCCGTTCCGCGACGGCGAGAGCTATTGCTTCGCCCAGGTCAACCGGAACAAGCGCGGCGTCGCGCTGGACCTCAAGCACCCGGACGGGCTGAAGGCCCTGCTTGCCCTCGCCGCCCGGAGTGACGTCCTGGTGGAGAACTTCCGGCCCGGCACCACGGAACGGCTTGGCTGCGGCTACGACGCGGTCCGTGCGGTCCGCCCGGACATCATCTACTGCTCGATCTCGGGCTACGGCCAGACCGGACCCTACGCGCAACGTCCGGCCTACGACATCATCGCCCAGGGCATCAGCGGGTTCCTCAGCATGACCGGCCATCCGGGCGGTCCGCCGACGAAGTCCGGGATCGCCCTCAACGACATCGCCGGCGGCGTAACCGCGGTCCAGGCCATCCTCGCCGCGTACATCGCGCGGCTGCGGGGCGAGGGCGGGCAGTACATCGACACGTCGCTGGTGGAGTCGGGCATTGCCTGGACCGTCTGGGAGGCGGCCGCGTACTTCGGCAGCGGCGAGGTGGCCGCGCCAGCCGGCACGCGGCATCGGCGCAACGCGCCGTACCAGGCCTACCGGACCAAAGACGGGTACATCACGGTCGGCGGCAACACCCAGCGCATGTGGCAGGCGCTGTGCACCGAGGTGCTCGGCCGCCCGGACTGGACGGCGCGCCCGGAGTACGCCACCGCCCAGGACCGGCTCGCCCACGGTGACGAACTCGAGCGGGACATCCAGTCGGTGCTGGTCACCGACACGACCGATCACTGGGTCACCGTGATGCTGGCCGCCGGGGTCCCGGCCGGGCCGGTGAACACATACGACCAGATGATCGCCGACCCGCACCTGAACGAGCGCGGCATTACAACCACCGTGGAGCACTCGGTTCTGGGTCCGGTGCGCGCGCTCAGCTCCCCGCTGCGCTTGTCGAAGACACCGCCGCGGATCCGCCGCGGCGCGCCCGTGTTCGGCGAACACACCGCGCAGGTGCTCGCTTCCCTCGGCTACCCGGCCGAGGATGTCAGCGTCCTGCAGGCGGCCGGCGCGGTGTACGACCCGGCGCTGCCCAAGCCGGCCGGCGGTGCCGGTGTCTGACCAGGACTGCGAGGTGCGGGCGGGCGGCGACATCATCTTCCGGGTTGGCGGACTTCCTTGACGCGCTGCGCGCGGCGGACATGCCGACGCTCCTCGCGATCCGCGACACCATCCGGCAGGTGCGGTAGCCCTCCCCACCGACAAGACAGAAAGGAACGACGTGACCGACGTCATCACATCGGATGGGGTGCGCCTGTACGCGGAGGCGACCGGGACCGCGTCCGGTCTGCCGGTGCTGTTCATCCACGAGTTCGCCGCCGACCACCGGACCTGGACCCGGCAGGTCGACGCGCTGTCGGGCACGTTCCGCTGCGTCACCTACTCCTCCCGCGGCTACCCGCCGTCCGAAGTCCCGCCGGGGCAGGAGCGTTACAACTACCTCCGGCAGGCCGACGACGCGATCGACGTCCTCGATGCGTTCGGCATCACCCGGGCGCACGTCGTGGGACTGTCCATGGGCGGATTCTGCGCGCTGCAGCTCGGCATCCGCTACCCCGACCGGGTCTCTTCGCTGCTGGTAGCCAGCGCGGGCAGCGGAGCCAGCCCCGCGGGCCGAGCCGCCTTCCTCGCCGAGACCGAGCAGATGGCGGCCGCCCTCCGCGCCGACGGCATGGCGGCCGTCAGCGCGAAGCAGGCCATGGGGCCGAACCGGATCCAGCTGCGGCGCAAGAACCCCCATGTCTGGGAAGAGTTCGCCGGGCAGCTGGCCGAGCACTCCGCCGAAGGCATGGCCCTCACCGTCATCGGGATCCAGCACTCCCGGCCGTCCCTGTACGACATCACCGGCCAGCTGGCCGGCATCACCGCGCCCACGCTCGTGGTCAACGGCGACGAGGACGAGGCCTGCCTGGAGCCGGGCCTGCTGCTCAAGCGCACGATCCCGGCGGCAGGGCTCGCCGTCGTGCCGAACTCGGGGCATGCCCTCAACCTGGAGGAGCCCGGGCTGTTCAACGACCTTATCCGCACGCTGATCGGCGCCGCCGAGGCCGGCGCATGGCCGACCCGGGACCCGCGGTCGCTGTCGGCGTCAATGGGCATCGCCAACGCTGGAACGGGTGCGTGACCCGGCGCTGGAGTTGGAGCTCAGGCCGTTACCACGACGGCCGCTGGCCGGCCAGTTCGTAGGCGAAGTACCAGCCGTTGACGGTGCCGACACCGTCGACCAGGCTGTAGCCGGCCTGCGCCTTGAAGCCCTTGAGCGTGTAGCTCTTCACGGGTGTGCCCTGGGTGAAGGTCACGGTGTTGTTGCCCGACGTGACGGGGACGATGCCGGGGGCCCTCTCGGCCGACAGCCTGTACAGCCTCGGGTTGATGAGGCCCAGGGGGTGGCCGGCGACCTGGTCGGCGAGCGCCACGATGCCGGCGAACTCCGGCGTCGACTCGCTGGTGCCGCAGGCGGGGTACCAGCCCGCCGGGGTGCCCTGCTGCGGGAAGCTCTGGTAGGTGAACACCGGGCTGCTGCAGGCACCGTTCATCGAGACGTCCGGCACCCCGCGCGCGCCGCCCACCACGTTCTTGACCCTGTCCTGATAGAAGGGGCGGGAGAAGAGCTCCGACAGGCCGCCACCGGTGGCATACGGGACCGTGCCGTCACCGAGGTGAGGGTCGTAGGTGTCGTTCCACGCCACCGACGTGTACGTGTTGCCCTTGCCCGCCACCAGTTCGGTACCGCCCACGCCAGTCACCAGCGGGTCACTGTCCGGCCAGGATGTCACCCGGTGGAGGTAGTAGGTCGATTCGTCGAGCTCCACGTCGGCCACGCCACTGTCACCGGAGGCGGCCAGGACGGTCGGGCCGTCCTTCTCCTGCGCCGCCGCCACGTAGGCACTGCGCAGGTGATAGGCGTTGATCTGCCCAAGGCCGGTGAACGTCTGCTCAGTAGCGCTGAAGCTCTGGCTGATCACGCCGCCGAGGTGGTGCTTGACCACGTAGTTCTCGGCCTCGACGATCTGCGGGAAGCCGGTCACGCCCTCGGTCTCCGACACGGGGGTCTCGACCAGCAGGATGTTCGCGCCGGGCGCGATCGTGTGCGCGTACTCCACGTCGAGCGTAGTCTCGCCGCCCCAGCCGGTCATGTCGGAGTCGTCGGGGTTCCACTTCGGAATCTTCCCGGCCGGAGTAATGATCTTGAACGACGGCGGGGCAGGCAGGTTGAATTGCCGGTCGAAGACGGCGAGGTCCTTCTTGATCGTCGGCGAGCCGAACGAGTCGACGATCACGATCGTCTGGCCCTTGCCCGTGATGCCGTGCTTATACAGCGGGGTGAGGTTGTACGCCCTCTGCACCTGCTGCGGCGTGAGGCACTGGTAGAAGCCGATCACCACACAGTTCGCCTGCGAAGGCGCCGGCAGGCCGACCGACGGGTGGATCACGCCGGGCTTGATGACGATCGCCGGCGTGGCCGGCGCAGCCGACTTAGTGACGGCGGATCCCGCCGGTGCGGCAGCGGCGATCACGCCAACGGCGAGCGCAGCGGCGGCCACAGCCAGCCCGGCGAATTTCCCCTTGCGCACGTGCCCCTCCGGGTCGGCTGTGAAGACGCTAAGAAGTTGGACACATTGACCATACTGAAGGAAATTATTTTCGGCTAGCGGTCTCGAGGGCGATTGTTTGCTGGCGGGCGAGGCGCCGTTTCAGGTGTGTGGTGCCCGGTGTCGCGTAGATGTCGGCCTGCTGTTCTGGGGTGCGGCGGCGTTCGGCCAGGTGCAGCAGATCGACGGCGGCGAGCGCGGCCAGCGAGGCGGCCAGCCAGATGCCAAGGACGAGCAGCGGGTGGGCCAGGTCGCTGGCGGGCAGGTAGGTGACGTCGCGGGCGGCGGAGACGATGGCGCCGTTGGGCAGCCACGGCGCGACCTGCCGGAAGCCCGCGGGCAGGAACGCGAACGGGATCGTGCCGTCGGATACCGCATTGCCGATGAACACCAGCACCAGCGCCGCCAGCCCGGTGCCGGGCAGCCCGGTGACCGCCTGGCATGCGGTCACGAACGCCACGAACGTCAGCGCTCCGAACATCCCCACCCCGGTCAGGGCCCAGGGGACGCCGGTGAGGGCGCCGAAAACCGCGTCGAGGACCAGGACGCTGCCGCAGGCGGCCAGCAGCGCGAACGCGGCGGCGGCGCCCACGCGCCACCAGACCCGCAGCCGCCGGCCGAGGAAGTACAGGCCGATGCTGGCCAGCACGCTGGGGATGAGCAGGCCGAGCTCGAACACGAACACCGACAGGCCCGCCCGGTCCGCGGGCGGCAGCGGCGCCACGTCCAGGAGCCGGACTTGGCGGTGCAGCGCGGTCGCCGTGGCCGTGAGCGCCGCGGCGACCGCCTGCTGTTGGCTCGATCCCGCCGCGGCGGCGGTCACGATCGTCACCGGGCCGGCTCCGGCGGTGACCAGGCCGCCGGCCGCCGACTGCGACAGCACGCGGCCGCGCACCGCGGCCGCCGACGGCGCGGCCAGCACGGTGAAGCCGCCGGGCGCGGCATGCGCGAGCCCGGCGCTCACCTCCGCCGCCACCCGTGGCGGCGCGGCCACCGCGATCCGCACCCCGTGCGGCGCGGGAGCGTGATCGGCGTAGCCATAGGACAGCGTGAGGATGAAGCAGGCCGCCGCGGCGGCTGCCGCGATGGCGAACAGCCGGCGCGGCAGCGGCCCGCGACGCGGACGCGACGTGTCAAGCATGGAGGTTCTCCCCGGTGTAGGCACCGTCCAGTCACTAATGACCAAGCGGTCACTAACGACGATACCACCGGCGAGACGTTAATGACCGCTTGTATACTTAGCCGTATGGAAAGCCAGCCAGGCCGCCCGCCGCCCCGGCGCCGGCGCGACCCGGAGGCGTCGCGGGCGGCCATCCTCGAGGCGGCGCGCGAGGTGTTCGCCGAGCGCGGCTACGCGCGCGCGACCATCCGGGAGATCGCGCGCCGGGCCGGCGTCACGCACGGCCTCGTCATGCGGCACTTCGGCTCCAAGGAGCAACTGCTCATCGAGGCGCTGCCCGGGCCCCGTGCCGCCGCGGACGTCGTGCCGGGGGACCTGGACACACTCCCTGAGCGCGTCGCGACGGCATTCGTGACGGGAACCGAGTCCGCGGGCCGCGGCGCGCACGCCGTTGTTGCCCTGATCCGCAGCGCGGCGTCGGATGAGGAGGTCGCGGTCCCGCTGTACGCGGCGGTCGAGCGCGAGATCACCGCGACCTTCCGTGACGTGCTCGGACCAGGTTCGGAGGTATACGCCGGCCTGCTTGGCTCGCTGTTCATCGGCGTCACGTTCGCCCGCCACGTCGCCCGCACCGGCGTACTGGCGCAGCTCACGCCGGAGGAACTCGTCGATTACCTAGTGCCGGCGATCCGGGCGCTGCTCGCCCCGGCCATAGAGAGGAGCGGTGAGCTCGCAGATGGCTCCCGAAGAGGACCCGAGTAAGGAACTGCGAGGAACGATGGCTGCCGTCCGCTCCCCCGCGATCACCGTCGGCGGGCATGTTGTCCGCGACCCGGCTGACGCGATCGCCGATTACCTGCGACGGTACGGCGGGACCGTGACCCACTACGACTTCCTGGCCGGCACCTTCGATCAGATAGACCGCGATCTGGTCCGAGCCACGAGGTCCCCGTGGATGGGCTCGCGGATCAGCGCGAAGGAAGCCGCCTGGCTCATCGACCGCGGAACCACCGCGCCCTGGGCAGCCGTCCCCCTCGACGCCCAGTTGAAGGACGCTGATCCGCGAGCCATCGACGGCCTGTACGACCGGGCAGCGGCCTTGTGGGAGCACTTCTGGCACGCCCGGCCCGGAGGAGTGAGCACGGCGAAGATCAGCAAAACGCTCTACTTGATGAGGCCGGGGCTGTTCCCGATACTCGACAGCTACCTCACCATGTTCTACCGGACAGCCGCGCGGACGGCCGCCGTCGACGTTGGGCAGCAGCGGCCATCCCTTGCCCCGTTCAAGACGCTGTACTGGGAAGCGGTACGACGGGACATCGTGGATAACGAAGCCGCCCTGCGAGCACTTCGGCGGGTGCTTCCCGCGACGGGCGCGCCATTGGCGCAGCAGGCGACTGAAAGGCTCAGTGACCTGCGGTTTCTTGACATGCTCGCCTTTGCCGCATCGTCAGGGCAAGCACCGGCAGCGGCACCCGGCCGTTAGACGCTTCGGCTGGAACGGTTGATCGCGCCGGTGCCGGCGATCCGGGCGGCGAGCACGACGGGGAGAAGCGTGAGCAGGATGACGATCGTGACGACGGCGTTGACTTCAGGCAATTGCTGGCCGAGGCGGATCGCGCCGAATATCCATAGCGGCAGCGTGTTCTGCGCGCCCGCGGTGAATATTGTCACGATGACCTCGTCGAAGGACAACGCGAACGCGAGGAGCGCGCCGGAGACCAGCGCCGTCGCGCTCAGCGGGAGGAAGATGTAGCGGAGCGTCTGCCAGCCGCGCGCGCCGAGGTCCATGGACGCCTCGGTGAGCGAGCCAGGCATCCGGCGCAGCCGCGCGATCAGGTTGTTGAACACCACCACGATGCAGAAGGTGGTGTGTCCCGCCACGATCGTCAGCGCACTGAACGGGATACTCGCGAACGAGAAGAAGGAGTTCAGGGCGACGCCTGTGATGATGCCAGGCAGTGCGATCGGCAGCACGAGCAGCAGCGAGATGGCGTCCCTGCCGAAGAAGCTGAACTGGTACAGGGCGAAGGAGACCATGCCGCCGAGGACGAGCGCGAGCGCCGTGGCCGCCAGGCCCACCCGCACCGAGAGCCACAGGGCGGCGCGAACCTGAGAGTCGTTCCAGGCGACCGCGAACCAGTGCCAGGTGAGCCCGGGAATCGGCCAGCTTTCGATATTCGATTTGTTGAACGCGTAGAGCACGATCAATGCGACCGGGACGAAGAAGAAAAGCAGCACGAGCGTGACCCAGACGCGCAGTGCGATCCGCAGGCCCCTGGATTCCATGATTACGTCACCTCCTCCGCTACAGGGCCTCGAATGCGCCGAGCGCCCGGGCGACGGACAGGTAAATGCCCATGATGACGACCGGGACCAGCGCCATCGCGGCCGCGAACGGCACATTGTTCGCGATGCCGATGTTGGTGTAGATGATGTTGCCGATGAAATTCGCGCTGGTGCCGCCGATGAGCAGCGGCGTGATGTAATCGCCGAGCGTCAGCGAGAACGTGAATATCGACCCCGCCACGATGCCGGGCAGCACCAGCGGGAGGAGCACGGAGCGGGTCGTCCGCCAGGTCCGGCCGCCCAGGTCCTGGGAAGCCTCGATCAGCGACGAGGGCACCCGCTCGAGCGCGGCGTAGACCGGGATGATCATGAAGGGCAGCCACAGGTAGCAGAACACCGCGTAGACGGCCACGTTGGTGTAGATGAGCTGCGGGTGCCCGAGGCCGAGACCCCCGACTACCCAGTCGAGGAAGCCGTGGTTCGTGAAGATCAGCACCCAGGAGTAGACCTTCGCCAGGTAGCTCGCCCACAGCGGGAGGAGGATCGCCACGAAGAGGGCGGTCCGTGTCCTCGGGGCGGCGACCCGTGCCATGAAGTAGGCGAACGGGAACGCGATTATCGCGTCGGTTACCGTCACCGCGGCGGCCATTCCCACCGTCTGGGCGATGTCCGACAGGTACGCCGGGGTGGTGAAGATCTCCTTAAAGTTCGACAGCGTCCATGTCTGCTCGATATTCGAGGTGAACGGGTTGACGGTCCAGAACGCCGTGACCAGCAGGACGACGAGCGACGCGATGTAGACCAGCAGGAACCAGGCCAGCGGAGGGGTCAGCAGCAGGCTGGCCCGCGCCCACGGGCGGCGCCATAGGGCGGTGGACAGGCGGAGCAGCCATCCGTTCCGTGTGACCTGCTTTTGACCTTGTTCTTTTGGCCTGGTTCCCGCTGTGGATGTCATGGGATGGCCGCTACTTCACCTGTGTGTTCCAGGCGGTAACCCAGTCGGTGTACGGCACGCAGTTGTTCTGGCCGTTGTCGCAGGTCGCCAGCGGGGTCTTCCACAGGGCGAGCTTGGCAATGTAGCTAGCTGGGGCGTCGGCATGGTACTGGGCGCACGAGCCCGCCTGCAGCTTGTCCATGATCGGGCAGGCCTTCGCGTTGTCCGGAGTCTCGCCGTAAGTGATGGCCTGCAGCGCCTGCACCTGCGGCGTGCTGATGTACTGCATCCACTTATAGGCACAGTTCGGGTGCGGTGCCTTGGCGGCGAGCATCCAGGTGTCCGCCCAGCCGGTCGCGCCCTCGGCGGGGACCGTCGAGCCAATCGGGAACTTGGCCGCCTTCAGCGTGCTGACCTGGTAAGGCCAGCCCGCGCCCACGATCACGTTGCCGTTCTGGAAGTCGGAG
>Ga0335085_10015846_pt1 | contig 10916 bp, 8 predicted proteins | sample Lox_Sample_45_FD_206712 | JGI IMG/M metagenome (GOLD analysis project Ga0335085, IMG submission 206712) | Soil microbial communities from Loxahatchee National Wildlife Refuge, Florida, United States - Lox_Sample_4.5 | ecosystem: Environmental > Terrestrial > Soil > Wetlands | place: USA: Florida... | reverse complement strand
CCGCCGATTATTACGGCGTTGAGCGTCTTTGTTTCGTCCACGGCGGCGGTGATTTTATCCGGATCGTGGATCGCCCCGCTATGAGATTGGACGGCGCGCGAGCTATTATCGCGCCGTGAGCAGCAGCACCATCCGCACGATGTGTCCGATGAACTGCTTTCCCACCTTGTGCGGGATGCTGGTCGAGGTTGACGACGGACGACTCGTCGGCGTGCGCGGCGATCCGGACAACCCGGACAGCCGCGGCTTTCTTTGCATTCGCGGCCAGGCCTCGCGCGAGATCATCAGCAATTCGCGTCGCCTGCTCACGCCGCTCGTGCGCGAGCGGCGCGGCGGCCCGATGCACCGCGCTTCGTGGGACGAGGCGCTGGACCTCATCGCCGGGCGGATGCGCGCGGCCGGGCGCGAGGCGGTCGGCACCTGGGCGGGGCACGGACTCTTCGCCAACAATTACGGCACGCGCGTGGGCTCTCATCTGGTGCGCCGCTTCTCGAATCTCTACGGCTGCCAGTGGTGGAACCCGACGATGATCTGTTGGGGTCTCGGCGCCTTCGGCCTGGGCCTTACCGGCATTCTCGAGACCAACACCAAGGAGGACATGGGCGAGCACGCGGCGCTGATCGTGCTGTGGGGCGCGAACCTCGCAAGCCAGCCGAACACCGCGCGGCATCGGGTGGCCGCGCGGCGGCACGGCGCCCACGTCATCACGATCGACGTGCGGCAAACCGAAGCTGCGGCGCAATCGGACGAGACCCTGATAATCCGTCCGGGTACCGACGCCGCTCTCGCGCTTGCCCTGATGCACGTGATCGTCGGCGAGCGGCTGCATGACGCCGAGTTCGTCGCGCGCAATACGGTGGGGTTCGACGCGCTAGCGGTGCACGTCGAAAAATATTCGCCCGCGTGGGCGGCCGGGGTCACCGGTATCGCGGCCGAGCGGATCGTCGCCTTCGCGCGGCGCTATGCAGCGACGAAACCCGCAATGCTCGTGCTCGGCGGCAGCTCGATGCATAAAGGCAGCAACGGATGGCAGGGCGCGCGCGCGATCGGATGTCTTCCCGCGCTCACCGGCAACCTCGGTGTGCCCGGCGGCGGCTTCGGCCCGCGCCACGGCGCCATCGTGCACGGCCAGGGACTGAACAACGACATGGTCGCGCTCGACCGGCGTGCGCCCGGACGCTACATCCCCAACCAGATGCCGCTGCTGACGGAAGCTCTGCTGAGCGGCGAGGTCCGCGTGTTCCTGCTCTTCGGCACCGACATGCTCTCGTCCTACGCCGACGCAGGCCGGCTGGCCGAGGGACTGGCGCGCACCGACCTGGTCGTGAGCTACGACCTGTTCATGAACGACACCGCGCGCCGCTTCGCCGACGTCGTCCTGCCGGCCACCGCATGGCTGGAAGAGCTGGGATGCAAGAGCACCAACACGCATCTATACCTGATGCCGAAGGTTCTGGAGGCCGCCGGTGAGACGCGGCCCGTAGGATGGTTGCTGCGCGAACTCGCGCGCCGGCTCGATCTCGCGGACTTCTACCCGTGGGCGAACGACGAGGGTCCGCTCGACTCGATCCTGGACCATCCCGCAACCGGCCACGCCACGGTCGCAGCGCTTCGCGCCGAGGGCGGCATTCGCGCACTCAACATTTCGCACGTTGCGCATCCGGATCTTCGCATTCCGACGCCGTCGGGAAAAATCGAATTGTACTCCGCCCGCGCGGAGGATCTCGGGCTGCCGCCGATGCCGATCCACGAAGCTGAGAGCGCGCAGCAGTATCCGCTGAGATTCTGCCAGGGACGCGCAATTACTCAGTTCCACGGTTTCTATGACCACGGCCGCGCATTGCCTACGCTGGCCGCCGCCGACCCCGAGCCGTCACTGTGGATCTCGCGCGAAGACGCCGCCGGACGCGGCGTAAAGCACGGCGACGCGATCCGGATTTACAACGGCCGCGGCGAGATGCGGGCGCGCGCGCACGTGACCGGCGACGTATCGCAAGGGACCGTGTGGATGCGCGATGGATGGATCGGGCTCAACACGCTGACCGACGGGGCCGCCGTGCTGCCGGATGACGCCGTTGACACTTTCGGTTTCTCGGGCGGCCAGGCGAGCTTCGACACCGCGGTCGAGGTCGCGCTCGCCTGAGCGGACTCGGGCGATCCTTGTTTTCTCCCCTCCGCCTGAACCTCGACGTCAGGCCGGTAATCGAAACGCGCCGCTGTCGGCGTGCGCGCCGACACCCGCGCGCGCGATCAGCTGGTCTTCGTGCGGCACCAGCTTCTTCAGCTCCGGCATCACCTCGGCCGCGAACAGCCGCAGGTTCGCTTCCGCGAGATCGTAAGGCATCCCCGCGTAGCTGAAGACTCCGTTGAAGGCTTCGGCGCCGGTGCGCTCCTGGATATTGACGATCCTGTCGTAACACTGCTCGGGCGTGCCCCAGACCTGCAAGCCGAGGAAAAATTCGACCATCTTGTCCATCCCGCCGGGCGAACTCGCCATCTCCTGCATCGCTTTGTACGACTCGTAGCCGCGCATTTTGGTCAGATGGTCGCCAATGATCTCGTAGTGCTTCGCGACCGTATGCCAGTAGCCCCCAATGTACTTTCGCGCCAGATCCTCGGCGCGATCCGCGTTTTCGTCGCAATAGGTCCATCCGCCCACGATCGGCGGCGGCGCGTCGGTGCCGTTGACCTCGCGAAATACCGCGCGATAGTTGCCGAGCTCGGCGATCACGGTCTCCCACGGTTTTTGCGGGATGATCAAAATACCGATCCCGAGCCGCGCCATGATCTCGCAGGATTCGGGCGACACCGCGGCTGCGTACGTTCGGCCGCGGAACGATTTGAACGGGCGCGGACGCAAGTTGCGCCTAATCTGATGCACGAACTTGCCGTTGAACTCGCAGTAGCCGCGCTCGAGACCTTCGAGAATGGTCTGCGCGGCCTCGACGAAGATTTCGCGTGCGTCCTCCTGGTTGACGCCGAAGCCTTCGAACTCGACCCGGCCCAGCCCGCGGCCTAACCCGAGAATCATGCGGCCGTCGGACATGTGGTCGAGCATGATGACCTGCTCAGCCACGCGAACCGGGTTGTGCCACGGCAGCACGACCACCATCGAGCCGAGCTGGATGTGCCGGGTGCGCCCGGCAAAGTAGGTGAGCATCTGGAGCACATCGGGGCACATCGTGTAGTCGGTAAAATGATGCTCGACGCCCCATAGCGACTCGAAGCCGAGCGGCTCGGCCAGGTCGCCCAGGCGCAGCTCGTTGCGATAGACATTGCGATCGGTGCGCCCCTCGCCGGCGCCCTGAAAAATCACCGCCATTCCGACGTGCATAAGAGGACCTCCTCGTGGCCTGAAAACATGAGGCCGGCGCGGATGAACGATTAACCCCGCCGCCGCTTTGCCGGGTATAGCACACGATGCGCCGATCGCCGGTACGTCGAGCGCATGAACGAGCCGCCCATAGCCCAGGAAGACGCCCGTCTTCCCGTCAACCCGCGAGCCGGCGCCGAAAAAACCGTTGAAAGAGCGTTGACAGCCGCCCGATCTCCGCTCGCCGCGTGTTGCAGGCTGCCCACATCGACCAGGACCCCGCAGATTGCGGCCTTCGCCGATTTCCGTTGAGATATCGCGTTTTCCGCTATTCAAAACAATGGTATGCTCTGTGCTTCTCGCGCTAGTGCGAGTTGGCTTTATGCCCGTCCAACCTGTGATTTGCGATTTTATCATCCATGCTTGATCCGTGATGGATAGTCCCACCAACCTCGGCCCGGTCGCTCAACCCTCCGCCTCGGCAGAGCCGGTTTCATCTTCGTGCCGCGCTTCGCGATCCGTCGGTTGGCTCCGCGATCCTTCCTGGCTGACTTCTGAGCGCATTGCGTTCTATTCAGGATGTCTGTTGCTGGTCTATCTGATCGCGGCGGTAGGGCAGCTGATACATTCTCACAACCTGATATTCGAAAGCGGGTTGTGCGTCGGAGGCGACTTCGTCGATTTTTACGCCGCGTCCCTCGCGGCGCTTGGGGGCCATCCTGCGGCCGTCTATGACGTTCATCTTCAGCACATCCAGATGGCCAAGGTCATGGGAGGCAGGGATTTCGGCGTGCTGGTGTTCTCCTATCCGCCGACGTTCCTCCTGATGGTTCTGCCGCTATCGCTGTTGCCGTTCGTGGCATCGTGGGTGGCCTTCGAGACCGTCACGCTCGGCGGATATTTTGCGGTTCTCCGCCGGATCGCGCCGAACCCGCTCGGTTGCTGGCTTGCGATCACCTTCCCGGGCGTAATCATCAACTTCATGTGCGGACAAAATGGATTTCTGACGACCGCACTTATTGGCGGCGGCCTGGTGTGCCTCGAACGAAGGCCGATCCTTGCCGGGTTCCTGTTCGGCCTGATGGCTTACAAGCCGCACCTGGCCGTTCTGATACCGCTGGCATTGCTTGCGTCTCGCCACTGGCGTGCGCTGATCGCGACCGGGGTAAGCGGCGCCTTGTTCTCGGCGGTTTCGCTGGCCGCGTTTGGACCGGCGACGTGGCGCGCATTCTTCAGCAACTTCGCGATTACGCAAAAGCTCGTTCTCGACCGGGGCGGAATCCATTTCAACACCCTGCAGAGCATTTTCGGCGCGGTCATGATGTGGGGTGGCAGCCTGAGCGCGGGTTACGCGGCCCAGGTCATCTACGCGCTAATCGCGGCGTCCGCAGTGATTTGGGTCTGGAAAGGCGAGCGCCCGTTTGCGGTCAAGGCCGCGAGCCTCTCCGCGGGCTGCCTGATGGTTTCCCCCTACCTGCTGCAATACGACCTGGTGCTGCTCGCGCTGCCCGTCGCATGGCTCGCGATGGAGGGGTTCGAAAAGGGCTTCCTGCCCTATGAGAAGGCAGTGCTCGTGATCTCCTGGCTCCTGCCTCGGATCTCGCTGCCCATGGCTTTGATGGCGAGAATTCCGCTCGCACCGATCGTGATCATCGTATTGCTGGCGGCAATTCTCCGCCGCACAGTCCATCGCGAGTCCGTCGCAGAGCAGCCTCGTGCGCTCCATCTCGCGCGGTTAGAGGCTTCGGCCTGAGGGCAAGCGATTTGCGTGCGCGCGCGATCTCGGGTCAGCGGCTGGCCGATATAGTTACGCGGCCGGCGATACTTGTGACGCTCTGCGTCCTGGCGATATTCCGCGCGGTCGGATTCCTGACACTCTGGGGACGCGCTTACCACAACGATTTCGACGTCTTTTATTCGGCGGCGATAGCGTACCGCCATGGTTTAAATCCATATACGGTCGATCTCACGGCGATCGGGCAGCGTCTGGGATTCCATCTCGGACCGCTGCGCCACAGCACCGACACTCCATTCGCGCTGCTCCTCTTCCTCCCGTTTTCGTTTGCCGCGGTGCCAAGCGCCCACACGATTTGGATCGCGGTAAACTTCGCCGCGTTCGCCGCCGCGCTCTTTCTGCTCCTCGCGCCACGATTTAGCGGCCTCGATCTCCGGATGGCGCTGGTAATCGCCGCCTTCGCGGTACTCTATGCGCCGGTTACCGAGGACTTTCTGTTCAGCCAGCGCCAGACGGTGATTCTGCTGGCGCTGGTCCTGGTGATGCGCGCGCTGCAAAGGCGGCGAGAAGCCGCCGCCGGCCTGTTGCTCAGCCTGGCGGTGGCCTACAGGGCGTTCCCGATCCTGATGGCGGGCTATTTTGTCATTCGGCGGCAATGGCGCGTGCTCATTTATATGGGCTGCGGACTGGCTCTGATTGGCGCGGTGACCGTTGCGATGCTGGGATTGCCCGTGTGCATTGGCTACGTGAGCGGCATGCGCTTCGCCGCGACTGCGTTCTGGCAAGATCCGGCGAACGTTTCGCTGCACGGTTTTCTGGATCGCTTCTTCTTCTACGCCGGTGGACCCGCACCCGGCGCTCCTCTTCGGATGCTCCATTTTGTCTCTATAGTGTCCGCCGAGATCGTCATTCTGGCGCTTACCGTCTGGCCGACTTATCGGCGTCGGCTACGGCCGGACTTGGATCGGCCCACCTACGCTTTATGGGTGGCAGCGTCGATCATCCTGTCGCCGCTTTCCTGGATTCACTACTTGGTTCTCCTGCTCATCCCTTTCGCTGAGATAGCCGCCTCCGGGCAAAGACACGAATGCAGTTCAAGGGCGGCTTGGGCGGCGCTGGCGAGTTACCTGATCGTTTCGCTATCGCGCCTGCTGAGAAAACCCGTGGTCGGCGCGGTCCTCTGGAATCAGGGAGTAAAATTTCTTGCCGAAGGATCGATCCTGGCTCTGATGCTGGGATTTTTCGCCGTGTTATGGCTGGCGACGGACGCGACTGGCTCGGCGGCGAGCGATCGTCTCGAGCGCGCGTCTTTGGCTGCCGATTCGCCGGGTCTCTCCGCTTCTCAGGGCCTCGCTGCCAGGTCCTGAAGGCCGTCACCGATCCGCAGGCTCTCGCACGCCGTACGCCGAGGCGGCCGACGAATCCGCACGCGCGAACAGCGCCGCCAGCTCGTCGCGATAGACCAGCCGCCATCCCGGCTGCGCCATCATGAAGCTGTAACACGGCGACGTCACTCTCAGCAGCACGAAGTCGTGCGGATAGCCGCCAAGGACCGCGGCGGCGCGCGGGCGCACCAAAAAGAAGTCCAGATAGTCCGCGATCACCGGCTGCGGATAGACCATATCGTAGCGGCTGTCGATGAAGACTTTGATCCGGGCGCAAGCTCGAAAATCAGGTACTCGCCCCATCCGAAATCATCGAGCACGTTGCCGTGCAGTCCGTGCGCGCGCATGAATTCGATCGCTCTCCGGGGTTGCGGGTAACCCTCGCGCAGGCTTGGCGAGAAGAGCCCGGTGGCTATCGCGATCGCGAGCGCGAGTCCGCCGATCAGCGCTTCGCGCGGGCGCGTTCGCGGCGCGGGCGGCGTCGTATCGCCGAAGCGCGTATGCGCAAGCGCGAGGGCGGCATGCCGGCACAGTGGTGTGGTCGAGGCGATCACCGCGAGCGCCATGTTGCGGACCGCCAGGTACGCGGCAACGCCCATCATCGCAGCGATCGCGACAAGACCGAGGTCGCACCCGCGCGGCCTCAGCGCGAAACAGAGCGCCAGCGCGGCGTATGGTACGATCACGAGCGCAAAGTTGATCGCGGTCTTCGGCGACTTGTGCCATTCCTCGGCGATCTTGAACAGCAGAGGCTGCCATTCGCTGACCACCGCGCGCGTGAGCGGATTGCCGAGCGTATGCATCACGGTGCGCCAGTTGCCGATCCGTCGGGATTGACCAGCGTCGCGAGCGCGCATCCCGCGGTCACGGCGCCCACGTGCACCGCGCGGCCGAGGCCCTCGCCCGCCGCCAGGTCCTCGACCGCCGCGGCGCCGGTATAGACCGCGAGCGCCGCGAGACCGACTAAAAATCCGCCGTGCAGGTTGGCCCACAGCACGAAGATCGGAATCGCAGGCCAAAGCCGCGCCGTGCGGCGGTAACTGTCGCGCGCGAGCAGCAGAAGCAACGCGCTTAGCGCGATAAAGTCGAAAAGCTGCGGGCGAAACTGGAGCATCGGCGCGATCGCCGCGGCTGCCGTCGTCAGCACCACCATCTGCAGCGCCATCGGCGCGCCCGTCTCGGCCGCGCCCATCGCCAGCAGCGTGACCGGCGCGGCGGTGGCCGCGAACTTCATCAGCTTCAGCCCGATTACTCCAAACCCGCTCCAACACAGCGCCAGCACGACTTCGGAGAACCATTCGTGATCGTGCCAGGGCAAGCCGCTCGCGCTGTAAGAGAAAACGTCAACGGGCGGCAGATGCCCGCGCGTCAGGATGAGGCGGCCGAAAGCGAGATGACCCCAAAGGTCCGGGTCGGCCCAGCGGCCGGCGTCGGCGATAACGATGATGAAGGCGAGGAAGGCCGGCGAGTAACGCGCTAGCGACAACGTTTGCGCAGGCCGCGACGACGTCATGGAAATTGGCCCGCGGGGACCGCCGCGGTGACGGGTAACCCCGGCGGTTCTGCCGCGGGTGCGCCGGCGCGCGCGTAAAGCAGGCTGTCGGCGTCGCCATAGATAAGCTTCCAGTCCGCGCGCCGCGCCATCAGATGACGCGCGGGCGCGGCCGATCCGATCAGCACGAAGTCGTGCGGGTAGGAATCGAGCACGCGGTTCGCCCCCGGCTGGTCGAAGTAAAATTCAAGGTACTCGCCGATAACCTTGAACGGATAGACGGTGTCGTAGCGACCGTCGATGAAAACCCGGTCGCCGACCGCCGCCGCATGCCAGATGAGATATTCGCCCCATCCGAACTCGCCCATCACATTGCCATGCAGGCCCCGCGATTTCATGAAGGCGAGCGCCCCCGCAGGGTAGGCGCGATCCAGTGCGAGACGCGACGAAAACAGTCCGCCGCCGAACGCCATTGCGGCGGCCAGCATGAACGCCGCGACATGGGCCGCCGGACGCCACGACATAGCAAGCGCAATCGCCCCTGCGCGCTTCGCGCGCTGCATCGCCAGACGATGGGCCAATGGCGCGCCAAGCGCCATAGCCGCCAGCGCCATGTTGCGCACCGAAACAAAAGCCGCCAGCACCATCATCGCCGCTACCGCGATCAGCGGCAGATCGTCTGCGCTCGGCGCTGCGGCCATCGCGGTTGCCAGCGCGCCGACCATCGCGATCACAGCAACATAGAATACGACGCCCGAGGGCGCCGAATGCCACTGAGCCAGCATCGCCCACCAAAATGGCTGCCAATCCCGGATTACGTTGCGGGTGTACGGGTTGGCGAGCGCATGCGTCACCGTTCCCCAGATTCCGCCGCCATAGGGATTGACCAGCGTGCTCGCCGCGGAGGCCGCGGTGAGGACCATCAATCCGGCCCCGCGGCGCCATCCCGCATGCGCGGCGACATCCTGGGAGAATGCGACGACTGAGTAGAGCGCCAGCGCCGCGAGGCCGATGAAGAAGCCGCCGTGCAGGTTCGCCCAAAGCGCCATCAGCGGAAGCGTCAGCCAAAGCCGAGCGTCGCGGCGGTAAGTGTCGCGCGCGAGCAATGCGAGGAGCGCGCCGAACAGCACGAGGCTGAACATCTGCGGCCGCAACTGCGCCTGCAACACAAATCCGCACGCCGCCGCGAATAGGACGGTAAGCTGGACCGCGGGCGGCGCGCCGGTGGACGCCTCGCTGTCGGCGACAAAAAGCATCGCTGCCGCCGTGCACGCGAACTTCCACAGCTTGAGCCCGACCACGCCGGCCGCATCGTAAACCAAAGCCATGACGACTTCGGCCAGCCACTCGTGATCGCGCCATCGATGGCCCGCCGCGGAGTAGGAATACGTGTCGTGGTGGAGCAAATGGCGTGCGGCGATGAAGACCTCGCCGAAGCGCAGATGACCCCACAAATCGGGATCGGTGGAGCGATTGGAATCGGGGAGCAGGATTGCGATCAGGACGGCCGCAGGAGCATAGCGCATGAGCGGGACGGTGGGCCCGAGTTTCCGGTAGCGCGACGTGCCGGCGTGCGCGCTTGCGTCGGAAGGGGCGTCGCGCGATGCTGCCTCGGGTGATGCCATGCGCTCGCTCGCAGGCTCCACGCTACAGGCCGCGCGCCACGGCGCAAAGTCTCCCCTTATGGAAACGCGCCCGGACCGCCCGCTCCGATCACCGGCAAATTCGGCAGGCTCGCGGCAGGTGCGCTCGCGCGGGCATAAAGAAACGCACTATCGTCGCGATAAAGCAGCTTCCAGTCACCGCGCCGCTCCATCACATGCCGCGCCTCGGCGGAGCGGGAGATAAGTACGTAATCATGCGGATAAGCATCCAGAACGCGAGAACCGTTCGGCAGGTCGAAACGAAATAGCATGTACTGGCGCACGACTTCGAGTGGATATACGGTATCGTCGCGGCCGTCGATAAAGACCTTGCTCGCGGGGGCGGCGTGCCAGATGAGATAATCGCCCCAGTTCCAATCGTTGAGGATTCTGCCGGTCAGCTGATGCGCGCGCATGAACCCGAGCGCGCCGGCCGGATAAGGCTGGTCGAGGTCGAGCCGGCGCGAAAAGACGTCCGTCTTCAGCATCAACGCAACGCACAGCGCGAAAATCACGAGTTGATTGACCGGGCGCGATGCGCGCGCCGGCGCTCCGCCGCGCCATTTTTGACCGAGCAGATCCATATGACGCGCCAGCGGCGCGCTTGCCGTTACGGCCACCAGGCCCATGTTGCGCACTGAGAGCCATGCTCCAACGCACATCGTCGCGGCCACCGCGACCAGCGGCAGGTCGCTGGTGTCGGGCGCGAGGATAAACGCCACGACCAGCCCCGCCATCAGCGCCAGGACCGCGGCGTAAACGAAGATGCCCGAGTGCGCCTGGTGCCATTGCTGAGCCAGCGCAAAAAACATCGGCTGCCACTCGACGTTGGCGAGGCGCTTGTACGGCGCGAGCAGCGCCCACGCGACCGCGCGCCAGAGGCCGAAGCCGTACGGGTTGAGCAACGTCGCGAGCAACGCGCTTCCGGTGACGGCGGCCAGGCGGATTCCGCGCCGAAGGCCCGCGCCAACGGCGAGGTCATGGATAGTCGCGCCCGCCGTGTACATCGCAAGCGTGGCGATGCCGACGATCCATCCGCCGTGCAGATTCGCCCACACCGCCATCAGAGGCACCGCCGTCCAAAGCGGCGCACGCCGGCGATAATTGTGCCGCGCGAGCAGAGCGAGCAGCGCTCCGAGCAGCACGAACGTGAACATCTGCGGCCGGAACTGCATCTGCAGCACAAGGGCGAGCGCCGCGATGACCAATACCAGGAGCTGTGTTGACAATGACGCTCCGGTCTCGGCCTCTGAATCCGCAACAAAGATCACGGTGAGCGCCGTGCACAGGAGTTTCCAAAGCTTGAGGCCCGCCACTCCGGCCGCGTTGTAAACGAATGCCATCACCA
>Ga0335085_10015844_pt1 | contig 10917 bp, 10 predicted proteins | sample Lox_Sample_45_FD_206712 | JGI IMG/M metagenome (GOLD analysis project Ga0335085, IMG submission 206712) | Soil microbial communities from Loxahatchee National Wildlife Refuge, Florida, United States - Lox_Sample_4.5 | ecosystem: Environmental > Terrestrial > Soil > Wetlands | place: USA... | reverse complement strand
CGGTATTCACGGACAGTTTCAATCAGATCGGCCTGTGAAACATATCTCTCCTTTGACTGTACGTATCCAAACGCCCACTTGGGCAACATCGGTACCGAGCCGGTCAAGCGCCGGAGTTGATGGACGATTTGATCGAACTCAGGACCGAAGATAAAGTAATAATCCAGTTCATCATCCACATCCGTCCAGAGATAGGAACCTGATTCATCGTCATGAAAAGTCATCAGCGAGCAACTGTCCAACAAGATACCATACCCACGCGTAGACACCAGCACGGGAACAGCCACTTTCATGTTCTGCTGGTAAAGGTACTGGCGCTGACCCCGCAGGTTTAGCAGACCATCCTCATGTGAGCCAAGTCCATAAAGCGCTTCACCGTCCACCCATTCAAATTCCAGCTTGGTGTGGTATGCCTGGCGGTCAAATACCTTGCCCACATTGCCGGTGTGCATACGTACGCCATCGACGTTTTCAATGTCCTCGCTGATGGTTGCCTCCTCGAAGACAGAAAGCGTTACATCGACCGGCTCCAATGTCTTGCCACCGCGCCTCGGTTCCCGGGTCAGCAAATGTCCACTGGTATCGCAGTAGGTAAAGGCGAGCGTCTGTCGATCGATCTCGATCATCAAATCGTCAGTTGAAAAGAGCAGGCCGGCTTCGGTCTCACGAACGTCAAAGCGAACATGCTCGTCTGGTTGGGCAACGATCATCAGGCTGCGTTTGTGGCTAAACTCTGATCGCTCCGTGTAGCGCACTCGGATCGCGTGAGACGAGTAGGCGGTCAGCATCAGCCGACCTCGATCGCTCTCAATCAAAAGTTCGTCTGGATGAGTTTGGAAATATGAAATAGGCATGGGTTAAATTATCGTTTCATTCAATTTATTGTGGGTGATCAAACCGTTGCTACACCAGCTTCAGTTGAAGAATTCCGAAGGGGTTATATTGGTTATCGATTACGGGCACACCTCCTGCTCCTAGCATACACCACGTCTATGTTGCTGGCTGCATGACGGGGATCAACCATTCTGCGGTTCACGAACGTGAGAGAGAAACCAATTGTAGAGATCTTCTCCTGCATAGACGCGTGTCCAAACATTATGCCCAAGATCTTCATGTAAGGTCAGGCGTACAGTCCTGAGTCCAGCCTCTTCCAAACTATTGGCCATTGGATAGATCCACTGCGGCTTTATCACATCATCCCGCCCGCCCTGAAAAATCCAGATCGGCATATTCACTGCGGCGAGTTGCTGCGCAAGCGTCGGATCGCCAAGCCCGCACATCGGTGCGATCGCTGCCCAACGATCGGAGTGGTAGGTCGACATATACCACGTGCCAAAGCCTCCATAACTCAAACCGGTCAAATACACGCGTTTGGAATCCGCCCGGTAGTCACTCAGCGTGCTGTCCACTATATTCAATAGATCATCTTCAACCTTCCACCAGCCATCCGGCGGACCAAATTCACCGAAAGGCGAAGGATCACCCTCGGCACGTGTCATCGGTGTCGTAGGATCTTCCTTTTCATCGCGTGGCGGGACTCCGGACTCCAGGCGCTGTGGTTTTATTTCCGGACGCTCAATCTGACCGGACATGGTAAAGATAGGTAATTGTGGCGATAGGATGATGAATGGCAAATCCCGGCGTTGAATCCAGGCCTCCATAAGCGGACCGTGATCCAGCACATAGCCGAGATCACCAAGCCCGTCGCCACGCTCACCACCGCCATGAAGAAACAGAATGACGGGCCAGATCTTTTCTTCGTATGTTTCATATCCCCGAGGCAAGTAGAGAAAATACTCGCGCTGCTCCTGTGTGGCCGTGCTTTGATAGGACTTTCGCAGCAGTTGCGGTTCGGATGCGGGGGCAGATGTGGGTAGCGCCGTAACAGTTAGCTGCCGGACAGACTGGCAGCCAGCTAACAGGGTTGCGCCTGCAGCCAGCCTAAGGAACGACCGCCTCGAGATTCTGTTAGGACGAAAACGATCATTACGATTGTTTTCTTTCATTCGAGGTTAACCTCCTGATTGGATCGTTTGAACCAGCAATCCATTGGGTTGAGTCTTGTAAGTCAGGATAGGCATACCGTCTTCACAACTCCAGTTCTTGTTGTCGATCTAACGTGTGTTAAATTTACCCGTCTTTTTCCAGATGGATGACACAGCCTTCGAATTCCCCGGCAGGCTGAATAGTCAACTTATTGACGGTTATCTTCAAATCAATATTTGTGCCGGGCAGAATACCGACAACGCGCCAATCCCCTTGAGGAAGATCGACAATCAGTTCGGCTGGTAACGGCTTTGCAAATGAATGTATGACCAGCAAAGCCTGGCGATTATCTGTAGAGGTGCGCAAAACTGCCTGTGCACCTTGTGGGTGTTGCCACGATAATCCAGTGTATTGGTAAAGCTGGCTCCGGCCATTCTTAATAGTCGGCGCAACCCGGTTATAGAAACGGATAACTTCTTTTACGAGCCCCCATCGTTTCTCATCGAGTTCGTCAATTTCACCGGAGAGACATAATCTTCCTAGAAATCCGGAGGCTAAGGAGTACATCATACGTTGAATTGAATCTGAGGCATGGAGAACCGCCCAAATTTGGGATTGTCTCGGTGGAATGAGACGGTGCAAATTGGCAGCAATAATCGGGATCTCTTGTGATTCATGAGCATCTGAAAATGAAGCCATATTTGCGAGAGCCAGCATCGAAGGCTCCAGTCGGTGCCCCCCCGAAGCACAGACTTCGATCACCAAGTCCGGGATTTCTTTGCGCATCTCACGGAAAAAATCATGCACCCACACGATATGCTGCCGCAGGCCCTCCCCCAACGACTCAGCCCCATCAACTCCAATGCCAATCGTTTCGTTGTAATCTATCTTGATGTAACCAAATCCTGTCTCACGCAGAAAGTGGATAACCTTCTCGTACAAAAAATCGCGTACCCACGGATCCCGGAAATCCCAAAACCGGCGCTGCCCAGCTGTGACTGGAATTCCATCCCGCTTGAGAAAATGATCGGTCATTTGGTTGAACAATTTCGATTGACTGCCGACCACTTCGAATTCAAACCATAATCCGGGAACCAGCCCCTGTTCGTAGATGAATTGCGCAGTGGCAGCAATCCCCTCTGGAAATAATTCTCGGCTCGGAATCCATTCTCCCTGGTTTGAAGCCCAATCGCCGCTCTCGCCACGATACCAACCGGCATCGATGACAAAATATTTAACGCCGGATCCATTCAATTGTCGAGCGAGAGCCGAAACGCGTTCATGTGACGGATTGCCCCAGGTTGTGCAAAATTCGTTGAATAGGACCGGCAGATCTTGTTCGCTGTCCGGCGCCTGATCAAGGGCCTTCGACTGCACCGCTGTCAGACGCTGGCATAGATGATCGAAGTCCCCTTTGATGGTAGTAACATAAGCCATAGGACTGGTGAAGGTCTCGCCCGGGGTTAAATTTTTAAACCAATGACCAAGCTCACGGTCAGCCAGTCCACCTGAAAAACTTAACTGATCGTCCCGGCGATATAGTTCCATTTGCCATGACCCTGACCAGACTATGCTCGCACCCCAGAAAACACCTGCGCCGCGGTCTTCAATGGCCGCTAATGGATGATAACCATGGACTGGCAACGAGCCAACCTGACCAAATCGCTCGGTTCGAACACCATGCCCTGACCAAGATCGCTCCAAGTGAAGTTCCTCGATTGGCTGACAAATGTGGCGTCCCTCCGCGGACCAAAAACTACGAAACCGATGAAAATGGAGGCGATTAGGGGCATCATCCGAAGCAAATGGGGTAATTCCGCTTATCGAAAAACTGGATAGCATTTCCAGTCCAATTATTTCCGGTCGGTCATTTCGAATTGTCGTATAAAAGGTAAGGGCTTCATCGCCAAGGCAATAACGTACATGATGCTCGCAAGCATAACCGCGGGCAGAATTCAAGTAGGTTATTACCTCTATCTCATCACCCTGCTTAATTTCCTCCTGCCTGGAATACCGCAGGCTGGTCAAGGCATCACTGTTGCGCATCGTAATGCCTTGACTGAAACCACTCACCGGCTCCCCAATAAGCTTGAGTTGAACAAGAGACTCAAGACTCTGCGCAGGGATTTCAGGAAATTTCTGAGGTTTCCAGGAAAGATATTCACGGTGTGTTACCAGTGCGTCTGTCATGCTGTCGGGATAAAGAAAAAGACCAACGGTATGGAATCCCGGCTCCATCACATATTCGATCCAAATATCACCAAAATGAAATCTGGATATATGGAGATAAGTTTTGGCGGACAATTCCTGTTTTTCCTGTTTAGGTGCTTTAGCCTTTAACTGAACCAGTAAAGGCACCCCCAATGACATAGCGTTGAGCGATCAGAAATACGATCGCCACAGGCACTACCATTATTAGCCCTAACAAGGCGGCTTCGGCCTGTTGATAACCGACCATGACGCCGGGGCTGGGGTTGAATCCGGGACGGATGGCGGAGGTGGCTACGACAAACTGCTGTATCCCGACTGGCAGGTTGAAAAGCTTATCGTCATTCAACAGGACATAGGGGCCGAAGAAATTGTTCCAATTCGTGATGAAATTGAGGAATGCCAGCAAGCCCAGCAGTGGAGTAGCGAGCGGCAAGGCAATACGCAGGAACAATTGCACTTCAGAACAACCGTCTACCCGTGCGGCATCGAGCAGGTCTGTCGGCAAGCTGGAGGCGAAATAAATATAGGTCAAGTATGTGCCGAAGGGGAAAAAGGCTGATGGCAAAATGACAGCCCATTGGGTGTTGACCAAATGGAACAGATTCATTTCCATAAACATGGGCAATACCAGAGCCGAGGTCGGCAGCAACATGGTTATCAATGTTAACCAAAGCAATAAGCGACGACCTGGAAAGCGTGCAACGGCTAGGATATAGCCCGCGGGAATGCTAATGGCCAGGGACAGGACCAATGCCCAAAACGAGTAGCGGATAGAATTGAATGCCCATAGCAGTACTTCGCCATCCTGATACTCAACAATTCTCTGCCATGCTTCCTGAATGCGCTGGAACGAACCAAAAGCCAGAGGATGCAGCGTAAGAAGCTGCGGTGCGCTTTTGGAAGTCGCCAACACGAGCCATAATATGGGAACAAAGAAATATACAGCGAACAGCAACAGCACCGCCCAGCGCAGGCCAAAACCTAAAATTCCCAAATCGCCACGAGTTCTCATCCAAAAATGCCTCCATCTTTGCAGGAGTGTCGGGCGAGAATCTGGGAGCAGGATATCAATTTTTGACATGCGTCACTCTCCTCAGTTCTCAATATTGAAAAAACCAGTCCAGCGGATTATCAGGTAGGCGGATCCCAACCCAATCGCCAGCAACATGAGCGAAAGCGCAGAAGCGGCGCCAAAGTTTCCCATCTCAAAGGCGAAATAGTAGGCTAATTGGTTCGGTGACCAGACCGCTGGTACATTGCCACCAACGCCGAGGTTGTTGCCGCCTCCCAAAATCTGTGGTTCCACGAATAATTGCACATTCAAGGCGAAAATCACAATAAATTGATAAATGACATAGGGACGGATGAGCGGAAATTTGATGAGCAGCGCATTTTGCCAGGCATCGCAACCGTCCATGGTAGCTGCCTCTATCACTTCCTTTGGAATAGCTTCAAGCGCACCATAATGGATTGCAATCCACAGGCCTGCGCCAACAAAAAAGCCCATGAGGGTGAAGATCACCGGCAAGCTGCCGGGATGGATCACATCGTTGAGCAGGTTGAAGCCCATAGCCTTCAGAAGACCCTGAAAGGGACTGATGCTGGGATCCAGCATAAAGATCGCAAGCAACACCAACACGGGCCCTGTCACTGCGCCAGCTGTGAAATAGAGGGTGCGTAAGGCCGTGGACGACCGCCCGGGGCGCATTTGCAGCAGAATTGCCAATATGACTACCATGGCAATCCCGAGCGGCACCGAGATTACCAGGAACTCCGCGATGTTACCCATAGTAAAGGTGAAGCGAAAATCCTTGAAAACAGCCAAATAGTTGCTAAAGCCCGCTGCAAAATAGCTCGGCACACCGGTGCTGAAATCAGCGAAGCTGAGCAATAAGGCGTAGAGACCTGGGCCAAGGCCAAAAGCCAACATGACTAGGGCATATGGCAACACCAACAGATAGGAAGTCAAATACCGCCGCCAGCGGGAAAAACCTGCGAAACGCGGCTTATTAAGAGGGAGGGAAGAAGTCTGATTAGTCAAGGAATACTCCAGTGGACCGAATCTGTCCAGAAAGAAGAAGGAGGGCAGGGCGCATTTCTATAAACTTCACCTACTTGAGACGCGCCCCGCCTTTACCTTTGTATGAGAGAGGCAAGTGACTATCTCACTTTTTTCCTCATAATACTACTACTTGGTTAACTCGACTTGGTACCCCTGCGCTTCGGCTAGCGGGGCAAGTTTGTCCGCTACATCAGGTAGAATCGATTCAACCGTCTTCTTCTCCTGCAACCCTGTCTTTACAGCCTCGCTCAATGGCGCGATGAGGTCGAACCGCGGCCACTTGTCCAGAGCTGAAATTTCGGTAGCAGCCTTCTGGTAGACTGGGAAGGGATCGTTGGCGAAGAGCGGGTTGCTCGCCACTGCGTCCTGCCATAGACTTTGGATGGGTTTGTATGCCGGGAAATTGGTGGTTCCCTTCCAGAAATCCGGATTAGTGGTGACCCACTGGACAAAGTCCACAGCCAGCTTAGGATTCTTCGTGTGGCTTGAGACTGTCCAAGCCGCACCACCCATTGCCGGAGTCTGGGCATCAGCATCATCTTTCCACTTCAGCGGATCGGCAACCCCGAGTTGATGGTCAGACGTCTTATACCAGGAGCTATCTTTATTACCGCCGAAGACGCCGAACATCCAGGCCGGGCCTGGCATCGCCAACAGATGGTCACTCGAGACGACTTTGGCGAATTCAGAACTAAAATAATCTGTGTTGAACATCGTTCCGTTGGCCAGCATGTGGTCGACCAGTTTCGCGGCTCGTACGCAGCGTGGGTCTGTCATATCGATCTTGAGAGTGGCATCATCCACCAACTCGTGCGATGGGCAGCCGCTGGCATCAAAATAGCTGAGGAACGTCCAGGCATCACCCCAAGTTCCCAAGTAATAGCCAGGGTGTTCTTTGGCTACCTTGTCGCTGAGTTCCTGATACTCCTCCCACGTGGTGGGCACGGCGTAGCCGAACTTATCCATGAGCGGTTTGTTGTAGTACAACACAAACATGGCCAGGTCATTGCGCAGGCAGTAGATCTTGTCGCCAAATGTGCAGCCATCCATCCCGGTATAACCATTGAGTATTTCTGCAGGTACCCATTGTTTCAGATCGAGCGGGAAGTGATGCGCGTCGTCGGCCACCCGACCTACAAGCCGGGGTTCTGCAAAGACCACATCTGGCCAGCCCTGGTTGGTATTGTTGAACAGCAAGGTTTTCGCCGGGAACGTCTCACGGTCTACAGTCACTGCCTTTAGAAGGTTGGCTTTATCTGGATGCGCCTTAACATAAGCGTCAAAGGCGGGCTGACGATCTGCATCGATCCAGACTGTGATGGGAGCGTTATCGTCATAAGGGTTCGCCGTAGGCGCAGGTGTAGCGGTGATTATTTCTGTCACCGGAGTCCCTCCAACGATTTTGGTCACTTCAATGACTTGTGGCGTTTGTTGCGAAGAACCACAGGCGGTCAGAACCATTGATATCACCGTCATAAACAGAACGTATTTCAAGATTTGCTTGGACATAGTTTCTCCTCGAATGAAATTAAATGGATAGGTTGAGCGAACGACAACAAGAGTCGTATGTGCTTTTGTTTGCTATGTTGTACTCTCCTTTCTGGTATTCCTGTGTTTACCGGAAAACGGGGGCAAAATTGGAAACATGCACACGATTGGAATTGAATTGGTTCGATGTGTCAATTGCGACTGCGGAAGATGAATTGGAGTTGTTATACTTTTCATCCTATTCATGACCAGATGACGGAGCTTTTGGATATGGTAACGTTACCATATGGAGACAAAAAATCTTCCTTTCCACTTTATGTTTCGATCTTCCTCAACGGACCGATGGATTCACGTTCGATTATTTCAGCGCGTAAAATAATTTCATGGAAATCTTCTGACAGATCACCGGAAATACGTTTTAGCAATAACTCCGTTGCAGAACGCCCCATTTCGTAAGCAGGCTGCCTGGCAACTGTTAGAAACGGTCTAACCAGCATTGATTCAGGTAAGTCATCAAAGCCGACTACGGAAACATCTCCGGGTACTTCCACTTTCAAATCATGCAACGCTTTAATAATCCCAATCGTGATAAAGTTATTGGCTCCAAAAATAGCGCTTGGCTTGGGTGTGTGATTCATTGCCTGGTACGTGAGTTCGTATCCACTTTGCTGGTTAAATGCCCCATAAAAAACCAATTCATTTTCATTTATTCCTGCTTCTGATAATGCCTGCCGGTACCCAGTTACGCGATCGATTGAAGTGGAAACTTCCGTAGAACCAGTAATCATCGCTATCCTTCTGTGACCGAATCCAATGAGAAGCTTTATCAGATCCTTTGCGCCATTTTCCGAGTCGGAGCGAACAAAATCTGTCTTCACCCCCGAAACACGGCGATCAAGCACCACAACTATAACCCCATTTGATTCCAGGAATTTTATTACCTTCGCATTGCCGCAAGCTGGAACCAGTAATACACCATCGACTTTCCTCTGCGCCAAGAGGTTAGCATATTTCTCTTCCTTAGATTCAGACTCATCTGTATTGCAATAAACAACTGTATAACCGGATTCTCCTGCCACATCTTCAACCCCTCTTGCCATAAGCGTAAAAAATGGATTTGTGATATCAGTGACGATCAATGCCAACGTTTTCGTTTGTTTTGAGCGAAGTCCACGCGCCAATGTATTCGGGACATAGCCTAATTCCTTGATGGCCGTTTCAACACGCTCTTTGGTAGACTGGCTGACATAGCCCGAGTTATTAATAACTCGAGAAACTGTTATGGGGGCAACGCCTGCACGCTTTGCTACATCAAGAGAGGTTGGCATCGATTAGCTCATTGAAAATGACTGCTAATTGAGGGAATATGGTAACGTAATCAGGGTAACGTTACCATATTCTTGCACTTTTTTTCACATTTGTCAAGAAGGAACTGTTCATACACTAATTTGGAGCTATTGGCCACTTCCCCACTTCATCAACCTTTACCCAGATCGACGCATAGTCCGTCGGGTTAACGAAAAACCATAGCTTTGCGAGCTATGGTTGGTGAAAAGTAGCGGGGAGTGGATTTGAACCACTGACCTCCGGGTTATCCAGCACCTGGAGGTGTTGGACAGGTGTGAGTCCCAATCCCGATTTCGCTGACTTTAGCACAAAGCTCGTGTTGTAGACGTACTTTCGGACCTGTAATTCAATAGAACCCGAAGAACTGTGATTGGCTGATCAAAGACCTCGTTTGGTCCGAACAGAACGAACGTTCTTATTATACCATTGGCTTTTATTGAGATTGCGTTTTTACGCTTATTTCCCCAACGCAGAATCGTAGTAGCAGAAATTAGAATTAATTATTTGCACACCAATTCCCAAAAATACACAAAATGGACGGAATCCATTAACGTAAACACGCACACTACTTAATGTAACGCAATTTTAATTAGGCCCCCCGGTTCTTCTGGAAACTAACTCTTCAATAGTTTACCCAGACCTTCCGCCAGCGGATTCAGGTCTTTTTCGATCGTTCGCCAGATGATTGGCAGGCTGATCCCGAAATATTCATGTGCCATGATATTTCTCATCCCACGCATCTCCAGCCAGGCCAGCTCAGGATATTTCTCCTGGATTTCCAGTGGAATGAACCCGGCCGCTTCTCCAATGATTTCCATGTTGCGGATCACCGCGTCCACCGTTTTTCCATCCTCGCAAAATTGTTCATAACTCATCCCGTGCGTGTACTTCTTGATCTTCTCAATGCACGCCAGGATATCTTCTACTCGCATTTTCCAATTGCGCTCAGGCGACATGGACGGCCTCATTCAAAATCTCAGCCCGCATGGCCGGTCGCAGAGCATCTGGCGTCACCAGATCCACATGCCTGCCGGTTAATTCTTCCAAGTACAGCTTCAAACGGATGAACTCGAACAGTCCCACCGGGCGGTCGAACTCCACCAGCACATCAATGTCGCTGGCGGGAGTTGCCTCGCCACGCACCAGGGAACCGAACACCGCCAGCGATTTTACCCCGCGCTGGTGCAAGTCGGCCTGATGGCGTTTCAGTAATGCGGACACGATTTTCAGGTTCATCATTATGCTCCATAGTAAGTATACACTGCATTTTTTGTTTTTTTTATGATCGTTTCCCTGTATGGTGCAAATATTCCATCCGATCTCGTCTGAAAGCTGCTTTCTACAAAGTCAGTTATAAATCGGAAAACCGCTGAACCTCCCCAATTATGGTAAGCTCTGCTGATCCTAAAACAGGCGAGGTGTCAATGGTTTTTTGGCCGAACATGCACCTACTAACACTCCTCCTTGATATTATCGCGGCCCTGGGTGTTACGAACGGTGACAAAAATTTGGAGATCATCATTCTACGCCAGCAAGTACGCATCTTACAACGCAAAGTAAAGTCTGCTCCACGAAAGACGCAAGGCACCCCCTCTCTCAGGTTATGCTGATCTTCAAGCCAGATACTGTCCTTCGCTGGCATCGAGAACTGGTCCATCGCAAATGGACCTTCAGTCAAAAAGGAAATCCAGGCAGGACTAAGATTTCGTTAGAACTGGAAGCGCTGATCGTGCGTCTGGCGAAAGAGAACACCCGCTGGGGGTACGACAAGATCCAGGGAGAGCTGCTCAAGTTGGGTCATAACCTGAGCGCGACTTCTATAC
>Ga0335085_10015843_pt1 | contig 10917 bp, 10 predicted proteins | sample Lox_Sample_45_FD_206712 | JGI IMG/M metagenome (GOLD analysis project Ga0335085, IMG submission 206712) | Soil microbial communities from Loxahatchee National Wildlife Refuge, Florida, United States - Lox_Sample_4.5 | ecosystem: Environmental > Terrestrial > Soil > Wetlands | place: USA... | reverse complement strand
CGGCCGGCGTGCTGGCCGTGATCGAGAGCACCTGGGTGAAGGTGGCGCCGCCGTTCTTCTGTGCCGTCTCGAAATAGGTCCGCTTGATGTCGATGGGATCGACGGCGGGCGAGAGCTTGTTCTTGTCGACGCCGGTCAGCGCCGACGACATGGTGAGGAAATTGTCCATGTCGCTCGCGGCGGTCTGCGCGCTGGTCCCGCTCATTTCGCGTTCTCCAGGATGTAGGTGAAGTCCGAGGGCTTGCCCACCGTGTCGGTCGCGTTGTTGTGGCATTCGATGCAGTTCGAGGACACCTGCGGCACGCGGCCTTGCACGTAGGTTTCCGCCGTCGTGTTGGCGAGGAAGGTGGGCGTCGGCAGGCCGGTGGGATCGGTCTTGCTGCCCGGATCGCCCGGCCATTGCGTGCTGATCAGCATGTAGTTCTGCCAGACCTTGCCCGCCAGGAGCGGCTGGAACTGGCCGTTGATCGTCTTCGTCGCCTCGTCGAGCGGGATGACGCGTTCGATCTGGTTCTTGAAGCCGTTGGGGAACGGCACGACGTCGGGATTCCACGGCCGCGGCGGCGGCTCGTTCACGACGCAGTCGGTGCAGTTGGGATCGAAGAAATTGTAATGGCCGGTGGCCTTGCCCGCCTTCACGTCGTCCATGCTGGGATCGTTGTCGACCTGCTCGAAGGTGGACCATAGCCATTGCGGATCGGTCGTGGTCTTGTGCGCGATGTGCATGCCGACAAGCCCGAACACGGCCTTGCCGCAGCTTTCCTTGATGCCGGCGCTCTTGACCGCGGGCTGATAGACCAGCGCCGCCTCGGTGTGGAATTTCGTGGGGTCGTCGTTCTTCCCCATCACTTTCCACGCCAGCTTGATCATGATGGCGCCGATGTTGCCGGGCGCGGGATTGCCGGTGGCGCCGTCCTCGACCGAGCCGCCGGGGAAATCGACGTCGCCGGCAAACGCCTTCTGGCCGGCTTCGCTGTAGAGCTTGTGCGCCACGATGTAATCGAACATCGGGCGGTTCACCATGATGTTGAAGCGGACATATTGACCGTTCTGATCGATCAACGGTCCGGTCTTGAACGGCTGGTTGGTGGCGGAGAGCACGTTCGGCGTCTTGCCGACCATGCTGACGACGGGCATGCCGGGCGTGGCGATTTTCTTGCAGATCGGCGGCACCGGCGTGGGCTTGCCCCACGGCGTCGGCGGGATGCCGCCCGGCCGCATGATCTCCGAGAGATCCTTCCAACCTTGCCAGATCGCGGTGGCGTCGCCGCCCGGCTTCTTGCCGGAGCCGATCACGCCGCCTTTCGCCGGCGCGTTGAGCGCCAGGAACGTGAGCCAGGAATAATAGTCGAAGCCGTGCTGCAGCGCGGGCGTCAAGGCCGGCGGCGGCGGAAGATCCGCAATCTGCTCGGCATTGCAGGGCAGGCCGCTCGACAGCAGCGCGCTGGTGACCGGCGTGCTCGGCAGGGTCGTGTTGCACTGGAATTTTGCGGGCGCGGTTTTCGCCGTCTTCGTTTTCGTCGCCGCCGCACCGGCTTGGGAAAGTCCGATCGCCGCGATGACGGAAGCTGCCAATCCCCAATAAGAAAGCCGTGCCATGTCCGCCCTCCCTCGGCACGTGCGTCATGCTCCGGTGAATCCGGATCGCGCGCACGCCCACACATACGGAAAACGCCCCGAGGCGCCCCAACGAAGTTCGTCTTGTCCTGGTCAGGACGAACCGAGGGACGCTAGCACGATCGTCAGTCTTTGGGAACGGCATCCAAAGTAAAAAGACAATAATATGTCGGCCTAGTCTGGTCCGGACCGAGAGGGGGAAGCGGCGTCGTCCGGCCTAGGACCGTCCGGCAAGAAATCGCCGGCCTTTTTCCGTTACGCCGACAATGGCGCGGCCCTCGCGCATCGCGCGCGCCACATAACCGCGGTCGTTGGCCTCTTCCCACACCGGCAGCCGCGGACACGACGTGCGCCACGCCTCCATCACCTCGGCGTAGGGGCGTTCTTCCTTCGCGATCCACGCGAGCATGTCGTGCAGGAGCGGTTCGACCGTCTCGCCCATCATTTCGCCTCCGCCTTTACGCGGCTATGGCTGTTCTTCTGCCGCTGCATCGCTTCGGCCAGATATTGCAGATATTCCAGCGGCGATTGCATCCGGGCCTCGGCGCGGATCTCGCGGATCGCGCGATGCAGCTTGCGCCATGCCATCTGGGTCGGTCCGTAGAAGAAATCGCACGCCAGCTCCAGCGAGACTTCGCGCTTCTTCACCAGGATGCCGACGGACTCCAGCGACAACATCAGCGCCACCACGTTCACGGTGCGGGGGCCGAGCTTGGCTTGCACGTCCTTCCAGGAGAGATCGTCCGGCAATTCGAACAGCGCCATCATGCCGTCCGCGAATTCGGGCGTGCGCAGCGACTGCATGAGTTGAAGGACGGAATCGGCGGTGCGCTGGCGCTGCATCTCGCGCAATTGCACGCCGGCGAACACAAGTCCTGCAAGCACGGCCAAGGCGGAGACGATGTTCAGCAGCGAGGCCAGATCGCTCACTGCACCGCTCCCTCAGAAATCCGCCGTGGCCAGCACCGCCCTCTTGACGGTCGGCGGCAGCGTGATCGGGCGGAAAAAGTCTTTGGGATAGAGATAATCATCGCCGGATTCATCGACCACGCGCAGCATTCCGCGCTTCTCAGCGGCCGCATCTTGACGGACAACGTAGATCTTCCGTTTCTCGAGCGAGACGGGGTACCCCTCGTTTTCGACGCAAACGACGAAGCGGTTCGGCTGGGATTTGAGCGCTGATGTCTTCATTCAAGAACTTCCTTGACCTTGAATTCCTTGCGGCCTACGCCGGACGCCTCGTACCAGTGTAACTCCGCAAGGACGACTTCGCCACCGGCCAATCGAATGCTGGCCACGCCTTTGCGCTTACGCCAGCGTCTGGCTCCATAAGCCTTTCGTAGCCTCGCAACCTCGCGAATTGCAGATGAGGTCGCGATGGTTTCAACCTGTGAGATTTCACCGAGAATCTCAAAGGTCATTGCCCTACTGCGCCTTCACCTTCACGTAGCTCCCCGGTGCGTCGCCCAGCACCTTGAGCTTGCCGTCGCCGGGTTTGCGGGCAGGGATTTTCTTGCCCGACAGCTTCGACAGCCACGCGTCCCAATCCGGCCACCACGAGCCGGGATGTTCCACTGCACCTTCGATCCAATCCTCGACCTTCGCGGGATATTTGCCGGTCGCCGCCTTGTCGTTGGTCCAGTACTGATATTTGTGCGCGGCGGGCGGATTGACCACGCCCGCGATATGCCCCGAGCCCGCCATGATGAAACGCACCGGCCCGCCGAACAGCCGCGTCGATTTGTAGACCGAGCGATAGGGCGCGATGTGGTCCTCCTTGGCGCTCTGCAGATAGATCGGAATCTTGACCTTCGAGAGATCGAGCTTGACCCCGGCGAATTCTATCTCGCCCTTGGACAGCGCGTTGTTCTTGTAGAACTCGCGCAGATAGAAGAGATGCGTCGCCTCCGGCATCCGCGTGGTGTCGGAATTCCAGTAGAGCAGGTCGAACGGCGGCACTTCCTTGCCGAGCAGGTAGTTGTTGACCACGAAACCCCAGATCAAATCGTTGGCGCGCAGCATGTTGAACGTGGTGGCCATCTTCTTGCCTTCGAGCACCCCGCCCGCGTTCTGCATCGTCTGCTCGAGCGCCTCGAGCTGCGCGTCGTCGATGAAGATCTGCAGATCGCCCGCTTCGCTGAAATCCGCCTGCGCGGCGAAGAAGGTGGCCGAATGGATGCGCTCGTCGCCCTTGGCCGCCATGTAGGCGAGCGTGGCCGACAGCAGCGTGCCGCCGATGCAATAGCCGATCGTGTTGATGCGCTTTTCGCCGGTCGCGTCCTTCACCGCGTCGAGCGCGGCGAAGATGCCCTCGCGCATGTAGTCTTCGAAGGTCTTCTGGGCCAGCTTCTTGTCCGGATTGACCCAGGACACCACGAACACGGTGTAGCCCTCGGCCGTCGCCCAGCGAATGAAGGAATTCTCCGGCCGCAGATCCAAAATATAGAACTTGTTGATCCAGGGCGGGAAGATCAGCAGCGGCCGCTCATAGACCTGTTCGGTTGTCGGCTCGTATTGCAGAAGTTCGATCAAATCGTTGCGGAACACGACCTTGCCCGGCGCGGTGGCGATATTCTCGCCGATCTTGAACGCATCCGCCGATTGCCGGATGGAGAGCTGGCCCTCGCCGCGCTCCAGATCCACGAGAAGATTGTTCAGCCCGTTGACCAGATTTTCGCCGTTCGATTTCAGCGTCGTGCGCAGCACTTCCGGATTGGTCAGGATGAAATTGGTGGGCGCGATCGCGTCGGCGAATTGCTTGGTATAGAATTCGATGCGTTTGCGATCCTTGGGCTCCAGGCCTTCGACGGATGCCACCGTGTTCTGCATCCAGTTCGCGGTGAGCAGATAGGATTGCTTGATGAAGTCGAAGATCTGGTTCTGCTGCCAATCGGCATCCTTGAAGCGCTTGTCGCCCTTGGCCGGCTCGACCACGGGATCGACTTTGGCCCCCATCATCCGGCGCGCCGTGGTCTCCCACAGCGTCATGTAGTTGCGCCACAGGTCGAATTGCGCCTCCATGATCTTGGCGGGATCGGCGACCATGCCGCGCAACAATTCCATGAACGCGCCCGTAAGATTCAGCGGATCGAACGGTTCGGTTCCGGCCTTGCCGGCTTGGCGCTTCAGGAAGTCCGCGATCAGCCGCTGCGACTGGATGCCCACGGTCACCATGTTGCGCGCGAAGGCGGCAGGATCGCCCAGCCGGTAGGCGCTTTCGCGGCCGGCCGTGTCCCCGGCCTCGGCGGGTTTCGCTTGCGCCTTCTGTTGTGTCTTTGCCATCGACTCGATGTCCGGTGCCGGTTGGAGATGAGCCTTCATGCTGCATATGCGAGCATTCGCGCAAGCCCGGTTCCTTCAGGCCATGGCGCCGGGTCCCAGAATTTCCATGCATGACCCTTGATTTTCTTCGACTTTCTCTTGGAAGGCGGCGTCCGGGCTTGTATAGAGTTTCGATCTGGCGCATGCGGAATCGGCCGCCCCATCGGGCAGGACGGAAGGCGCGCGTGGTCGGCGGAGGTAGCTGAAGGTGTTGGGGCACGGGATGACGAAATCGCTGGTGCGGGTGGCGGCCTTGCTGGCCGTCGCGGGGGCCTTGTCGGCCTGCTCCTCGGTTCCAACCTGGGTCGATCCCACCACATGGATCGGCGGCGACGACAACACGACCGCCACGAACCAGAACGCGGGCGATCAGAACACCGCCAATCAGGATCAGCAGGCGAACAACGCCAACAACGCACAATATCCCGACCTCGCCAACATGCCGCAGCGCCCGGCCGCGCCATCGACTCCGGATGCGCAGAAGGAAGTCGCCGACGCGCTGGTCGCCGACCGCAACCATAACCAATATGCCGGCGATCAGCTCCGCGCCGGAACCGAGGCCGCGGCAGCGCCGCCGTCGCCGCCGAGCGCGGCCCCGCCGCCGGAAGTCGCGAGCACGGAGCCAACACCGTCCTCCTCGCCGTCCGATGAGAATCAATCGAGCGATCAGGACAATGGCAGCATAGACACGACCGAAGCCAATGCCGGCGAACCCGCCGCGGGTACCTCGGCTCCGCCGCCGTCGCCGCCGTCAACACCGGCTGCCGCGCCGACCGGACCGCAGACGCAGGTCGCGAGCTTGCCGCCACCGCCGGCAAGTGCATCCGCGCCGACAGGCGAGCCTGCCGTGCCGGCCGTTCCCAGCATCGGGCAAGGCTACGTGCCCGGCGTTCAGATGCCGCAACCGAGCGATGCGCAGCTCGGTTTCAAGCCGTCGAGCGCGCCGCCGCTCGATGCGAGCGTGGCGCAATTCGTGGCGACCCCGATCATCAATCGCTACCGCCAGACTGCGACGCTTGCGGGCAATGCGGCGGTGGGACCGGGACCGGCGGCCCCTCAATCGGCCATTGCCTTGAATGCGCCGCCCGGCGCAACCGCTCCGGTTGCGGGCAACGGCGCGATGGGCGAGGGCGGCCCGGAGACCATGAGCGGCGCGGTAGTCGCGAATCTGGATGCGATCCAGGGCGGCAGCGCCAATCCCGACAGCGTCTATGCGAGCGCCAGCGGCCTTCCGCCCGCCGAAGTCGTGATGTTCCCCAACGACACCACGATCCTCAACACGGAGGGCCTGGCCAAGGTGCGCGAGGCATTCGATGCCTATGAGGCGCAGGGCGGCCGCGGCTACATTCGTGTCGTGGGCCATTCCTCCAGCCGCACGGCGAACATGCCGCTCAAGCGCCATCTGATGCTGAATTTCGAGAAGTCGCAGGCGCGCGCCAATTCCGTCGCCCGCGCGTTGATCAAGCTCGGCGTGCCGGCCGGCAAGGTGCTGGTGGAGGCGGTGGGCGACTCCCAGCCGGTCTATTACGAATCCATGCCGGCGGGCGAAGAAGGCAACCGCCGGGCGGAGATTTTCATTCAAGGCTAAGCCCACTCTGCCCAACCATTGACGCAATAGCCGTGTTGCCTTGATGCTGCGTCGGCGCATATGCGCCGTGACGGTCCCAAGCCATGAACACCGATTTCTACCGCATCAAGCGGCTGCCGCCCTATGTCATCGAAGAGGTCAACCGCCTCAAGGCGCAGGCGCGCGCGAAGGGTGAGGACATCATCGATTTTTCGATGGGCAATCCCGACATGCCCACGCCCACGCACATCGTGGACAAGTTGATCGAGGCCGCGCGCGATCCGCGCTCAAACCGCTATTCCGCCTCGCGCGGCATCAAGGGTTTGCGCAAGGCTTACGTCGGCTACTACAAGCGCCGTTTCGGTGTGAGTCTCGATCCCGACAGCGAAGTCATCTCCAATCTCGGCTCCAAGGAAGGCTTCGCCAATCTCGCGCAGGCGATCACCGCGCCGGGCGACGTCGTGCTGGTGCCGAACCCCGCTTATCCCATCCATGCCTTCGGATTCATTCTGGCGGGTGCCGCGATCCGTCACGTGCCCGCGATGACGCCGGAACAATATCTGAGCAACATCGGCCGCGCCGTGCGCCATTCGGTGCCGTCGCCGATCGCGATGGTGGTGAACTATCCGTCCAATCCGACCGCGCAGGTGGTCGATCTCGATTTCTACAAAGAGGTCGTCGCCTTTGCGAAAAAGCACGAGATCTGGGTGCTCTCCGATCTCGCCTACGCCGACATCTACTTCGATCCCGCCAATCCGCCGCCGTCCATCCTGCAGGTGGAGGGCGCCAAGGACATCGCCGTGGAATTCCAGTCGCTGTCCAAGACCTATGCCATGCCGGGATGGCGCATGGGTTTCGCGGCCGGCAACGCCAAGCTCATCGGCGCGTTGGCGCGGATCAAATCCTATCTCGACTACGGCGCCTACACGCCGATCCAGGTCGCCGCCGCTGCCGCGCTGAACGGCCCGCAAGCCTGCGCCGACGAGATCCGCGCGACCTACAAAGCCCGGCGCGACGTGCTGGTGGAAAGCATGGCGCGCGCGGGATGGCGCATTCCTTCGCCGCCGGCGTCCATGTTCGCCTGGGCGCCGATTCCGGAAGCCTGGCGCGCGCACGGCTCCATGGAATTCGCAAAACAGTTGCTGGTGCATGCCAAGGTGGCGGTGCTGCCGGGCACCGGCTTCGGCGAATATGGCGAGGGTTATGTGCGCGTGGCGCTGGTCGAGAACGAGCACCGCATCCGCCAGGCTGCGCGCAACGTAAAGCGGTTCCTCGGCATGCGGGTGAACGAGCCCGCGCTGGAATCGGTCCGATGAAGCGTATGCGCATCGGCATTGCCGGCCTCGGCACCGTGGGCGGCGAGGTGGCCAAGCTGTTGCTCACCCGCAGCGACGAACTCGCGGCGCGCGCCGGATGCGAACTCGACCTCGTCGCCGTCTCGGCGCGCGATCGGAAGAAACCGCGCAGGGTCGATCTCGCGCGCGCTGTCTGGCATGACGATCCGGTGACGCTCGCGCGCGCCGAACTCGATGTGGTTGTGGAGTTGATCGGCGGCGAAGGCGGCCCGGCGCATGCCCTGGTCGAAGCCGCGCTGAAATCCGGCAAAAGCGTGGTCACCGCGAACAAGGCGATGCTGGCCACGCACGGCGCCGCGCTCGCCGCGCTTGCCGAAGCCAGCGGCGCGGCGCTGAAGTTCGAAGCCGCCGCGGCCGGCGGCATTCCCATCGTCAAGGCGCTGCGCGAAAGTCTCATCGCCTACGGCATCGTCGCAGTGCGCGGCATCCTGAACGGCACCTGCAACTACATCTTGACCGAGATGGAGAAGACCGGCCGCTCCTTCGAGGCCGTGCTGAAGGAGGCGCAGGAGAAGGGCTATGCCGAGGCCGATCCCACGCTCGATGTCGGCGGCGGCGACACGGCGCACAAATTGGCGCTGCTCTCCGCGCTCGCCTTCGGGGTCGCTCCCGATCTCGCGCAAATGTCGGTGAACGGTATCACCGGCATCTCCGCCGAAGACATCGGTTTCGCGCGCGAGTTCGGCTACCGCATCAAATTGCTTGGCGTCGCTCGCGCCACGGCGCGCGGCATCGATCAGCGGGTCGAGCCCGCCATGGTCAAGGCCGGCACGCCGCTGGCCGACGTCGAAGGCGCCTTCAATGCCGTCGTGGCGGATGCGGGCGAGGCCGGCCCCTTCTTCTTCGAGGGCCGCGGCGCCGGCGAGGCCCCCACCGCCTCCGCCGTCATCGCCGATATCGTCGATATTGCCCGCGGCGCGGTGGGTCCCGCCTTCGGCCGCGCAGCCGCGAGCCTGCGGCCGATCAGCCCGCCGCCGCCCGACTCGCGCCTGTCCGCGTTCTATCTTCGCTTCAAGGTGCTCGACGTCCCGGGCGTTTTGGCGGAAATCGCGGGAACCTTGGCGCAATCCGGCGTTTCCATAGAGAGCATGATCCAGCGCGCGCGCAATCCCGGCGAGCCGGTATCCATCGTCATGATCACGCATGAATGCGGCGAGACCAAGCTCGCGCGCGCCTTGAACGTCATCGCCCGCTCGGACAAGGTCGTGGCCGCGCCTTGCATGATTCCCATGGAAGCCGGCTGAAGTCCGGCGCAGTTTCGGGGTGAAACGATGTCCCAGCCTCTTGACCGTTCCTTCGCGCTCGAAGCCGTGCGCGTCACCGAAGCGGCCGCCATCGCCGCCGCGCATCAGATCGGCCGCGGCGACGAGCATGCCGCAGATCAGGCCGCCGTCACCGCCATGCGCGAGGCGTTCAACATCCTGCCCATCGAGGGCACGGTGGTGATCGGCGAGGGCGAGCGCGACGAGGCGCCGATGCTCTATATCGGCGAGAAGGTGGGCTATGGCGGCATCGCCGTTGACATCGCGCTCGATCCCTTGGAAGGCACCACGCTCACCGCCAAGGCGCTGCCCAACGCGCTCGCGGTGATGGCGATGGCGGAACCCGGCACGCTGCTCAACGCGCCCGATACCTACATGGACAAGCTTGCCATCGGCCCCGGTTATCCCGACGGCACGGTCGATCTCGATGCCGACCCGGCCGAGAACATTCACATGCTGGCAAAGGCCAAGGGTGTGCGGCCGAACGAAATCACCTGCCTCATCCTCGATCGGCCGCGGCACGAGAAGATCATCGCCGCCGCGCGCGGCACCGGCGCACGCGTGCAACTCATCACCGACGGCGACGTGGCTGGCGTCATCGCCACCACCGATCCCGAAACCGGCATCGACATCTATATGGGGCAGGGCGGGGCGCCGGAAGGCGTGCTGGCGGCGGCGGCGCTGCGCTGTGTCGGCGGGCAGATCCAAACCCGTCTCGTTTTCAAGAAGGACGACGAACGCGCCCGCGCTGCCAAGCTCGGCATCGCCGACTTCAACAGGAAGTACACATTGATGGACCTGGCCGGCGGCGACGTGGTGTTCTCCGCCACCGGCGTAACCGATGGCTCGATGCTCAGCGGCGTGCATGTCGGCCGGGAATACGTCACCACCGAAAGCGTGGTGATGCGCTCCGCCACCGGCACCGTGCGCTGGATCAAAGGCCGCCATCACCGCAGCAAATTCGACCGGCATGCCGGCTGAGCCGGCACGCAGAAACGAAGCCGCCGCGTTCGGGGTCGCGCACTTTGGCATCGCGGCGCGGTCGGATAAGGTGCCGGCTTGGTCTGTGCGCTGCGCCGAAGGCTGGGGATTGGCGCGGCATCCAAGGGGGCGGTACCATGCAGGCAATTGAGCATCGGGATCAGGATAAATGCGTCCCGGTGGCGAAGCGGCGGTGGTCCACACCGTTCGTCATCCTCTCGGACATCGAACGGTCGACGCAAGCCGGCACGTTTCCCGGCCCCGAAGGTTTGCTCACGGGCGGCCTTGGCATCTTCCATTACACCAGTTGAATCCGCGCCTTCCCATTGCGGCCGCAAGGCGCTAGCGCCGCATGAGCGGAATCTGCGGCCTATTTCGTTTTGACGGCACATCGATCGTCGAGCGCGATCTGGCGCGCATGGCGCACGCGATCGCGCATCGCGGCCCCGATCGCATCGTCCATTGGCGCGATGGCGCGGTGGGCTTGGCGTCGCTCCAGATGCGCGTGACCCAGGAGGATCGCCTCGACGCGCAGCCGGTGCGGCTGGGCGGCGTCACGCTGGTCGCCGATGCCCGCATCGACAACCGCGAAGCCGTCGCCGACGCGCTTGGCATCGGCCCGCGAGATCTGGCGCAACTGGCCGACAGCGCGCTGATCGCGCAGGCTTATGCCGTGTGGGGCTCGGATTGTGCCGCACGGCTGATCGGCGATTTCGTCTTTGCCGCCTGGGATGCGCGGACGCGGCGCCTGACGCTGGCGCGCGATGCCATGGGCCAGCGCGCCCTGTTTCTGCATCTGGGGGCGAACTTCATG
>Ga0335085_10015842_pt1 | contig 10917 bp, 6 predicted proteins | sample Lox_Sample_45_FD_206712 | JGI IMG/M metagenome (GOLD analysis project Ga0335085, IMG submission 206712) | Soil microbial communities from Loxahatchee National Wildlife Refuge, Florida, United States - Lox_Sample_4.5 | ecosystem: Environmental > Terrestrial > Soil > Wetlands | place: USA: Florida... | reverse complement strand
CGGGGCTGACCGAGGAGGTCAAGGGCCTGATCACCCGCCAGCTCCGGGCCGGGTTCGTGTTCCTCTCGATGATCTTGTGGGAGCCGCCGGAGGGGTTCTGGGAACTGCCGCCGTATTTCCTGCCCAACCACCGGGTGCTCATGAGCCACGCCCGCGACGCCGGCCTCGGTGTGCTGTCCTACGAGGAGCAGGCCGAGAACTGGCGGGTGGCGATGGCCCGGGTGCGGGCGATCGTGACCCGCTGGGGCATCGCCTTCCCCGCCATCCCCGAACTGGACATCGAGGGCGTCGATGTGGCCGACGACATCAGCCCGGAGGACATCATCCCGGTGTTCTGAACTCGGCTGCGTTCTGAACCTGGCTGCGTGGCTGGTGCCCGGCCGCGCGGCCGCCGGAGTAGCGTTTCGGTCATGACAGGAATCCAGCAGCCATCCGCGGGACGGCCGGGCGGCGCGCCTTTCGGCCGGATGCTGACCGCGATGATCACGCCCATGACCGCCGACGGCGCCCTCGACGCCGACGGCGCGGCCCGCCTCGCTACCTACCTGGTCGACGACATGCGCAACGACGGCCTGGTCATCAGCGGTACCACGGGTGAGTCGCCGACCACCAGCGACGCCGAGCAGGACCGGTTGCTGCGCGCCGTCATCGAGGCGGTGGGCGACCGGGCCACGGTGGTGGCCGGGGTCGGCACCAACGACACCGCTCACACCATCGAGCTGGCCCAGCAGGCAGAACGAGCTGGCGCCGACGCCCTGCTCGTGGTTACGCCGTACTACAACAAGCCGCCGCAGAACGGCCTCCTCGCCCACTTCACCGCCGTCGCCGACGCGACCGGGCTGCCGAACATGCTCTATGACATCCCCGGCCGCACCGGCGTACCGATCGCCACCGAGACCCTGATCCAGCTGTCGCAGCACCCGCGGATCGTCGCCGTCAAGGACGCCAAGGGCGACTTCGGCGCGGGCTCCACGGTCATGGCCGGCACCGACCTGGTGTTCTACTCCGGCGACGACATGCTCAACCTGCCCTGGCTGGCGGTCGGGGCCGCGGGCTTCGTCAGCGTGGTCGGCCACCTGGTCGGGGACCGGCTGCACGAGATGATCGACGCCTACCTGGGCGGCCGGGTCGGTGAGGCGCTGGAGATCCACCGTGAGCTGCTGCCCGTCTACATCGGTGTCATGACCCGGACCCAGGGCGCGATCGCCACCAAGGCGGCGCTGAACCTGCTCGGGCTGCCCGGCGGCACGGTCCGCGGGCCGCTGATCGACGCAACCCCACAGCAGGTCGAGCAGCTGCGGACCGATCTGGCAGCGGGCGGCGTGAAGCTGCCCGGGGGGGCGGCATGACGGCCCCAGCCCCGGCCGCCGCAGGCGCCGGGCCACGGCGCTGGCTGGCACGCCTCCGGAACGACCCAGCAACTGCGTTGCGGCATCCCGGCGCCGAGGACCAGCCTCGCCGCTGTGCCAGATGGCGCGCCTCCGGCACGACCAGGCGAAGCGCCCGCGAGCGAGGCAGAAATAGTGGAGTTGCCTGGTGAGCCACCCGCATCCGGGCCTCACCGCACCCCCTGCCCTGCCCAAGCGCGGGCTGCGCATCATCGGGCTCGGCGGCCTCGGCGAGATCGGCCGGAACATGACCGTATTCGAGTACGCCGGGCGGCTGCTCGTGGTGGACTGCGGGGTGCTGTTCCCCGAGCCCGATCAGCCCGGGGTGGACCTGATCCTGCCCGACTTCTCCTACCTGGACGACCGCCTCGGCCAGATCGAGGCCGTGGTGCTCACCCATGCCCACGAGGACCACATCGGCGGCATCCCGTACCTGCTCCGGGAGCGTCCCGACCTCACGCTGGTCGGCTCCAAGCTGACCCTCGGCCTGGTCCGGAGCAAGCTCGCCGAGCACCGGCTCACGCCCGCCACGGTGGAAGCGGCGGCCGGCACCCGCCAGTCGTTCGGTCCCTTCGGGCTTGAATTCTTCGCGGTGAACCACTCCATCCCGGACGCGCTCGCGGTGGCCATCCGCACGCCGGCGGGCGTGGTCCTGCACACCGGCGACTTCAAGATGGACCAGCTGCCGCTGGACGGCCGGCTCACCGACCTGGGCGGCTTCGCGCGGGTCGGGGCGGACGGCGTGGACCTGCTGATGTCCGACTCCACCAACGCCGAGGTGCCCGGGTTCGTCACCAGCGAGCGGGACATCGCCCCGGTGCTGGCGGAGATCTTCGCCGGTACCCAGCAGCGCATCATCGTCGCCTGCTTCGCCAGCCACGTGCACCGGGTCCAGCAGGTGCTCGAGGTCGCGGTCGCGTACGGCCGCAAGGTGGCCTTCGTCGGCCGTTCCATGGTGCGCAACATGGGGGTCGCCCGCGACCTCGGCTACCTGCACATCCCGTCGGTCCCCGGCGGCCTGATGGTCGACATGCGCGAGGCCGAGGAGCTGCCGCCGGAGAAGATCGTGCTCATCTCCACCGGGTCCCAGGGCGAGCCGATGTCGGCGCTGTCCCGGATGGCCGGCCGCGACCACCCCATCCGGGTGGCCGAGGGCGACACGGTGATCCTCGCCTCCTCGCTGATCCCCGGCAACGAGAGCGCCGTGTACCGGGTGATCAACGAGCTGACGCGGCTGGGGGCGCGGGTCGCGCACCGGGGCAACGCGCTGGTGCACGTCTCCGGGCACGCGCCCGCCGGCGAGCTGCTCTACGTGCTGAACCTGGTCCGGCCCCGCAACTTCATGCCGGTCCACGGCGAGTGGCGCCACCTGCGGGCCCACGCCCGGCTCGCGGCGATGGCCGGGGTGCCGGACCGCAACATCGTGATCGCCGAGGACGGCGTGGTCGTCGACCTGGTGGAGGGGCGGGCCACCATCGCCGGCGCGGTCCCGTGCGGCTACGTCTACGTGGACGGGCTGTCGGTGGGCGAGGTGACCGAGACCTCCCTGAAGGACCGGCGGATCCTCGGCGACGAGGGATTCATCTCCATCGTGATCGTGGTCGACTCGACCACCGGCAAGCTGGCGGCCGGCCCGGAGATCCATGCGCGCGGCTCGGGCATCGAAGACGCCGCGTTCAGCGAGGTGAGGCCGCGCATCGACGAGGCGCTGGCCAGGGCGGCGGCCGACGGGATCGACGACGCCTATCAGCTGGGGCAGCTGGTGCGGCGCACGGTCGGGCGGTGGGTCAACGAGAACTACCGCCGCCGGCCCATGATCATCCCGGTGGTGATGAAGGTCTGAGCAGCCGGCGCAGCAGCGACTTGTAGTAGCCGAAGGCGGGCGGGCTGGCGGCCGGGTCCTTGGCCTCGTCGTCCCAGCGCCGCAGCCGCAGCGCGGCCCCGGCGTGCGGGTTCGCCTCGAACCCGGCCCGCTCGGCCGCGTTCATCGGGCCGCCCTGCACCTCCAGCGTGTAGACCGACGCCGGGGACAGGGCGGCGAGGTAGCCGGGCTCGACGGCGCACAGGTAGCGTTTCGCCGCCACGTGCAGCCGTACCGGCTCGGTGACCTCCTCGCCGAACCACTGGGCGAGCCAGTCCGCGCCCGCGTCGCTGTGCCGGTTGTCGGTGCCGCGCATCAGGTCGTGGCCGCTGACCGCCGAGGTGAAATGGCCGACGTCGTGCAGCAGGGCGGCCGCGACCAGGGGCGGGGAGGCGCCGCACTGCTGCGCCAGCGCCGCCGCCTGCAGCATGTGCGCGGCCTGGGTCACCGGCTCGCCCAGGTACTCGCGGGCGCCGTCGCTGGCGAACAGGTCCGCGATCACACCGATGGGATCGGGGGCGGTCATGGGCCGGCCCGCCCGGCCTGCCCCACCTGGCCCGTCCGGCTGTCCTGGCCGCGCTCCAGGACGGCCACCGCCGATGCCAGCCCGTCCAGGTCGGCGTAACAGCCCTGGAGATGCCGGCGGCCCGGGCCGGCCCCACCGTCGGCGAACGCGGTCCGGCCGTGCAGGATGCGGGTGTTGTCGAAGATGACGCAGTCGCCGGGAGCCAGCGCGGACGTCACCATCGCCCCGGGCCCGGCGGCCAGCTCGGCGAAGGCCCGGTAGGCGGCGTAGAACGCCCGGGCCTGCGCCGCGGGCAGCCGCACCGGGGCGAGGGACCTGCCGTTAAGGCGGATCTGGCGTATCCGCCCGCGCGGGTCGAGGCCGATCATCGGGCCGGTGGCGCGGAGCACGGCGGCCGCGTCCGCGTAGGCGAAGGTCACCGGCGTGGTGGTCAGGCAGGTGAACGCCGCCGGGTCCTGGTCGCGCAGCACCGCGGCGGCCCGGAAGCCGTCGGTGAAGGTCGAGTCGCCCCCGCCGGCGGCGGCCTGCAGGCAGTGCAGAATCTGGACGGTCGGGACCGGGTCGCGATAGGGGTTGTCGGTATGCGGGGCGATCGGCAGCCTCGTGAAGGCCAGGTTGGCCGCGGCCGGCTCGGCGCGCACGTCGAAGAGCCGGCCGTAGTTGGTCTCCCGCACGTAGCCCAGGCTCCTGGCCACGGCCAGCACCGCCCCCGGCTCGCAGGGCACGTCGTGCAGGAGCACCAGGCCGTGGGTCAGCACGGCCGACAGGCACGCGCGGCGGTGCTCCGGGTCGGCCAGGTACCGCGGCCACCCGCCCTCCGGGATCCCGCCACCGAGGTCGGCCGCGGCCCACAGGCACTTGGCGTCCTCAGTCCGGTCGTCCTCCTGCCCATGGGGGCCCGGGCCGGGCGCTCCCGTTCCGGCCTCCCCGCCCGGGCCGCCGTACCGGGCGAGCCAGTCAGCGGCAAAGACCGCCCGGTGGCCGTCCGGCCCGAAGATCACCTCCACGGCGGCGTCCGAAGCCAGGACCTCCGCCACGGTGACGTCGGCCGGCAGATCGGTGATGGCGGCCCGGCGCTGCCCGCTCGCCGGGTCCAGGCAGCCGGCGCAGGGGCAGTTGGCGCGCAGCCACACCGCGGGCAGCCCCCGCAGCGCGGGATGGCCCGTGCCGTCCGGTTCCCGCGGCTGGCCCGGTTCCCGCGTCCCGTCCGTGGGCCGGGCTTCACCCGGCGGCTCGGCCCCCACCGGTCCGCGGGCCAGGCTTGTCACACGGGCCTCCGTCGTCTCATGGCCACGGCAGCGCGGTCGGCGGCGCCAGGGTGTCGGTCCCGCCGGCCAGGCGGTACCGTCACGCCCCGGCTACGGCTTCCTACCAGCGTGAACTTCCAGGCCGCGGAATGCCAACGCCGTTGGCGGAGTCTTCCTGACCCTGCCACACAACTGCCCATTGCCGTTCACCCCCACGACCCGCCCGGGCGAGGCAGCCACCCCGAAGGGGACGCTACCCGCCGGCCGTTCGTCAAACCCGGCCGGGGCGGCCGGGCATCCGTAGGATCGCGACACGCGCCCGGCGTTGTTTCGGCCGCCCGGTGATTCTGGTTACCGTGGTCATCATGGCTACCCGTGTCCCCAAGGGTGGTGCGCGGCCCCAGGGTGGGTCGGCCGTGCGCAGCCGCCCGGCCGGCTCCGGCGGGCGTTCGCGCACCAGCAGCAGCATGCCGCCGCCGGGCCGCGGGTCCACGCGCAAGGGCGGCGGCAAGGGCAAGAACACGCGGGGCGGCAAGGGCCGCGGGCGCAGCAAGCGCAAGCCGCCGCCGCAGACCGACCCGATAATGATCTTCCTTGGCTGGGTGGGCCGGGCGGTGTCGGGCGCATGGATGCTGCTCGCCCACGCGGCCGGGGCCGGGGCCCGGGCCCTGGGCCGGAGCGCGCGCGACCTCGACCCGCTGCACCGGCGGGACGGCGTGGGCCTGGCCTTCCTCGGCGCGGCGATCGTGGTCGCCGCCACCACCTGGTGGCACCTGGGCAACGCCGCCAGCCGGTTCATGACCGCGCTGGTTCATGGCGCGTTCGGCTCGCTGGCCTGGCTGGTGCCGGTGCTGCTGGCCCTGCTGGCCTGGCGGTTCCTGCGCCACCCGGACCGCAACGCGGAGACCGGCCGGCTGACGGTCGGCGGGTCCGCCCTGCTCATCGGCGGGCTGGGCCTGCTGCATATCGCCCACGGCACCCCCACCCCCGCCGACGGGGCGGCCGCGGTGCGCGCGGCGGGCGGCTTCATTGGCTACGCCGTCTCGGCCCCGCTGGTGGCCGTGGTGACCCCGTGGGTCGCCGCGCCGCTGCTGGCGCTGGTCTGCGGGTTCGGCCTGCTGGTCATCACCGGCACGCCGCTGCACCGGGTGCCGGACCGGCTGGCCGAGCTGCGCGGCGTGGCCGGGCGCGGGCAGGCCGACGGGCCGGACGGCGAGGCCGGGACCGGCCAGCGCCCGGCGGCCCGGTTCGGGCGCAAGCGGCAGGCCGCGATCGAGGCGGGTGAGCACAGCAAGCCGTACGACACGCCGCTGCTGCGCGGCGCGGGCGGGGCCGACGGGGCGGCCGCGGGCGGGACCGCGGCGCTGGCCGCCCCGTCGGCGGCTCCCGGCCGGGAGGCGGCCGCCAGTGCCGATGGCCACGGGACACCGGCGGCCGGGACAGACGACGAGGCCGGCCTGCTGGAGGTGCTGGGCTTCGGGCCGCCCACCGCCGGGCGCCAGCCCGCGGGCGCCCCGCTGCCCGGCCGCACCGAGCAGCTCACCCTGACCGGGGCCAGCGACTCGAGCTACACGCTGCCGCCGCCCGCGCTGCTGAAGCCGGGCACGGCGCCCAAGGAGCGGACCCAGGCCAATGACACGGTCGTGCGCGCGCTGACCGCCGTCCTGGACCAGTTCGAGGTGGACGCCGCGGTGACCGGCTTCAGCCGTGGGCCGACCGTGACCAGGTATGAGATCAGGCTGGGCGACGCGGTCAAGGTGGAGCGGGTCACCCAGCTGTCGAAGAACATCGCGTACGCGGTGAAGAGCGCGGACGTGCGGATCCTGTCGCCGATCCCGGGCAAGTCCGCGATCGGGGTGGAGATCCCCAACGCCGACCGTGAGATCGTCAGCCTGGGCGACGTGCTCCGCTCCCCGGTGGCGGTCGGCGACCATCACCCGCTGGTGGTCGGCCTGGGCAAGGACGTCGAGGGCCGGACCGTCATCGCCAACCTCGCGAAGATGCCGCACATGCTTATCGCCGGTGCCACTGGCGCGGGCAAGGCGCTAGCGCTGGACACGCCGATCCCGACTCCGCGGGGCTGGACAACGATGGGTGAGGTCCGCGTAGGCGATCGGGTCTTTGATGAAAACGGCCAGCCGTGCGCCGTGGTTGGCGCAACCCCCGTCATGGATGATCGGCCGTGCTATGAGGTCGAGTTTTCCGATGGCACCGTCATCGTGGCGGATGCGGAACATCTCTGGCGAACCGAGACAGCTTCGAGACGCCAGCAGCGCGCCCGTCCCCTGCGCGGCACCCCGTATTGGCCGCCTGCGGATGTCGAGCGGGTCGTCAAGCGTGCCGCCGAGGTGCTGAGCGAACCGGATCGGCTCACCGGGACCGCCGAGGTGACGGCCGACGTCGGCATGCAGTTCCGCAATGTGATCTACCAGACGGTTAGATCGCTGCCGAAGGAAGGCCGGATGATACGGCCGACCTACCGCAGGGGCGGGCGCGAGATCGGATTCTGGGCGCAAGCGTATTCCCGCCATCTCGTCTACAAGGGACTTGCCGAACGCGTCAGCTCTCCCGCGGGCCGGAGCCGCGTTAGCCCAGCTGACGCCGAGCCGGTCACGACCAGGCAGATCGCCGAGTCGCTGCGCGATTGGAAGCGGTTCAACCATTCGGTTGACCTGTGTGGGCCGCTCGACTATCCGGAGCAAGAACTGCCCGTGGCGCCGTACACCTTTGGGTGCTGGCTCGGCGACGGGGCCACGCTGGGCGCCGGGTTCACCTGTGCCGATGAGGAGATCCTGGATCACATCCGCGACGACGGGTATGAGGTCACCCACCATGCCAGCACTCAAATGCAGTACACGATCTGGAACCGTCCTGAGCGCGAACGGCGCATAGCTGAAGCCCTCGATCTCGCCGGACAGGGGATGAGCGTCGCCCAGGCCGCGCTCCAGGCCGGAGTTGGCCTTTCCGCAGTCCTCCAGGCAGCCGGGGGGCGGTTTCCGCAGGGCCGCAGGGGCAGTTTGGTCCCCTCCTCACCTCCCCGCGAGCGTTACCGGACGCTGGCTGAGATCTTCCGTGGCATTGGGGTCAAGCACATACCGGAAACGTATCTGCATGCCTCCATCCCGCAGCGTCGCGCTTTGCTCGCAGGGCTGCTTGACACGGACGGCTACTGCGGCCCACGCGGGCAGGTCGAGTTCACCGCCACGAACCGGGATCTCGCGTACGGCGTCCTGGAATTGGCGCAGGGTTTGGGGTACAAGGCGACAATACGGACGAAACCGTGCAAGGGTCGCAGTGAAGCCACGTCGACGGCGTACACGGTCGGCTTCACGCCGCACGAGCCGGTGTTCCGGCTCAGCCGCAAACTAGTGCGGCAGCGCCCGGCCAAGCCAGGAAGTACCGCCCGCCGCCGGTACATCACCGATGTCCGGCCGGTTCAGTCCGTACCGGTCCGATGCATCGAGGTCAGCAGCCCTAGCCGCCTCTATCTGGCTAGCCATTCCTGCATCCCCACCCACAACTCAACGTGTGTCAATGGGCTGATCACCTCGATACTGCTGCGGGCCACTCCGGACGACGTGCGGATGATCCTGATCGACCCGAAACGGGTGGAACTGGTGATCTACCAGGGGATACCGCACCTGATCACGCCGATCATCACCAGCCCGAAACGGGCGGCGGAGGCGCTGCAGTGGGTGGTCGGGGAGATGGACCGCCGCTATGAGGACCTGGCCGCGTCCGGATTCCGGCACATCGACGACTTCAACAAGGCGGCGCGGGCGGGCAAGCTCACCCCACCGCCGGGCAGCGACCGGGTCTTCCTGCCCTACCCCTACCTGCTGGTGATCGTGGACGAGCTGTCTGACCTGATGATGATCGCCCCGCGCGACGTCGAGGACGCGATCGTGCGGATCACCCAGCTGGCCCGCGCCGCGGGCATCCACCTGATCGTCGCCACCCAGCGGCCCAGCGTGGACGTGGTCACCGGGCTGATCAAGGCGAACATCCCGACCCGGCTGGCGTTCGCCACCTCCAGCCTGGCCGACAGCCGGGTCATCCTCGACCAGCCGGGTGCGGAGAAGCTGGTCGGGCAGGGCGACGCGCTCTTCCTGCCGATGGGCGCGAGCAAGCCGCTGCGGGTGCAGAGCGCCTTCGTGTCGGAGAAGGAGATCCGCGAGGTCGTCTCGCATTGCAACAAGCAGGCCCAGCCCACCTACCGCGACGACGTGGGCGTGCCCGAGGGGCACCAGCGCGACATCGACACCGACATCGGCGACGACCTGGAGCTGCTCACCCAGGCCGCCGAGCTCATCATCAGCACCCAGTTCGGGTCGACCTCCATGCTGCAGCGGAAGCTGCGGGTGGGGTTCGCCAAGGCGGGCCGGCTGATGGACCTGCTGGAGAGCCGGGGCATCGTGGGCCCGAGCGAGGGATCGAAGGCGCGGGACGTCCTGGTCCCCCCGGACGACCTGGCCGGCGTGCTGGCCTCGCTGCGGGGCGGGCAGGACGGCTGATCAGGGCCCCTGGGCGCTTACCGGGCGCCGGCGGCGGGTCTAAACTTGGTTACCGGTCCCGCGTCCGGGGCCGCTCTCATCCGGCCACTGCGGCCGCATTCCCGGGCGGCAGCAGCGCCACAAACGTAGTGGAGTGGAGGCGCGGCGTGAGCATCGGTGATGCCCTGGCGCAGGCCCGCAGCCAGGCCGGTCTCACCATTACGCAGGTCAGCCAGCGGACCTGCATCCGGGAGACGATCGTCCGGGGCATCGAGCATGATGACTTCTCCGCCTGCGGCGGCGACTTCTACGCCCGCGGCCACATCCGCAGCATCGCGCGCGTGGTCGGGACCGACTCCGAGCCGCTGATCCATGAATACGACACCACGCACGGCGCGCCCCAGGCGATCCGGGCCGCGGACGTCTTCGAGCCGGCCACGCCGATCAAGCTGAAGGAGCGGCGCGGGCCCAACTGGAGCCTGGCGATGATCATCGTGCTGGCGCTGGTCGTCGGGTACGGCGTCTACCGGGCGGTGGCGGCGGTGACCTCACCGGGCCACGCCGCCGTGGCCGCCCCGCCGAGCCAGCACCCGTCGGCCGCGGCCGCGGCCCCCTCCTCGCCGGCCCCCACGCCCACCCACGTCCGCCACACCGTGGTGATCCGGCTGACCGCCATCGAGGACTGCTGGGTCGAGTTCACCACCCCGGCCGGGGGATACCTGTCCCAGGACTACGTGGTGGGCGGGAGCAGCATGACCTGGACGTTCCACCGCAACGTGACCATGCAGATCGGCAACCCGGGCGGGATCCTGCTGACCGTGAACGGCAAGAACCTGGGCCGGCCGGGCTCGGTCGGCCAGCCGGTGACGCTGAGCTTCGGGCCGGGGAAGAAGCTGCCCAGCCAGGCGTCGGGCTGACGCGAGGGCGCCGCGGCCTGCGCACGGCCGCGCTTACCGTAGTCTGCCGGTGTGTCGCCGAGCAAGGAGAACCCGCCGCCAGGGGAGCGGACCGTCAGCCTGGTGACCCTGGGCTGCGCGCGCAACGAGGTCGACTCCGAGGAGCTCGCCGGGCGGCTCGACGCGGCCGGCTGGACGCTGGCCAGCGGCGAGGACGCGGGCGAGGCGAAGGTCGTCCTGGTCAACACGTGTGGCTTCATCGAGGCGGCGAAGCAGGAATCCATCGCCGAGCTGCTCGGCGCCGCATCCGGCGACGCCCGGGTCGTCGCCGTGGGCTGCCTGGCCGAGCGGTATGGGTCGCAACTGGCCGAGGCGCTGCCCGAGGCACAGATCCTGGGCTTCGACGACTACGGCGACATCGCCGCCCGGCTGGACGCGGTGCTGGCCGGCGAGCGGCGGCCCGCGCATGAGCCGCGGGACCGCCGGCGGCAGCTCCCGCTCGCCCC
>Ga0335085_10015840_pt1 | contig 10918 bp, 8 predicted proteins | sample Lox_Sample_45_FD_206712 | JGI IMG/M metagenome (GOLD analysis project Ga0335085, IMG submission 206712) | Soil microbial communities from Loxahatchee National Wildlife Refuge, Florida, United States - Lox_Sample_4.5 | ecosystem: Environmental > Terrestrial > Soil > Wetlands | place: USA: Florida... | reverse complement strand
GGCGCGGATCTGGGGATCCGGGAAGAGGGTGCGCGTCACGATGACGAAGCTCGCGACGACGCTCGCCGTCAGCAGCCGGTTCCGCGAGGTCGCCGCTCTAGCCATGCGCGACCTCGGCGGAGCGAAACGGAGGCGTCGCGAGCGCACGCGCGTGGGAGCGCATCCAGAGCAGGCTCGCGGCGAGAAGGAGTGCGCCGAGCGCGGTGCTTGCGGTCGGTGCGAGCGCGAGCCGCACTGGCGGGACGCCGCAGGCGAGACACGCGAGATTGAGGCCCGCGTGCAGGGCGATGCAGAGCGCGACGGACTCCGTCGCGAGGAAGACCGTCCCGAGCATCAGCCCGACGAGGGAGGTTCCGAGCACGTTCCACGCCTCGAGATGCGGCAGGGCGAAGAGCGCGCTCGTCGCGACGACCGCCGGCAAGGCTCCGATGCGCCGGCGCAGCGCGGGAAGGAGCCGCTCGCGGTAGAGCAGCTCCTCGAAGATGGGAGCGAGCACGAGTGCCGCGACCCAGAGCGCCGGGCTTCCCGCGCCCGGCGGCGTCGGATCCCGGAATGGGAGACCGAGGGGCAGGCCGACGACCGTGATCAGCCCCGCCCATGCGGGATAGCTCGCGAAGCCGGCCGCGAGCGCGGCGATTCCCGCTCGCAGCGGCATCCGCCGGCGCGGCGGGCCGCGCCGCGTAGCCGCGAGAAGGATCGCAACGGCTGCGAAGGAGACGAGCACTGCGCCGTCGCGCCCGATCCAGCCTCCGAGGAGGGAGCCCGAGACGAGCAGCGTCCAAGACCCGAGAAGGAGAAAGGCCGGAGACCCGCAAGGCGCCTCCAACGGTCCCGGACCGCGCGCGGAGATCATCGAGAGCGGGAGAGCAAGCCCCGCGCCAAGTCGCGTGAGCCCGCCGCGCGTCGGAGCCGATTCGAGGGTGCGGCGTTGGCCGCTTCCGGCGGAGGGGCCGCCGAAGGCGGCGAACGCAATCGAGGTGGGATCCTGCTCCAGATAGTCGGCAGCCTCTCCGACGGCGTGCGAAGACGGAGATCGAAGACGCGGAGCCCCGCGGGGCTCCTATCTGTATGGCGGCCCTCTCGTTACCCTCTCGCCCGCTTCCACCATCCGCGGGGCGGGGAGGGACCCGATGAGGATCGCGCGCGCTGCGGCGGTGCTGGCCGTGCTCGCATGGCCCGCAGCGAACGCGCGCGCCGTGGAGCTCGTCGACGGCATCGCCGCCCAGGTGGGCACCGAGGTGGTGCTGATCTCGGACGTCTCGCGCGTCGCGGACCCGATCGAGAAGAAGATGCGCGGCGCCGGCGCGACCGATCACGACATCGCGCAGATGCGCGCCGAGGTGCTCGAGCAGATGATCGAGCGCAAGCTGATCGCGCTCCTCGCCAAGCGGGCGGAGATCGAGGCGACCGACGCCGAGATCGACGACGCCATCGCGGGCGTGGCGAAGGAGAACGGCATGAGCGTCGACACGCTCAAGAAGAGCGTCGAGACGCAGGGTCTGCCGTGGGAGGCATACCGCCGGAAGATCGGCGAGGAGATCGTCCAGCAGAAGGTGCTCGGCGGGATGGTGCGCTCCAAGATCGAGGTCAAGGAGGAGGAGGTGCGCGCCCTCTACAACCAGCGCTACGGCGACCAGCCGACCGGCGGCCGCGAGATCCACGTCCTCCAGATGGCGCAGGCGGCCGAAGGCGACAAGCCGGCGCAGCACGCCGCGGCGTGTGACCGCGTCCGCGTGGCGCTCGGCCGCGTGCGCGCCGGCGAGTCGTTCCAGAAGGTCGCGAGCGAGGTGTCGCAGGCGGCGCCCGACCTCGGCTGGATCCACGAGGCGACCCTCGCGCCGTGGATGGTTTCGGCCCTCGGCAAGATGAACCCGGGGCAGATCTCCGACGTGATCGAGCTGCCGGTGGGCTGCGCGGCGCTCCAGCTTCTCGGGACGCGCGAGGCGCAGCCGGTCACCTACGAGCAGGTCGAGAAGGAGCTGCGCGCGCTCCTCTACGACGAGCGCTTCCAGGAGCAGTATCGGCGCTTCATGGAGAAGCTGCGCAAGCAGACCTACGTCGACCGCAAGGGCGTCTTCGCCGACGCGGCGCGGATCGACGCCAAGGTGCCCGAGGCGGGCGCCGCCGCGGAACCCCCGCGACTGCAGTGAACGGCGCGGTCGACGCGGCGCCTCGCGAGATCGCGATTCGCGGGGCGCGCGAGCACAACCTACGCGGCATCGACGTGCGGCTGCCGCGCGACAAGCTGGTGGTGATCACCGGCCTGTCGGGCTCGGGCAAGTCGTCGCTCGCGTTCGACACGCTCTACGCCGAGGGGCAGCGCCGCTACGTCGAGTCGCTCTCGGCCTACGCGCGCCAGTTCCTCGACCAGCTCGCCAAGCCCGACGTCGAGTCGATCGAAGGGCTCTCGCCCGCCATCTCGATCGAGCAGCGCACCGCGTCGCGCAATCCGCGCTCGACGGTCGGCACCGTGACCGAGATCCACGACCACCTGCGGCTGCTCTTCGCGCGCGTCGGACAGCCGCACTGCTGGATCTGCGGGTCTCCGATCGCGAGCCAGACGGCGCAGCAGATCGTCGACCGCGTGCTCGCGCTGCCCGAGGGCTCGCGCGTCCAGGTGCTGGCGCCCGTGGTGCGCGGCCGCAAGGGCGAGTACCGCAAGGAGCTCGAGGCATTCCGCAAGCAGGGGTTCGCGCGCGTGCGCATCGACGGCTCGACGCTCGAGCTCGGCGACGAGATCCGGCTGGCGCGGCAGGCGAAGCACGACATCGACCTCGTGATCGACCGCATCGCGGTCCGGCCGACCGCGCGCGCGCGGCTCGCGGAGTCGGTCGAGAGCGCGCTCCGCCTGGCGGAAGGGCTGGTGACGATCGACGTGGGCCCGGGACGCGAGGAGTGGCCGCTCTCGGAGGCGAACGCCTGCGCGCGCTGTGACGTCTCGTTCCCCGAGATCACCCCTCGACTCTTCTCGTTCAACGGCCCGCAGGGCGCCTGCCCGCGCTGCAACGGGCTCGGCACGCGCGACGAGTTCGACCCGGAGCGCATCGTGCCCGACCCGGAGCGACCGCTCGCGCGGGCGATCGAGCCGTGGGGCGCAAGCGCCCAGAGGGCGCGCGCAGCGAGCCGAAGGCGAGCGAAGTCCATGAGGACGAGCCGCGGCTACTACACAGAGCTCTTGACGGCGCTCGCGAGTCACTTTGGCGTGTCGCTGGAGACGCCGTGGCGCGAGCTACCCGAGGCGGTGCGGCGCGGGATCCTGCACGGCACCGCGGACGAGGTTTCCTTCACCCTGCAGCGCGGCGGCCGGTCGCAGCGCCTCTCGCGCGCGTGGGACGGGGTGATCGGCGAGCTCGAGCGGCGCCGCGAGGCCTCCGGCGAGGAGCTGCTGCGCTTCACCCGCCCGCTCCCCTGCCCCGAGTGCGGGGGCTCGCGGCTGCGCCGCGAGGCGCGCGCGGTCGCGGTCGGCGGCATGGGGCTCGACGCGCTCGGGCGCCTCTCGATCGCGGCGCTGGCGGACTTCCTCGATCGCCTCGAGCTGCCCGAGGCGCAGCGCCGGATCGCCGAGCGGATCGTGCGCGAGATCCGCGAGCGGCTCGGCTTCCTGCTCGACGTCGGCCTCGACTACCTGACGCTCGAGCGCGGCACCACCACGCTGTCCGGCGGCGAAGGCCAGCGCATCCGGCTCGCGACCCAGGTGGGGACGTCGCTCCTCGGCGTCCTCTACGTCCTCGACGAGCCCTCGATTGGCCTGCACCCACGCGACAACCGGCGCCTGCTCGCGAGCCTCGAGCGCCTGCGCGACCAGGGCAACAGCGTGATCGTGGTCGAGCACGACGAGGAGACGATCCGCAGCGCGGACTGGGTGGTGGACATGGGACCTGGGGCCGGCGTGCACGGCGGCGCGTTGGTGGCCGAGGGGCCGCCGGAGGCGATCGCCGCGAGCGCCGACTCGCTGACCGGCGCCTACCTCGCCGGGCGCCGCCGCATCGAGCCGCCCGCCGCCCGCCGCGCGCCGGGCGATCGATGGCTCGTGCTGCGGGGCTGCTCCGAGCACAACCTGCAGCACGTCGACCTGCGCGTTCCGCTCGGCCTCTTCACGGTGGTGACGGGGGTCTCGGGCTCGGGCAAGTCGACGCTCGTGAACGACACCCTCCACCGCGTGCTCGCGCAGCGGCTGCACGGCGCCGAGCAGCCGCCCGGCCGCTTCGAGTCGATCGAGGGCCTCGAGCAGATCGACAAGGTGATCGATGTCGACCAGTCGCCGATCGGCCGCACGCCGCGCAGCAATCCAGCGACCTACACCGGGGCGTTCGACGGCATCCGGCGGATCTTCTCGCAGGTGCCGGAGGCGCGCGTGCGCGGCTACGGGCCGGGGCGCTTCTCCTTCAACGTGAAGGGCGGGCGCTGCGAGGCGTGCCGCGGCGACGGGATCCTGCGCGTGGAGATGCACTTCCTGCCCGACGTGTTCGTCGGCTGCGAGGTGTGCCGCGGGCGGCGCTACAACCGCGAGACGCTCGAGATCGCCTATCGGGGCAAGACGATCGCCGACGTGCTCGACCTCTCGGTGGAGGAGGCGGTGGGGTTCTTCGAACGCTTCGAGTCCGTGCAGCGGCCGCTGCGCACGCTGCACGAGGTCGGCCTCGACTATCTCCGCCTCGGCCAGGCGGCGACCACGCTCTCGGGCGGCGAGGCGCAACGCATCAAGCTGTCGCGGGAGCTGGCGCGCCAGGGAACCGGCCGCACCGTCTACATCCTGGACGAGCCGACCACCGGCCTCCACTTCGCGGACGTCGAGCGCCTGCTCGGCGTCTTGCAGCGCCTGGCTGCGCTCGGCAACACGGTGATCGTGATCGAGCATCACATGGACGTGGTGAAGAGCGCCGACTGGGTGATCGACCTCGGGCCCGAGGGAGGCGAGGCGGGGGGGACGATCGTGGCCGAGGGGCCGCCCGAGCGCGTCGCGCTCGAGGTCACGAGCCACACCGGCCGCGTCCTGCGCGCGGCGCTGGCGCGATGAAGGCGCCGCCCCCGTATCCGGGTCCGCTGCAGGCGGTGCTGCTGACGCTGCTCGGCGCCTTCCTGGCCTCGGCGGCCGACGCCGTGGCGCAGCCGGCCGTGGGTCCCACCGCGGCGCTCGGGCTCGCCACGGTGGTGGGGCTCGGCGCAGCGGGCGCCGTCGGCGCGACGCGGATCCCGCGGCCGCACGGCGCGCGCGTCGGCCTGCGCGGGCTGCGCGCTCGCCAGCTCCTCCCGCTGCTGCTCCTGCTCCCGGTGGCACTCGTCGCGAGCGAGGTCGATAACGCCGTGCTCGCGAGCTTCCCCGCGCCCGACGCCCCGCAGCTCGCACAGCAGGTGCTCGAGAAGCTTCCCACCGACGCGGGGCTCGCCTTCCTCGAGTCGCTGCTGGTGGCCGTGGGGCTGGTGCCGCTGGTCGAGGAGTGGTTCTTCCGCGGCGTGATCCAGCAGGGGCTGGTCGCGAGGCTGGGCGCGCGCGGCGGGGTGCTGCTCACGGCGCTGCTCTTCGCGCTCGGTCACGCCGGCCCGGGCCTCTCGCCCGCGAGCTGGGGTGCGCTGGTGGCGCAGACCTTCGTGCTCGGCCTGGTGTTCGGCGTCGCCCGACACCAGACGGGGTCGCTCCTGGCCGGGGTCTTCCTCCACGTCGGGGTCAACCTCGCCGGCGTGCTGGCGCTCGCCTACGCGAGCCGCGTTCCGGTCCCCGGCTACAACGCTCCCGGGCCGCACACGCCGGCTGCGCTGATCGTCCCCGCCGCGCTCTCGGTCGGCCTCGGCCTGGTGCTGCTCGCGCGCGAGCGCGCTCCCCGCATCCCCGAGGTCCCGGTGCCAGGAGAGCCCGAGGACGAGCCCGGCGCGTAGCCGCCGTGGCTCGCGGCACCGGCGCTTGACCTTCTGCCGCCGGGTCGTTATATCGCAATGCGATATGAAGGCCCGAGCGCGCACGGCGGCCGCGGTCGACCGGCCAGGTCGCGAGCCCGACTACCGCGCGCTCGCGGAGCTCCGCCACCAGATCCGCCGCTTCCTGACCTTCAGCGAGGGCGCGGCGCGCGCCGCGGGGATCGAGCCGCAGCAGCACCAGCTCCTGCTCGCGATCAAGGGCCTGCCGTCGGACCGGCGCCCGACGGTCGGGGTGCTCGCCGAACGCCTGCAGGTCCGACACCACACGGCGGTCGGCCTCGCCGACCGGCTCGCGGCGTCGGGGCTCGCGGCGCGGCGCGCCAGCGCATCGGACGGGCGCGAGATCCTGCTCCACATCACCGCGCGCGGCGAGCGGCTGCTCCGGCGCCTCTCGCTCACCCATCGCGCCGAGCTCGAGACGGCGGGGCCCGCTCTCGCCGACGCACTCGGCGCGCTCGTGGGCCCGCGACGAGCGCCCCGTCCCGCCCGGAGCTCGCGGTGAGCGCGGCGTCGAATCCGCCGATCCACGAGAGCCTCGGCGACTTCACGGCCACGCGGCGACTGGTCGCGGTGGCGCTGCTGGCGATCGCCATCGGCTCGATCGCCGCGCTGGTCGCGTTCCTGCTGCTGCGGCTGATCGGCCTCTTCACCAACCTCTTCTTCTTCCAGCGCTGGGACACCTCCTTCGTGTCGCCGGCCACGAATCAGCTCGGTGTCCTGGCCGGGCTGGTCCCCGTCGCGGGCGGCCTCTGCATCGGTCTCATGGCGCGCTACGGCTCCGAGCGCATCCGCGGTCATGGCATCCCGGAGGCGCTCGAGGCGATCCTCACGCGCGGCAGCAGGGTGGAGCCGCGGGTCGCACTGCTGAAGCCGATCTCCGCCGCGATCTCGATCGGCTCGGGCGGACCGTTCGGCGCCGAGGGACCGATCATCATGACCGGCGGTGCCTTCGGGTCGCTGATCGCGCAGCTCTTCCGGCTCACCGCCGCGGAGCGCAAGACGCTGCTCGTCGCCGGCGCGGCGGCCGGCATGGCGGCCACGTTCTCGGCCCCGATTGCGTCCGTGCTGCTGGCCGTCGAGCTGCTGCTGTTCGAGCTGAAGCCGCGCAGCTTCGTCCCCGTCGCGCTCGCGAGCGCGACGGCGATGCTCTTCCGCGTCTCGCTGCTCGGTCCGGGGCCGATCTTCCCGGTGCCGCCGCACGAAGCCTTCGTCGGCGCTCCGGGGCTCGCCGCGAGCGCGCTCGTCGGGCTCCTGACGGGTGTCCTGGCCTGGCTGATGACGCTCTCGGTCTACGCCTCGGAGGATCTCTTCAAGCGGCTGCCGATCCACTGGATGTGGTGGCCGGCGCTCGGCGGAATCGCCATCGGCGTGGGCGGGCTCGTGAACCCGCGCGCGCTCGGAGTCGGCTACGACACGATCGAGGCGTTGCTGCGCGGAGGCCTCCCGCTCCGCGAGACCCTGCGACTCGCCACGGTGAAGTGGACGATCTGGGCGCTGGCCCTCGGCTCCGGGACCTCGGGCGGCGTCCTCGCGCCGCTGCTCATGATGGGCGCGTCGGTCGGCCAGATCGCGAGCGCCTGGCTGCCGAACGAAGGCGTCGGATTCTGGCCGCTCGTCGCGATGGGCGCGGTGCTCGGCGGCACGATGCGGTCGCCGCTCACCGGCGTCGTCTTCGCGGTCGAGCTGACGGGCGACCGCAACGCGCTGCTGCCCCTCCTGGTCGCCTCGACCGTCGCGTACGCGTTCACGGTTCTCGCCATGCGGCGGTCGATCCTCACCGAGAAGCTGGCGCGGCGCGGATACCACGTGACCCGCGAGTACGCGATCGACCCGCTCGACGTGCTCTTCGCGCGCGACGTCATGCGTTCGGCCGTCGTCGGGCTCCCGGCGGACGCGTCGCGGCGCGACGCGGAGCGCCTCCTCGCGACCCGGCTCGGCGAGCTCGAGCCGCTGTACCCGGTCCTCGAGCAGGACGAGCTCGTCGGCGTGGTGACCCGCAGGGAGCTGGCGCGCTTCGCGTCCGCGGAATCGGGCGGGGCGACCCGGGTCGGCGAGATCGCCACGTCCCCGGTGGTCGCGCATCCGGACGAGCTCTTGAGCGCGGTGGTCCAGCGCATGGCGCAGACCGGACGCACGCGCCTTCCGGTCGTGACGCGCGGCACGGCGGCGCGCCTGCTCGGGATGATCACGCTTCCCCATCTACTCCAAGCGCGCAGACGTCATCTGGAAGAGGAACGCCGGCGTGAGCGCGTCCTGCGGCCCGAGCTCCTGATCCCCGCCGCGCTGCGCGGGCGCCGGTGGCAGGCGGATGACGGCGAGCGGGCGGCGGAGCCGGAACGCGGCTGACGAAGCCGGTGCCAAGTCCATGCGACGGGATGCCCCGGAAGGTACGTGGCGCCGCCCGAGACAGCCGGGAGCGCTTTGGTAACCTGCGGCGGCCTGCGGGGCGGGCGCCCGACCGGAGGCGCCGCGGAAGGGGGGAGCCGCATGAAGATCCTCGATCTGGTGGCCGACCGGCTTCCCGAGAAGTACGCACTGCACGAGCGCTACCTGAACGCTCAGCAGGTGCGCGTGCTCAAGACGATCGGGTTCGACGTCTCCTACACCGAGGCGCGCGGCCAGTACCTCTTCGATGCAGCCGGGAACCGCTACCTCGACCTGTTGTCGGGCTGGGGCGTGTTCAACGTGGGACGAAATCACCCGACCGTGGTCGAGGCGCTGCGCGACGTCCTGTGCGCCGATCTCCCACACCTGGTGCAGATGGACGTGACGGTGCTCGCGGGCGTGCTCGCCGAGCGCCTGGTCGCGAAGATGCCCGAGGGGCTCGAGCGCGTGTTCTTCTGCAACTCGGGCACCGAGGCGGTGGAGTCGGCGATCAAGCTCAGCCGCTTCGCCACCCGCCGCTCGAAGATCGTCTACTGCGAGCACGGCTTTCATGGGCTCACCTACGGATCGCTCTCGATCAACGGCGACGAGAGCTACAAGGACGGCTTCGGCACGCTGTTACCCGACACGGTGCGCATCCCGTTCGACGATCTCGAGGCACTCGAGAACGCCCTGCGCGGGCGCGACGTCGCGGCCTTCGTCGTCGAGCCGATCATCGGACACGGCGTCCTCATCCCGAGCGACGGCTATCTCCAGGGCGCCGCGGCGCTCTGCCGCAAGTACGGCACGCTGTTCGTCGCGGACGAGATCCAGACGGGGCTCGGGCGCACCGGCCGATTCCTCGCCATCGACCACTGGGGCGTCGAGCCCGACCTCGTGCTGCTGGCCAAGTCGCTCTCGGGCGGCTTCGTCCCCGTCGGAGCCGTCGCCTGCCGCAAGTGGGTCTTCGACGCGGTCTTCGACCGCATGGACCGCATGGCCGTGCACGGCTCGACCTTCTCGAAGAACAACCTCGCGATGGCGGCCGGACTGGCGACACTCGAGGTGCTCGAGCAGGAGCGGCTGGTCGAGAACGCGGAGCTCGTCGGCGGCCAGATCCTGGACGACCTGCGCGCGATGATCCCGCGCTTCGAGTTCCTGAAGCAGGTGCGCGGCAAGGGATTGATGATCGCGCTCGAGTTCGGGCGGCCCTCGAGCCTCTCGCTGCGCGCGGCCTGGAAGCTGCTCGAGACGGCCAACACGGGCCTCTTCTGCCAGATGGTGACGATCCCGCTCTACGCGCGGCACCGCATCCTCTCGCAGGTCGCGGCCAACAACATGCACGTGGTGAAGTTCCTGCCGCCGCTCACGCTGACCCAGGAAGACCGCCGCTGGATCGTGTCCGCCTGCGAGGACGTGATCGCCGACTGCCACAAGGTGCCGGGCTCCATCTGGGACCTCGGGAAGAAGCTCGCCGGCGCCGCGCTCCGCATGAAGACCGGCCGCGCCTGACGGGGCGCGCCCACCCCCGGCGAGAGGACGCGAGCGAGATGAGACACTGCGCCGTGACGGGCGCCAACGGCTTCGTCGGATCCACCGTGGTGCGCGAGCTCCTGACCCGCGGCCACGAGGTGACCGCGCTGGTCGGCGCCGACCTCGGCTGCGAGAACCTGGCGGGCCTGCCGGTCAAGACCCGCGACCTCGACCTGCTCGACGGCGACGGCGTGCGCCGCGCCCTCGCCGGCTGCGACGCCGTGGTGCACGCCGCAGCCTGCTATGCGTTCTGGCTGCCCGACGCGCGCGACTTCTACCGCGTCAACGTCGAGGGCACGCGCAACGTGCTCGCCGCCGCGCGCGAGCTCGGCTGCGAGCGGGTCGTGTACACAAGCAGCGTCGCCACGCTGTCGCCCGGCTTCCCGAGCGGCCCGCAGGCGCTCGGCGACGAGGAGAACGTGCTCGACCTGCGGCGCTTCCGCGGACACTACAAGATGTCGAAGGCGATGGCCGAGGTCGTGGCGCTGCGCGAGGCGGCACGCGGGCTTCCGGTCGTGATCGTCCATCCGACCACCGTGCTAGGGCCCGGCGACCGCCGGCCGACGCCGACCGGGTCGATGATCATGCACTACGTGCAGGGCCACATGAAGCTGTACGTGGAGATGCAGCACAACCTGGTCGACGTGCGCGACGTCGCAGCCGGTGTGGGGCTTGCGCTCGAGCGGGGCCGGCCGGGCGAGCGCTACGTGCTGGGCGGCGACAACCTGTGGATGAGCGAGATCCTGGGCATGCTCGCGGAGATCACCGGGATTCCCGCGCCGCGGCTGGCGCTTCCGCCGCTCTTCTTCCGCGCGATCGGCCTCGTGAACGAGTGGCTCTCCGACCACGTCACGCATCGCGCGCCGCTGGTCGCCCCCGAGGCCGCCATGCACGCGCGCGACAGCATCGCTGTCGACTGCAGCAAGGCGCGCCGCGAGCTCGGCTTCGCGCCGCGCCGAGCGCGCGAGGTGCTGGTCGACGCGGTCCAGTGGTTCGTCGCCGAGGGATTCTGCCCGCCCGCCACGGCCGAGCGCATCGCGCGACGGCCGGCCTTCGCCGCGCAGCGGCCGGCCCGCTGATGCTCAGCCGGCCGCGGCCACCCCGCTGC
>Ga0335085_10015835_pt1 | contig 10920 bp, 10 predicted proteins | sample Lox_Sample_45_FD_206712 | JGI IMG/M metagenome (GOLD analysis project Ga0335085, IMG submission 206712) | Soil microbial communities from Loxahatchee National Wildlife Refuge, Florida, United States - Lox_Sample_4.5 | ecosystem: Environmental > Terrestrial > Soil > Wetlands | place: USA... | reverse complement strand
CGCCGCGCCCTGGTGCGAAATCTGTGCCTGGGTTCGCGCCACGTGTTCCTCGTGCATGTAGCCGCGCTCTTCGGCCGACGGCATGCGAGTGACGCCGCCGGGTCCGTTGAAGCTCACGCGGTTTACGGTGGTCTCGTGAATCACGGTGCGGTCTTCATAGACGTGGCTGAATCCGCCGCCCACGTGCCAGACTGCGGTGTTGTAGGCGAAGAAGCCGCCGCGCCACGCGCCGCCGACGAATCCGACGCCGCCGTATCCGAAGCCGTAGTTAATTCCGCCGTAGAAGCCCACGTGCGGGCCCCAATACCCGGCATGCCAGCCGTAGACGCCGCCTGCGAATCCCCAGTATCCGGGAGTCCACAGCAATCCCACGCGCGGCGGCGCCACCCAAAGTCCCGGTACCCAGTAATAACCTTCGGGACCGTAGGCCCAGTAGCCCGGAGTCCACATGTAGCCTTCGGTGGGGCAGGGGGGCTGTTCGTATACGGGAATCGCCGGCGGTGCCACCGTGATCGAAACTGCAACTTGCGGAGCGGCTGCCGCGGGCATGGTGAGGATTGCTGCTGTTACGAGGCCGAACAACAAAGAGGCACAAGCCTTCGAGAACGTTCTCATTATGATTTCCTCCACTTGGATGGTCCTGGCGCCGCAGCTAGGTCCGGCGGCAGGAACGCGCTTGCGTATGATGAAGTATGATCCACTTGCTCCCCCGGCGAGCACAATACTCCCGCCCGGTAGTCCAACTGGTTAAACCCAGGGCCTGCCAAAAAGTTGCGTCGGAAGATGAAGAAATCCCGCGGCTGCCGGGCGCCGCCCTTCCCGGTCGGTCCTTCACATCGCGTCAGGTCCCGAGTACCTGTGATACCAGAAGAACGGCCACACTAGCCACAGCCACCAGATCATTAGGAGCACCACCGACGAAATCAGCATGGCAATTGCTCCGATGATCTTTCGGACCCACCCGAAATTCATTTAGGCGACCCAGATCCGAGGAGAAACGCCCAGTCGGCTGCGTATGCCGGAGTTCCGTCGGGATTCAGGGGCGTCACGCCGGTGGCCGACATGCTCACGTGATACGCGTCGGCGCCCTTCGGCAGCGTGTTCGCCGGATTCGGCTCGAGCGTCAGCACGCGAATGTGGTCGGGAGGAATTTTCATCACCGCGTAAGCCGCCTTCATTGCGTCGGCGCGGGATTCCTTCTGGTGGTAGGCGCAATACCAGCGGTCGAGCGGCGTCGCGGGCGTCGAAGTGATCCACGGCGCCCATTCTTTCGTGACCTCCGTGCGGTCCCATGCGCCCGAAAGATTGATCACGCGCAGCACTTTCCGTTTTTTCCCGATGTAGTCCGCCACGCCGCCGCCCTGCGAATGCCCAGACACCGCGATGCGCGACCAATCCGGCAGTCCGCTCTTCAGATACCGCCCCCAGTGCTGGTCCGGATAGTTCATCTCGAGGTAGTGGAGCAGTGTTCGCAGCCGGCTCACAACCGATTCGTTCGGTAGATCGTCGATGTCTTTCGAGTCCGCATCGCCGAAAATCCGCTTTTCGCGAAACCGGTCTGAGCACGCCGGATCAGCTTGCGGCCCGCAGGTCTGAGGATCGGAGACGCCGTTGTCGTACATCAACCCGATCACGCGGTAGCCCGCGTTCGCGCCCGCCACCAGGAACGGCCACGAAGCATTCGGCTCGCTGCCCGTCCCGGGAAAGAAAACCAGCAAGTTCGCGTCGGCCGGCAATCCTTTCCTCACCAGAACCAGGTTCGGCTTGTCGAAGCGCTTGATCGATGGATCAGCTTCGCTCGGGGGTATCGAGTACAGCTCGCCGCCAGGGAAGGTACTCGGATCGCGCGCGATGCGCGGCATGTCTGTCTGGCGACCATTAGTGTCCGCCGACACATGCCCGGCGAGCACCGTACCGCAGCCCATCGTCATGAGAATCGCGGCCATCGCGGCTTTTGAAAGCAATCGGGTATTCACTGTATCCCCCTCGGCCCCAATCAACGCTTGCTTACGATATTCCCCTTCGGGCATTTGCGCTACAATCAGCGTCCCGGCCCCCAAGAAGGGGTGATGCATGCCCGTAACCAAGGAACACTGGCGCGAACTCTGCAAGCAGGCTGCCAAGGAAAAAGACCCGCAAAAGCTCGCTGCCCTGAATCAGGAAATCAGCACGATCATCAGCGACGCCTCGCACGCGAGCGGCCCCGCCCCGCGGGATCCAAAATCGAAATCGGCCGCTGCCGGCTAACCCGTTTCCCTCAGGCACCGGCTGGTTGACTCATCATCGATCGCGGGCGTAACATCCTGTTCGATAGGGAAGCGGCTGCAACCCGGCGGTTGATGCTTTGGCGGGAGGCTTCTATGAAAACGTGGTTCGCTCTAGTGGGTGCCGCACTGCTGGCAGTTGCCATCGCCGCGCCGTCGCAGGCGCAGCAACAAGACCTCGCCGCCGTCGACCCCACAATTACAGAAGCTGTGCTTCCGCCTCCGCAGCTCGTCACGCCCGAGGCGGTCCTGAAAATGGTCCAGGACAAGGACTCAAATGTCGCGCTTGTCGACACGCAGCCCGCCGACGGTTACGCCGACGGCCATCTGCCCGGCGCGATGAGCTATCCCTGGGCCATGCGCATCACGAAATTCCCGATCCCGCTGCCGCGCAACAAAACGCTGGTTCTTTACGGCTCCTGCCCCAATGACACCAGCGACCTGATCAAACAGCTCGCCGAGTTCGGGTACTTCAATATCAAAGTGATGGACGGCGGCTGGTACAAATGGGTCGCCATGAAATACCCCGCGGAAGGGAAGGGCACGTACGCGCAGGCCCATCCGGCGAATTCCGAATCGATTGCGGCACCTGTATCGCTCGCAGCGCCACCTGAGCAAACCGTGGCACAGAATCACGGGCACTAGATTCGCTCAGCTGATCCGCGCGTGTCGGCGCAGCATGCTGCGCCTGCCGTCCAGCCTTGCCGTTCCTGAAGCTATCTGTCGGCTATCGATGAATTACTCGTGCACACCGGTCAGAACAGGATCGGCGGCGCGAGGCCGGCCTAATTCTTCGCTGGATTCGCGACCTCTATCCGGGCGTACGTGATTCGCAACTGCTCCACGGGCGTGGTCATGCCGCCTTCGTCGCCGCCTGCGCGGACCGCGACGATCACCGCATCGGTCAGTTTGTACGTCCAAGCCGCCTTATCGCTGTTGGTTGTCAGGGTTATGTCGACTTCGGGGAAGTGCTGGTGCCCGCTGAACGCCGCCAGCAGCGCCAGCGACGAATTGTCGCGATCTTTGATCAGCACGATCGGCGGATGCACCGTCTTCGCGGCCGTCGCCGGGTCTTCCGCCGCCATCTCGGTCATCTGCGCTGCGCTCGGCATGGTCGTCTGCCGCAGCGGGATCCAGCTGGGATAAGCGGGGTCGGTCGATTCGCCGGCGATCACGTGACCGCTCGCGGACACCATGCGCATATAGCCGCCAAATCGCGAAGTCCCGGGATCCATGCCGGGCGGCAGCTTCGTTTGCGCCATGGCCGAGCCTGCCAGCATGGCCCACGTCATGAGGATCAAAACGGGCGCCGCGCCGCGCGCCCGAGTGACCGCATACACCCCCTTCTGAATCTTCATTTCGATTTCCTCCCGGTGTCCGCTTTTCTCGATTGTCTTACGAATCCTCCTCCGCGCGATTGTCCCGTGATCAAAGTGACACGCGAAACACACGAGGCCCCCGCAGCCGTCCAGCAGCGCATCGCACGCGCCGGGGGCACGAATCGCTTCGGCGAGCCGAATTTCCGTGTGGTCTGGGGAGGCTCGCGCCTCACCTGGATCGGCGGGCGCTGGTGCGACCACGACGCGAGCGGCAACCCGATCCGCGAAGCGATCGAGCTGCGGCGCGTCCCGAAATATCTGCCGCTCAATCGCTGGCACATCGAGCGCTGGATGCCGCCGGAATCCTACGGGTCGCCCGGGCGCTGGTACGACGAGACCGCCGAACACGAATCCGGCGTCCGCGTTCCGGCGCTTGGGCCTTTTCCCTCGCGTGGGGAATACGAACACTGCTTCACGCTCGAATCCCCCGCGGGGGAATTTCTGCCGCTGTCGCCGGCGGCGTGCGACTGGATCGTGCGCGCCATCGAATGGTCCCGCCGACAGCCGCGCCCATTGCGCCGCTCCGCCCTCGCCGCCCGCGAAGAGGCTCGCGCTCGGGATTTCGACCGCACTTCCGACGAAATCCTCGACAGCAGCTTTTCTCCGTAATTCGGACCGGTTCAAATCCGATTGCGCCACGGCGTATCGTCGTATAGGTTAGCGGCCGATGCAAAGCGGCCAGCACGGGCTGAAGCGCGACCTGCGTCTGCGCGATCTCGTTCCCATGCAGATCGCGGTAGTGACCTACGTCGGTTGGATTGGCTTTGCCGCCAAACAGGGCCCGACCCAAGTGGCACTGTGGATGCTGGCGATTCTGCTTTTTTATGTGCCGCTGGCCGTCGTCGTCATCTCGCTCAGCCGGCAGATTCCGGTCGAGGGCGGCGTCTACCAATGGGTGAAGGCGGGCGCTTCGCCTTTCGCGGGCTATCTTGCCGCCTGGAATCTGACGATCTATGCGCTCTTCGCGTTCGCAACCGTCGGCTCGGTGAATGCGGCCAGCTTTGCCTACGCGTCCGGATCGACCGGCGGCTGGCTTGGGACTTCGAAACTGTTCGCCGTCTCGATGATGGGCATCGCCTGCGTCATATCGTACCTCTTCAACGTACGCGGGCTTCGCGTAACCACGTTTTGGAGCCATGCGGGCACCGCGACATCGGGCCTGTGCATTGTGGTGCTGGTCGGCCTCCTGATCAAAGCCTGGATCGCCGGGGCGCCGCTGGCCCGTCAGTCGTTCTCTCTGGCGATTCCCGCATTCTCGCTCCTGACCCTCAACGTCTTCACCAAGATGTCCATTGGCGCGCTGAGCGGATTCGATAGCTCGGCGATTTTCGCCGAAGAGTGCCGGAAGCCTCAAAACGACGTCGCGAAGTCCGTGCTGATCGCCGCGCCCTTGATCGCGTTGATCTACATCCTGGGTACGAGCTCGATGCTGGCGTACGTGACGCCGGCCGACGCCGAGTTGGCGAGCCCGGTGGCGCAAGTCGTGCAACTGGGTTTCGGCGCCCGTGGACACAGCGCAACGGTGACGATGCTGGTAGCGGTGTTGGTTTCCGTCGCCTTCATCGCCTCGATGGTGATCTTTATCGGCGCCGTTTCGCGACTGCCCATGGTCGCCGGATGGGATGGACTGCTGCCCGCGTGGTGGAGCGATTTGCATCCTCGCTATCGCACTCCCAGCAAAGCGATCGGTCTGGTCGTGCTGGTGATACTCGTCATCAGCGCGCTGGCATTGGTCGGTGCGGGTAACGAAGAGGCCCTGCAAGTCGCAGTAGCGGCCTCGGGCGCAGGTCTTTCGGTGATGTACAGCCTCCTTTTCGGAACGGTGCTTTTCGGATTTCGCGGCGCGGATGTTCGCCTGGGAGCCGGCGTCCGGTGTGTAGCGCTTCCGGCGTTTGGAGTAGCGCTCGCGGCGCTTTGCCTCGAAGCATTTCCGGTCGGCCGCGTCGCCAATGTAAAAATCTTTGGAATTAAGGTTTTGGTCTCGTTGGTCTGTGCCAACGCTTTGGGTGCGTACCTCTACTGGATGGGCGCGCGCCGCGCGGCCGCTTCGCGAATTGCCTCCGCGAGGAAGATCCCGACGCAATTGGGTCCGCCGCGTTCCTAAGTTTCCACAAGATATCAACCGCTTCGCGATTTCCACATCTTCCACACATTTGCACAGATTTTCTTGTTTCGTGTAGTTGACGTATATTTTAGAAAGTTCTATCGTGCGCCCCAGATTGAACCGGGAAGCTAGCGACACAGGTTTAGCCCCGCGATAGCGAATGTTGAACCGCTAACGCGATCCGGAGTCGAACCTGGTCGAAAGACTTCGCGATTCAGCCTAGGAGTCGCATGCGCCGCAAGGCGTTTGTGACGCGAGGTTGGCTCGCGAAGCTCGGGGAGATAGCGGTCTCGTTGGGAGTTCGCAACGGCTTCACGGCCGGGGCGGGACCCGGGGAGATAAACAGATCTCCGAGGCTGGACGGGAAAGTTCGACGGCGCGAAGGCGAAAGCCAGCGCGGCGCCGGCTGGAACGAACGGCTCGAAGGCTGCACGAATCAGTTTGGAAGACGCAGACGCTGCAAGGCGCTTGAGTCGCCGGATTGAGAAGCGCAACCCTCGGTGCGGCGCAAGCCGGGCTCGAGGGCTCAAAGGCCGAACTTTACGGCTCGATTTAGAGGGCGCAAACGCCGCAAGGCGATTGCGCCCTCAACTTTTTTCCGCCTCTCCGTCCCGGTCCTTACCGCATCGGTAGCAGCTGCAACGCCGCCCGCTCGACGATAAGGCCGCCTGCCACGTCGGGAACAATCGCTCGCAGACCGGTGTCAATCTGTCCAGAGGTGAGCGATGCCCTGGAGGCCCCAGACCCCGCCGCTGATCGCGTCTCCGAACGTGATCCCCATGGCGGATATCATGTTGGTCCTGCTGATTATTTTCATGGTCATCACGCCGTTTCTTCGCCCCGGCAAAGACGTCAACATGGCCAATGCCGAAAATGCCGAGAAAATGCCCTATGCGGACCGGGACGACGCCATCCTCGTCGCCATTACCCAAGACGGAAACTTCTTCCTGAGTCCCGGCAACAGAGAAGTCGGCCTGCCGGCTCTCGGCCGCAACGTGAAGGAGTTGATCGCCGGGCGGGTCGACCAGACGGTGTATGTTCGCTCCGATGCCCGCGCGAAATACGCCGACGTAGTGAAGGCCGTCGATGAAATCCGGGCCAGCGGTGTCGAGCGCATCGGACTGCTCACCGAAAAGATCCCATCGCGGTCGCCAGGTACTCAGGTCACGCGCACTTTGAACTAGCGGCGTTCCAGGAGGTGAAGGTGGGCATATCAATCGACGCGCGAAATGGCGGTCCCTCGGCGGAGCCGAATATCGTTCCGCTGATCGACGTGCTTCTGGTGCTCATCATCATTTTCATGGTGATCACGCCGAAGATTCCGACCGGCCTCCCGGCGCTGATGCCAGAGCCAAGCTCGCCGGGTGCGCCGGCTCAACCAAGCGTGATCGTGGTGCAAGTGCTGCCAGGGGACGCAGTGAGAATTAATCAGGATGCAACTTCTTGGGATGGCCTCGGGCCGCACCTCTCGCTTATTTTCAGCACTCGCGCCAAAAAGGTCGCGTTCGTCAAAAGTGACGGCGATGTGCCGTTCGCGCAAGTCGCCCGTGCCATCGACATCATGCGCGGCGCGGGCATCGAGCACGTCGGGCTTATCACGCCTCAGCTCGCCGATTCGCGCTGATTTCAGCCGCAAAATACTCCACAGCTTTGAATAATTCCTCCGCCTGTCGCACAGGCCATCCCGAAAGGAACTCCCTTGTCCGCTGACCGCCTCACCACCGCTTCCCACCTCGCGCAGAGTGACGTCCCGCGCCCGCTATCGCATTTCGGCCGCGAGACCATGCAGATCGATACGCAACCGAAAGGCGACACCGCCGCTACGGCCACCATCGCGTCCGTCTCCGACCAGGACTGGTACATCTCGCGCACGCACGGCGTCTATCACATCCCGGCCTGCGCCAAATCGCAGCAATACTCGCTGCTGCTGATCACATCGCGCGGCGACGTGATCGACATCGGCGACGGCCGTCGGCTGCCCTTCGCCATTTCCGCGCGCGAAATCGCCGACGACCTGCTGCAGGACCTGCACGACCATGGCGTATTCGTCTGCGCCGGCGCGCGGCCTACTACCGAAGAGCTCGCCTCCGCCACGGCCCGTCGCGATGCCTATTACCACCGCCTGATCGCCGACGGCGACACGCTTTGGGCGCGCGGTCATTCGTTCCGGGAGATCTCCGACCTGCACCGCCGCGCGGCGCTCTCAATCGGCGTCGAGCGCGAATGGGCCTACGTGCCGATGCGCATGGCCGATTGCCCCGTGTGCGGCGAAAAGATCAAATCGGGCGTGGCCGTGTGCAGGCATTGCCACGCGGTCTTGAACGCTGAGAAGGCCGCGCGGCACGGCCTCGGCAGCGCAAAAAAGTAGCCCCGGTCGAGGGTCCGCACCCGTGTTGTGGCGCGACGTCCGCAAATCTACGCACAAAACTCGGCGTGCCACCCGTCCGCCGCGGACTTACAATTTCCGCGGCAGCCATTTCATAACCAGCCATCAGAAGGGAAGGCGACGATGTACTCATCGATTCCAGCGCAGGACAGTCTGTCGAAGACCGCGAAGTTCTTCGGCGCCGCAGCCATCGCCCGCCGGTACGCGCGCGTGATCGCCGCGTCGACGGTATCCATGGCGCTGCTGATCCTCGCCGCTCCGGCCCTCGGCCAGGGCTCGCGGCACGACGACATCGTCTTCGGCACCACCGGCCACCCGGTCGCGGGCGCGACGATCACGGTCTGCCAGGCTGCGGCGACCGGAACGCCCTGCGCACCTCTTGCGACGATCTACACCGACGCCACGCTGGGCACCACCTCGCCAAATCCGTTCCAATCCGACGGGCTCGGAAACTTTCATTTCTATGCTCCCGCCGGCCGCTACATGCTGCAGTTCACCAGCCCGGGCATCACCGGCACGATCACCCAACCTGACGTGATCCTGCCTCCGGACGTAACTTCCGCCGGCGCGGGCAATAACATATCCGCCTTCGGCCTCAACCTGGGCGGGAACCTGACCGTGGCCGGCAACGCCACCATCAGTGGCACGCTTACGACGGCCACTTTCAGCCCGTCCTCTTTCGCGCCCAGCTCGCTCCAGGTCAGCGGCGACGGCTGCTTTGCAGGCCCGCGTCCGTACATCGATGTAACCTGCCCGCCCTACGGCGCCAAAGGAGATTCCGCCACCGACGACACCACCGCGATCACCAACGCGATCAATGCCGCTTGCGCCAGCACGATCGGCGGAGCCTCAGCTGTTCCTCCCGTGGTGTTTCCTCCGGGAAATTACCTGATCGATCAGACCCAGGGTGCCTCGAACGCTACTCCCGATCTGCCGTCCTGCACGGGCCTGCACATCAAGGGGCTCGGCAGCGGCGCGCTGATGTCGTTTGCCGCTCCGCCCAATGCGCACATCGGCGTCATCAAAGGATCAAACCCCAGCCCCGCGCCGGTCTTCTACTCGCTGAATGCGACCAGCGTTACCTTCGAGGACATCGCCATCGATGGCTACAACCAGGCGATCTGGACCAACAACGTCGTCGGTATCACGCTGACCAATACCTGCCTGCGCGTGCAGACCACGGGACAAACCGACAACACCCCGCTCAAGCTGACCAACGTCTTCAACTTCTGGATGGAGAAAGGCTGCCTGGAAACTCTCAACGGCGGAGTCACGAACGGCGGGCTGCCCGTTTCCATCTGGAGCGGCGAAACCAACGGCAGCTCGACTCCCGCCGTATACATCATGCGCATGCAGGACGTGACACTTGCCGGCGGAGCCATCGAATATCTGCAGCGCGCCACCACCGGAAGCTGCTCCGTCGACTGGGTCTTCCGCAATATCCTGCGCGAGGCGTCCAACACGGACTTCCTGCAGATCGGCGGGATCGGAACCTGCGGCGGCGATATCACCATCGACCATTTGACCGACTCCGACAACACGAACCTCACCACTTCCGCCACGGTCAATATCAGCGCTCCTGGAACCGTGAGCGGCATTACGCTCAATCACGCCAGCTCCGGTTCCGGCAAGGCCATCGTTTTGAGCGGGACGCCGGGATCCCAAACGATCGATCACGTGTCGATTCTGAATTGTGGCGGCTACTGCTCCACGGGAATTTATGACGGCAGCGGAAATCCGCTGGGTGTGGGGATCGTCCAAAACACGAACGGGTTTGATTTCATTTCCTCGACGACCGACAACACGCGACTGAATACAAATATCAACGAGACCTTGGGCGGTCCCTCGGCGCGGTTTGCGCCCAGCGGCTCGCATTTTGCGACGATGGCGATCGACCCGTCGCTCGGAATGCTGTTCGGCACCGGTACCGGGTACGGATGGACAGCGGAGGCCACGCAAAGCACCCAGGAAACCCTCGATATCGGGTTTTCGAATACACTGCCGCCCACCGGAGTGACAGCCACGGTAGGAACCGGCGGCACGCTGGCCAATGGCACTTACTACTATTTCGTCGTCCCCAGCTACGGAAGCGGCTCCTGCGCCAACTCTTTTACTGGCGCACCCTCGCTGCTTTCGGCCGCCACGACCACCACGACAGGACACAGCCAGGTGACGATCTCCTGGACGCTTCCTCCCGCGGCGCCGCAAACTCTGACCGGCTTCTGCGTGTTTCGCAGCACCGTACCGACGACCGTGGCACAGTCGACCGGGATTTACGTCACGGGCGCCACCTCGACCACCGTTACCGACATTGGCTCGAATCTCGGCCCGGTCGGCAGCGGAATGAACTTTAACCACATGGTGACGTCTCACCGCTTCACGCCCACGTCGCTCGGTGTGAACACCACCAATCCGCAGTTCAATCTCGACGTCAACGGCGCGGCCGCCGTGAACTCGCTCAACGGCGTGCAGATGGCCGAGCGGTTCACCGGCTCGGACGCATCGGCCAAGATCAACGCCTGCCTGACGGCCGCCAGCACCGCCAGCGGCGTCTGCGACGCGCACGGGCTCACCGGTTCGCTCACCGGCTCGACGCACATTCAGATTCCCGCCGGCACCACCCTGCGATGGGGACAGGCGCAGCTCACTGTCAACGACACCACGAACAACGATGCTGTCGAACTGATGGGCGACGGCAGCGCGCTCGTGGGCGATCAGGAAAGTGGCGCCGGCACGATTCCTCGCGCTGATTCCAGCGGTTTTATCGCGTGCCAGCCCACCGGTTGT
>Ga0335085_10015834_pt1 | contig 10920 bp, 13 predicted proteins | sample Lox_Sample_45_FD_206712 | JGI IMG/M metagenome (GOLD analysis project Ga0335085, IMG submission 206712) | Soil microbial communities from Loxahatchee National Wildlife Refuge, Florida, United States - Lox_Sample_4.5 | ecosystem: Environmental > Terrestrial > Soil > Wetlands | place: USA... | reverse complement strand
CCAGCCGGTCCAGCCCGGGCCGCCCGGCTCCGTCTGCGTTGTCGTCCATATCGCGTGATCGGTGCCCAGCGCGAACGCTTCCAATGTGCCGTTCTGATTTACGGCCACGACCGGATCGCTGCTCAGTTGCCCGCCCAGACCGGCCCACGATGACCATTGCGTGGTACCGGCTTGGGTCTGCCAGATATGCCAAAGCGTATTGTCATTGGCGCGGGCAAAAGCCTCCAGCGTTCCATTCGTATTCCGCGCGACGGTAACCTGGCCGTTGATCCAGCCATGCAATCCGGTCCATTGTGTCGTTTGACCCTGAAGCGCCGACACCATCACGCCGCTCAGAAAACAGTACAAAGTGAAACGATATTTCATCATTCTGAGCCGATCTTACGGTGGCGGAATTAACCTGGTCAATGACCGCGAGGCGTATGAAAGTGATCGAAAAAACCACTGACATCCGTGCCGCGGTGACGGACAACACCGCTCACGCGTCAGCGCGTTTCTGCAGCAACATCCAGAACAGATCTTCCGCCGGATAGGGGAATATCGTGTCGTCGGGAATCAGCCGGCTCATGTGCCGGAACCACCGTAAGCTCAACTGATGATCAAGCAGCGAGCGTGCGTGACGCCACGCGATCCGTTTTCCGGGGCGGCCCGACGCAACACGCTGAAAACCGAAATCGGCCGCCAGCCGCTCCAGACTTTCGCAGCTGAAATAATGCAGCACGCTCGGAGGATTGTATTCGTGCCAATGACGGCCGAAGGCGCGCGCCGTGAAGCTCTGGTTGTTCCACGTTTCGATGAGCCAGAACCCTCCGGCGCGTGTCAGGGCGGCTGCCCTCGTGAATGCACGGCGCAGGTCGGTGAAATGCGCCGCGACTTCGATCATGCTGATGAGGTCGTACGTCCGGGAGGCGGGAAAATCTTCGAGCGTGCCCGCGTGTACTGCAAGATTGAGCTTGTCCCGTCCGTGTGCCGCCATCGCCGGGTTTGGTTCGAGCGCTTCCGGGTTCCAGCCTTCCGCGCGAAAGCCGTCGCAAATGAATCCTGCGGCGGCGCCGACATCGAGCATCGCGCCTCGCTCAACATAGCGGCGGATGAGCCGGGCATAGCTGCGGCCACGCGCGCGCAGCAGCGGGCCTTCGGTGAGATAGTCCGGATAGCCTGCGCCGCCCCCGAAAAAATAGCTGTCGCCGTAGGTTTCCCCGACGTGCTCCGGAGGCGGCTGCCATTCGGCGAAGCGATGCCGGCAGGCGCTGCAGGCGCGAATGGGAAACTCCCCGCGCACGCAGAAGACGCGCGCGGTCGCCGAGCCGCAGACAGGACAATTCCAGTCCACCGACTCCAATAAAACATGAACCGGCGCCGGGTCCGAGCGGCTATTGTCCTGAAGATTACTGAAAAGGGGGCAGAGTAGACCGCCCCCCTTCTGTCCTCTTCAGCCTGTGTGTTTTGGCCCCGCGATCAGCCGCGGGGAGCGTTCTTCCAGAGACCGAAGACGGCGCCTGTCGGATCGATGATGATGCTGAGCCAGCCCATCCCCATCGTTTCCGTAACGTCTCTGATCACCGTCCCGCCGAGCGATTTGGCTTTCGCCGTCGCCGCCTGAATGTCATCGACCAGCATGTAGGGGCACCAGATCGAGGGGCCGCCCATCGGGTGCTTCATCATCCCGCCGCCGGTGCCTTCTCCAACACCGATCATGGTGTACGTCGTTCCGTCCCCCATCGGCGCGTCTTCCAGCTTCCAGTCGAAGAGCTTGCCGTAAAATGCCTTCGCTTTGTCGACGTCTGTTGTGCTCAGTTCCACGTGTACGAATGGATTCGCCATATTGCCTCCAAGTTTTTTTTTACCGGTTAAGCCGGGTCTTCCCAGGGTTTATTATGCTTGCCGCTGTCACGGCCTTCGACCCGGTCGTAGATGTACAGGTTCGAAACGGTGCCCAGCGATTCGTTATAAAGCGTGACGAGGCCAAACGCCTCGCGAAGGTCTTCCTCAAAGTCATGGACCGCTTTGAGCTCTTCGGCGAGGGCTGGTTTGCGTTTGCCGCTCGGCGTGGTGAAGAATTTCTGGAATCCGCCATCCGTCAGAGTGCCGATTTCATTTCCGATGACGATGCCCGCGCGCTCCACTGCCCGGGGCGTCCCGTCGGCGTCTGCCTGAAAAACGGCCGCAACGCCGCTGCGCTCGATGCGCGTTTTTCCGCCACCGGCCGATTCGGTGCGGAAGCCCTGGGCACGCGCGGCGGCGAGGTGGTCGTCAAAGGTCGGTTGCTTCGGGCGTTCGCGGCGAAAGAACATAGACTTCAAACATGATAGCCGAAGCTGGTTTCAGTTCGTTTACGCCTGCGAGATAATCCACCAATGTTCGTGCTGTCAATCGACGAGGGAACCACCAGCGCGCGTGCTGCTTTGTACAACGAGCGGGGTGAACGCCTGGCGATGCACGCTGTTCCGACAGAGTCGCGATTTCCCAAACCCGGCTGGGTCGAACAGGACGCCACTGCAATCTGGCGCGCGCAGACGGCGGCAATCGACCAGATAACCGGATCGGGCGCTGCAATCGCGGCGTGCGGGATTACCAATCAGCGCGAGACTGTGGTCGTCTGGGACCGCCGTACGGGCGAGCCGATCGCCCCGGCCATCGTGTGGCAATGCCGCCGTACCGCCGACATGTGCAGCGAACTGGCGCGATCGAAGGACGCCGCGTGGGTCGAACGGAAGACCGGTCTGGTGATCGATCCGTATTTCTCCGCGAGCAAAATTCGCTGGATTCTGGACAGCGTTCCGGATGCTAAGCCGAAAGCAGCCAACGGCGACATCCTGTTCGGAACCATCGACACGTGGCTGATCTGGAATCTGACCAACCGCGCGGCGCACGTAACCGATGTCACGAATGCTTCGCGCACGATGCTGATGGATCTCGAAACCGGAGAGTGGGACCCCGATCTGCTGCGCCTGTTCGATGTGCCGCGGGCGATGCTGCCGGAAATTGTTCCCTCCTGCGGACGCATCGGAACGACAGCGGCTGGTGTGCCCATCAGCGGGATCGCGGGCGATCAGCAGGCCGCGCTGGCCGGACAGGCGTGCTTCCGTTCCGGTCTTTCGAAGAACACTTATGGCACCGGCTGTTTCGCCCTGACCCACACGGGCGGTCATGCGCAGCACTCAAAACACCGGCTGCTGGGCACACGCGCCGCGGGCACGGACGCGCGGCCACAGTTTGCCACCGAGGGCAGTGTTTTCGTGGCGGGCGCGGTAGTGCAGTGGCTGCGCGATGAACTCGGACTGATCCGCACCGCGAAAGAATCGGAGGACGTGGCGGCCAGCGTGCCGGACTCGGGCGGCGTTTACGCGGTTCCTGCGTTCGTCGGACTGGGCGCGCCGCACTGGGATTCGCAGGCTCGCGGCGTGATCAGCGGCCTGACGCGCGCCACTGGCCGCGCTCATCTTGTCCGCGCCGCGCTCGAGAGCATCGCCTTCCAAAGCCGCGACCTGATCGAGGCCATGGAGGCGGATTCGGGCGAGCCGATCACCGAACTCCGCGTCGACGGCGGGGCCGCGGTCAACAACTTCCTCATGCAGTTTCAGGCGGATATTCTGGGCAAGCGCGTGGTGCGGCCGGTTGACGTCGAGACCACGGCGCTGGGCGCGGCGTACCTCGCGGGCATTGCGGAAAAAATCTGGTCGGGTCCGGAAGAGGTGGAAAGCTTCTGGCGCGTCGAGCGCTGTTTCGAACCTCAGATGCCGGAGGACCAGCGGCTGCGGCGAATCGAGGGCTGGCGCAAGGCGGTAACCCGTGCGAGATCGGACATTGCCGGATAGCCACCGGCCGCGTTCCAAGCTGTGCGCTTACAATAAAACTTGGCACTGCGAACGCTGTTTCTGAATCCGCCATCCTTCGAAGGTTTCGACGGCGGTGCGAGTTCCCGCTGGCCGGCTTCGCGGGAAATAGAGTCGTACTGGTACCCGGTGTGGCTCTGCTACCCCGCGGGCATGCTGCCCGACAGCCGGGTTGTCGATGCGCCGCCGCACAAGATCTCCATTGAGCAGACGGTGAAGATGGCTAATGACTTCGAGCTGCTCGTGCTGTTCACGTCCACGCCCGGCTTCGAAGTCGACTGCAGGATCGCGGAAATGATGAAGTCCTCCAATCCGCGACTGAAGGTCTGTTTTGTCGGGCCGCCGGTCACGGTGGAGCCGGAAAAATCGCTGCGCGCTTCCGATGCGATCGATTTCGTCATTCGCCGCGAATTCGATTATCAGATCGTCGACTACGCCAACGGCAAACCGCTCGACGAAATCCCGGGCGCCAGTTTCCGCAAAAACGGATCGATCGTCAATAACCCCGAAGCGCCCACCATCGAAAATCTCGATGCCCTGCCCTGGGTCACGAAGGTTTACAAACGCGATCTCGACATCCGCAATTACAACGTTCCGTTTCTGCTGAATCCGTTCATTTCGATGTATACGTCGCGCGGCTGTCCGGCGATGTGCACGTTCTGCCTGTGGCCGCAGACCCATTCGGGACATCGCTGGCGTCTGCGCTCGAGCGACGACATTCGCGACGAAGTGAAGTTCGCGCTCGAAGCATTTCCTCACGTGAAGGAAATCTTCTTCGACGACGACACCTTCAACTACCGCAAGGACCGCACGATCGAGCTATGCGCCAAGCTGAAGCCGCTGAAGTTCACCTGGAGCTGTACTTCGCGGGTCACAACCGATTACGACACGCTGAAGGCGATGCGGGAAGCCGGCTGCCGGCTTTTGATCGTGGGATATGAATCCGGCGACCCGCAGATTCTGAAGAACATCAAGAAGGGCGCGACCATCGACATGGCCGAGCGTTTCACGGCGAACTGCCGCAAACTCGGTCTGGTCATTCATGGCGACTTCATCGTGGGCCTGCCCGGCGAGACGCGCGAGAGCATCCGCAAAACCATCGATTTCGCCAAAAAACTCGACAACGAAACCATTCAGGTCTCCATCGCCCATCCGTATCCCGGAACGGAGTTTTACGATTACGCGAAGAAGAACGATCTCATCTCGATCGGCAACATTGTGGACGAGCGCGGCAATCAGCTGCCGAAAGTGGTCTACGAGAACCTCAACGAAGCCGAGCTGATGGACTGGGTGGAACGCTTCTACGGCGAATACTATTTCCGCACGCGGGTTATCTGGCGCATGGTGCGGAAGGTCATTTTCAATGCGCACGACCGCCGCCGCCTCATGAAAGAAGCGCGGGAATACATGGCGCTGCGGGCGCGGCGGAAGAAGTTCATCTCAGAGCAGCGGCAGCAGACCGTCGGAGCGAATGCCGGCGACTGAAGACCTCACAACGAAAACCCGGCTTTTCGCCGCCCTGACCATTCTCAGCAACGTCGCCGGCAACTCATTTCTGACTTACGGAATGCAACGGCTGGGCGATGTGGGAAATTCACCGCTGGCTCTCATCGGCGCTCTGTTTCATCCGTATGTCGCGCTGGGCGTAGTGCTGCTGATCGTCTGGACGCTCACCCACATGGCGCTGCTGAGCTGGGCCGACCTCAGCTATGTGATGCCCGTGACTGCGCTCAGTTACGTCGTGACCGCGCTCGCGGCGCGAATTTTCCTGGGCGAAGTCGTATCGCCCGCGCGCTGGATCGGCATCGTGCTGGTGACCGCCGGCGTGACGCTGGTCGGCCGGACCGCCGCCTCTACTCTCGAAGGGAAACCGCAGTGAAGTGGGTCCTCGTGGCGATTCTGGTCTGCGCCACAACGGTAGGCGACGTCTTTCGTTCGCTCGGCATGCGCCAGCACGGAGAGATTCACGATTTCCGGCCAGGCGCCATCGGCAGTGCGCTCGGAATGGTGGCGCGCAACTACTACGTCATCATCTCTACCTGCGCGATGGCCGTGTCGTTTTTCTCGTTCATGAAGCTGGTGTCGATTGCGCCGATGAGTTTCGCGGTGCCCATGTCGGCCGCCGCTTTCATTCCTGAAACGCTGTTTGCGCGCCTTCTCCTCAAAGAAGCCGTGGACTGGAAACGCTGGACCGGCGTCGCTCTGATCCTCGCCGGCGTTGTATTCATCACTCAGTGATTGCCGTCATTCTGGTTGCCTGCGGCATTGCCTATCACCTGCTCGCGATCATCGCGGCGCTTCGCTTCAGGCGTCCGGCTGCCTCGTCCGGTTTCGCGCCGCCGGTCTCCATTCTCAAACCGGTGCGGGGCGTCGATCCGAATTTTTTTGAAGCCATCGAATCCCACGCGCTTCAGGATTATCCCGAATTCGAACTGATCTTCGGTATCGCCGACCCGCACGACCCGGCGCGCGCCGAGATCGGGAAACTGCAGGCAAAGTTTCCGGCGATTCCGATCTCCGTAATCGAAACAGCAAACGATGCGCCCAACGGCAAAGCCGGCTCGCTCGAAATACTCGTGCGCCATGCGCGCCACAGCGTGCTTCTGGTGAACGATGGCGACATCGTTGTGCCGCGCGATTATCTCCGGCAGGTCATCGCTCCGCTCCACGACGATCGCGTGGGTCTGGTGACCTGTCTTTACACCGGGCGCGGCGCATCCCTCGCGGCGCGCGCGGAAGCCATCGGCATCGCCACTGAATTCGCGCCCAGCGTGCTGGTGGCGCGCCTGGTTTCTGACAGCGGTTTCGCACTGGGCGCCACTATGGCCTTCCGCGCAGCCGACCTCAGGGCGATCGGCGGTTTCGCCGCGATTCGCGAATATCTGGCGGACGATTACCAGCTCGGCGCGCGCATCGCGGCGCTGGGCAAGCGCGTCATGCTGTCGGATTGCGTCGTCCAGACGAGCCTCGGCGCCGGGTCCTGGGGCGATGTCTGGAAGCACCAGGTACGCTGGTCGAGAACGATTCGTGTTTCGCAAACCGCCGGATACTTCGGCTACATCGTGACGCAGCTGACTTTCTGGTCAATTTTGGCGGGCGCGCTGGGATATTGGGGCGTCGCCGCCACGGGTCTGATTGTGCGCCTGATTTCGGCGGCCATTGCCATGCGCGTACTGCGCGCGGGCGGCGGGGCATGGCTGGCGCCGCTGCGCGATCTGTTCGGGGCCGCGGTGTGGGCCGCCGGCATCGCCGGGAATGAAGTGGAATGGCGCGGCCTGAGGTTCCGGTTGCTGCGCGACGGCCGCATCCAGCGGATTTAGCCGGACGCACAGCGCCCGTCCGGGGCTTTCTGCGATCGGCCGTGCATACACGCGAGCGTTCTTAAAGCAGCCGTTCCAGCTCGGAGATCAGATAGTTTTCCCCGACTCGTCCGGTGCGGTAGGTGCGGCCGTCAAAAAAGTACCAGTGCGCCGAATCCTTGCGCGGGCAGTAGAAGATCATGATTTCGTCGACTGTCGAGTTATCGAGTAAGTCCTGGTTGAACGCCCGCACAGCGCCCCGCAGCACGTACTCATAGCGAAAATCGTCGCTCTCAAAGAGTTTGGTGGTGCGGGCAAACTGAATCTGAAGAATGCGCCCGCGCAGGTTGATCTGGAAAAAATTGATCCCGGTGTCGATGTAGTCGCTCTCTGAATATGTGGGCGGGTCGAGCAGAACCGTGGGTTCGGAAAGCTTCGCGTTGATTTTTCCGACGAAGCTGCTGCAGATGCGATGCAGATCGACCGCGCCGCGCTCGCGCAGCCGGTCAACCTCGGCGCTTTGCGCCATCAGCTTCCGGTCACCTTCGCTGATGGCCTCAATAGCTCTGGCCAGCCGGGTCAGCCGGTCCGGCGGGTTCCGTTTCCATCTGACGCCCAATCCAAACAATTCTTGCCCTCACTATCTCCAGAATATTCTGCCCCTCCGGAGGGATGGTGCGCCACTGCGTGACATCGGAGAGGGAAGGCTCGTCTGTCAGCCTCACATCCGTCGAAGTCCGCCTCAGATACCGGGCTCTGCATCCGGCGTCGCCGGCCACGATCCAAAGGCCTGACTCCGGGGCGGAACGCGCGCCGGGATTCTGATCCAGCAGAACCAGATCTCCGACTGCCAGCGAAGCGGGCAGGCCGGGATCGCTGCCCAGGCGGCCTGCCACCGGATCAACCAGATTTCTGACGAGCCGCTCCGGAAACGGAAAAAATCCCGTAGTCGCACCGAGCAGGCCTCCGGTCCCCGGGCCAATATGCCGCGCGAGAACCGGAACCGCAGCGTATCGGGAACTCGCCTGGCAGGGGCCATCCGGCGTCGGGTCGCGAAACAAAATATCCGTAATACGGATGCCAAAGGCCCTCATGAGCCGGTCCACCGTATCCACTGAAGGACTGCGGCGACGATTGAGCACGTGGTGCACATGCGGCTGGGAGATGCCGGATATGCGCGCGAGGCGGCGTTCGGTCAGTTCGCCGGAGTGCATACGTTGGCGCGCGGCATCGATGAGCAGCTCCTGCAGTTCCCTCAGGTACATCTTAGTTCAATCGGGGAATATCCCCTTTTCATTAAAGATATATTTCTCTCTGAAATAGGGCAATATATAAATTGAAAAAACCGGGCTTTAAGATAATTTTTAATGGTGGATAATCCGTTTCAATGCAATGGATTGTATTGGAGGCCCATTTTTAACGATAGAAACATCGCCGCCAGCTCGGTCCGGGGAGCAAAGTAAATCCCGGGAGACCAAGGTTCATTTTGTTTCACCGGAAGGGGATGTCATGAGTTCGGAATGGAGCCGTTCAGAAACCATCGCGCTGGCGAAGGAGTCGTGCACGCAATGCCAGGGACTTGGATTGCGCGGCCGGAGCATGCGAAAAGGTCCGGCAATGCCCTGCAACTGTGTGTTGAGGGAAATTTTTCGAATCTGCTATGTGCGTTTCAAGCTCTGCGTTGCCAAGGAAAAACGCATGAGCCATGTCCGCTTCGAGATCATTGGAGGTTCGGAGCGGCGCGCGATGTGGGGGCGTAAAGACGAGGAGTATGTGGCGGATTTCTGCCTCGTGAGCAGGCGGGCGCTGACGGAGGAGGAAAATAAGCTCTTTCGTCTGCACTTCCTGCTGGGCGCGGACTGGCGTCTCTGCTGCCGGCAGCTGGGGATCGACCGGGGGATATTCTTCCATTCTGTTTACCGGATCGAACAGAAGCTGGGACGCGCCTTCCGCGACGTCAGGCCGTATCCGCTTTTCCCTCTGCGCGAATACTTCGGGCCCGTGGTCAAGCGCGAACTGCCGAAAGGAGGCCGGAGAGTGCTGCTTCCGTCGCCGCCCAAACGGCGCCCGGTGAAGCCGCCCATAAAGAAAGCGGCCTGAAGCGGCCTTGCGGGAAACAACGGGGACATGGCTCGAAATGTCCCCGGTTGTTTCCCGTGCTCCTGTACACTGTTGTCCCCGCGCCTCCACTCACATAGAATTGACTATTCCGCTTTTTGCACAACCAGAAGGAGACGTATGATCCGTCCGCTTGAAATTGCCGTTGGTGTCATCGCATTAGCCGGCATCGCGCTGGCCCAGGGACCGCCTCCCGGCCCCGGGGGACCCGGCCCGGGACGCGGCAACTTTGCGCCCGTCGTGATCGGCCCTCCCGCGCCGGTTCCGCCCGAAGTGGCGATTCCCCGCCCGACGCCCGATGAACTGACCCAGGTCAACGACGCGCTGGCCAACTGGATCGTCAGCGACAAATCGCCGTCCAGACCGCTGCTGCTCAAGTTTCAGTCGCTCATGATGCTGCAGCCGCCGCGTCTGAACACTGCCGCAACTTACACTCAGACCAACCAGCGCATGGGCCCGCGCCATGTCGGATTCGTCGAGACCGCGCACAAGGGCGACATCGACTTTCTGCTGGAGGGCGATTCGATCACCGACTGGTGGGTGCAGGGCGAAGCCAACAAGGCGATGTTCGACAAATATTTCGGCAGCATGAAGACCGCCAACTTCGCCATTGCCGGCGATACAACGCAGGGCGTCCTGTGGGGCCTGAAGAATGGCGAAGGCCAGGGATTCCAGCCGAAGGCTGTCATGCTGATGATCGGGACCAACAACACCGCGGCCAATACCGCGCCCGAGATCGCCGAAGGCGTCGGGGCGGTTGTGCTGGAGCTGCGGAACGATTTTCCCAACGCGAAGATCCTGCTGCTGGCAATCTTCCCGCGCGGCCTGCCCGGCGACCCGGTGCGCGACAAGATCGCCGACATCAACCGCATCATTTCGAAGCTGGACGACCAGCGCCACGTGTTTTATATGGATATCGGCTCGCGGTTTCTCGATGAGACCGGCAGATTCCTGCCGGATTCTTTCCGCGGCGATAACCTCCATCCGCAGGCGAAGGGATACGACATCTGGGGCGCCGCGGTGAAAGACAAAATCGCGGAGCTGATGAAGTAGCGCGCCAAAACTCTGCAACCGGTTACGCGGCGGCGGCACGGGCTTCAGCCCGTGCGGCTCCGGGTCGCCCGGCCTGAGGCACAGGTCAATTCTCCGACGGCTTCTCCACGTGGTCAATCACCAGGATGTCGACCTGCGCTTTGGTGGATTCAAGCTTTAGCCCCAGCTGCTGCTGCATGGCTGTATACAGATCGGGGTACGTTTCCGCGCTCGCGTCGCTTACGGCGGCGCGTCGAAGGCCGTTGTCCGGGAACTGCGTTTCGTCGGGCGTCCAGTTGAGGGTGAAGTCGTATCGGCCCTCAAGGCCCGTCTGGTCCACCACCGGCCGATCCACTACGACGGCCTGCAGGAAGTCCGACAAGTCTGCGATCCGGGCGTTCGTGAACACAGTTTTCGAGGTGCCCGTCTCCCCGGGAAGAATGCCGGTGGACTGAGTTTTCGCCAGTTTCGGACCGGATCTCGCAACGGAGACAGCGTACACCGCCATCTCTCTCTTTTCGTAGTGAAGTGAGAGCATGAAACGGTCGGCCATCAGTTTTTTCAGCATGGATCGCAACTGCCTGTCATTCGGCTGCCCCGCGATGTCCGGTTTGGCCAGGATATCGAAGCGCTCC
>Ga0335085_10015833_pt1 | contig 10920 bp, 9 predicted proteins | sample Lox_Sample_45_FD_206712 | JGI IMG/M metagenome (GOLD analysis project Ga0335085, IMG submission 206712) | Soil microbial communities from Loxahatchee National Wildlife Refuge, Florida, United States - Lox_Sample_4.5 | ecosystem: Environmental > Terrestrial > Soil > Wetlands | place: USA: Florida... | reverse complement strand
CAGGGCGCGTTGCGGCGCGCGCAGGCCGCGCGCGCCGAGCTGATCGGCCATATCGAGATGCGGCTCGTCGGCGAGGAACATCCGACCGTGCATTGACCGGCGTCCGCGCGCTACTCGGCCTTGCGCTCGATGCCGATGGGATTGCAGTTGCGCCGGCCGGTTTCGAAGCATTCCTCGCTCTTGCGCGCATCGACCAGCGCGTTGACCAGCCAGATGCCGCCGCCGACGATGATGACCGCGCCGAGCAGCAGCACAATATTGGCGGTACGGCGCTCGCCCTCGTCCTGCTCGTCTCGCGGCGGCTGGTGCTGGTCGGTCATGCCGTATGATTTCCAAAAAGACCGGTACCTGGAACTCGATAGCCTTCGACAAGGCCAAATTTTTGTGATCCGAGCCAGTTCATAAGCGTTGAAGATTTCGCCTCGTTCACGGCACCGCAAACGGCCGCACGACCTCTGCCATCGCCCCTGGTGATCTGCTGAGGGGAGGGGCCGCAAACCGGCGGTTAATCGCGGCTGGCAACATAACCATTCAAAGCATGATTGCGAGAGCGAAAGCCGGCGGCGATAAGGGGCGAAAAAGGGGGGCCGTAGTGCTGAAAGTACGTGCCAAACAACCCAAACGGGGCCCTGTGGCTGACCGATGATCCTGCATCCGACTTTGGTCGGAGCGTCCCAATCATGAGTGGATTCGACGCCGAGGCCAGTCAATAATCAGCCGCGAATCACTTTATTTGTTTGCAAAACAACATCACCAACTAGCTTCTTTGTACCTTTTATGGGTGCGCAACTTGAAAGCCCTATTAGGACCTAGAAGGCGCTTTGCGCTTTTTCCAAACCGCGAAAAATCCCATCCCGCCAAGACCCGAGGCGAATAGCGGCAACGCGGCCGGAATTGGTGTTTGTGCGACTGGGTCAGTCGCATGGGCCGTCAAATACCCATACATCGTACCGCCGGGATTTGGTCCCAGCACCAGCCCGTTGACTACAATCTGCCAGAGACTTCCGCCATCCAAGAAGGAAAGCGTAGTGCCGCCAATAATCGTGAGGGTGTCGGAATAACTAATGCTGAGATTGAACGGAATATTCAGTTGTTGCGGCGTGCCCGCATCCACCGTCATGGTCTCCGAAATCGAGAACTGACCGGTATAACTCTGCGGGACAAGCGCGTTTATACCCGCGGTAAACGATATCGGATTCAAAATTATCGTGCCGCCGTCGACCAGGGTTCCCGAATAGGCGGCAACCGTGAGCGTGTCGTACTGCGTCCCTAGCGTATCCCCAAGGCTATATTGGGTGGCCGCACCTGATGTGCTGTAGGTAGCTGCCTGAACACTCGGCGCTGTGAAAACAGCTGTTGCGAAACCGCCGGCTAGAAATACACGAGTAAGGGCCTTACGGACCACTGTCACTTCCCCATAAACTTCCCGCCACTCTTATAGGCTACGTTAGTCGTAGGGTTTGTCAATCTCTCCAATGTTTTTCTCATCGTAAAACGTTAATAGCCGTGCTCGCAGGATAATGGCTTACAAGCATCCGAATAATATTAAGTACCATGATACCTAGTCACGATAGCCTGGCGATAAGTGATTTAGGACGCTAGTTTAGACAGCGCATCTCGTATTTTTTTCTCCAATTCCCCGTCCGGAGCGAGCGACAAGGCCTTGTTAAGCTGTTCCGAAGCGTTTGCGACCTGGCCGACGGCCACATAACTCATGCCGAGATGATAACGGACGATCGGAACGTCTGGCAGCGCGGTCGCCGCTTTCTCTAGCAGCGAGATCGCTATGGCATAGTCGCCCCGACGATAGCTTAACCAGCCGAGCGTGTCCTTGAATTGCGGAATCGGCGATTCCTGCAGCGAGGCCACGAGCGATCGTGCTTTCTCCAGGCTGGCTTTGTCATCGCGATGATCGGAAAGCAGGCTCGCCAAGTTGTTTGCCGCAGCCATGGAGCCGGGATTCTCGTTCAGGATGCGTTCGTATTCGCTAATCGCAGCCTCGAATTGTCCAGCCTGTTCAAACACGCCCGCTATCGCATTTTGCAAAAGGATGCTTTTTGGCTGAAGCTGAAGCCCAGATCGAAGGACGGCGATCGCATCGTCGAACTTTTTTTCGCGGGTGTAGTAATTGGCGAGCGCCTGATAGCCGACAAAATTTTTCGGCTGCTTTTCGATCGCCAACTTGAAACTTTCGACGGCCCGATCCGGAGTGCCAGCATTTAACTCGAGGGAACCCATGAGGACATGCGCCTCGGCGTTATCGGGATTTGCCTGCAGGGCTGACTTGAGAAATTCCACGGCCTTGTCAGTTTTTTTCGCGCGAACAAGCGCCTGCACCAAGGACGCCATCGGCTGGGCGGCCGATGGAGAGGCATCAGCGGCACTTTGAAAGGCGGCAATGCTCTCGTCGTATTTGCGCTGTCCATACAAGGCCTGACCGAGCAATTGATCAGCCATCCCGCTGGTGTCGCCGACCCCACGCACCGACTGAGCGGTTGCCTGCGCGCCGGCCCAATCCCCGCGCGCCAGTTCGACCCGCGCCAAAGCCACCAGGACGTTAATGTTCTTCGGCCAGCGTTTGCTCAGCTCGACCAAAAACTGCTCGGCGCGATCGAATTTCCCCCGGCGCTGCAAGAAGCCGCTGTAGCTGAGACCGATGGCCGGATTGTAGTCGGAAATTTTCACGGCATCGGCGTATTGCTTTTCGGCGGAGCCGATCGAGCCAATGCGCTCGTAGGCAAGAGCCAACAGCAACATGACATCCGTCGACCGCGGCTGGTCGGTTAGGGCCGATTGCAAATCGGCAATGGCCGGCTCCGGTTGCCCGCGAGCGATTCGAATGGCGGCCTGTGTCTTCAGGCCGTCAATATTGCGCCCGTCCTTGCGTAAGACTTCCGAAACGACCGCGTCGGCAGCATCGATCTTGTTCGCCTTGAGATAAATTTCCGCGAGCTTGTTCTGCGCAATGAGAGCCTGCTTGGGCGAGCTTTCCCCGCCAATTAATTTTTGCAGCAGTTGCTCAGCCTCGGAAGAATTGCCTTCAGCCAGCGCAAGATCCGCCAACGCGATTTGATACGAAAAGACGTCACCGCCGGCATTGATGCGGGCTAAGAGTTCCTGCCGCGCCGCTGACGGCCCCTTGGTCGAATACAACAGACGGACCAAAGCCAACTCGGCTTCATCGCTGGCGGGGTTCGCCTTAACCATAGCCCGCATTTCATTTTCCGCGTCGTCAGCCCGGTGTTGGCTGACGTAAAATTTTATCAATTGCGAGCGGAACGCGTTGCCCTCGGGATGAGAGTCGATCAGCTGACGCAGCAAGGCCTCGTAGCTTTTCGAATCCTTCAATTGTTCGAAGATCTTCAGTTTTAAAAGCTGAATCCCGATGTCGTTGTCGTAAAGCGCCGCGTTACTTTTGAGGATGGCAAGGCCGCTCTCCGCGTCGCCATTCGCCATCTTATCGGTGGCAAGCACGACCAGCGCGTCCGCATTGTCCGGATCGATAGCGATAACCGCCTGCGCCTGCCGAACCGCCGCAATTTTCTCATTGAGCCGGTAAAGGACCGCTGCTCTTAGTCCGAGAATCTTCGAGTTTTGGCTTTCTGCGTCATCGCTCGCTTTTGTGAGTTCAAGGGCCTGGTAAAGGCGACCGCCAATAGTGAACAGCTTGATGAGCTTGATCCGCGCCTCGACGTCCGCAGGGTCAAGGCCAACAATGGACTGTAAGCTGCGGATCAGGCCGTCCCAGTGCTGCAGTTTCTCCTGAATCTGGACAAGCACGCGCCAGGCCGGCAGTTGATCCTGTTGCAACCGCAGCGCATTTTGCAGTTCGATTTCGGCTTTGGCGTAATCGTGCTGTTGTGCGAGCATGACGCCATGTTCGTAGAAACTGCGCGCGCGTTCTCCCGGCGATCTGTTCTTCAACAATAGATAGGCGGCCAGAACAGACCCGCTCACAACTGCGAGGCTGAACAGAACAAGCAAGATCTTGCCAAGAGGCGATTTAAATGCGCGCAACATGACTATAACCGATTACTATTTGGCTCGGATTGAACCGATTGCACCCTTGTGTTTGTGTCCGAGGGCAAATAATCCGACAAAGTCGGCACGGCATCGCGAATGAAGGCCTGCAGACGCATGTCCGCATCATGTTCGGTTTCGTCGCCGTAAACCTGCGTGGTCAACCGAACGAGTGCACCGTCGGTCCGGTTCATCAAGATGGCGTCGGTAAGGAGATACCATTTAGCCAGATACTCGTTCGCAATTTTTCTGCCCCGCTCATTGAACCAATAATAGACAATCTGTTTTGTCGAGTTCTTCTCGATGGTTACGCGGTTCAACGGCAATTTTATGTCGCCATTCGCGTAATTTGTCCGTTCAAATTTTACGATCTGCCAGCCGCCCCCCGGAATGCATACCACCGGCGAATGCGGAGACTCTCCCTTTCGCTGCGACGCATAATAGGCGACATATAGATTTACGTCCTTGGCGTCTGCTCCCCGGTAGTCCGACAAAATATAATCATTGAGCCCAATGAGGCTGCGTTCGACATCCGGCTCCATCAGGGCGGATCGTCCGCGCCACGCCCCGATGCGCTCCGGATACTCGACAAAGCGAGGACGATCCGGAATCAATTCCGGACGCCCGGAAATGCCAAAGACGGATATTCCCGCCGCGCAAAGCACGACGAGCGAGACAGCGAGCGGCACGAAGCTTGCCGACCCTATTTGGGGCGCGAGAGGCGACGGTTCCGTCACACCGAAGTTATAGAATGCTTCGAACAGCGACTTCCCGGACATCCGCGCCAGAATGTAAATCTCTATCAACAAGACGCCGCCGCATGCGATAAAAACGATCCAGCCCTCGAAGAAATGAAGGAACTCGTCCGCTGCCTTGATACCCCAGTAGTTAACGGTCACTCCGACCACTCCTATCCGGAAACCGTTCATCACGATGGTGAGTGGAATCGTCGAGAGAAAGACGGTCGCTCGCTGCCAGGAGGGAGCACGGAACAAGTAGGCGGCGAGAAAACCCAGGCTCAAAAAAGGATAGATGTAGCGCAGGCCGCTGCACGCCTCGGTCACCAGAAGCTTGTAATTGCCGAGATCGATAATGTTCCCGTCGAGATAGACCGGAATATGAAATAGCCGAACAAAGAAGGCTCCGAGTTCCGAAGAAATGAGCTGAAGCCGGAACGTTAATGTGGCGTCGACGAAGTAAGGCAGCGGAATCGCAAACAGCAGAAAGAACAGCGGCACGAAGGCGACCCTGAGCAAGGAATAGCCGCCGGCTGCTAGTGCCAGTCCAGCGAGTACGAAGACAAAGGCCAATTGCGAAAGAATAAAAATGGCGCTCAATTCACCGACGACGTGCAACAGTGCCGCGAACAAGATTACGATCGGACCAAGCCAACTCGGCCGCCCGATATTGACGCGCAGGGCCTCGCGCTTTCGCCACAGCAGCCAAATCGACACGACCGGTATCAAGAATCCGTGACTGTATTCCTCCTGCTGGCTCCATCTGGTCACCAGGTCGGAGAGAGCGCCGGCGAAGCCGACAAAGGCAATCAACGCCCCGACGAGGGCGAGAAGGCCGGCACGAGTAGCGTTCGGTTGCAGTATACCCGTCGACTCTACTGGCGCTGCATGTCCTTGTTCTAAGGTCCTGAAATTCAAAATGCTGAAGCCACCCTTTAACCGAGCCACACATCAATCCAACCGAAAGCGGAAGAGCCTGTCAATTCGCGGACATCCCGCCGGCAACTGCCTTCCTGTGATCTTGGCGCCGCAAAACAAAAATGGACGTCAATGGCGGTTCGCGTCGAAGCCGAACTAGCTTACATCAGTCCCATCAGGCGCAGGAAAAGCCAGACCAATAAAAACAACCAGAAAAGTGATAGCGTTAATCCGAGCGCAACAAGCGCCGCCGGCCATTGGCTGACGGCCTTTGCCGGTTTCCTCGCTCGAACACTCGGTTGAGACGGCGTCACTGGCGTAGCACACTTTTGATTTGTTTCACGATAATGGGGGCAAGTATCTGCAATACATGCGGACAATCAAACTGAATCCGGATAAACGGCTAAAATTATTGGTTTATGACTTGCCGGCGCTTGGGAATGAAGTGCGCGACAACTTGATGAGACTTGCGTTTGATCGGGAAAATGAGCGGACTCGATCCGTACCGATCCAGAACTTGATCCGTGGTTCGAGCACGGAAGATTTTTTAGTTAAGATTCCGGGAAATATGATCACCGGCTCGTAGCGCCAGCGCACAGATTGTCAGCGCGGTATTGACCGCTCCGGCCGATGGCAGAGTAGAGGCGTCGACAACGAATAGCCCCTCGACACCGTGAACTTGGCAGTTTGGATCGACCACTGACGTGGCGGGGTCAGTGCCAAACCTCGCTGTGCCGACTTCATGCCAAACACTCGGAGATTTGCGCCGGGCCAAGACGAAGCAGCCTGACTTCCTGAAAATATCGACTGCAAGATCGCGCAATTTGAGAAACGTCTTCATATTGTGCACTGGAGGAACGCGGCCAATGATTTTGTCTCCGGCGAAAATAAATCCTGAGCCGCGGACAGGCAGCGCTTCAGTCATATAGAAACATGTGAGCGCGTGCGTCGCCACAAAGCGGGCAAGCGGACGCATAAGTTTGGACACTTCGTTCCAGATCGGCATTTGACCGGCAATCTGGATCAGGCCGGTTGGATACGGCCATCCCGGCGCGCCGTTATAGTATTTGTTTATTGCGAACGTTTTGGTGTGCGCGAGCGGCACACGCTTTAACCCAATGAACGGAAAGATTAAGCCGGTAGAATGGCCCGCCAGGTATCGACCCAGACACCCCGTATTGTTGCCGAGCCCTTCGGGGTGCTTTGGCGTTCGAGAGCGGCGGAGCAACGATGCCGAACCCCCAAGCCCTGCGCAAACCGCGACGACGTTTGCGTGAATGACGCGTTCGCGCCCGTTCTGCCGGATCAGGACACCGCTGACTCGCGATCCATCATCGGAAGTCAGTACCCGCAGACAGTCCGTCTTCGTCAGCAGTTGCACGTTTCCTGTTGCGAGCGCCGGACGCATCGCCGCAATCTCGGCGTCCATTTTTGCGTCGAGTTGGCAATAGTAGCCATCACAAGTCGCACAGAGCACACATCGGCCCGTGGGCCCGTAGTCGAGACCACGCGGGATGGCAGAAACCCGCGTCCCCGACTTCTCGATGCGCTGAACCAATTCAGCCACAATCGGCGCATGCTCAATCGGCGGGTATGGGAACGGCCGAGAGCGCGGCGGCTCGCTCGTATCGCCATCGGACGAGCCGTGCACGCGGTAGAGCACTTCTGCCTGTCCATAGTACGGCTCAAGATCTGAATATTTGATCGGCCATGCGGGTGAAATTCCATTCTCATGCTCGACGGCACCGAAATCGCTTTCGCGCATCCTAAACAGCGCCGAGCCGTAGAACTTGGTTTCGCCGCCGACAAAAAAGGAAGCCTCATCGCGTTGCTTGACAATTTGATACATGTATCGTCCGACAGGGTCGGAAGCGCTGCGCCTCGCTGGCTTCAAGTAGTCTCCGCGCTCCACAACGAGAACGCGACGACCGGATCGCGACAACTGATAGGCGAGCGTGCTGCCCCCGGCGCCGCTTCCGATGATGACGGCGTCGTAGTGGAGCTGGTGATCCCCGACACTCATATCGCCATCGTTCACGGCGCGACTTCGAAAGATGCGTGCCTAATTTTGCAACCGACGGTCCGAGTTCGATCGGCCAAGTTATGTAAAATCCCTGCTTTCATGCGGGACTAATGCGGATTTTACAAATCGCAACACGCGATAGACCGGGCGTCCGCGCGTGACAATCATGCGTACCTTAATTTGACCCCCGAATCCGCTCAGGAAACGTGCCGCGCCGCTGGAGTAGACACCGTCAAAATCAAACAGAAGTTTCAGCTTATGGGCGCGTTTTATTGCCGACCACAACAATAGACTGACGGAGCCACTGTCACCCACGTCAGGAGCGCGCGTGGACAACAAATAATATCCGACACCATGGCCCCAAGCCAAAAAGACCATTGCCGCCGGCGCTCCGTCCGCGTCAAAAGCGCCCAAAATCTCTCCGGCGTTTCGCGCCTGGCATTCGGAAAACACATTCGCAAAATGGGCGAAATCGGTTCGGTTTATCTTGTTGGCCTTCTCAATATTCCTCACATAGAACTCTCCGAATTGCTGCGGATCGTTTACGGCAGCAACCGAGTATTTTTCTTCGGCTCGGCGGATATGTTGCCTGACCGTCGTATGCATTCCGTCCCAAATATTCGTTGGATCGTTTCGACAGTCTATTTGAAACGTGTATTGCAGCGTGACCTGGAAGCCGCGATCCTGAAAGGCCAAGCCGTCGGCCATTGCGAGACCGTCAGCGATTGACGGATCAAAAACCTGCTTGAAAAAAGAAAACGGCGGCAACTGGTCGATAAGATCGCGGACGATCGACAGTCGCTTGGTCAACAGCGATTGCGGTTTACCCACTCCGACGTCTACGGCTGGTCCCAGCAAATGGGTAAATGCCGGCATCTGCAATAAGTGAAATGGTCCGCGGCGCGCGACCGCGAACGGAAAGCGGCCAACCACTCGACTGCCATGTTTGACGGTAACCTCTTCGTACTGGTTTCCGGTCACCGCGGACAGCCACCACGGTTCATGAAATAGAGATTGGCTTAGGCCCACTTGCCCATTCCTTATGACGCCGTGCGTAACATCCCGCATAGACTTTTTGACGTTCAATGCTAGTTTAAGAGTGCTTGGTACTGCCGGCGTAGTCTCGTGATTTCGATAACGTCATTTTTCGATAGCATCTTTCGCAAAGGTCGTTTGGTAAATTTGGCGGCCTAGCGACTGATCAGGACCTTTTGTATTCAAGGTTGCGCGGTCACGCGCCATCGTGATTCCAATTAGCCGTTCGTATACAGGAGGGCCCCGATCAAAGTTGTCCGGACCGTAGACGATGTAACGGTAAGTCCGCCTTCGCGTCTCTCATAAACAGATCACGCATCTCTCGGAGCGAGGTAAGGCGTCAACTTGTCGACCAGGCTACGCACATATGGCATTTCGACCACCGTCGCGTGCCCGCCTGCTACCATTTGGATGTCGACGCCTTTTTTGGCATATTCTTTCCACCCAAGTGTCGGGTCGTCATCAAATTCCGATCCGCCGTCCAATGCCTTTTCCACTCTGAACAAAACCACGCGCCCTGCAAAATCCCTTGGAACGAACGAACTCGCCATATCCGATTTGACCTGCGCCGTTTCAATGTTCTTCAGCGGCTGACCCAACGCGCGGGCGATTTTTTGCGCGACACGCCCGGCGATCGGCTTGATTTTCTTGCCAAGAAGCAAGGATATGCTCGCTCCGATGCGATCGAATCTGAATTCGATCAAGTTCCGAAAATATTTTTTCACCCGGTCGACAAGATATTTTCGGCGGAATCGCTTCAGCTCGGCCGGAGAAAGAGTCAGGCGGAACGACGGGTTCAAGGTATCCACGAGCGCAAGGAGCCCAACTTCTTCGCCGCGATTTGCGAGCAATCGCGCCATCTCGAAGGCCACCAAGCCGCCGAAGGAATAGCCGATGAACTGGTAGGGACCTCGCTTTTGAACCTTGTAGACCTGTTGAAGATGACTTGCGGCAAGTTGTTCCACGCTCAGGTCCAGGGGTGGGTCGACCAAACGCAGCCCATAGACCGAATAGTCGCCCTGCATCACCGAGGCCATTTCCTCAAAATTTCCGTCGTGCAGGCAGAAGAGCGCGGGCTCGCGATCCGACGCGCGCAGACGAATGAGCTGCGAATAGCCTCGATCAGTCCTTGCAGGCGGTTCCATGACCGCCAGATTAGTCCGCATTGCTTCCATTTGTTTCATTTTAATCTGAAGTGGCTACTGGCTGAAGTTCCCGATACCGACCAAAATACCTGCTTGATCTTTCACGTCAAAAAATATTGTGCACCCCGTCCCTTCGTCAACTAAACCCGCAACACGAAATTAAATGGCAGCGGCTCTTATGTCGGATATTGTGCCACACCCATCTCAAATCCGGCCAAACGATCAATCTGATTCCCGATTAACCGTTAAGATCACCAGTTTAGATTGCAACTCTATGTCACGCCTATCGTTAATCGCGGAGAACCCAGTGGCGGGTACTAGGCCGTATTGCCTGCATCCACAGTAAGCACGGTTCCAGTAATATTGTTCGCCCGGTCGCCGAGCAGAAATTCGACCGCGTTTGCTACGTCTTCAGCCACGGGAAGGCGGCGAAGCGCGCTACGCCGGGCAATTTGCTGCTGCTGACTGTCGTCAAGGTCCTGGGTCAGGTCCGTCTTGATGAATCCAGGAGCCACCGCGTTCACGTTAACCCCCATGCGGCCGACCTCCCGCGAAAGTGATCGCGTAAATCCAATCATTGACGCCTTTGTTGCGCCGTATACCGAAAGACCGCTGTATCCGGTGAAGGCAATGATCGATGCGACATTCACCACGCGCCCTCCCCCGTCAGCCATCATGTAGCGCACCACATATTTGGTCAGCACGATTGGTGACAGCGTGTTTAGCCGAATGAGACGCTCGATCTCGGAATTGTACATGGTGGCCAGAACGCCATGCGTCCCGATGCCAGCATTGTTGACCAGGCCATAGATAGGCCCGAACTCTTCGCGCAGCTTTTTCGCGACGCTCGCCAAATCCTCAATATTGGTCAAATCGAACGGATTGAATTGCACGGACCCGGCTTTGGTCCGCTCGGCGTCCCGCTGAACGGCCAGGAACTCGTCGTTGGTCTGGCGCGAAATGGCCAGAGCGCGATAGCCGTTTTCAGCGAGCTTGCGGACGATGCCCAGCCCAAGCCCACGAGTTCCTCCGGTTACGATGA
>Ga0335085_10015832_pt1 | contig 10920 bp, 10 predicted proteins | sample Lox_Sample_45_FD_206712 | JGI IMG/M metagenome (GOLD analysis project Ga0335085, IMG submission 206712) | Soil microbial communities from Loxahatchee National Wildlife Refuge, Florida, United States - Lox_Sample_4.5 | ecosystem: Environmental > Terrestrial > Soil > Wetlands | place: USA... | reverse complement strand
GTGGGTGAGGACGTTGGTGCAGGCTTCGGTGGCCGCGAGCAGGATGTCGAAGACGGATTCCTCGTCCACGCCGAGCCCGCGCAGGGTGTCGCCGAGGACGCGCCGCATCACCGGCACGCTGAGCGTCTCGCGCCGGAATACCAGGCAGAACTTCACGTCAGGCACCGGCTTCACTCGCGTCTTGCTGCCCGTACTCACTAGCCCCTCTGCCGCTCGCGGATCATCCTCTTGGTCGAGTGATTCCCCGTTAACGCCGCCGAAACCGTCTGCGCACATTACAAATGAACGTGCAGATTGTCGGTGCATGTACGGAATGTCACTTTTCACCCCGCATGCAGGGTGAAGTCCTCTATGACCGGGTTAGACAGCAGATCCCGCGCCAGGTTTGTGATTGCGGTCACAGCCGCCTCGTCGGCCGGGCCGTCGAGCTCCACCTCGAACCGCTTGCCCTGCCTGACGCCGAGTACCTGGCCGAACCCCAGGCGGTGGCACGCGCCGGCGATCGCCTCCCCTTGCGGATCGTGAATCTCCGGCTTGAGCATTACTTCCACGATCATCCGTGCCACGTTCCCTCCAAGGTCATCAGGGCATATATCGTCAGGTGAGGAGCGTCCCACGGGTATTCGCGGCGCGTGCCGTCCCACCGGGCACGCAGCGTACGCGACCGCCCCGAGACAGCGAAGTCCGGGAACCTCAAGCCGTAAGGCCGGCGCTGGTGATCCCAGGCCCGGCCCGGAAAGGAGTGGCACGTGACCGTCGAATCCGGCGCCGCGACCACCGCCGCATCAGTACTCGACCAGCCCGCGCCAGACACGCCAGACCAGGCGGGCGAGTTCATCCAGCTGCTCACCCCGGAGGGTGAGCGGATCGACCACCCCGGCTACCCGCTGGACCTGTCCGACGACGCGATCGCCGGGCTGTACCGCGACCTGGTGCTGGTCCGCACCATCGACACCGTGGCGATCTCCCTGCAGCGCCAGGGCGAGCTCGGCATCTGGGCCTCGCTGCTCGGCCAGGAAGCTGCCCAGATCGGGTCCGGGCGGGCGCTCGGCCCGGACGACATGGTGTTCCCCACCTACCGCGAGCACGGCGTGGCCTGGTGCCGCGGCATCGACCCGGTCAAGCTGCTCGAGCTGTACCGGGGGGTCAGCCACGGCGGCTGGGCGCCCGAGGAGCACAAGTTCCACCTGTACACGATCGTGATCGGCGCTCAGACGCTGCACGCCACCGGCTACGCGATGGGCATCCAGCGCGACGGGACGGACGAGGCCGTCATCGCGTACTTCGGCGACGGCGCCACCAGCCAGGGTGACGTCAACGAGGCCTTCGTCTGGGCCTCGGTGTTTAACGCGCCCGTCGTGTTCTACTGCCAGAACAATCAGTGGGCAATCTCCGAGCCGCTGGAGAAGCAGAGCCGCGTCCCGCTCTACCAGCGGGCCCGCGGATTCGGCTTCCCCGGGCTCCGGGTCGACGGCAACGACGTGCTGGCCTGCTACGCGGTGACCAAGAAGGCCATGCAGGCGGCCCGGGAGGGCCAGGGACCCACCCTGATCGAGGCGTTCACCTACCGGATGGGCGCGCACACCACCACCGACGACCCGACCAGGTACCGGCTGGCCAGCGAGCTCGAGGTGTGGAAGCTCAGGGACCCGATCGAGCGGGTCCGGGCCTACCTGGTCCGCGGCGGCCTGGCCGATCCCGAGTTCTTCGCCGAGGTGGACGCGGAGGCCAAGCAGGTCGGCGCCCGGGTCCGCGAGGCGTGCCGGAACATGCCCGATCCGCCGCCGCTGGCCCTGTTCGACCACGTGTACGCCGAACCCACCGCGATCCTGCGTGAGGAACGCGAGCAGTACGCGGCCTACCTGGACTCGTTCGAGGCCGGGGAAAAGGAGAGCGACCAATGAGCAAGCTCACCTTGTCCCGCGGGATCAACGAGGGACTGCGCAAGGCCCTCGAGCACGACCCCAAGGTCCTGATCATGGGCGAGGACGTCGGCAAGCTGGGCGGCGTCTTCCGTGTCACCGACGGCCTGCAGAAGGACTTCGGCGAGGCCCGGGTGATCGACACCCCGCTGGCCGAGTCCGGCATCGTCGGCACCGCGATCGGCCTGGCCCTGCGCGGTTACCGGCCGGTCTGCGAGATCCAGTTCGACGGCTTCGTCTTCCCCGCGGTCGATCAGATCGTCAGCCAGCTGGCCAAGATGCGCTACCGGTCCCGCGGGCAGCTCAGCCTGCCGGTGGTGATCCGCATCCCGTGCGGCGGCGGCATCGGCGCGGTCGAGCACCACAGCGAGTCGCCGGAGGTGCTGTTCACGCACACGGCCGGCCTGCGCGTGGTCGCCTGCTCGGACGCGGCCGACGCGTTCACCATGATCCAGCAGTCGATCAGCTCCGACGACCCGGTGATCTTCTTCGAGCCGAAGCGGCGCTACTGGGACAAGGCTGAGGTCGACACCGCGGCCGGGGTGGCCGGCGCGCTGCCGTTCGACCAGGCCAGGGTGGCCCTCGAGGGCGCCGACGTGACCCTGCTCTGCTACGGCCCGCTGGTCCGCACCTGCCTGGAATCCGCGGCCGCCGCGCGCGAGGGCGGCCGCAGTATCGAGGTCGTCGACCTGCGCTCGCTGTCCCCGCTCGACCTCGACACGATCACCGGCTCGGTGCGCAAGACCGGCCGCTGCGTCGTCGCGCACGAGGCACCGGTGTTCGCCGGGCTCGGCGCCGAGATCGCCGCCCGGGTCACCGAGCGGTGCTTCTACCATCTCGAGGCGCCGGTGCTGCGGGTAGGCGGCTTCGCCACCCCGTACCCGCCGTCCCGGATCGAGGAGCACTACCTGCCCGACCTGGACCGGATCCTGGACGCCGTCGACCGCACGTTCGGCTACTGAGGGGGCGGGGACGGATGCTCAGGGAATTCAAACTGCCCGACGTGGGCGAGGGCCTGACCGAGGCCGACATCGTCGCCTGGCACGTCAAGCCCGGTGATGCGGTCGAGGACGGCCAGATCATCGTGGAGATCGAGACGGCCAAGGCGGTGGTCGAGCTGCCGTGCCCGTGGGATGGCACGGTCGCCCGGCTGCTGGCCGAGGAGGGCCAGACCGTCGACGTCGGCATCCCGATCATCGCGGTCGAGGTGGGAGTGCCGGAGAGTGCCGAACGGGCCCCGGTATCCGCCCCCGTACCGGCTGAGAGCACCGTGCCGGCTGAGAGCACTGCCTCTGCCGAGAGCGTGCCAGACGACGAGGCCGGTGCGCACTCGGTCCTGGTGGGCTACGGAGTCAGAGCCTCCTCCACCACCCGGCGCGCACGCAAGGCAGCGGCCGGGCGCCTCGAAACGGCCGAGGTTCCCACCGCGCCCGAGGTGCCCGTCGAGCCGCCGGCGCTGGCCGCCGAACCACGGGCCGCCGAGCCGGGCGTCCCCGCGGCGCGCGTGCTGGCCAAGCCGCCGGTGCGCAAGCTGGCCAAGGACCTCGGCATCAGCCTGGCCGAGCTGGCGGGCAGCGGTCCGGACGGCTCCATCACCCGGGATGACGTGCAGCGGGCGGCGGCCGCAGACACCGGAGTCCGTTCGGCCGAATCCGGGAACGGATCCCGGACGGCCGCCGTGGCTACGGTCCCCGGCGGCGAGGAGCGCATCCCGGTCCGGGGCGTGCGCAAGCACATGGCCGCGGCCATGGTGTCGAGCGCGTTCACCGCGCCGCATGTCACCGAGTTCCTCCAGGTGGACGTGACCGAGACGATGGCGGCGCTACGCCGGGTCCGGGAGCTGCCGGAATTCGCGGAGGTAAAGGTCTCGCCGCTGCTGTTCGTGGCCCGGGCGCTGCTCATCGCGGTGGCCAGGCATCCGCTCGTCAACTCCTCCTGGGACGCCGCCGCCGAGGAGATCGTGGTCAAGCACTACGTGAACCTGGGCATCGCGGTGGCCGCCGAGCGCGGCCTCATCGTGCCGAACATCAAGCGCGCGGACACGATGAGCCTGCCCGAGCTGGCCAGCGGCCTGCAAGCCCTGACGGACACCGGGCGGGCGGGCAAGGCCACCCCGGCCGACCTGGCGGGCGGCACGATCACGATCACCAACGTGGGCGTGTTCGGAGTCGACGCCGGCACCCCGATCCTCACCCCCGGCGAGACCGCCATCATCGCGTTCGGGCAGGTCAAGGACACGCCCTGGGTGGTCGACGGACAGCTCGCGGTGCGCAAGGCGTGCACCTTGTCGCTGTCCTTCGACCATCGCGTCGTGGACGGCGAGCTCGGCTCGGCCGTGCTGCGCGACGTTGGCGCGATGCTCGAGGACCCGGTCCGGATGCTCGCCTGGGGTTGATGTACCGTCTGGGCATGATCAGGCACGTCGTGATGTTCCGGTGGATCCCGGAGGCTACCGAGGAGCAGAAGCGGCGCGTGACGGCCGAGCTCAGCCGACTGCCCGCGCTGCTGCCGGTCCTGCGCGCCTACCACATGGGCGCGGACCTGGGCGTCAACGAGGGCAACTTCGAGTGGGCCGCGGTGGCCGACTTCGACGACCTCGAGGGCTACCTGACCTACCGGGACAACCCGGAGCACCGGGCGATCATCGCGGAGTTCATCCGCCCGATCATCGCTGAGCGGGCTGCGGTCCAGTACGAGTTCTGAGCGGAGCGAAGTGCGGGGGGTGCCAGGGGGGTGAAGGGTTCGTCCCCCCGCGGCAAGCTCTGACCTAGAAGGCGCCTTCGGGCAGCTCCATCAGGTCCAGCGTGGTCTCTTCGGCGATCGCGCGCTCGGCGGCCAGCCGGGGCAGCACGGTGGCGGCGAAGAACCGGGCCGCGCCCAGCTTGCCGGTGTAGAAGTCGTGGTCGGGGTGACCGGCGCCGATCTCGTCCAGCCTGCGCTGGGCGATCTCCGCGTGGGTCAGCAGCAGCCAGCCGATGACCAGGTCGCCGAGCGCCATCAGCAGCCGGGCCGTGTTCAGCCCCACCTTGTAGACCTCGGCGGGCTGGCCGGCCGACCCCAGCAGGAAGCCGGCCATGAGGCCGGCCATGGCCTCGACGTGCCCGGCGGCCTCGGCCAGCGCGGCCCGTTCGGCCTTGAGCCTGCCGTTCCCGCCCTCGGCGGCAGCGAATTCCCTGATCGTGCCGAGCAGCGTGCCGAGCGCCTTCCCGTTGTCCCGGACGATCTTGCGGAAGAACAGGTCCAGGCTCTGGATTCCGGTGGTCCCCTCGTACAGGCTGTCGATCTTCGCGTCCCTGATGTACTGCTCGATCGGGTAGTCCTGGAGGAACCCGGAGCCGCCGAGGGTCTGCAGGGACAGGGTCAGCATCTCGTAGGACCGCTCCGAGCCGACGCCCTTGACCACCGGCAGCAGCAGGTCGTTCAGGCCCGCCAGGGCCTCGTCCGTCCGCCCCTGGGTGGCGGCGACCTGGAGCGCGTCCTGGAGCGAGGCCGTGTAGAGGACCAGCGCCCGCATGCCCTCGGCGTACGCTTTCTGCAGCATCAGCATGCGGCGCACGTCGGGGTGACCGATGATCGTCACCCGCGGCGCGGTCTTGTCCGTCAGCTGGGTCAGGTCGGCGCCCTGCACCCGGTTCCTGGCGAAGTCCAGCGCGTTCAGGTAACCGGTGGACAAGGTGGCGATGGCCTTGGTCCCGACCATCATCCTGGCGTCCTCGATGATCCTGAACATCTGCCTGATGCCGTCGTGCACGTCGCCGACCAGGGTGCCGACCGCGGGTCGTTCGGCGCCGAACGTCACCTCGCAGGTGGTGGAGGCCTTCAGGCCCATCTTGTGCTCGACGTTGGTGATGACGACGCCGTTGCGCTCGCCCGCCGTGCCGTCCTCGTTGACCAGGTACTTGGGCACGAGGAACATTGACAGCCCCTTAGTGCCCGGGCCGTGGCCCTCGGGGCGGGCCAGCACCAGGTGGAAGATGTTGTCCGCCAGGTCGTGCTCGGCGCTGGTGATGAACCGCTTGACCCCCTCGATGTGCCAGGTCCCGTCGAGCTGCTCGATCGCCCTGGTCCGCCCGGCGCCGACGTCGGAGCCGGCGTCCGGCTCGGTCAGCACCATGGTGGAGCCCCACTCGCGCTCGATGGCCTGCTCGGCGAACCGCTTCTGGTAGGGCGTGCCGAGTTCCCACAGCGCCAGGGCCATCGAGTGCCCGCTGGCGTACATCCAGACCGCCGGGTTGGAGCCGAGGATCAGCTCGGCCATGGCCCAGTGCAGCGACCTCGGCGCCCCGGTCCCGCCCAGCTCGGCGGGCAGTGACAGCCGGTACCATTCGGCGTCCATGAAGGCGCGGTAGGACTTGCGCAGCGACTCGGGGATCCGCACCGAGTGCGTGACCGGGTCGAACACCGGCGGGTTCCGGTCGGCGTCGGTGAACGACTCGGCCAGCGGGCCGGTCGCCAGCCGCTCGAGCTCGCTCAGGATGCCGCGGACGGTCTCCTCGTCGAGTTCGTCGTACGGCGGCTCGCCGAGCAGGTCCTGGCGCCGCAGCACCTCGAACAGGTTGAACACCAGGTCCCGCAGGTTGCTCTTGTAGTGGCTCATCGATGCTCCGTCATTCGCCGTCTACCTGTACCGGGATCTATGCTACCCGCTAGTAACAAGTACGGTGAGCGTGCGGACGCACGTTCGTTTGGGAGGACACAAATGAACGTGCGCGTCACTAGTGACCGCATGTCCTATTTTTTGTGGGTTTTCACATATTGTGGATCACTGGCGACTACGCTTCCGCTATGTGACAGACGTTCGCGACTCCTCGCCGGGCCTGCCCGCGCGACGCCATGACGCGGACGTACCGTCGGAAACGCCGTCGCTGCACGGGGCGGGACGGGGAGCGATGCCGCCGCAAGGTCAATTCTTCAACGGGTCAGGCGCGCCCGGACCAGGTTCACAGGGAGCCGATTTCCCCGGTTACGGCCAGCCGGACAACGAGGCCTTGGCCCGCCGGCAGCCGGGGCCGGGTTTCCCGTCCCGTCAGCCGGGCCCGTCGGGCCGCCAGGCCCAGGCCAGGCTGGTCGCGCCGGGCGGCCGTCACCGGCGGCCGATGCCCGCCAGCCTGCCCGAGAGCGCGCCCGCCCTCGTCCTCGCGGTTCCCGACGCCTGTAACGACGGCCTGGCCGGAGTGACCGCCGAGATCGCGACCGTGCTGCGGGTGGACAATCCGGCCCTGGACGTGCGCACGGCGCGGATCGACCACGGTGGCCGCGGCGACCCGGCGGGAATCCGGGCGGTGCTCGCCGACGCGGCGGCCAGGCGCCCGGCCGGCGTCCCTTCGGCCGTGGTGGTGCCGCAGGTCGTGACGCCGCACCCGGCTGGCGTCCGGACGGTGCGGGAGGCCATCACGGCCAGCGGGGCCAATGCGCACATCGGCGAGGTGTTCAACACCAACGCGCTGCTGGCCGAGGCGCTGCACCACCGGCTCGCCGACGCCGGGCTGGCCCGGGCCGACCGGGTGCGCATGTTCAGCATCACGACCTCCGCTGACGGCATGATCCTGGCCACGGTCGGCGGCGAGGAAGCGGTCGGTACCGCCAGCGTCACCGCGTTCCTGCTCGCGGCCCGGCTCGCGCTCCCGGTCATGGCCGCCTCGCTGGACGCCAAGCCTTCCGTCTCGGACGCGGCGGCGCAGCTCGCGGCCATGGGCGTGACCAGGATCGCCCTCGCCCCGTGCGTCATCGGTCCCGAAGCCGATCCGGCGGCCATCGAGGAGGCCGCGATGGCGATAGGCGCCAAGTGCTGCGCGCCGCTCGGTGCGCACGGCAACGTGGTCAAGCTCATCTCGCTCGCATACGGCCACGTGCTCAACCAGCTCAGGCCCGCCGGGCCCGACGCTCCGGTCAGCCCGCCGGGCGGACGGCACCGGTAAAGCCGCCGGGCGGACGGCGCGGTACGCCGTCGGCGGGCTGCCCCTGTTTCCGGCTCTTCGCCCGCACCCCCGTGCGCCCCTCAAGCCCCTGCCACCCCCGGATCCCGGCCCGTCACTCCCCCGCACGGTTGCGACTACTAAGCGTAGCTACCTTCCTTCATGATGTGATGTTAGTCTCGTCGCTATCGCCACTGTGGCCGAGGCAGGAATGTGATCCGGAGCACATCTGTTCGTTCGGATGATTCACACTTAGAGGGCAGGGCTATCGCTGGCCAGTCCGCAGGCGGCCAGTGGCGGAGAGGCCGGCTAGGAGGATCGGTGGAGGACGCCGAAGTTGTGCTCAGGCGGGCACCGTTGTTCGAAGGGCTCGACGAGGAAAGCGCACGGGCGCTCCGGCGGCAGATGCCAGACGTCAAGCTGTCACGAGGGGAGCACCTGTTCCTGGAGGGACAGGACGGCGACCGGCTGTACGTGGTGCTAGACGGCAAGCTCAAGCTCACTCGCGCGGCCGCCGACGGCCGGGAGAACCTGCTCAGCGTGCTGGGACCCGGTGAGATGTTCGGCGAACTGTCGCTGTTCGACCCGCGGCCGCGCACGTCGTCGGCCAGCGCGGTCACCGACGCCACGCTGGCGGCGCTCGCCCATGACACGCTGCGGGTCTGGCTGCTCGAGCGCCCGGACGTTTCCATGCACATGCTGCAGGCGCTGGCCCGGCGACTGCGCCGCGCCAACGACGTCGTGGCCGACCTGGTCTTCACCGACGTCCCCGGGCGAGTGGCGAAGAACCTGCTCGACCTGGCGGCCCGGTTCGGCGTGCAGGAACGCGACGGGCTGCACGTCCATCACGACCTGACCCAGGAGGAGCTGGCTCAGCTGGTCGGGGCCTCGCGGGAGACGGTCAACAAGGCGCTGGCGGACTTCGCCGCCCGGGGCTGGCTGCAGATCTCGGCCCGTTCGGTACTCATCCTGGACACCGACCGGCTGCGCAAGCGCGCCCGCTAACGGTCGTTACCGGTCGCCCGCGGCTCCTGGTGCTGCTGCTCGCCGCCAATTCAAGGCGTCGATGTCCCATCCACGTCGTTTGAGCAGCAAAACGCGGCATCCACACCTTAAGCCCGCTATCGCGGCGAGTACCACCGGTCACGGGAATGCACGGGGAACGCAGAGGCATCAGGCGTCCTGAGGGCGACCGGCCCGGCGTGATCCGTGCGGGTGACTTCATGATCGTGGACAGTTCCGGGCGCAATTTGGTCGCAAACTGCCCATGATCATGGTTCGGTGTCGGCGAGGTAGTCGAGCTGGGCGCGGACGGACCATTCGGCGGCCGGCCAGACGGACCTGTCGACGTCGGTGTAGATCATGGCCACGATCTCGGTGGGCGTCCTAGCGCCCGCGGCGAGGGCCGCGCGGACCTGGTCCAGTCGCTCCTGCCGGTGCGACAGGTAGTAGTCGAGCGTGCCGAGGGGATCCGCGAGCATCGGCCCGTGCCCGGGCAGCAGCAGGCCGATGCCGCTGGACTCGGCCAGGTCACGCAGTTGCCCGAGGGTCCGCAGGTAGTCACCGAGGTTCCCGTCGCCGGCGATGACCGTGGTGCCGCGGCCGAGCACCGTGTCGCCGGTGAACAGCGCGCCGTCCGCGGGCAGCAGCAGGCACACCGAGTCGGCGGAATGGCCCGGGCTGGCCACCACCCGCAGTTCGGACCCGGCCGCGGTGATCACGTCGCCGTCCGCGAGCCCTTCCGGACCCAGCCGGTGCGCGGGATCGGCCGCCTGCACCGGGGCCCCGGTCAGCGCGGCGAACCGCGCCGCGCCGGCCGAGTGGTCCGGATGACCGTGCGTCAGCAGGATTCTCGCCACCTGCCGGTCGCCCGCGACCGCCTCGGCGTGCACCCGGCCGAGATGGTCCTCGTCGTCGGGGCCGGGATCCACCACCACGACGGAGGACGAGCCCGGCTCGGCGATCAGCCAGGTGTTGGTGCCGTCCAGCGTCATCGGCGACGGGTTCGGCGCGAGCAGGCAGGTCGTCCGGGGCGTTCGGTATCCGTCGATGCCAGGGACCGGCGCGGTCATGGCCGTTCCTCGCCGCCCTGCGGGAGGTGCAGCCGCACCTGTCCGTCCTCGACGACCACCTTGGGCAGCCGGGGGGTGATGACCTGGCGGCGGGCCAGGATGGCGGCCAGGCCGGGATGCCCGGCGAGTTCGCCCAGCGTCACCGCGGTCGGAGGCAGCAGCGTGATCTGGCCGGCCCGGGACGCCTCCAGCGCCGCCGCGGGCCGCATCCAGGTTCCCGACTCGGACTCCCCGGGATCGGCGTGATCCGCGAAGCCCTCCGGCGCCGCCGTGGCCGTCTGACCGGGCGGCATGGCCGCGGCGAAGAACCAGGTGTCGAAGCGCCGCGGCGAGACCTCCGGCGTAATCCAGCGGGCCCACGGGGTGAGCAGATCGGTGCGGAGGATCAGCCCCCGGCGGCCGAGCACCTCGGCGAGCGAAGCGGAACCGGTCAGCAGGGCGTGCCGGTCGGCGGCCAGCACGGTGCTGTCGCCGGCCAGCTCGTCCTGCGACGGCCCGGCGAGCAGCACGCCAGACTCCTCGAACGTCTCCCGGACCGCCGCGCACACCAAGGCCCGGGCGCGATCCGGTGACACGTCGAGCAGGGCGGCGAAGTCAGCCGGGCCGGGACCGGCCCACCCGACGCCGGGATCCGCGTCCCGGGCGTCCACCGAACCACCGGGGAACACGTACGCTCCCGGCGCGAACTCGAGCTCGGCGGTGCGCCGCAGCAGGAACGCCTCGATGCCGACGGCATCCTCGCGGATCAGGATCACGGTGGCGGCATCGCGCGGCACGGCCGGGGCGAGCCGGCCGTCGGAGATCTCGCGGGCGCGCTCGGCCAGCCCGCGCGGCACCACCGGACCCGAACCCGTCATCCGGGGCTCGTTCATCGCTGCGGCCTCACCGGCGGCTCAGTCGCGGACTTCGGCGATCAGCTCGACTTCCACCGGCGAGTTCAGCGGCAATTCGGCCACGCCGATCGCGCTGCGGGCGTGCTTGCCGTCCTCGCCGAACACCGCGATGAGCAAC
>Ga0335085_10015831_pt1 | contig 10921 bp, 13 predicted proteins | sample Lox_Sample_45_FD_206712 | JGI IMG/M metagenome (GOLD analysis project Ga0335085, IMG submission 206712) | Soil microbial communities from Loxahatchee National Wildlife Refuge, Florida, United States - Lox_Sample_4.5 | ecosystem: Environmental > Terrestrial > Soil > Wetlands | place: USA... | reverse complement strand
CCTCGACGTTCTCCTTGTGGCGGTGGACGATGCGCCAGTGCAGGCGCTGTCCGGGGGTCATGCCCTCGGTCGGATCCACGGCACCCATCTCGGCGGATTGAGGCGTGACGTTTTCATAATGCTCAATGTATCGCTGGAGCGCATCGGGGCGGCGATTGAAGAGCAGGTCCTCGGCGAGGTCGCGCTCCTCCTGCGGGATGTCCGCATAAGCGGTGACATGGGCGGGATTGATGATCGCCATATCCAACCCGGCCTCCACGCAGTGGTGCAGCATGACCGAGTTCAGCACGGGGCGGGCATGTGGCGCAAAGCCAAAGGACAGATTGCTCACCCCGAGCGAGGTCAGCACACCGGGGATCGCGCCCTTGATGAGCCGGATGCCTTCGATGGTCTCGATGGCGGACTCGGCGAACTCCGGGTCGCCGGTGGCGAGGGTGAAGGTCAGCGCGTCGAAGACCAGCGCCTCGGGACGCAGGCCGTGGTCGTTGACGGCGATATCGTAGATGCGTTTGGCGACCGCCAGTTTGCGGTCGCGCTGCTTGGCCATGCCCTGCTCATCGATGGTGAGGCAGATTACGGCGGCATTGTGCTGTTTGGCGAGAGCGAAGACCTTGTCGGCTTTTACCCGGCCGGCCTCGAGATGGGTCGAGTTGATCAGGCAGCGCCCGGGGGCGGTCTTGAGCGCGACTTCGAGCACGTCCAGCTCGGTGGTATCGATGACCAGCGGCACATCCACGCCCATCTCCAGCTTCTTGACCACCTTGCGCATCAGCTCGGCCTCATCGGGGCGCTCGGTGACCGCGCAGGAGATGTCGAGGGCGTGCGCGCCGTACTCGACCTGTTCGCGGGCGATCTCAAGGATGGAGTCGTAATCCTCCTCCAGCAGCAGGCGCTTGAACTTCTTGCTGCCCTGTGCGTTGCAGCGCTCGCCGAGCAGGGTCGGCGGCGGGTCCTGCCGCATGGCGATGGCGGACATGGCGGACGACAGGCGCGGGGCCGGCCGGGCCGGGCGTTCGGGGTGCGGGTGCTGGTTCAGCTTGTCCACCAGTAGCTTCAGGTGCGCCGGTGTCGTCCCGCAGCATCCGCCCACGACCGAGATGTGGTTCCTCTCGACGAACTCGAACAGCGCCTCGGCGAACGGTTCCGGCTCGAGCGGGTAGACCGCCTGCCCGTCCACGTTGAGCGGCAGGCCGGCGTTGGGGATGCACGACACCGGCAGCGCCGCCTGCTCGCCGAGGAGGCGGATGGGCTCGCGCATGTGCTCGGGGCCGGTGGAGCAGTTGAGCCCGATGACGTCGATGGGCAAGTCCTCGAGGATGGTCAGCGCGGCCTCGATATTCGTGCCGAGCAGCATACGCCCGGTCGTGTCGAGCGTGACCTGGGCTTGGAGCGGCAAACGGACCTGGGCCTCGTCGAAGGCTTCCTGGATGCCGGTAATGGCGGCCTTGACCTCGAGAATGTCTTGCGAGGTCTCGATGAGCAGCAGGTCCACGCCGCCTTGAATCAGCCCGGTGGCCTGTTCGCGGAAGACGTCGGCCAGTTCGTCGAAGGTGACATTGGAGAGTTCGGGGTCGTCCGCCGAAGGCAGCTTGCCGCTGGGGCCAATGGAGCCGGCCACGAATCTTGGTGAGCCTGATTTTTTTGCGTATTCATCCGTCAGCCGCCGGGCGAGCCTCGCTGCTGCCTCGTTTATTTCGATGACCCTGTCCTGCAGCCCGTATTCCTTCATGGTGATGCGGTTGGCGCGGAAGGTGTCCGTCTCGAGCACGTCCACGCCGACCTCGAGGAACGAGCGGTGAATTTTTTCCACGGCTTCGGGATACGAGAGGACGAGGTAGTCGTTGCAGCCGTTATACTGCTCGCCGCCGAACTGCTCGGCAGTGAGATTCAGTTTTTGCAGGCTGGTACCCATTGCGCCGTCGAAGACGAGCACTTTCTTATCGAGGGCGTCGAGATAGCGGCGGTTGGTGTAGGTGCGGATCATAAGGCTCCTGAAATACTTTGCAACTAAATGAGCACAAGGTCATTTATAAATGCTGACCTGGGTGCAAGTTAAATTGGCTCGATCCTTTCAGAATCGTCCAGCACAGATCTCGCCCATTCCATCACGCCTTCACAGTAAAGGTCGGCATTCTCCGCTCGGACATTCAGGATTGTCTTCGTCCATGCCGATTGGGCGATGACCGGCTGGCCGTCTTTCGATTTGAACGTGAAATTCCGATTACCGCTGTCCACAAGATCTTCTCGCTGTTTTCGGATGAACTCCGGCGATTTATTTTCCACAAGAAATTCTCTCAGCAGGTCCCGCTCATAAAGCCAGCCTTCACGCGTCAATTTGCGGGAGTGCTGGAGCATGTACGCCGTCACCGTCAAGTGGTGGACCGCGCCATAGCCCGAATCACTGAACTCCAGCGCCAAGAACTCATCGAAACGGGAGCGGCAGTCCTGCGCGCCGCATTCGGGACAAATCATCTCCGGGCATTCCTCACTTGAAAACCGGCGGCAAGACTTCCAAGCCTGCCCTGGTCATTCTCGCTTCAGCGATCAACCTGCGGACACGCTTGAGGTTGGCCGGCGACCAGAGGCTGCCCCTGCGGCGCGGCGAGAAGCGCACCGCGAAGCTGCCCGGGTCGAGCGGCTTGAGCCGGCTCTGGATCCAGCCGAAGCACAGCGCCTCCTCGACCGACTGGGCAATAGTGAGTGTTTGTCTTCCAGACGACTTCTTGTAAAAGATCAACCTTATCTCGATTTTCTTCAGGCGGTTTTTCTTCAGCCACCCACGAAATTTCTCGGGCGTGTCCAGGGTGAGCGATTCACGAACGTCCATGCCTTTTTATTCCCATGGATTCACAATCTCTGCCTCTGTCCCTTCGAAGTCGTTCACATTGCGTGTGATCAGGGTCATTTTCCTTGCCAGCACAGTTGCGGCGATAAGCGAGTCGATGGCAGGCATGGTCTTGCCGGCTGATTCCAATCGGGCAGTGATCCTGCCCCATTCGACCATGATATCTACATCAATGGACACAACATTTCCTGCAAAGCGCACAAGCAGATCGTCGCTGAGCCATGCCTGCAATCCTGTCTTGCGTTTGAAGGATGGCAATTTCTCGATACCTTTAACGATTTCCCCGATGGTAATCACGCTCAAATAGACACCCTCGAGGTCCAGCGAGTCCACAAATTCAACGACTCTGGGGCTCGGCTTTTTGGAAACCAGCTCGGAAACAACGCAGGTATCAAGCAGGGCTTTCATAAATCGATTCCCTTGCGAGAAAGGCTTTTATCCCTAGACAGCTCGACATCGGCCAGGGGAGAGGCTTTGAAAAACTCCGAGAGCTTTCCCTGGGACTTCCGCAACCGTTGATATTCCGCATAGGACACAACCACAACGGTCTTTTCGCCGTGGCGGGTAATGAGCTGCGGACCATGCTTCTGGGCACGGGCAATCACTTCGCTCAGCTTGTTTTTCGCATCCTGAATTTGCCAGATATCGTCCATAAGGTGCTCCTTTCAGAACTGTCTAGACTGTCTAGACTGTCTAGACTGTCTAGATTATACCACGCCAGCCTATCACGCAACAAAATCGCCTCTCATGCTATGAGAGGCGACACCGATAAAGTGGGTCAACTCTCATCTCCCAGACTTTCGTCTGCCGGAATTGGCACCAACATTTTGCGGTTGCCGAGGCTTCGCAGGGCCGGTCCCTCCGCCTCTCTGGATGAGGATGATTAAGTGCTGGTTTTATATCATAGCCCTCGCAGATTGTCAATTTAAGAATCTCGCCTCGTTGTAAATCAGTCTGGATTGTGTTAAACTAACAGAGCCTAAATCTTTCCTTAACGGTTGCCTTATGAACAAGGTCGAATCCCTTCACGCTTTTCAACAAATCAAACAGCTTGCCGACCCTCGCCGCTTGGCCATCCTGCGCCTGCTGATGGATTCGCCGGCCACGCTGACCCAGCTCGGCAAGGCGCTCGGCAGACATCCCGCCTGGATCCAGCACCACGTCAAGGCGCTGCTCTCCGCCGGGCTGGTGGAGATCGCCGAGGTGCGGGTCACTGCCGGCGTCACGGAAAAATTCTATCGCGCCAGGGCCGGCGCCTTCCTCCTGCAGGAGCTCATCCTGCCGCAGAGCGACAAACCCACCATCATTTTTTCAGGCAGCCACGACCTCGCGATTGAATCGCTCTCAAGCAAGCTTGCGCCCCGCCTCCATTTGCTGACCCTGCCCGTCGGCAGCCTGGACGGCTTGATCAACCTGCGGCAGGGACTTTGCCATTTGGCAGGCGCCCACCTGCTCGACGAATCGGGCGACTACAACACGTCCTACGTCCACCATCTGTTCCCCGACCGCGCGGTGGAGATGATCACGCTCGCCTACCGCACGCAGGGACTCCTGCTCGCCCAGGGAAATCCCAAAGGGATTCACTCCATAATGGACTTGACGCGGGCGGATGTCAAATTCATCAACCGGAATCCCGGCTCCGGGACGCGTCTGTGGCTTGACCGGGAGATCCAACGACTTGGACTCAGCGGAGACCGGATTCGCGGCTACGCCCACTCCGTCCACACCCACAGCGAATCGGCGCTTGCCATCCAGGCCGGAAAAGCGGATGCTGCCCTCGGCATCCAGGCGGCGGCGCACCAGCACAGCCTCGATTTCATCCCACTCTTCGAGGAACGCTACGACCTGATCATCCCCGACGAGCAGGTCAAGCTCGTCCATCCTCTGCTGGACACCCTCCAGACCGCCACCTTCCGCAAGCAACTGACGGCGCTGACCGGCTACAACACCGCCCACAGCGGTGAGCAAATTCAACTATAGGAGCAAAATATGAAACTAAGCGCACGCAACATCCTTAAAGGCGAAGTGGTCAATGTCGTCAAGGGGGCGGTCAATGCGGAGGTCACCCTCCAGCTGCCCGGCGGCGCCCAGATCGTCTCCGTCATCACCAACAATTCGGTGGAAAACCTGGGGCTGAAAAAAGGCAAGGAGGCTTACGCCGTGATCAAGGCCTCCAATGTCATGATCGCTGTGGACTAAATCAATATCAACGGAACTTTCTAAACAACAAGGAGAAGGAAAATGAAACATATCTTTACCGCCCTGTTCGTCCTCGCCATCCTGCTGTCCGCCTGCGCGCCTGCGGCTGCGCCACAGCCGACCGCTGTGCCTCCCACGGCTGTGCCGCCGACAGCGGTTCCGCCCACACAGGCACCGACTGGCGCTCCCAAGCCATCCAATCCCGATATGATCCTCGCCACCACCACCTCCACGCAGGATTCCGGCTTGCTGGATGTGATCATCCCGCTGTTTGAGCAGGAAACCGGCTTCAACGTCAAGACTGTCGCGGTGGGCTCCGGTCAGGCTTTGCAGATGGGCACGGATTGCAATGCCGATGTACTGCTAGTCCACTCACCCTCCGCTGAAAAGACCTTTATGAGCGCCAGCTCCGGCAAGGACCGCTCGCTGATCATGCACAACGATTTCATCATCGTCGGCCCGTCCGCTGACCCGGCGAAGATCAAAGGCCTGGCACCGGCGGATGCCTTCAAAGCCATCGCGGCTGCCGGTGATGCTGGGAATGCCTCATTTGCCGCCCGCGCCGACCAGTCCGGCACGAGCACGAAGGAACTGGCCATCTGGAAGAAGGCCGGGGTTGATCCCTCCACGACCAAGCCCGCCTGGTATCTTGAGACCGGTCAGGGGATGGGCGCCACGCTGAAGATCGCCTCCGAAAAAGGCGCCTACACTCTCACGGACCGCGCCACGTATCTGGCCAACAAGGCCAACCTGGCATTGGACCTGCTGGTCGAGAAGGATAACTCGCTGCTCAACGTTTACCACGTCATCACGGTCAACCCGGAGAAGTGCCCCAAGGTCAATTACGACGGAGCCATTGCCTTCCTGAAGTTCATGACCGAACCCTCCACGCAGGATGTCATCGGCAAATTCGGGGTGGGTGAATTCGGCCAGCAACTCTTCGTTCCTGATGCAACGAAAACCGATGCTGATTTAGGTTTATAATCTCTTCAGTAAAGAAGAGGGGCGACTTGCTCAAGTCGCCCCTCTTTATTCTTCACCACTTCAAGAATTTATGCTTTTCGACCCTGAAGTCTGGCAAATCACCCTGCTGTCGCTGGAGATCGCCGGGCTGTCCACGCTCATCAGCCTGCTCATCGGGCTGCCGCTGGGGACATGGCTGGCGCTCGGCAAATTCCATGGGCGTTCGATTATGATGAGCATTGTCAACACCGGCATGGGCCTGCCGCCGGTGGTGGTGGGACTCTTCGTGGCGCTCATGCTGTGGCGCTCCGGTCCGCTTGGTGACCTGAACCTCATCTACACACCCGCGGCGATGGTCATCGCCCAGGTGATCATCTCGTTTCCTGTTGTCACCGGGTTGACCGCCGCCGCCCTGCAGGCCCTCGACCCTCGTCTGCGATTGCAACTGCTCGGGCTGGGGGCCTCCACCTCGCAGATGATATGGATGCTCTGGCGCGAGGCGCGCCTGCCGCTACTGGCGGCGCTGATGGCCGCGTTTGGCGCGGTGATCTCAGAGGTCGGCGCGAGCATGATGGTCGGCGGCAATATCCGCGGCCAGACCCGGGTGCTGACCACAGCCATCGTGCTTGAAACCAGCAAGGGCAACTTCAACACCGCCATTGCGCTGGGCATCTTATTGCTCCTCATCACCTTCCTTGTGAATTGGGCACTGACGGTCATCCAACAGCGTGGGGCAAAGCGATGATCGAGGTCCGCGATTTGCACGTCAGGCGCGGTAAGCGGAAGGTGCTGGAGGTCTCGCATCTTCAGATGGAAAAGAACGAGGTTCTGGCCATCGTAGGTCCCAACGGTGCCGGCAAGAGCACGCTGCTGCTGGCGCTCGCCCGGTTGATACGACCGGAGCGTGGCGAGGTCTTCTTTGACGGCAAGTCCGTCGCCGGGGAGTCCGATCTCGTTTTTCGGCGCCGGATCGCGCTCGTTCTGCAGGACCCGCTCCTGTTCGATATCTCCGTCTTTGACAACATCGCCTCCGGGCTGCGCTTTCGTCACGCCGGCAAACACGACACCGAACCGCGCGTGGAGGCCTGGCTGGAGCGGCTGGATATCGTCCACTTGAAAAACCGCCGCGCCAGCGAGCTTTCAGGCGGAGAGGGGCAACGCGTCAGCCTGGCGCGGGCGCTGGTGCTGGAACCCGAGCTGCTCCTGCTCGATGAACCTTTCGGCGCGCTCGACCCGCCCACCCGCAACCGGTTGTTGGATGACCTGAAGTGCATCCTGCCCGAAAGCGGCACCACCACCATTTTCATCACGCACAACCTGACGGAGGCGCGCCGGCTGGCCGGGCGCATGGCCATCATCGTTGCCGGGCGGGTGCGCCAGATCGGATCGGTAACTGATATCCTCATTGCCCCGGCCGACGAGGATGTGCGATCCTTTTTGGCGGCGGAAAACGGAGGATATTAACAGGTTGCGCCCGCTTGATCAGCGGGCGCAACCGGACACCAACTCAGAGGGGAAAATCGACACAGGGAGAAACTAGGAGGAGAGACTCCCTCTGCTCACAAAGGTTCGTGATCCGGATTCGTGCCGCACCACACGCAGGATGGTTTGTCGAACATGTTGCATTCCTTCGCGTTGGAGCAGCGGCGTGCACTGACGCGCGGCGGGTCGGGCAGGGTATCGGACGGGTAGATCATTTCCGTCTCAAAGGCCACTTCGTGCCCCACATGGTCGCAGTAGCGGATCTTGGTGATTTCCCATTTTTTCACCGCCATGGCACACCTCCAGATACCTTACCAGTTTACACCCTGCATGACCATATAGCCAGTGACAGGCGTCATTATGAACGCTGATAAAGGACATTTATCGGATGACATATGTCCTTTTTGTCTTAAAACATCGGGCCTTATCGGTTTGTGAGATGGTAGATCGTGCCGCCCTGGTAATCGGCCAGATAAACCCCGCCGGCTTCGTCCACGCCAAAGGTGGAGATGCCAAGGCCCGTCTGAAACAGGAGTTGAGGCTGCCAGTTCCCGCTTTGATTCAACAAGCCCCAGACATAACCCGTGCAAAAATCCGCGTAGAGGTAGATACCGTTCCAAGCCGGCAGCGAAGGGTCCCGGATGACCTTCCCGCCTGTCACGGAACAGCCAAAGGCATGGCTGTATTCGCTCACCGGAAAAGCGAAACCGCTTGTTGACGAACCGCCGGCGTAGGGATGATTGCCTTCGAAAATATTCCAGCCGAAGTTGAGGCCGCCGGGCGTGCCGGCTGGGACATAATCAATTTCCTCCCAGGTGTCCTGCCCCACATCCGCGATGTACAGGTCGCCAGTGGCGGGGTCAAAGGAGAAACGCCAGGGGTTGCGCAGCCCGTAATCCCATATCTCCCGATAGGCCTTGCCGCTCCCAGCAAAGGGATTATCGGCGGGGATGGAATAAGGAGCACCGTGGTCCACGTCGACGCGCAGGATTTTGCCGAGCAATGTAGCCAGGGATTGCCCGTTGCCATTCGGGTCCCCCTGCGAACCGCCATCTCCCAATCCCAGGTAAAGGTAACCGTCCGGCCCGAAAACGACCGAACCTCCGTTGTGGTTGGGATAGGGCTGGTTCACGCCCAGCAGTCTGACCTCGCTCGCCGGGTCGGCGCGATTGGGGTCTTGACTGACATTGAATCGTGCGATGACCGTATTGCCGTTGTGGTCGATATAGTTCACGTAGAAAAAGCCATTGGTCTTGTAGTCTGGGTGGAATGCCAGCCCAAGCAGCCCTTGCTCGGAGCCTCTGCTCCCCACGCGGTCGGTGATATCGAGGAACGGATCCTGAAAAAGCAGACCATCCTTGACGATGCGAATCCTGCCCGGTTTTTCGACGACGAAGAGACGTCCGGAGCCGTCCTTTGCATTCTGGATATCCACCGGCCGATTTAGACCGGAAACGAAAGGTGCCCACTGGTAGGCCGAAGGGTCAGGAAAGGTGACGGCGGTAGGGGCGGGGGGCGGAATCGGAGTGGCGGTCGGAATCGGCGCCGGTGTGGCAGGCGCGACCGTTGAAGTTGCTTCCAGGGTGGGAGCAACAGTGGCAGTATCAAGAATTGGAGGCGTCGCAGTCGGGGAGGAACAGCTTGCCGCGACGATGGCAAGCAGCAGAAATACCGGTAAAAGTCGCATGGCTTACCTCAATTTTTATTTGTCTGTAACGTCGGTTACCTCGCCGTCGATCACCTCGCCATCGTGCGGTGAGGGAGGGCCATCCACGATGTCATTGTTGCTGGCGAGCCGGCTCATGTGCTCGCGGACCACTTCGCCCGGGCTTAATTCAATAAACAATGCTGCGCCAAACCAGACAACGGCGATATCATCCACTGCCCCCACGACAGGAAAAGCGCCGCCGGGGATCAGGTCGATGGGTGAGATGAGGTAAATCAGCGCGCCGATGGGGATCAACTTGAGCCAGGGACTGACGCGCTTGTCTCCCATCAAACGGACGATCAATTTAATTCTTACGATCAAGTCAGAGAGCATGCCGCCCTGAGATGGAATAAGGCTGCGGTTGTTTTTCTTGTCCATGTGAGTCTCCTGACGCAATTATACGCCGATGGCCAGCGCCGTGTCATGATTGCCGGTATCGCCATGAGCCAGATAAAGGTAGCGGTAAACGGCAAGCAGCCGGTCGGAGGATAGATGCACGAAATCATCCATCCCGCTTGCGGAAAGGTAGATAAAGGGCCGCACGATCATCGCCTGAATATCGTCATCGCGCCGCTGGTAATACTGTTTAATATACGCAACCCGCTGCCGGATGGCCTCGCCCGGCAGGAAGTCGAGGCCGGCGCCGTCATAGTCCGCGTAGAGGAACACCCGCCAGAACAGGCACCCGGGGTGATCGCGAAGATAGATAAAGTCGAGCCCGTACCAATCCTTCTTGACCTCCCAGATGAAATTATTATCGGCGGCGAATTGGGCTTCGTAGCGCTCCTTGGTCGGGCGGCCGACATGGATGCTCCAGAGGTTATCCGTAACGAGGTGAAAGAAATAACCCAGCAGAAAGGAGAAATTGTCGGGGTCCGACTTCCCGCTGGCAGATTCCACATAGCGGCGATAAAAAACGAGGTCGCCGCAGTTGCGGTGGACGTCCTCGGAAATCTGGAAGTGAGTCACCTCCGCCGGCGGGGTGAAGCTTTCCCATTTTGCGTCAGGGACGCCTGAATCGGGGGCGATGTTCCCCACGGCAAACATGGATTCATCCAGGCCATGGATTCCTTCCAGCAGGTTCTCGGCGATGCGCAGATGGACAATCCAGGGGGCCATCGCCCAATTATAAGACCGCAATACCTGCCGAATACTGACGAATGGTGGGCGAAATGGTAACAATCTTCGCTTGACCCTGTCCGGAAACCGGGTTACAAACAACCTGTCCCATGAGCACCAATTCGGTCGTCAAGACATACCTAGAACGGGTGCGCGCCTTTCACCCAAACGCCCGGCTTTACCTTGTCAACGCCCTGCTGACCGGGGCAGCGCTTGGCGTTTACAGCCTGCTCTTTAATTTCTACCTCCTCAGCCTGGGTTACGACGCAAGGTTAATGGGGCAATTGATCACCACCACCAGCATGACCGCGCTGCTGACCGCCCTGCCGATGGGCTACCTCTCGGACGTGATCGGGCGCAAATGGTCCCTGATCCTCAGCGGCGCTGTTATCAGCACCTCCATCATGACCATGGTGCTTCTGCCTTCGGTGCCGATGTTTTTTGCCATGAACGTACTGATGGGCACCGGCCAGAGCCTAGGCGCGGTGACCATGTCCCCCTTCCTGATGGAAAACAGCGGCACACAGGAGCGCACCTACCTCTTCAGTCTTTCCGTCGGCCTGCAGACAGCCTCAGGTGCCGTTGGAAACTGGGTGGGTGGGTAC
>Ga0335085_10015829_pt1 | contig 10921 bp, 9 predicted proteins | sample Lox_Sample_45_FD_206712 | JGI IMG/M metagenome (GOLD analysis project Ga0335085, IMG submission 206712) | Soil microbial communities from Loxahatchee National Wildlife Refuge, Florida, United States - Lox_Sample_4.5 | ecosystem: Environmental > Terrestrial > Soil > Wetlands | place: USA: Florida... | reverse complement strand
GCCGGTGGCCGGCCAGTTCCTTGTGTCGAAATACTCGCTTGCTCCGAACGACGACGAGCTCACGCCCTACTGCGTCGACGATCCCACCCGCACGGCGCTCTGGAAGCGCATCAAGGAGCGTTCGACGAAGGGCGGCGAGGAGCCGGACGACGGGCTGCTGATCGCCACGGCCGTCGACTACGTCCTGACCACCGCGAACAATTGGCGCGGACCGATCGGCAAGTTCCGGCTGACGATCGACAAGGGCGATCCGGCAGATCTGCTGACGCTCTGCATCGACGGGATCAAGAAGACGGGACCGACGACCTTCGTGCTCGAGGCCGAGAACTATGTGCCGAAGGCCGACCTGCGCGTGCTGATCATCAAGTAGTGCGTTACGCCGCGCGGGGGACGGAGACGCCGACCATGCTGTCGCGCGTGACGAGCGCGGCCAGCCGTTCCTCGCTCCAGCCCTCGGTGCCCGGCGGCCGGAGCGGCAGCACGAGATAGCGCATGTCGGCGGTGGAATCATGCACGCGCACGGTCACATCGTCCGGCAACTCCGTCCCGAACTCGCGCAGCACGGCGCGCGGCTCGCGCACCGCCCGGGACCGGTAGGCCCGGCTCTTGTACCAGTCCGGCGGCAGCCCCAGCAGCATGCGCGGATAGCAGGAGCAGAGCGTGCAGACGATGAGGTTGTGCACCTCCGCCGTGCTCTCCACGACGACCAGCTTGGTCCCGGCCATGGCGACGCCGAGCTCCTCGCAGGCCGCGGTACCGTTGGCGAGCAGGCGCGCCTTGAAGGCGGGGTCGGTCCACGCCCGCGCGACCACGCGCGCGCCCAGCGCCGGGCTGCGGGCATCCATGGCCTCGACCGTGCGGCGGATCTCGTCGGCCGTCAGGATGCCCTTCTCGATCAAGAGCTCGCGCAGCGCGATCTCCATCCGCTGGTAGTCGCTGAGCGGACCATCCTGATCGGGGCGATGGTCGTGAGGATGACCGTCATGCATCTGCTTTCTCCCGTCCGGCCGGCTCCAGCCAATGCTCGTAGATCTCGATGTCGACCGTGTCAGCGCCGGCGCCGCCATAGTCCGGCCACACCTGGCGCTGCGCGAAGCGCACGCGATAGAGCGGCTGCGCAGGCAGGCCGTTGCGGCCGAAGGCCAGCTCCTCGGGGTTCGGGAAGCTGCCGCAGATCCGCTCCACGACCCCGCTCTGGCCGCGGATGTAGTAGGGCGTGCGGATATGGCCGGGCGGATAGGCGCGCCGCACGGTTACCGCATCGCCCGGCTTGAAGCGCGGCGTCATGCGGCGTCCCCGGCGTGCTCGCCGGCCTCGGCCATGCGGCGCCCGAGCTCGTCGGTCGTGATGACGCCGCGCGCCACCAGGGCGCGGCAGATCGAGGCGATCCAGCGCTCGTAGTAGCTCAGCCGCTCATAGGCGTCGGCCCCGAGCGTCTCGATGCCCAGGCGCAACTCGTCTGTCGTGATGAGCTTCTTGCTGCTCAGCAGCACCAGCATGGCGTCGACCCGCTTCTCCCACAGCGCGTAATCGTGCTGCGCCCGGTCGATGGCGCCGAGCGGCAGGCCGCCGATGTCGTGATAACCCCGCATGTCCTTCGCCTCCGCGATCGACATCCTCGTCGACAGCATAGAGCCGAACGGCGGCCGGGACGACTGGGATTTGAACTCGGGGGGTCACCAGGCGTCGCCGGCGCGCCGGCCGCAGCCGGGTCCGGCCGCGCGGGAGGATAGGCGGGGTCGCGCGGCCGATCCGGCAACAGGGCAGCGGGTTACTGGTTCTGCCCGTCGTGCTTCTGGCGATAGATGAACCGGCTCTCGGCGTTGTAGGCGCGGTTCAGGTGGCGGAACTCGCTGGCGCTGAGGTCGCCGTCGGACAGCGCACGGTCGGTGGCGTTGTCCAGCCGCTGCTCATGGCGATCGATGCGGTTGACCTCCGTGCCCGTCAGCGAGCCGTTGGCAATGCCGGCGTCGGTGCGGGCGTTCTGGCGCGCCTCGCGGGCATTGAGCCAATGCGTGCCCCAGGTCGTGTTCTGGTCGGCCGACGCCGCAACCGGCAGCAGCAGCAGGCCGAGCCCGAATGCGGCCGCAATGCAATAGCTGTTGGTCATGGGACCTGACTCCTTTCGACGGAACGCGGAACAGTGCGTTACACGAGGGGGCGGCCGATTCCCTGCGTTCAAGCTATCTGCCTGAAATTGCTTCAATTTGACGCGATCGCCGGAGCCGCCGGCAAGTCGCGGCCAGAGCGAGAAAAATCAACAACTTGAAGGAAAATTAACCACTTTCATCCAAAAATCAGCATCGGGTTTACCAGAGGCAGACGTCCGACCTTATGTCGACCAGGGCCCCATGGCGCGAACGGGGGCGCGCGGGGCTATTTCCCGCCGCGCTGGTCTCATTGTCGCGTGTCATTCTGGCTGTGGTTCTTTTGCTGCCGGTGTTTTCGAATGGCGTGTGCGCGGCGTTGCCACCAGTTGACCTTACCGATCTGAGCCTTGAGGAGCTGATGAACCTCAGGGTGACTTCGACAGCAAGACGGCCGCAGACCGTGGCGGAGAGCGCCGCCGCCATCTTCGTCATCACACAGGAAGACATCCGCCGCTCGGGCGTCACCAGCATCCCCGAGGCGCTGCGCATGGTGCCGGGCGTCGAGGTGGCGCGCATCGACGGCAACAAATGGGCGATCTCCGCGCGCGGGTTCAACGGGCGCTTCGCCAACAAGCTGCAGGTCATGATCGACGGCCGCTCGGTCTACACGCCGCTGTTCTCCGGCGTGCTGTGGGACGTCCAGGACACGGTGCTCGAGGACATCGATCGCATCGAGGTCGTGCGCGGTCCGGGCGCCAGCCTCTGGGGCGCCAACGCGGTGAACGGCGTCATCAATATCGTGACCAAGCGGGCGCGCGATACGCAGGGCACGCTGCTCGTGGCCGGCGGCGGCACCGAGGAGCAGGGCTTCTCGACCGTGCGTTACGGCGGCAAGTTCAATGACGACACCTACTACCGGGCCTATGCCAAGTACTTCAATCGCGACAGCCAGGAGTTCATCGGCGGCGGCGATGCCGCAGACGACTGGCAGGTCGGACGCACCGGCTTCCGCATGGACTGGGAGCCGGAAGGGCCCGACGGCTTAACGGTTCAGGGCGACTTCTACCGCGGCGTCGTCGGCACGACCGGCCGCACCTTCTCGCTGGCCTTCCCGTTCAGCCAGACCGTCAACACCGACGACGACGTCTTCGGCGGCAATCTCCTCGGGCGCTGGACGCACCGCTTCGCCGACGGCTCCGACATGCAGCTTCAGGTCTACTACGATCTCGTTGCCGGCGACGAGCTCGGGATATCGCTCGATGAGCACACCTTCGACGTCGACTTCCAGCACCATTTCCAGCCGAACGATCGCAACGATATCGTGTGGGGCATGGGCTACCGCCTGAACGCGGCGCAGTTCGACGGCAACTTCACGGTCTCATTTTCCGATGAGAACCGGACTGATCACCTCGCGAGCGCGTTCTTCCAGGACGACATCACCCTCGTGCAGGATCGGCTGCGGCTGACGCTCGGCTCGAAGTTCGAGTACAACACCTATACCGGCTTCGAGATCCAGCCGACAGCGCGCCTGCTCTTTACGCCCGACGACCGGCAATCGATCTGGCTGGCGGCATCGCGGGCCACGCGCACGCCCTCGCAGGCCGAAGACAGCATCATCCTCAATTCGGTCGCGCCGCCGTTCTCGACGACGCCGCCGCTTCCCGTGCCGTTGCAGCTCTCGGTGCTCGGCAATTCGAATCAGGACTCCGAGGATGTCCTGGCCTTCGAGCTCGGCTATCGGGTGCGGCCCGACGAGAATTTCGCGGTCGACATCGCGACCTTCTATAACATCTACGATCACCTGGCGACGGTGGAGCCCCAGCCGGGGTTTGGGCTCGTCCCTTGTCCGACACCGCCCTTCTTCGTGTGCGCGGTCGGCACGTCGCGGTTCGACAATCTCGGCAGCGCCCAGACCTACGGCGTCGAGGTCGGCGCCGACATCCGGCCGGCGCCGTGGTGGCAGATACACCCGGCCTACACGTTCCTGATGATGGATCTCGACCGCGACGCGGGCAGCGCGGATCCGCTCATCGAGCAGACCGACGGCCGCAATCCTCGGCACCAGGTTTCCGTGCGGTCACAGTTCAACCTCGCGGACGACTGGGACTTCGACATCTGGGGCCGTTACGTTTCGAGCCTGCCGGAGCGCGGCGTCGACAGTTATTTCACGTTCGATGCGCGCTTGGCCTGGCGGCCGACCGACGGCGTCGAGCTGTCCATCGTCGGCCAGAACCTGATGGCCGGCCATCATCTGGAGTCTACGCCTGAACTGGTCGATACAACGCCGACCGAGGTGGAACGGTCGGTGTACGGCAAGATTACGGTGACGTTCTGAGGACCGCTGGTGCAACGCGTGGCTGACATATTCGCCAAACTGCTGGGGGCCCGGAGTCCGTCCGCGCGCCTGCCCCGGCGTTTGGTGGCGTTGGTCACCGCCCTGGCGATGGTCGCGATGCCCTCGATCGCCGTCCCTGCGCAGGAGGCCAATGAGCAGCTCCTGAAGGTCGCCTTCATCTACAACTTCGCGAAGTTCACGACCTGGCCGGATTCGGTGTTCGCCGATGCCAAGGCGCCCATCACCTTCTGCGTCGTCGGCAAGCACGAGTTCGGCAACGCCTTCGACAGCGTGCAGGGCAAGTCGGTCGGCGGCCGCACCGTCGTCGTCAAGTACCTCTCGGCCTACCGCGACAAGGACGACTGCCAGGTGGTCTACGTGGCGCCGTCCGAGAAGGCGCGCCTGCCCAAGATCGTCTCGACCAGCAAGGAGGTTCATGCGCTCACCGTGAGCGATCTCGACGGCTTCGGCGAGAGCTGCGGCATCATCCGCATGGTGCGCGGCGCCGACGACCGGATCGGCTTCGAGATCAACGTCAAGGCGGCCGAGGAATCGGGCCTCAAGCTCAGCTCGAAACTGCTGAACCTGGCCAAGCGCCAGGTCGAGTGCTCGGGGTCCTGACCATGATGCACTACCTGCGCAACATGCCCATCCGGACCAAGGTGACGGCCATGATCGCGCTGGCCAGCACGGGCGTGCTGGTGATGGCGCTGGCGGTCGTTATGACCCAGGACTACCTCAACCTGCGCGGCGACCAGCTCGATCAGCTGACCACGCTGGCGCGCGTGGTCGGCGGCAACAGCACGGCCGCCGTGGCCTTCGACGACCGCGACGCCGCGGCCGAAAGCCTTCGCACGCTCTCGACCACCCCCCAGGTCAAGTACGCCTTCATCTGGTCGGAGAAAGACTCCAGCGTCATGGCGTCGTTCACGCGCAGCGGTGGCCCGCTCGACCAGGCCGTCGCCGCCGCTCTGATGCGGAATGCCAAGGCGCCGCAGGAGCTGCGCACGGGCGAGCAGGACATGTATGCACGCGTCGCCATCGTGCTCGACGGCGACGAGATCGGCACGCTCTACGTCGTGTCCGACCTAAGCCGGCTCTATGCCCGCATCCAGGAGTACATCTGGATCGGCCTCGGGGTGTTCGGCTCCGCCATCCTGGTGGCGCTGCTGGTTTCGGTGCTGCTGGGCCGCGCGATCTCGAAGCCGCTGTCGAACCTGAGCGTCGCCATGCGGGCGATCGAGACCGACAAGCAGTACTCGCAGCGCGTGAAGCGGGCAGGGGAGGACGAGGTCGGCCAGCTGATCGACAGCTTCAACGCCATGCTCGAGCAGATCGAGCTGCGCGACAAGAAGCTGCGCGCGCACCGCAACGAGCTCGAGCAGCAGGTGCAGGCCCGCACGCAGGAGCTGGTGCAGACCAACGCCAGCCTGTGGCAGGCCGTCAGCGAGCTGGAGGACGCCAAGACCAAGGCCGAGGCCGCCAACAAGGCGAAGTCCGAGTTCCTCGCCACCGTCAGCCACGAGATCCGTACGCCCCTCAACGGCGTGCTCGGCACCACCGAGGTGCTGCTGAACACCGAGCTCAGCGAGCGCCAGCGCCGCTTCGGCCAGATCATCCACGGCTCGGCCAAGACGCTGCTCAGCATCATCAACAACATCCTCGACTTCTCGAAGATCGAGGCCGGCAAGATCGAGCTCGAAGCCGTGGCCTTCGACCCCCGCAATATCGTCGAGGAGGTCCAGGACCTCTTCAACGAGATGGCGGAGAAGAAGGGCCTGCGCTTCGGCTCGCACGTCGCGCCGCACCTGCCGCGCCGCCTGACCGGCGACGCCGGCCGCCTGCGCCAGGTGCTGACCAACCTCGTGGGCAACGCCATCAAGTTCACGGAGCGCGGCGAGGTCATGATCCACATGCGCCCCGACGAGATCGGCGCCGACTCGATGCGGCTGCGCGTCGAGGTCCGCGACACCGGCATCGGCGTGGCGCCCGACGCGCAGCGCAAGATCTTCGAGTCGTTCGCGCAGGCCGACCAGTCGACGACGCGCCGCTACGGCGGCACCGGCCTCGGCCTCGCCATCGCCAAGCAGCTGACGGCGATGATGGGCGGCGACATCGGCGTCGACAGCAAGCCCGGCGAGGGCTCCACCTTCTGGTTCACCGTCCGCCTCGGCATCACCGGCGAGGACGCCGAGGATCCGAAGCGGCGTCTCCTGAGCGGCATCCGCGCCCTCGTCGTCGATGGCACCGGCAGCAGCCGCGAGGCCTTCAGCGCCCAGCTCGCCTCGCTCGGCATCTCCAGCCGCGGCGTCGATGGCGAGGACGAAGCGCTCCACCTGCTGCAGCTCGCCGGCCGGGTCGGGCGGCGCTTCGACGTGGCCTTCGTCGATCCGGCCGAGCTCCGCGACCCCAGCTGGCTGATCAAGGAGGTCCGCAACGACGCGGCGATCGCGCACACCCGCATCATCCTGCTGGAATCGCGGCTCACGGAGGACGATGCGAGCGACGACCCCTTCGGCGGCGTGGAGCGGCTGCTGAAGCCGGTGCGCCAGTCCGCCCTCTACGACTGTCTGTCCGCCACCATCCACGCCAAGGCGGCACCGGCGGAGACACCCGCGGCCACGCCGCCCATCCAGTCGTTCACGGCTCGCATCCTGATCGCGGAGGACAACCCGGTGAATCGCGAGGTCGCGGGCGAGGCGCTGCGCCAGCTCGGTTGCCAAGTCGATTCGGCGGACGACGGCCAGCAGGCGATCGCGGCCTGGGAGGCGGCGCGCTACGACGTGATCCTGATGGACTGCCACATGCCGAACATGGACGGCATCGACGCCGCCAAGATCATCCGCACGCGCGAGGCGACGGACGGCAAGCCGCGCACGCCGATCCTGGCCCTCACCGCCAACGCGCGCGGCGAGGACTACGAGCGCTGCATCGCCGCCGGCATGGACGACTACCTGACCAAGCCGCTGACGCTCGACGAGCTGCGCGCCGCCCTCGACCGCTGGGCCGGCCGCCGCGCGGCGCCCGCGGAACCGACGCCTGAGCCGACGGCGGAGAGCGCCGCGCCGCCCCCCGCGGACGTTCCGCCGGAGGCACCGACGCCTGCGACCGGAGCAGAGAGCAACCCGCCGCTTGCCGCGGACGATCCCCCGGCGGCCGACGTCACCGTGAACGAGGTTGAACCGATGTCCAATGGCGCCCGTATTCAGCCGGAAACGCCGGTAGCCGCCGCGCAGCCGCAGGAGCAGACGCCGGTCGCTGCGCCGGCGCCGGCGGCGGAGCCGGGCGACGCCCTCGACAAGACGACCATCGACTATCTCAAGAGCCTGCGTCGCGGCGAGGGCCCGTCGGTGCTCGAGCGCGCGGCCGGCATGTATCTCGAGAACGCGCCGACCGTACTCGAAGAGCTGCGTCGCGCCATCGCCGGCGGCGACGCCTCGGCGGTATGGAAGATTGCCCACAGCCTGAAATCCAGCAGCGCCAGCCTCGGGGCGAAGCAGCTGGCCCAGCACATCGGGGACATGGAAGGGCGGGCCCGCCAGAACGATCTGGTCGAGGCCGACAGCCGCTTCGCCCGCATCGAATCGGAATTCCAGAAGGTTAGCAGTGCGCTGCGTGAAACGCTGCGCGAGGAGAAAGAGAAATGTCGACAGACCGCATGACGCCAGCCAACGAGAAGGGGGTCGATTCCGCCCTCGTTCTCGTCGCCGATGACGATGTCGTGCATCGGCTGCTGATGCGCGAGTCGCTGGAAGCGGCCGGCTTCACCGTCCACGAGGCCGGCGACGGCCTGGAGGCGCTCGACCTGCTCGACCGCCTGCATCCGGAACTGATGTTCCTGGACGCCATGATGCCACGCGTCGACGGCTTCGCCGCCTGCGTCGAGACGCGCAAGCGCCCGCACGGCGCCCACGTGCCCGTGCTCATGGTCACTGGCCTCGATGACGTGTCCTCGATCGACCGCGCCTATCAGGCCGGCGCCACCGACTTCATCACCAAGCCGATCAACTGGCCGCTCTTCAACCACCGCGCTCGCTTCCTGCTGCGCTTCGGCCGCACCCAGCGCGCCCTGCACGAGGCCATGGAGAAGGCCGAGGCCGCCAGCCGCGCCAAGACCGAGTTCCTGGCCACCATGAGCCACGAGCTGCGCACGCCGCTCAACGCCATCATCGGCTTCTCCGAGGTGCTGAAGCGCGAGCTGCTGGGGCCGCTCGGCCAGGAGCGCTACCGCGAGTACGCCAAGGACATCAACGAGAGCGGCGCGCACCTGCTCAACCTGATCAGCGACATCCTCGAATACTCGAAGTCCGAGAGCGGCAAGCTCCGCCTCACCGAGAGCGAGGTCGACATCAACCAGATGATCTCCAACGTGATCCGCCAGCAGAGCCCGCGTGCCGAGGTCGCCGGCGTGTCGCTCCACCGCGAGGGCGGCGAGCAGACCGTCCGCATGCGGGCCGACGAGCGCAAGCTGCGGCAGGTGCTCATGAACCTGGTGTCGAACGCCATCAAGTTCACGCCGATGGGCGGCGAGGTACAGATCTCCCTGGCGCGCGACGAGGACGGCAACGTCCTCATCCGCGTGGTCGACACCGGCATCGGCATCGCCGCCGAGGACATGCCGAAGGTGTTCTCGGCCTTCGGCCAGATCGACAACGCCTGGTCGCGCCGCTACGAGGGCACGGGTCTCGGCATCCCCCTGGCCAAGGCGATGGTGGAGCTGCATGACGGCACCCTCACCATCTCCAGCAACGTCGGCACCGGCACCGCCGTCGTCGTCAAGCTGCCGCGCGAGCGCGTCCTGCGCGGCAACCTGCGCCTGGCCGCCACCAGCGGCTAGCGCCCGGCCACGTCTGCCGTAGGGGCGACCGGCAGGTCGCGCTCCATCCGCCGCACGACGAGCGGGCGACCTGCCGGTCGCCCCTACGGGATCCTGCCCTGCTGGCCAACCGCGATTGGGCCCGTTATCCTGCCGCCGTTGCGTGTCGGAAGCGAGGTCCAGAGAGCATGCTGTTTGCCGCCGTCCTCAAATCCATCATCCGGTCCGGGCATCTCCGCCTCATCGACGGGGCCGGCCGGATGCACGAATTCGGCGACCGCTCGGAGCGGCCCTGCACCATCCGCCTGCGGCGCCGCAGTCTCGACTACACGCTGGCGCTCAACCCCGCCCTCTCCGTCGGCGAGGCTTATATGGACGGGCTGCTGACGATCGAGGAGGGCACGCTCTACGACTTTCTGGAGGTCGCCGCGCGCAACTACGGCAACCTGCAGCGCAGCGCCTGGTACAAGCTGGTCAACACCGCGGTGCGCCGGCTGAAGCAATACAATCCCGTCGGCCGCGCCCGCCGCAACGTCGCCCACCACTACGACCTCTCGGATCAGCTCTACGACCTCTTCCTTGACCGCGACCGGCAATATTCCTGCGCCTATTTCGCGGCCGAGTCCGACAGCCTGGAGGCCGCGCAGGAGAACAAGAAGCGCCACATCGCCAGCAAGCTCCTGCTCGACCGCCAGCGGCTGAAGGTGCTGGACATCGGCTCGGGCTGGGGCGGCCTCGGGCTCTATCTGGCGCAGGAAACGGGCGCCGACGTCACGGGCGTCACGCTCAGCACCGAGCAGCACAAGGTCAGCCAGGCGCGCGCCGCGGACGCCGGTCTCGCCGAGCGCGTGCGCTTTCACCTGCGCGACTACCGGGAGGAGCAGGGCCGCTACGACCGCATCGTCTCCGTCGGCATGTTCGAGCATGTCGGCGTGCCGCACTACCGCGAGTTCTTCCAGAAGCTGAAGGATCTGCTGGCCGACGACGGCGTCGCCCTCCTGCATTCGATCGGCTCGATGGGCCCGCCGGGCGGCACCAACCCCTGGCTGCAGAAATACATCTTCCCCGGCGGCTATACGCCGGCGCTGTCGGAGGTGATGGAGGCGGTGCAGGCCGCCGGTCTGTGGGTGACCGACATCGAGATCCTGCGCCTGCACTATGCCGAGACCTTGCGCGCCTGGCGCCAGCGCTTCGCCGCCAACCGCGAGCGGGTGCGGGCGCTTTACGACGAGCGCTTCTGCCGGATGTGGGACTTCTATCTCACGGGCTGCGAGCTCAGCTTCCGCTATGGAGACCAGATGGTGTTCCAGATGCAGCTCGCCAAGCAGCAGCTCGCCGTGCCGCTGACCCGCGACTACATGGTGGACTGGGAACGCGCGCACCTGGCGGGCGGCCGCGCCCGCCTGCGCGCCGTGCGCTGATCAACCGCCCAGCGTTCGCGCCAGCTCGTCGACCGCGCGCTCGAGTTGCGGATCGGCGCCGGCGGCGTAGGGCAGGTCGAACGGCACCTCGATCGTCGGCGCTACGCCGCGGCCCTCGAGCCGCTCGCCGTCGACCGCGACGTCCGCGACCGGGAGCAGCAGCAGGCCACCGCTGTCGAGCAGGAAGGCCCGTGCCGCCAGCAGCGCGCCGGCGCTACGCGTGCCGATCACGGGACCGTAGCCGTACTTCTTGAAGCCG
>Ga0335085_10015828_pt1 | contig 10921 bp, 9 predicted proteins | sample Lox_Sample_45_FD_206712 | JGI IMG/M metagenome (GOLD analysis project Ga0335085, IMG submission 206712) | Soil microbial communities from Loxahatchee National Wildlife Refuge, Florida, United States - Lox_Sample_4.5 | ecosystem: Environmental > Terrestrial > Soil > Wetlands | place: USA: Florida... | reverse complement strand
GCGCGGCTTCGGCGGCCCCGGGCTGCTGGCGTCCTACGAGCCGGAGCGGCGACCGGTCGGCCTGCGCAACCGCGCGGCGTCGGCCCGTCACACCGAGGTGCGGATCGAGATCGGGCGGCTCTACGGCCCGGGCCTGATGGCCCCCGGTGCCACGGGGGACGCCGCCCGCGCGGAGGCGGCCGCGCGCATTGCCCGGATCGGCAACGCGGAGAACGAGAGCTGGGGCATCGAGCTCGGCTACCACTACGCGACCTCGCCAGTGGTGTGCGGCGAGCCGGAGGCCGTCCCGTCCGACGACCCGCTGCGCTACGCGCCGACCACGACGCCTGGCGCCCGGCTGCCCAGCGTGTTCCTGCGGGATGGCTCCGCGCTCTTCGACCACCTGGGCCCGTGGTTCACGCTGCTCGACTTCGGAGGCGCCGGCGCCGCCGGTCGCGCGCTCGCGGAGGCGGCGCGCCGGCGGGGGATGCCGCTGCGCGTGGTCAGCGTCGACGAGCCCGCGCTCGCGGCGATCTACGAGCGCGGGCTCGTCCTAGTGCGTCCGGACCAGCACGTGGCCTGGCGCGGCGAGGCGCTCGATCACGTCGAGGCCGACGCGGTGGTCGCTCGCGTGCTCGGCTGGAGCGGGCCCGGCGTGCCTTGACACCCCCCGGCCCGCGTGTTATTCGGCCCAGTGACGCCGGGCAACGCGAAAGGGCCTTGTCTCAACGAGGAGAGGAGAATCGCGATGACCTCAGTCACCGTCAACGGCCGCCGCCACAACGTCAATCTCCCCGACGACACCCCGCTGCTGTGGGCCCTCCGCGACGAGCTGGGGCTCACCGGCACCAAGTTCGGCTGCGGCATGGCCCTCTGCGGCGCGTGTACCGTGCACGTCGACGGGCAGCCGGTGCGCGCCTGCATGACGCCGATCTCGGCGGTCGCCGGGAGCAAGGTGGTCACGATCGAGGCCATCGGTGGTGACGCGGTCGGCCGCGCCGTTCAGGCGGCCTGGGTCGACATGGGCGTGCCGCAGTGCGGCTACTGTCAGGCCGGTCAGGTCATGGCGGCGACGGCTCTGCTCAAGCGCAATCGCAAGCCCACCGATGCCGAGATCGACGAGGCCATGAGCGGCAACATCTGCCGCTGCGGGACCTACGTCCGGATCCGCGAGGCGATCAAGCAGGCGGGCGCGGCCCAGCCGGGAGCGGCGCGATGAGCGCCCGGCGGCCGGACGTCTCCCCGGTCGAGAGCCGACCGGGAGCCGAGCCCCCCGTGGTGATCGCCAACATCAGCCGGGTCGGCATCAGCCGACGGCGGTTCCTCCAGGGCGCGGGCGCCTTGGGCGGGCTCGTGCTCGCCGCCGGGTTCCCCTCCGCTTCGCACGCCGCGGATCCGCCCAAGTACGGCGCGGACGGCATGCCCAACGGCTGGGTCGACGACCCGCTGGTGTTCGTCGCCATCGGGGAGGACGGGATCGTCACGATCGTCTGCCACCGCTCCGAGATGGGGCAGGGCGTGCGCACCGGCATGCCGATGATCGTGGCCGACGAGCTCGAGGCCGACTGGAAGCGCGTCCGGGTGAAGCAGGCCACCGGAGATGAGAAGCGCTTCGGCAACCAGGACACCGACGGGTCTCGGAGCACACGGCATTTCTTCCACCCCATGCGACGTTGTGGTGCGGCAGCTCGGACGATGCTGGAAGGCGCGGCGGCGGCGAAGTGGGGCGTGCCGGTGAGCGAGGTGGCGGCCAAGAACCACGAGGTCGTCCACGCCAAGAGCGGCCGGCGCGCCAGCTACGGCTCGCTGGCCAAGGCGGCGGCGGCGCAGCCGGTCCCGGCGCGGGATACGGTTCGCTTGAAAGACCCGGCGCAGTTCCGCTACATCGGCAAGGGTCAGCTCAAGCTCGTCGACGGTCGTGACATCGTGACCGGCAAGGCGCAGTACGGTATCGACACGCGGCTACCCGGCATGCTCTACGCGGTCGTCGCGCGTCCTCCGGTCTACGGCGGCAAGATGGCCAGCTACGACGCGGGGGAGACCCTCAAGGTGGCCGGCGTCGTGAAAGTCGTCGAGATCGACCAGAGCCCAGCCCCGGCTCAGTTCAATCCACTGGGGGGGGTGGCGGTGGTCGCGACGAACACCTGGGCGGCCATCCAGGGCCGCAATGCGCTCAAGGTGGTCTGGAATGACGGCCCCAACGGCAGCTACGACTCCGCGGAGTTCAAGGCCTCCATGGAGGAGTCTGCGCGCAAGCCCGGCAAGGTCGTGCGCAACGACGGTAACCTGGACACCGACATGGCGGCCGCCGCGCGTCGGGTCGAGGCGGAGTACTACATCCCGCACCTGGCGCACGCGTCCATGGAGCCGCCCGCGGCGACCGTGCGCATCGTCAACGGCAAGGCCGAGGTGTGGGCCTGCGTGCAGTCACCGCAGGCGACCCGAGATCTCGTGGCCAAGCGGCTCGGCCTGTCCGCGGCGGACGTGACCGTGAACGTCACGCTGCTGGGCGGTGGGTTCGGGCGCAAGTCGAAGCCCGATTTCGCGGTGGAGGCGGCGGTCGTCTCCAAGGCGATGGGCGGCAAGCCGGTGAAGGTCACGTGGACCCGTGACGACGATCTGACCCATGACTACTTCCACACGGTGTCGGTCGAGTACCTGGAAGGGGGTCTCGACGCCCAGGGCAAGCCGATCGCCTGGCTGCACCGGAGCGTCGCGCCGACCCTCTTCTCGACCTTCGTCGATGGGGCCAAGAACGAGCACGCGCTTGAGCTCGGCATGGGTGTCATCAACGTGCCGTTCGACATCCGGAGCGTGCGCATCGAGAACCCGGACGCGATCGCGCACACCCGGATCGGCTGGTTCCGGTCGGTGTCGAACATTCCTCACGCGTTCGCGGTGCAGTCGTTCGTGGCCGAGCTGGCCGCGGCGGCCGGGCGCGACCCGAAGGACTACCTGCTGGAGGTCATCGGCCCGGCGCGCCGGGTTAGCCCGGGGACCCTCGGCGATACCTGGAACCATGGCGAGTCCCCCGAGCGCTACCCGGTCGACACCGGGCGGCTTCGGCGGGTCGTGGAGACGGCCGCGCGCGAGGCGGGCTGGGGCCGGTCGATGCCCAAGGGCCGCGGCCTCGGCATCGCCGCGCACTACAGCTTCGTGTCCTACGTCGCCGCGGTGGTGGAAGCGGCGGTGGACGAGCAGGGGGTGGTGACGATTCCCCGGATCGACATCGCGGTCGACTGCGGCGCCACCGTCAATCCGGATCGGGTGCGAGCCCAGATGCAGGGTGCCGCGGTGATGGGCGTCGGTATCGCCACGCTCAGCCAGGTGAGCTTCAAGTCCGGCCGGGCCGAGCAGGAGAACTTTGACACCTACGAGGTCACGCGCATGGCAGGGGCGCCACGCGAGATCCATGTGCACATCATTCCCGGTGACTACGGCCAGCCGATGGGCGGGGTGGGCGAGCCCGGCGTGCCGCCGGTCCCGCCCCCACTCTGCAACGCGATCTTCGCCGCCACCGGGAAGCGCATCCGGACGCTGCCGATCCGCGATCAGCTGAAAGCCTGACGGACCGAGGGGCCGTCGACGGAGCCGCGCGCGACCGCCCGGTCGCGCCGGCTCCACGGCCCAGGTCACGCGGCCGGCCGCCGCGCCGGAGATCGCGTCGGCGCTCTGGCGCATCGTCCCGCCGCTTCTCGGCGCCCTCGTCACCGTCGCGATGTCCTGGCCGAACCTCTGGGCGGCCCGCCAGCGTCGCCGACGCGCGGCGATGGCCTCTCGATCGACGAGTCACCCCGGATGGGCGGGCCTGTCATTGCGTTGGCTGCCCCGATCACTTAGGGTACTAGACGTTCTCAACGAGGAGCCACGCTCTGGGTCCCACGCCGGTTCTGCGCACCGAGAAACTCACCCGAAGCTTCGGCCGCCTCCTCGCGGTGAACGCGGTGGATTTCGAGGTGCCGGCCGGCGAGCTGCGTTCGGTGATCGGACCCAACGGGGCCGGCAAGAGCACGTTCTTCAAGCTGATCGCCGGTGAGCTGCCGCCCACCGGGGGCCGCGTACTCTTCGACGGCCTGGACGTGACCGGCGAGGCGCAGTTCGCGCGGTCGCAGCGGGGCATCGCCAAGTCCTACCAGATCACCACGATCTTTCCGCACCTCTCGGTCCGGGAGAATGTACGGGTGGCCGCCCAGTGCCGGCAGACCGTGATGAACTGCTGGACGCGCGCGGACCGGCTGCCGTCGGTGACCGAGGAGACGCGGGCGATCCTGGCCGCCGTCGAGCTGGATGGCAAGGCCGATCTCCTCGCCACCCACCTCGGTCACGGGCTGCAGCGGCACCTCGAGATCGCCATCGCCCTGGCCTGCCGGCCGCGGCTCCTGCTGCTCGACGAGCCCACCGCGGGCATGAGTCCGGAGGAGACCGAGCGCACCATCGCCCTGATCAAGCGCATCGCCACTGGACGGACCGTGGTGCTGGTCGAGCACAAGATGAAGGTCGTGATGTCGATCTCCGACCGCATCACGGTACTGCATCAGGGCGCGGTGCTCGCCGAGGGCAGCCCGGAGGAGATCCGCGCCGATGCGCGCGTTCAGGAGGTGTACCTGGGCCGGCGCGCGCGTGGCCTCGCCGCCCCGGCGCCCGCGTGACCATGCTGAGCCTCGAGGACGTGCACAGCTACTACGCCGAGAGCCACGTCGTGCAGGGAGTGAGCCTCTCCGTCGCGCGCGGGGAGACGGTGGCCCTGGTGGGACGCAACGGGGCGGGCAAGACCACCCTGCTCAAGACGATCATGGGCATCGTGCCGGCGCGCCGGGGCCGCGTGCGGCTCGACGGGGCCGACGTCACATCGCTGGCCACGTACGAGATCGCACGCCGGGGCATGACCCTGGTCCCGGAGGACCGCCGCATCTTCCCACGGCTGACGGTGGCCGAGAATCTCCGGGTGGCCGCGCTCGCGCGGGGGGCCGGCGACGACGCGGCGCTCGGGCGCGTGTTCGAGTACTTTCCGCGGCTGCGCGAGCGGCTCGATCAGGCCGGGCAGAACCTCTCGGGCGGCGAGCAGCAGATGCTGGCGCTCGCGCGCGGCTTCCTGACCCGCCCGGACCTGATGCTGATCGACGAGCTGTCGGGGGGCCTCATGCCGATGCTCGTCGACGCGCTGATGGAGATCCTGCGACGGATCAACCGGGCCGGCGTCACCATCCTGCTGGTGGAGCAGGACCTGGAGGTGGCCCTGGCGCTCGCCTCGCGCTGCTACGTGCTCGATCAGGGGCGCATCCAGTTCGAGGGCTCCGCGGAGGCCCTGCGCCGCGACCACGCGGTGCAGGCGCGCTTCCTCGGAGCCAACTGACCTTCATCTCTCAAGCGAGGAGGACATCATGAACCGACGGCAATTCATCACGACGGCTGCGGCGGCGGGACTCGGTGCCGGGCTGCTCCCGCGCCCGCTGCGCGCGGCCGAGCCCATCAAGATTGGCGTGCTGCTGCCCTTCTCCAAGAGCTTCGCGGTGCTCGGTGAGAACACCTTCGCGGGGTTCATGATCGGCGCCAAGGAGGCGGGCCCCGCCATCGCCGGGCGGTCGTACGTGATCATCAAGGAAGACGACACCGCGGACCCCAGCGTGGGGGTGAGCAAGGTGCGCAAGCTCATCGAGAAGGACGAGGTGGACGTGATCGTGGGGACCATCCACAGCGGGGTCGCGGCGGCGATCCGCAACCACATCGTGGACGCCAAGAAGCTCTGGCTCAACCCGATCGCCACCAACGATCTGCTCGCCGAGCAGGGCTGCAGCCGCTACCACTTCCGCTTCTCGAACAGCGCCTGGCAGTCCGCGGCGCCGCTCGGCCCGTGGGCCAAGGCCAAGCTCGGGGATCGGGCCTACATCTGCGTGTTCAACTTCGCGTTCGGCCAGCAGTCGGCCGCCCACTTCAAGAAGGCGTTCACCGAGGCCGGCGGCACCGTGGTCGGCGAGTCGTTCCCGCCCTTCAACACGACCAACTATGCGCCGTACTTCCCCGCCATCAAGGATGCCAGGCCCCAGTTCGTGTTCGCCAACTTCGCGGGCAGCGACGCGGTGGCGTTCGTCAAGCAGTACGCCGACTTCGGCCTCAAGGGGCCGATCAAGGTCTTGGGGCCGTCGAATCTGGTTTCCGAGGACGTGCTGCCCGCCCAGGGCGAGGCGGCGCTCGGGATCTACTCGAACTCCTACTACACCCCGAGCTACGACATCCCCAAGAACCGGGCCTTCGTGAAGGCCTGCAAGGAGGCGGGCAAGGAGGCCGACCACTTCCTGTGCGCGGGCTACGACTCGGCCCAGGCGCTCTTCGGGGCGCTCCGCGAGACGAAGGGTGACGTAGCGAACACGGAGCGCCTGATCCAGATCATCACCGACATGAAGATCGACAGCCCGCGCGGGCCGCTCCGCTTCGACCCCAAGAACCACAACCCGATCTCGGACATCCAGCTGCGCACGGTGCAGGCCGGCCCGCTGCGCCACGTGGTGATCGACGTGCTCAAGGACGTGCGCCATCCGGACCTGGGCTGCGTGCTCTAGCCGGGGATGTCGCTCGAGGCGATCCTGACCCAGCTGCTGATGGGGCTCACCGTGGGGGTGAACCTCGTCCTGGTCGCCACCGGGCTCACCCTCGTGTTCGGCATGATGGGCGTCATCAACTTCGCCCACAGCGCGCTGTTCATGCTGGGCGCCTACGCGGGCCTGGTGGCCGCGACCCATCTCGGGAGCTTCTGGCTGGGGCTGGTGATCGCCCCGCCGGTGATCGGCCTGCTCGGCGCGGGGATGGAGCGCTGGCTCTTGCGCCCGCTGCGCGAGCGGTACCCGCTCTCGCACCTGCTGCCGCTCCTGCTCACCTTCGGGCTGTCGCTGTTCTTCGAAGGCTCGGCCAAGGTGATCTGGGGCGCGGATATCGTCTCGCTGGGCAAGCCGGCCCTCCTCGGAGGCGCGGTCTCCCTCGGCCGCATCACGTTCCCCACCTACTGGCTCTTTGCCCTCGTGGCCGCGGCGGTGCTCGCGGCCGCGGTCTGGCTGGTGGTCGAGCGCACGTCGCTCGGCCTCTCCATCCGCGCGGCCACCCAGGATCCGATGATGGCGGCGGTGCTCGGCGTCAACACCCAGCGCCTGAATACCATCGTGTTCGCGTTGGGCTCCGGATTGGCCGCCGCGGCCGGAGTGATCCTCGGCACCATGACGAGTCTCTCGCCTCAGATGGGGGCGGGCATCGTGCTCGACGCCTTCATCGCCATCGTGATCGGCGGACTCGGGAGCTTCACCGGGGCCATCGTCGGCTCGCTGCTGCTCGGGCAGGTGCAGTCCTTCGGGGTGGCGCTGCTGCCTGCCTTCCACACCCCGCTGATCTTCCTGGTCATGGCGGTGGTGCTGGTGCTCCGGCCGAGCGGCCTCTTCGGCTCCACGGACCGCCGATGACGCGGGTCCCGGCGATCTTGATCGCGGCGGCCCTCATCCTGGCCCCGCTGGGGGTGGGTCGCTTTTACTCGGCGTACTACCTGAACTTGCTCACGTGGATCCTCATCTTCGCTCTCTTCGCGGCGGCGCTCGACCTGGCTCTCGGCTACGGGGGGCTGGTCTCGTTCGGCCACGCCGGGTTCTTCGGCATCGGGGCCTACGGCGCCGCGCTGGCGCTGCGCCACGTGTCGTTCTCGCTCTGGGCGGCACTCGCGGTAGGCATCGCGGCCGCCGCGCTGCTCGGCGTGGTGGTGGGCTACTTCGCGGTCCACTCGCGCGGTGTTTACATGGCGATGCTCACGTTCGCGTTCGCGCAGCTGCTCTACGAGGTCGCAATCAAGTGGGTCGCGGTGACCGGCGGCAGCGACGGCCTGCCCGGGGTGGGCCGTCCGCGGGTCTCGCTCGGCCCCCTCGCGCTGGATCTCTCGGACAAGCGCCACATGTACTGGCTGGTGCTGGCCTTCGTGGGGCTGGGTTTTGCGCTGGCCCGGCAGATCGTCGCCTCTCCGTTCGGCCACGCCCTGATCGCCGTGCGGGAGAGCGAGGAGCGGGCGCGGGCGATCGGCATCGACGTTACCCGTCACCGGCGCGTGGCGCTGGTGTTCTCGGGGGCGCTGGCCGGCCTGGCCGGCGCGCTCTTCGCGGTCTTCCAGAACTTCGTGTCCCCGGAGCTGCTGTTCTTCGCGCTCTCGGGCGAGGTGGTGGTGATCGCGCTGCTGGGGGGGCTCGGCACGCTCTACGGCTCGCTGGTGGGGGCGGTGATCGCCATCGGCCTGCGCGAGGTCCTGTCGACGTACACCGACAACTGGCTGGTCTTCCTGGGCGCGCTCTACGTCGTCTGCGTCATGTGCTTCCCGCAGGGGCTCACGCGCCTCTTCGCCCGGGCCGTGTGAGGCCCCCACACCAGAACGGAGAGGGAGTGACCACGATGGCCGGGACGGAGCGGACCTTAGCGATCGGCGGCAAGGCGGTTCAGGCCTGGAGCGGCGGGCGGGGCACGCCGATGCTCTACCTGCACGGGGCCGGGGTGTACTGGTGGATGCCCGCCCACGATCTGCTCGCGGACCGGTTCACCGTGCACTTGCCCGTGCATCCGGGTTTCGGCGCCTCGCAGGGCTACGAGGAGCTCGAGAGCATGGAGGACCTCGTCTTCCACACCCTCGACGTGATGGATGCACTCGGCCTCGCCCGAGCCCACGTGGTCGGTCTCTCGCTGGGCGGCTGGCTGGCCGCCGAGCTGGCTCTGCGGCATCCCGAGCGGGTGGACCGCCTCGTGCTGGTGGACGCGGTGGGCACCCGCGTGCCCGGCGTGGAGCGTCCGGATCTCTTCATGGCGGGCCCGGCCCGGGCCCGGGGGCTGCTGTTCGCGGATCCGGAGTCCGCGCTGGCCCGACGGATCGTGCCCGACGCGCCGCCTCCCGAGCGGCTCGAGGCCGCCCTGCGCGGGCGCGAGGCGGCCGCGCGCCTGCTCTGGAACCCCCACGTGCAGCACCGCAAGCTCACGAGCCGGCTCGGCCGCATCAAGGCGCCCACCCTGGTGGTCTGGGGCGCGGAGGACCGGCTGCTGCCTCGGCCGCTCGGGGAGGCCTACCAGCGCGGCATTCCCGGCGCGATCCTCGCCATCATCGACGGCTGCGGGCACCTGCCGCCCATCGAGCAGCCGGAGCGCTTCGCCCGGACCGTGCTCGACTTCCTGAAGGCCTGAGCCGGAGGAGGGGATCATGCAATTCGTCTGCTTCCACCTGATGCCGTGGCCCCATCTGCCCGCCGACTTCGAGCAGCGCCACGAGTCGGCCTGGCTCGACCTGCCCAACTCGCTCTACGATCCGGTCCGTGGCCATACGCTCTACAACGAGTACCTCGACCAGCTCGTGGCCGCCGAGCGGCTCGGCTTCGACGTGATCGGCGTCAACGAGCATCACCAGAACGCCTACGGCCTGATGCCGTCGCCCAACATCATGGCCGCCTCGCTCATCCAGCGCACCCGCCGTATCAAGGTGCTGGTGCTCGGCAACGCCCTGCCGCTCTACGATCACCCGCAGCGGGTGGCCGAGGAGCTGGCCATGCTCGACGTGCTGTCGAACGGGCGGCTCATCGCCGGGATGGTGGTGGGGCTCGGGGTCGAGGCGTTCACCTACGAGGTGAACCCCACCTTCATCCGTGAGCGCTACCGCGAGGCCCACGAGCTGATCGTGCGCGCCTGGACCGAGCCGGGCCCGTTCCACTTCGAGGGCAAGCACTACGACTTTCGCTGGGTCAACGTCTGGCCCCGGCCGATCCAGCGGCCGCACCCGCCGATCTGGATCCCCGGCTCTGGCAGCATGGAGACGATCCGCTTCGTGGCCGAGCGGCGCTATCCCTGGATCGCCCTGCCGTACTCGCAGTTCGACGTGATGAAGGAGCACTTCGACATGCTGCGCGAGTACGCGGCGAGCCACTGCGGCTACGATGTGCCGCCCACCCAGATCGGCTGGCCCGCGATGATCTACGTGGGCGAGACCGACCGGCAGGCGCGCGAGGAGTTCGAGCCGCACTTCTGGTACCTCGCCCGTAAGGGGCTGCGGCTGCCGCGTGAGTACATGTTCCCGCCCGGCCACACCTCGGTGGAGTCGCAGCTACGGCCGAGCCACGTGAAGCGCAAGTTCATCTCGCTGCTCTCCTCGTGGCAGGAGGCGGAGGAGGGCACCTACGCGATCGTGGGCAGCGCGGAAACAGTGCGCCAGCGCCTTCGCGAAGGCATCAAGGCGGCGGGCTGCGGCATCATCCAGGGCATCTTCCAGGTGGGCAGCATGCCGCACGAGATGGCCATGGCGAGCATGGAGCGGTTCGCGCGGGACGTGATGCCCGCGCTGCGCGCGGAGTTTCCCTGACGCCCCGCGGCAGCTCCGGTCATCGACCGGCCTCCACCTCCGCATCGTAGTCGAAGAGCCAGCCGCGTGCCGCGTAGGGTGCCTCCTGCGCGAGGGTGGCGTAGCGGGCGTCCCGGGCCTGCTGGGCGGGCCCGTCGGGCAGGTGATAGGTCGTGGCGTTCTCGTAGGAGCCTTGCTGGACGCGGGTGGTGCGCGGCTTGCGGAGCGCTTCGTAACGGGCGAGCCGCTCGGGCACCGCGCCGGCATCGGCGCCGGCGAGCAGCGCGGCCAGGGCCGCCGCGTCCTCGATGGCCTGACACGCCCCCTGGGCCAGGAACGGCAGCATGGCGTGCGCGGCGTCGCCCAGGAGCGTGATCCGGCCCATCGACCAGCGCGCGAGCGGCGGCCGATCGTAGAGCGCCCACCGGTACGTCTCGTCCACCGCGCCGATGATCTCGCGCACCACCGGGTGAAAGCCGGCAAACTCGGCGAGCGCGTCCGGGACCCGGCCGCGCGCGGACCACGACTCGAGCCGCCACTCGCCGGCCGGACACACCCCGACGAAGTTCATCAGCCGCCCGGCCGCCACGTAGTAGTGGACGAAGTGGC
>Ga0335085_10015827_pt1 | contig 10922 bp, 9 predicted proteins | sample Lox_Sample_45_FD_206712 | JGI IMG/M metagenome (GOLD analysis project Ga0335085, IMG submission 206712) | Soil microbial communities from Loxahatchee National Wildlife Refuge, Florida, United States - Lox_Sample_4.5 | ecosystem: Environmental > Terrestrial > Soil > Wetlands | place: USA: Florida... | reverse complement strand
GGCGTCGATTGCCGCGGCGCGCCGGAAGCTCTGGGCAAAAACATGGTCGATCGGTCCGCACAGGTCGATCATCCCGTCGATGGCGTGAACGCCCATGGGCATCAGCCCGCCCAAGGGCGTTTCCGCCCTGTCGGCGCGCCAATGGTTCGGATTGATGAACAGCACGTTGGGAAACGTCATCGTCGCTTCGACGTGCAGAATGGTGCCAAGCTCGCCTGAGTTGATCATGTCGCGGAGCTTGATCATCTCGGGATGGAAGCGGCGATTATAGCCCAGCCCGAGCGTAACGCCGGCTTTGCGAGCGGCCGTGACGGCATCCTGCGCCTGCTGCTTGGTGAGCGTGAACGGCTTCTCGCAGAACACGTGCTTCTTGGCGCCTGCCGCGGCGATCACCTGCGCCGAATGGATGGAGTGCGGCGTCGCCAGAACCACGGCGTCGATGGTCGGATCGGCGAGCAGCGCCGCGTAGTCGGCGGCGAGCCGCAGGCCGTTTTTCTTGGCGAAGGCCTCGATCTCGGGCGTCACCGTCCGCGTCGTGCCCGCCGTGAAACGGATCGCCTCGCTACCCTCGCCCGATTCAACGAGCGTCTTGCCCCACCAGCCAAGCCCGACGATAGCCGCGTTGATCATGCCTTCTTCTGCTCCGGTTACGCAGGCGGCCTAGAAAAAGGCAGCTTCGCCGCGATAGTGCATCGCCACGACCAAGCAAGAGATCGCCCAGAACACGCAGTACTCGTATCCGCCGATGTTCCACAGCCATTTGCCGCCGGTCACCCGCGCCACCGCCGCGGCCGCGACCAGCAGATGGATGAACCCAAGCACGCCGGCGTAGAACGGCAAGATCGCGAAGATCAATCCGATGGAGATGATAATCTCGATCACACAGGCGACATACATCCACGCCTTCGGCGGATTGAATCTTGCCGCGACGAAGAATCCGAGCGCTTCCGGCACGAAGAACTTCGCGTAGATGTGCGGGATGAAGAACAAGCCGCAGATCAAGCGGAGGATATTGATGCCGTCCGTAGGATTGAAGTTTTGCAGATAACTGGACATGGCGCTTCCCGGCTTGCTTGCCAAAGCTAGCACCTCGGAACGCGGAATTACAACCGATCCGGCGCAACCGTGGCGATGTATGAGAGAAGGTCGAGCCCACGGGACTAAGGACTTGACGGTCAAAGCGACGCGCCGTTTCGATTTTGCCAGTTCATAGATGTGAACCAATGCTCGCGAGCCGCTCGCTGCGAGGCGCAAGGTCGGCTCGGATTTGTAGAACCTGCGTGTCGACACCGTGCTCGAAATCGTGTCTGCTGTCGGCAATCGGCGTCGTCGCGTCACCCTGGCGCCGTGGATCGAGCGGAAAATGGCTGCCAAGGCAAACGACACGCGCGCAATCCGGGAGCTGATTGAAAACTGGGCGGTCTGGCGCGACGCCTTGATGATGGATCGCTTCCGCACGGTCTGGCACTCCGATGGGCGAATGTGGGCCACGTGGTTCCAGGGCACGTTCGAGGAATTCATCCGGGTCACCGAAGAGGGCTATGCGCGCGGCGTGCGGATTCTGCATTTCCTCGGCGGCTCCTCGATCGATATCAAGGGCACCCGCGCGATTGCCCAGACCAAGATGACGATATCGCAGCGCGCCCCGGTCGACGGCGTGGTCTGCGACGTGCTGTGCACCGGGCGCTTCTACGACTTCCTGGAGAAGCGGCGGGGTCGCTGGGGCATCGTGCTGCGCCGGCTGATCTACGAGAAGGATCGCATCGACCCGGTCGATCCGGCCGCCGTGCTCAACCTCGATCAAGCGCTGCTGGCGCGGTTCCCTATCGGCTACCGCCACCTCGCCTATCTGCAGACCAAGATCGGCTACAAGGTGAAAGACGACATGCCGGGCCTCGACGGGCCGGAGGTGGCGGCGCTCTACGCCCTCGGTGCCGACTGGCTCAAAGGCAAGCGCGCCAAGAAGAAGTGAACGCCTGAGCGCCGCTTCGCGGCTTACCCCCAGCGCCCCTGCACACTACGCTCCCGCACCATGAAAATCGCAATTCCCGACGATTACCAGGACATGGTGGACCAGCTGCCATGCTTTGCCCTGATCCGGAATCACGATGTGGTTCGTTATCGCGAACCGGCGCGCGATCTCGATCAGCTGGTCGAGCGGCTCGTCGACGCCGACATTATCGTATCGATCCGCGAGCGCGTTCATTTCTCGCGCGCGCTGCTCGAGCGGCTGCCCAGGTGCAAGCTGATCGCGCTGGTCGGCCGCAACTCGCAACGGATCGACTTCACCGCCGCCACCGAGCTCGGCATTCCGGTCTCGACCGGGGTGAGCAACTCTCCGGTCGCGCCGGCCGAACTGACGCTGGCGCTCATCGTGGCGTCGCGAAGAAATATCGCGCTCGAAGCCGAGCGCATGAGGCGCGGCGACTGGCCCTGCACGCTGTCGCACCGGCTGCGCGGCTCGACGCTCGGCATCTACGGCCTGGGTGCGATCGGCAGCTTGGTCGCCGAAGGCGGCAAGGGCCTCGGCATGAAGGTGCTCGCCTTCGGCCAAAAGAACACGGCGGAAAAGGCCGCCGCTGCCGGCTACGAGGTCGCGCGGTCGAAGGTCGACCTGTTCGAGCGCTCGGACGTGCTGTCGATCAGCGTTCGGTTGCAGCGCGACACCCGGGGAATTGTCGGACCTGAGGATTTCGCGCGCATGAAGCCGACCGCCCTGTTCGTCAACGTCGCGCGGGCCGAGCTGGTGCAGCCCGGCGCCTTGCTCGAAGCGCTGCGCCAGGGCCGTCCCGGCTATGCCGCGGTCGACGTCTACGAGGAAGAGCCGATCACCGGCGGCAACCACCCGTTCCTGAAAATGCCGAACGTGCTGTGCACGCCGCATCTCGGCTGGGCCGAATGGGACAATTTCGAGCTCTATTTCCGCGAATGCTTCGAGCAGATCCAAAAGTTCGAAAACGGCGAGCCGTTGCGGCTCGCCAACCCAACGGTCAAGCCCCGCGCGGGTTAACTCGCGCGCTCCAGCGCGTCGCGATCCCATTTTGCGAGGTCGGCGGCGGCCTCGTAGGTGTCCTGCAGGAAGCCGAGCAGCAGCGCCTCGGGATCGCGCGCCTCGCGCACCGCGTCGTAGGGCAGGATGAACTGGCCGAGGCTTTTGTCGTAGAACGCTTCCGCCGTGCGAAGCGGCGTGTCGCCATAGCCGGCCGGCTCCGGATAGGCATAGACGTAGAACGCGGGCTGCCCGTAGCCGCCGTTGCCGGGCCAGAAGCCGCAGCTCGAGACTTCGTGCGAGTAGGCTTCCGCCATCACCCGGGGCGCGACGTTCGGCGTGACACCTTGCGGCGGCGGCGCGGTGCGGCCGGAAAACCGCGTCACCGCCAAATCGAAGCTGCCCCAGAAGAAGTGCACCGGGCTCACTTTGCCGATGAAGCGGGCGCGAAATTCGGTCAGCACGCGGGCCGCCTGAATGAGCGCTTGGCGGAAGCGCGCGGCGTATTCGGGGTCGTAGTGTGCGTGCTTGAAGTCTTGCTCGAACGGCACCGCGCCCTCGATCTCGCTCGGCATCGTCCAGATCGACACGTCGATACCGAGGCGACTGAGCCGCTGCATGAAGGCGGCATGAAAATCGGCGACCGACATCGGCGCGAGCGCGAAGCTTTCGATGCTGCCGTCGTCAGTGGCGATCAAGAGCTGATGGTCGAACAGGTCGAACACGATGTCGAACATGCGGCCGCCATAGCAGTTGCCGCTGGCGACGAGGCCGCGCGAGCTGACGCGGAAGGTGACGTTCCACCAATGATTGATCAGCGGCGTGAGCTTGAGCCGCACCTTGCCGGCGATCTGCGTCCACAGATGCAGCGTGTCGCAGGTGTCGCTCCACGCCGCGAGCGGCAGGTCGGGCCAATGGGAATTGCCATTCATCGGTGCGGACTTTACCGCAAAGCCGCAACGCTTTGCAGGCCGCGCGCCGTCGGCCTCGCCGCGCCGCCGGAAGAAGACGGCTTAGAAGGTGATGGTGCTGGCGAGCAGCGCCGGCGTCGCCGCCGCTCGCCCCGGTTCGGCGAGCCGGCGCCTGAGCTTCACCAGCCGCGCCAGTTCGAGGGCGAGCTCGGCCCATTTTTTCCCGGCGCTTTCGCTGGCTTCGTCGGCGCGGTCCGCGGCTTCGGCGCGCGCTTGCAGGTCGCGCGCCTGCCGTTCGAACTTCTCCTCGGCGGCGCGCGCCGCCGCTTCGAGCGCAGCGATCTGAGCGTTGAGGTCCTCGACCTTCTGCTCGGCGGCGGCGAGCGCCGCATCGCGGTTCTGGAAGGTCTTGAGCAAGGCGTTCGCGTTATCGATCAGCTCGGTTCGCGACTGTTCGAGCTCGTTAACCTGGCACTGCTTGACGCACAGCAGGTCCTGAAGCTCCTTCAACCGGAACTCCGCTTCCTGCCGCTCGGCGACGACTTCGGCAAGCTTGCGCTCGGTGACGCCATTCTCGGCAATGCGCGCGAGCAGGCATTCGCGCACGTCGGCAAGGAGCCGCTCCGCCGTCGTGGCCCGCGACGTCATGGCTTCGAGGCGCTCGTTGAGCGCGCCGAGTTCGGTCTGGCGCGAGCCGTTGACGGTAAAGACCTCGCCGGCGAGCTTGGCGCGCTCGGCTCCCGCCGTATCGAGCGCCGCCTGCAGGCGTTCAAGCTCGGCGCGGGTGCGGTCGAGCGCGGCGTCGCTTTGCCCGAGGCAATAGGTCAAGCGCGCATTTTCCGCGGTGCTCAGGTCGAGCGAGGTCTGCAGCGACTGGTTTTCGTTGTCGCGCAAGGCGAGCTCGTCGCGCAGCTCGGCAATTTCGGCTTCGAGCTCGGCGACCCGACGGTCCGTCGTGTCGGATTGCGCCGCCACCGTTTGCAGCTGCTCGCCCAGTTGCACGGCCGCCGCCGTCTCCTGGGCCAGCCGGCGTTCGAGGCCGATGATCTGCGCCCGCGCCAGCTCGAGCTCGTTGGCGAGCGCAACCTCGCGCGCCGCCGCATCGTCGATGTCGTTGCCGGTGGTTTGCGCAGAGGAGGCCGCGGCCTTCGCGCCCCACACACGATGGGTGACGGCGAGACGCTGGGCCTGTTCCAGCCAGCCATTCACCCGTGCCTTGTCGCCCAGTGCCATGTGAGGCGCGTCGCTTATTCTTCCAGTGCTACCAGCGTGACAAGACAATGGTTAACGGATGGTTACTTCGTCGTTAACCGGCCAGAAACAACTGAAAAACCCCGACGCGCGCGACTGGCGCCAACCCCCAACGGGCCTAGCGCTATTGCCGAGAGGCCTGATTCGTCAAGATTATTTTGTTTGATCGAGGTTGTAGCCGGCGCCGCAGCGGCGTTCTCAGCTCCCTAGCAGATGGCCGAATTTGCTCAAGCCGGCGCGGCGCTCCTCGGGCGATGGCATGTTGACCGCCGGGAATTTGTCGCGCCAGTGCCACGGCCGGCAGGCGTCGATCACGGCGCGGCTGTTGGTGTAATCGCCGGCCGCTTTGCGCTCCGGCTCGATGCGCGGATCGAGCGGGGTCGACCAGGCGCCGCGGACGATGTCGATCGAGGTCGCCGGATCGGAGCGCGTGATCAGCGCCCAGATCACCTCTTCCAGGTTCGAGACGTCGATATCGTCGTCGACGACGATGACGTAACGCCCGCAATAGGCGCCGACGTGACATTGCGCGGCGATGTGGCCGGCCTGCCTGGCGTGACCGGGATAGCGCTGCTTGACGGCGACGGCGAGGAACAGCCGGGCATTGCCGACCTCGTGCGCCCAGGCCGCGGTGACGCCGGGCACGCCGGCCTTCTCGATGTTCTCGCGCAGCAGCGCCGAGCGCACGATGGCGCGATAGCGGCAGATCTCGTCCGGCGGCCGCTGCGGCACGCAGCCGAGCAGGATCGGCTCGTGGCGGTGATAGATCGCCTTGATGTCGATCACCGGCTCGGGCCGGTGGTCGCTGGCGTAGTAGCCGGTCCACTCGCCGAACGGGCCTTCGAGCCGCGCATTGTCCGGCTCGACGAAACCCTCGATGGCGATTTCGGCGTTGGCGGGGATCGGCAGCCCGGTGACCGGCCCCTTGATGACCTCGACCGGCTGGCCGCGCATGCCGCCGATGATGTCGAGCTCGCACACCCCGTGGGGCACCTCGCTCGAGCCCATCAGAAAACTCATCGGATCGCCGCCGCACACGATCACCACCGGCATGCGCTCGCCGCGCGCGGCATATTTGTCGCGCATCTGCCGGCCGTGCTTGCCGGGCGAGATGTAGAAGCCGAGCGTCTTTTCGTCGTGGATCATGACGCGGTAGGTGCCGCAATTGATCCAGCCGTCGTCGGGGTCGCGCATGATGTTGTAGCAGCCGGTGCCGATATAGCGGCCGCCGTCCTGCGGGTGCCACTGCGGCGCCGGAAATTTGGTGACGTCGATTGTCTCGCCGGTCATGACGTTCTGCATCACCGGGCCGCTGGCGACGAATTTCGGCGGGATGCGCTTCTGCATGCCGGCGTGGCTGACGCGGAAGCTTTCGCTCAATTCGAGCTTTGAGAGCTCGGTGGAAAATCCGAGCGTCATCGCCTTGCGCTTGCCGGCGAAGAAATTGACCAGGAGCCGGCTGCCGGGCAGCGTGCCAGGCACGTTGTCGAACACGAAGCACGGCGCGTCGTCGGCGTGGGCCGACATTTCCGCCAGCGTGCCGATATCCTTCTGGTAGCTGAGCCCGCTGACTTCCTTCACCTCGCCGAGCTTTTTCGCCTCTTCCAGCCATTGCCGCAGATCGTGATAGGGCAGAAACGGCGCGGCATTCGAGCCGGTGCCGCTCGACGGCCCGCCGAGCGGCGTCGCCATCGGGTCGGGCATGGCGCTGGGATCAGCCGTGACATTCTGCTCTGCCATCGATTGAGTACTCGCTCTTGCTTCGCGCCGCCGCGAAATGCTTATAATGCTAAGGAATTCGCTCGCATCATCCTATCATGGCAAATCAGCCCGGCTCAAACCTGCTGCTCGAATGGATCGCCCGCGCCGCGTCGGCCGCGCCGGACAAGCCGTGGCTGATTATGGCCGACGGTGGCCGCACGGTGAGCTATGCGGCGTTGCGCGACAACGTCGGCCGCTTCGCCACGTTCCTGCGCCAGCGCGGCCTCGGACCGAACGACCGCGTCGCGCTGCTTGCCAACAACTCGGCCGAGCAGCTGTTGTGCTATCTCGGCATCATGGCGGCCGGCGCGACGGTGTGCACCATCCATGTCGAGATGAACCGCAATCAGCTCGGCAATATTTTTACCCGCTTGCGGCCGAAGCTCATTCTCTACCAGGACGGCCTGCAGCTCGACGATCTCCTCGCTGAAACCACGGTGCCGCGGCTGCGGCTCGGCCGCGCCGATGCGCCCGAGCCGGGGACGTTGTTCGCCGAGCTCGCGCGCTGCGCCCCTGGCGAGCCGGCGACACCGGCACAGCCGGACGACGATGCGGTGATCCTGTTCACCTCCGGCACCAGCGCCCAGCCCAAAGGCGTGGTGCTGAACTTCCGCGAATTTCTGCTCAACATCGGTCCGCTGGCGGCGGGTTGGGGCCTTTCAGCCGACGACCGGCTGTACGATTTCCGTCCGTTCAGCTGGAACTCGGCGCAGACTTTGGGGGCGCTGGCCGTGATCAACGCCGGCGCCACGCTGGTGCTGGCGGAGAAATTCACGGCGAGCCGCTTCTTCCAGCACCTGCGCGATCACGACGTGACGATTTCCACCGGCAATCCGACGACCATCAACATTCTGCTCAACAGCGAGCAGACCGCGCATCGCGACGACTTGCCGAAGCTGCGCTTCATCACCTCGAGCTCGGCGCCGCTGTTGCTCGAAGAGTGGAAGCGGTTCGAGCAGAAATTCGGCATCCCGGTGGCGCAGGGCTGCGGCGCCAGCGAAGCGAGCTGGATCGCCGCCATTCCCGGCGAACAGCGCCGCCTCGGCACGGTCGGCCGGCCGTTCGCCTATCACGACCTCGCCATCGTCGACGCCGAGGGCGTGCGCCTGCCGCCGGGCGAGATCGGGTATGTCGAGCTCGGCGGCTGGCCCGATCATCCGTTCCGCTATCTCGGCGATGACGGCGACATCAAGGTCCACAGCCGCGGCCGTTTCCGCACCGGCGACCTCGGCCGCCTCGACGCCGACGGTTTTCTGATGCTGACCGGCCGCGAGAAGGAGCAGATCATCCGCGGCGGCGTCAAGATTTCGCCGGTCGAGATCGACTCCTATCTGATGCAAAACCCCGACGTCATCGAGGCCGCCACCGTCGGCGTGCCCGACCCGATCTACGGCGAGGAAGTGGTCAGCTACGTCGTCACCCGGCCCGGCGCCGTCGCCGATGCCGCCGAATTGCTGCGCTATTGCGCGACCGTGCTGCCGGCGTTCAAGGCGCCGAAGCGGATCGTGATCTCGAGCGCATCGCTGCCGAAGACCGAGCGCGGCAAGCTCGACCGCAAGGCGTTGGTGCAACGCTGGGCCCAAAGCGGCAGTCAGGACCGGAATTAGGCCGGGAATAATTTCAAACGCCGACGATCGCTGTTATGGTGCGCCGCCGTAAATTGCGGATGCACGAGCGACGGCGGACGCGGCGATGACCTGGAATCTTCGCTCTTTGCGGGGCATGCTCCGCCTGACCAGCGCCCTGGTCATGCTCACGTTCGTGATCTCTCACCTGACCGCGCACGCCTTCCTGCTGGTATCGCTAGAAACGGCCGGCAAGGTGCTCGACTTTCTGATGTTTCCGTGGCGGACTTTGGCCGGCACGGTGCTGCTGACCGCGGCGTTCACCGTCCACTTCGGCAATGCCTTGTGGTCGATCTACCTCCGGCGGTCGCTCCGGCTCATCCGCTGGGAATGGGCGCAGCTGCTGCTCGGCCTGTGCATTCCCGCCTTGCTGATCCCGCACATTTCGGCAACGCGCATCGCCGCGAGCGTTTTCGACGTCACCAGCTACTACAACACGGTGCTGCTGTCGCAGTGGCTGCTCACGCCGTGGCTCGGCGTGCTGCAGGTGCTGGCGGTGCTCACGGTATGGACCCATGCCTGCATCGGCATCCATTTCTGGCTGCGCACCAAAATCTGGTATCCGGCCTGGCGCATCTGGCTGTTCGTCTTCGCGCTGCTGCTGCCGGCGCTGGCGCTGTCGGGCTATGTCACCGCCGGCAACCAGGTGCTGCGCGAGGCGAAGAATCCGGATTACGTCAGCGATTCGTTGGATGATGCCAATGTCACCCCGGAAACGGTGGCGGGAGTCCACCGCATCGAATACGCCGGCTGGGGCATTTATGTCGGACTGTTGCTGCTGCCGTTTGCCGGCCGCGGCATCCGCAGCGCCTATTATCGCCGGCGGCAACCGCCGATGCTGACCCATTCCGGCGGCCGCCGGGTGCCGATCCATGCCGGCGCCACGGTGCTGGAAACGCTGCGCGACAACGGCATCGCCCATGCCTCGGTGTGCGGCGGCCGGGCGCGCTGCACCACCTGCCGCATCCTGGTGACCAAGGGGCTGGAGAAGCTGCCGCCGCCGAGCGGCCCGGAAGCCGCCGCGCTCAAGCGCATCGCCGCCACGCCCGGCATGCGGCTCGCCTGCCAGATCCGGCCGGCCGGCGATATCGCGGTGATGCCGCTGCTCGGCACCGACGCCAGCGCCGAGGACGGCACGGTGCCCGGCGGCCTGGAGGGCCGCGAACGGCCGATCACCGTGATGTTCGTCGACATCCGCGGCTCGACCACGCTCGGCGAGGCCAAGCTGCCCTACGACGTGCTGTTCATCCTCAATCAGTTCCACCGAGAAATGACCAAGGTGCTGGCTGCGACCAACGGCCATTACTCGCAATTCACCGGCGACGGCCTGATGGCGCTGTACGGCCTCTACGCGGACGATCCGGCAAACGGCGCCGCCGATGCCATGCGCGGCGCGCGGGAGATGTTCGCAGCGGTCGATCAATTGAACTACCGGCTGCGCAATGATCTGAAAGAGCCGCTGCGCATCGGCATCGGCATTCACTTGGGGCTCGCCATCGTCGGCGCCATGGGGCCGCCGCGCTCGCAGATCATCACCGCATTGGGTGACACCGTGAACACCTGCGCGCGGCTCGAAAGCCTGACCAAGGAGTACAATTGCATGCTGGTGGTGTCGCGGCCGGCGGCCGAGGCCGCCGCTCTCGACGTCGAGGGCTGCGTGCTGCATCAGGCCGCGGTCAAGGGCCGCGTCGAGCCGGTCGAGTTCTACACGCTGCAATGGCCGGCCAATTTGCCGGCGTGAAACGGCGGTGCCGCTATGCGGCGCGGCGGAAGACCAGGCTGAGATTATTGGCCGGCATCGGCACGGTTTCGATCAGCGCAAGACCGTGCCGGCTCCCGAGCTGCGTCACCTCGGTCAGATCGCGCACGCCCCACTGTGGATTTTGCCGGCGCAGCCGTGCGTCGAACTCCTCGTTGCTCGGCGCAGTGTGGCGGCCGTCGATCCGATAGGGACCATAGAGGTAAAGGATTGCGCCGCCGGCGAGCGTTCGTTCGGCGCCGGCGAACAGCCCCTCCGCCGCCGCCCACGGCGCGATGTGGATCATGTTGCAGCAAACGAGCGCGTCGGCGCGCGCGACCGGCCATTGCGGCGACGTGACGTCGAGGCGAAGCGGTTGCAGCAGATTCGCGATGCCGGCGGCGGCGCGGTGCGCGGCGATGCTTTCGAGCGAAGGCTGGTCGCAGTCGGTCGGCTGCCAGGTGAGCGCCGGCAGATGTCCGGCGAAATAGGCGGCGTGCTCGCCGCTGCCGCTCGCCACTTCGAGCGCCAGTCCCTTGGGCGGCAGCACGCGCCGCAGGACTTGGAGAATCGAGTCGCGGTTGCGTGTGACGTGCGGGTAATAGAGACGAGGATCGGATGCGTCAGACATCCGCTGGAAGCTCCCA
>Ga0335085_10015826_pt1 | contig 10922 bp, 8 predicted proteins | sample Lox_Sample_45_FD_206712 | JGI IMG/M metagenome (GOLD analysis project Ga0335085, IMG submission 206712) | Soil microbial communities from Loxahatchee National Wildlife Refuge, Florida, United States - Lox_Sample_4.5 | ecosystem: Environmental > Terrestrial > Soil > Wetlands | place: USA: Florida... | reverse complement strand
AGCCAACGCCGCCGAGAAGTCCATCTCCCTGCTCACCGAAGAAGGCTTCAACCTGAAAATCGTCACACTCGAGGGCGGCCTCGATCCTGACCGCTTCATCCGCGAACGCGGCGTCGAGGCGTATACAGCGGCCATACGCGGCGCGCGCCGCCAGTCCGACTATCTCATCGAACGGGCGCGGCAAATGTTCCCCGGAGCCAGTGCGGACCAGAAGGTGAAGGCCATGAACTACCTTCTCCCGCACATCCGCCGCATGCCTGAAAAGCTGGCCCGCGACCAGTTCGCCCACGACGCCGCGCAAAAACTCGGCATCGACTCGGCCGTTCTCCGCGAGGAGCTTCGCCAGGCCGCCCTGCGCCGCCGCGACCACATCGAAGTCAAAACCAGCGTCCTCACTGAGGTGGAGCGAGTGCTGCTCCGCGCCCTCGCCATTGCCGATCCCGAGGGTGAACACGCCCGTCGCCTCACCACCCAGGCCATCAGCGAACAACCGGGGTGGTTTCAGCACCTTGGCACCGTTGGCGCATTACAGGCATTGGCCGGCCGCGAATCCCGCGACCCCATGGACGTCGTCACGGACGAAGGTCAGCGCGCTCTGTTGGCCGAAGCTCTCCTGGCGGAGGTCAAACCTCCCGAGCTGGCGGAGGTGCAGGGAGCTCTTCAGGAGATCGAAGAGCGCGCCCTTGAAAGCCGCCTTCGCGACCTCCGCGCCCTCATCTCCGAAGCCGAAAGGCGTGGCGATATTGCCGAATTGGCCATCCTTAGCCAGCAGAAAATCGACCTCGACCGCGCGTTGCGTCGCCTCCACTCCGCCCACCCGTCCCGGCAGCATTAGCCGCCAAACGTCTGGCTCATAACCCGCCTTCCGCAGACCGGTATTCGATTTTGCCGCCGATAATTGTGAGCACGCTGCTTGTGGCCGGCAAAGCCTCGGTCGGCGCGGTAGTGGCGTCCTGAGACAGCACGGCTATGTCAGCGAGCATGCCGGGAGATAGTGTTCCCTTCTCCGTTTCTTCAAATTCGGCGTAGGCCGGCGTGGCTGTAAGCGCTGTAAGCGCCTGTTCGCGGGTAACGGCATTTGGGTTCTTGGGGTCAGTCATGCGGGCCAAGATAAAGAAAGGTGACATCCCCTGGTCGGAACCATAGGCAACAGGTATTCCCGCCTGGAACGCTGTGCGAAACGCGAGCGTCGGGCGCGGCTGGGCAATCACGATTCCCAGGCGGTGGGCTCGAGAGGCTCGGGCAGGATCGTCGAGGGGGTTAGCGTGTTCAAAGCGAACGCGGAGTGGACGCCAGCGTTCAGGCGGCGCCAGTTTTTCCATGATCTCCAACACTTCGTCGGCCATTGCATCTCCGGTGATGTGGAGGATCAGCTGATCCTTGCCGATCAGCGCCTGCCGCAGTTGCGCCGTGACGAACTCCGGAGAAAAATTCGGGCGCCCTCGCCAGCCGGGACGGCCGGCATAGTCCGTGGAAGACCAGGCGAGCTGTTCCATCGGAGTGCCATCGAGAACGTATTTAACTCCGGCAATACGGGCGCGTGGTGCGATGACTTGCTGGCCCGGGATGTAGACTTCGTGGGCCCGCTCGTCTTCGCCCGGCAATTGGTAGCGCATGACGCGGACGCGTAGCGGTATGTTGGCCTGCAGCAGGGTGTCGCGATAGGTGCTTAGCGGCTGCTCAGTGCTCATCAGCTGGACGGAAGTAACTCCCTCCTTCAGCCGCCGTTCCGCGTATTCGCGGAGCGGTGTGATCGTCGCTGAAACCCCGTTCTGCATCGAGAGGCGACGCTTAATCCAGGCTCCGGCGTACTCTTCCGCCAGGCCCGTAAGGTGGCCTTGGGAGTCGCGGTCATAGTGGCCGCCGGGCGGGTCTTTGGCATTGTCATCAAGATGCAACTCAGAAAGAGCCTGTGAGTTGAGGATCACGCCATGTCCCCACCACGCAATCAGAATGACGGGGTGGCCTTTTCCGTCAATGTCCATGGCCGCCTTCAGCTCAGCGGGGTGCTTGATCGCGTATAGGCCGATGGTCGAGTGTATCCATGTGCCGGCGGGTGCGGAGGCAACTGCAGCCTGAATGGCGTCACGGATTTCGGCGAGGGAAGGGTCGCTCGCTGGCGGCGTTTTGGTGTGGGCTTCCACCCCGAACGGTCCTCCGCCGGCGTGGTCATGACTGTCGTTGATGCCGGGCATGGCCATGCGACCGTGCAGGTCTATGATGCGGGTCTGTGGACCTGCCGAGGCGCGAATGGTGTCGTTGGTCCCGATGGCGAGAACGCGGTCGCCACGAATGGAGATAGCCTCAACCCATTGCTGGGCTGCGTCGCCGGTAAAAATGTGGCCATGGTGCAGGATAAGGTCAGGGGCGACCATCGTCTGGGCCAGGAGCGCTGAATTGGCGGCGAGCACCAGGACAGTGAAACTTACCAAATGTCGGATTTGCATGTGATTAGAGGAAGAATACCTTCCTAGTTCTCCATGGGAGCGCCAAGTTGTCAATCGCCCCATTGGTGGAATCACCTGCCTTGCAAATACCGCTGGCGGAGATTCCGGTGGGTTCGGACAAGCCGGCTCGCGCCCGCAGAGTTTTGAGCGACCTTTTGCTCTCCACTTGTGCAACGAATTTGGTGCTGCAGGTCTCTCATCTCTAACCTCCTGCAATGTGCTGCAAACCGTTGCGATTGTGAGACCTGCCGTTCGTCAGCAACGGTCCCGTTATGCCGGGCGGGAGCCGGGCTCTGAAGGCGTCACCAACATGCAACTTCTGCCCGGATCGGTGATAGAACAATGCGACGAAACCATTTCCCACCTCGTCTAATAGCAAGAGCGGCTGGAGCTACTTGCGACGGCTTGGTGATCACAGAACGTCCACTGCGGACGAAGGCTCGCCCGACTTTTTGCTGGAGCGAGCAAGGTGGGCTGTGTTAATCTATTGATCTCTGTGAGGATGCGCGCCCTTTTGCCCCATACATGAGCTGCGGCTCGCGGGCTGATCAGGCGAGACCCTGAAGCGCAGTCATCCTGTTCCGAGCGACTAGATAAGACCGCAATTTTGCGGGCATACGCGGGTTTGCGTGCGTGCGCGTTCAGAGGCCGATGGGCGATCTCTCGTCGGCATTCCTTTCCTGCGCGCGTCTATCAAATCGCGCACCGATGCGCAATCCGGTGTGGTTTTTGATTGCGAGGCGGCATGATTCGGAACAACGAATTCCGATGCAATGCCGCCCAGAATGCAATGGCCTTCATCCGACCAATCGGGGAACGCCGTAGAGAGTAGGAATCATTTGGCGATCGAAGACAAATTCGAACACGACATCGACAACCTCATCGAAGTAGGCAAAGAGAAGGGGTATCTCACCTACGGCGATGTGAACGACATGCTGCCCGAGGAGATCGGCTCCGCCGACGATCTCGACGATCTCATCACCACCATCGGCACGCAGGGCATCGATCTGCTCGACGCGCCGAAGTTCCCCGGCGACAAGGAATTCGAGCTGGAAGAGGGCGAGGATGTAGAGCTCGACCTCACGCCCGGCACGCTTGAAAAAACCAACGACCCCGTGCGCATGTATCTGCGCGAAATGGGCACCGTTCCGCTGCTTACCCGCGAAGGCGAAGTCGAAATCGCCAAGCGCATTGAACGTGGCCAGATGCGCGTGCTCAAGGCCATTTCACGCTCCCCCATTGTGATTCGCGAAATTGCAGCCCTCGGCGAAGATCTTAAGCGTGGCGTGCGCAACGTCAAGGAAGTAGTGATCTTCGACGAAGAGGAGCTGACTGAAGATGTGGTAGTGGCGCGCGTAAAGGCCACGGTCAGCCGCATCGAAATGCTCGTGAAGCACCAGAAGAAGATCGCTGCGCTTGATGAAAAGCTGGCGTCGATCAACGTTGCGGCAAGCAAGGCCAAGGCCAGGGAAGCGCGCCGCGTTCGCTGGTCGATTGCACGCGAAAAGGTGTACATCTCCCGCATTGTTCGCGAGCTGAAGTACACAGCGCTTGAGCGCAAGCGCCTGCTCGACAAGGTCAACAAGACCGTCGACACCATGCGTACGCTCGAACGCCAGATTCGCTCGCTCGATCAGAAGCACGAGGCTTCAAAGAGCGAAGAGCTCAAGAAGGAGTATCGCCGCCAGCAGAAAAACTGCAAGGTCGACCTCGAGAAGATCGAAGCCGACGCCGGCGTTTCCATTGGCGAGCTGAAGCGCACGCAGCGAGAAATGATCCAGGGCGACATGGACGCCGAGCAGGCCAAGCGCGAGCTGATTGAAGCCAACCTGCGCCTCGTCGTCTCCATCGCAAAAAAATACACAAACCGAGGCTTGCAGTTCCTTGACCTGATTCAGGAAGGCAACATCGGCCTGATGAAGGCGGTGGACAAGTTCGAATACCGCCGCGGCTACAAGTTCTCGACCTACGCAACCTGGTGGATCCGCCAGGCCATTACGCGCGCCATCGCCGACCAGGCCCGCACCATCCGCATCCCGGTGCACATGATTGAAACGATTAACAAGCTCATCCGCACCAGCCGCCAGTTGGTGCAGGAGCTGGGCCGTGAGCCTTCGAGCGAAGAGATTGCGCGCCGCATGGATATTCCCGTGGCTAAGGTCCGCAAAGTGCTCAAGATCGCTCAGGAGCCCATCTCGCTCGAAACGCCCATCGGTGAAGAGGAAGATTCGCACCTTGGCGACTTTATTGAAGATCGCCAGGCCGTCTCGCCCTCTGAGGCAGTCATCAGCGTCAACCTCAAGGAGTACACCTCGCAGGTGCTGCGCACGCTCACGCCGCGCGAGGAGCGCGTCATCAAGATGCGCTTCGGCCTCGAAGACGGCTCCGAGCACACCCTTGAAGAAGTGGGCCAGAGCTTCCAGGTCACCCGCGAGCGCATCCGCCAGATAGAAGCCAAGGCCCTGCGCAAGCTCCGTCATCCCAGCCGCAGCCGCAAGCTGAAGGCCTTCGTAGACGGCGTCAAGGAAATGTAAGGCGATAAGCTTCGAAACAAAAGAGAGCCGCAGCCCGCAAAAGGCTGCGGCCTTTTTATTGCATCAACCAAGCACTGTCATTTTCCACCACCGTACTGTCATCCCGAGCTTAGCCGAAGGCCCCGCAGTTGCTCTTGGCCGGCGGCAGGCCACCCGCTATAAATTCAAACAGAGGTGTTCCACCGTGCGAGGTCTTCCCCTCTTCGCGTCCGCTCTGGTTGTCGCGGCACTGCAAGCAGCTGCACAACAGCCCCGTCTCACATTCGATGTTGCAGCAATCCATCTCGCAAAGCCAGGCTCGGACCGCGGCTTCATCAAGCCGCTCCCCGGAGGCAACGGATACGCCGTCCAGAACATAAGTCTCAAAACCATGATGGCAGTCATCTATCGCATTCCCGCGCGGCAAATCACAGGAGGACCGGAATGGTTCAGCTCGACAAACTTTGACATCGAAGCGAAGTCTGACAATGTTGCCAGCCTTGAAGACCTGCACACCATGTTCAAAAATCTGCTTGCCGACCGCTTCGGCTTGAAGTTCCATGCGGAAAAGATGAACGGGGCCGTGTACGAACTTGTCGTTGAGAAATCCGGCGTCAAAATGCAGGCTGACGGCAGCGAACCTGACTTCAAAATCCCGATCAACATGACGCAGCCGAGTATTTTTGCCGGCGTCAAGGTTCCCATGCCGTATCTTTGCTGGTTTCTAAGCAGCCAGTTGAGAGATGATCCTCGGCCCATCGTTGACAAGACCGGTCTCAAGCAGGTCTACGATTTCACGCTAGCCTTTCAGCCGGAGCTGCCGCCCGGTCTCACAGCCGACGACCTGACGCCGGAGATTCGTAAGCTACCCACGCTCTTCGATGCCCTGCCTGATCAGCTCGGATTGCGTCTTGTGCCGGTGAAGGGTCCGGTAGACATGTTTGTGATCGACCATGCCGAGTTGCCTTCAGCGAATTAAGCGCGGCATCAGAATTCCCAAGGTGCGGATCACTGCTCCGGCTCCAAGTGCTCCGCTATAATCACCAGTTGTTCGCGTGGAAGTTGAACGAAGCTCCATCGCGATCGATTGAAAGGTCTGTTATTTATGAAAGACATCACCAGACGTCAGTTCGCAACTGGAGCAGCCGTGACAGCCGCGGCACTTGCCGCACAGGCACTTCCCAAACTCGCGCTCGCCCAGCCTGCACAGTCCGGCCGGCAGTTTCCGAGCGGTTTCGTATGGGGGTGCGCGACGGCTGCATATCAAATTGAGGGAGGCGCAAAGGACGACGGCCGCGGCCCATCGGTGTGGGACGTCTTCTCGCACACGCCGGGCAAAATCCACAACAACGACACGGGTGATGTGGCCGATGACTCCTATCACCTCTACAAGGAAGATGTGCGCCTGCTCAAGAACCTCGGCGTGGGCGCATATCGCATGTCGATATCATGGTCGCGCATCTTTCCTGAGGGTAAGGGGAAGGTCAATCCCAAGGGCCTCGACTACTACGACCGCGTGATGGACGAACTGCTCGCCAACAACATTCAGCCGTACGTGACGCTCTTTCACTGGGATCTTCCCGCGGCGCTGCCGGGCGGCTGGCAGTCGCGCGACACATCAAAGGCGTTCGCCGACTACGCTGCATACGTCACCAGGCACCTCTCTGATCGCGTGCATCACTGGATGACGACCAACGAGTTCACCTGCTTCACAGATCTCGGCTATCGCGAAGGCCGTTTTGCTCCCGGCCTGAAACTGCCTGAGGCCGAAGCCAACCAGGTGTGCCACCACGGAATCCTCGCGCATGGACTGGCCGTGCAGGCCATCCGCGCCAACACGCCCAGCGGAACCCAGGTCGGCCTGGCGGAAAACACCAACGTCTATATTCCGGTGATTGAAACGCCGGACAACATCAAGGCCGCGCAGCGGGCCACTCGTGATGGAGCCGAACGGTTCCTCACCGTGCTGATGGAGGGCAAGTATCCAGCAACTTACTTGGAGCGCGCCGGAGCAGCCGCGCCAAAGGTCGAATCCGGCGATCTTGAAGCCATCTCCAGCAAGCTCGATTTTGTCGGCCTCAACTGCTACACCGGCGAATATGTGCGAGCCGATTCGTCGTCCAGGGGTTACACCGTCGAGAAGCGCCAAGCCTCCTACCCGAACATGTGGTCTGACTGGATCAAGATCAGTCCCGAGTGCATCTACTGGACCGTTCGCAACGTCTGCGATCTGTGGCGCCCGCCAGCTATCTACATCAGCGAGAATGGCTGCTCGGCCGACGATGTCGTCAACTCCGCCGGCCGCATCGAAGATACCGATCGCGTAATGTACCTGCGCAATTATCTGACGAACCTTAAGCGCGCACTTGATGACAATTACCCCGTCAAAGGCTATTTCCTGTGGAGCCTTCTCGACAATTTTGAGTGGGCCGATGGCTACGGCAAGCGCTTCGGCATTCACTACGTCGATTTCAAGACGCGCAAGCGCATGCCCAAGCTCTCCGCCGAGTGGTATCGCGAAGTCATCGCGCGCAACGTGGTGCTATAGATTTTGCACAGTTCAATAACGCCGGGATCGCGAAATGTTAGCGGTTCCGGCGTTTTCCTTGCGGCCGTTACGTTTCGTTCATGATGAGGGCGACGCGGCCGGCAATCAAATCGCCCGGTGCTTCGTGCGGCCCCAATTCCATCAGTTCCACTGGATAGATCCGATTGTGCGGCTTTAGAACCATGCGGTTCATTTGAAAGTCGACATATCGCAGAAGAACGTGCGTGCCATTCCGCACTACGAAGATGTTTGACCTGTCCGGACGGTAGGAGGTCAGAGAATTGTAGTGGCGGTCGATGAGCGCAATCGCCTCTGGCCTGATGAGCGGATCCATTGCCTGCGCGTCGCTTTGCGAAATGCGCATCGCCACAAACCGCTGCCACGCGCGGCGCGGCCTTGACGCGCACGGTTGCAGCGATCGCAGAAATCCCTGCGGCAGATGCAGCATTGCGTGCACCACAGAAGGCCGGATGTACGGCTCAAACAATGCAGCTGTATGCGCAACAATCGGCACCTTCCCGTCATCCGGTTCCGCAGTCGCTTCGGCCGCGTTGCGATGGTGGCTTAGAAGGTCGTGGGCAGCCAGATGCTGTGCTGTCATCACCCGGTCCAGGGCCTGCAACGAAAGCTGCCGTCTGCTATGCAGAAAATTCGAGAGATGTGCCTGCCCCAACCCGGTTTGCCGGGCCAGCAACGAAACACTGAGCGTCCCCCGATTTATCCTGCGTAACAGTTCCTGGCGCAGCCGTTCGTGCATCTGGGTAAAGTTCATGTGTGGAAAATTTGCCACCGGCAATGTCACCGAACGGCTCCTCTTTTCCCCAGGAAAAGCCATTCGACCCAATTAGCCTGCAAACTCTGTACCTTGTTTAGAATCGATCAGAACTCAGCCTCAATACCCTCAGGTAACGTTGACGCAAGAGATACATCTTTCTAAATTGAGGTCACTTAAACCCACACTGGTTTGTGGAAAGACGCAGGGAATTCTTCTTTGGCCTCAGGGATGGGCATCACGTTTTCTGTCCCTTTCAAGCAGCCAACGAAAATCCATCGGCGGACGCTCTTCTCGTCCGAACGGAGAACCCTTGCCTTTTTCCTTACCCGCAAGGCCGAATAGGGCCCCGCGAGCTACTCCAGTTGTGTGAATTCCAGAATCTGCGCGATATGAGCATGACCGCAAACTTGAGACCGAATTCAGCACTCCCCCTTAAGGGACGTCAGAATCCCGAACAGCGGAACTTCGGCCTCATTACCCCGCCATACAACAAGTACGACAAGAGTACGGCGGAATGGGACCAATCATGGAGAAAGAAGTCATGGAATTGCGCGTGCAATTGAAAGTCTGCGAGGGATGCGGCTGCCTTTGGTTTCGCTCCCAGTGCCAGGACACGGTGTATTGCCGGGAGTGTGATGAAAAGCTGAAGGACTTTCCTTCACCGGAAAGCCGCAAGCGCCGCGGGCGTCCGTCCCGCAAACCACCGGCCAGGGTATTTGCCTCGGTTAGATCGTTTACAGCCATGGGAGGTGTGCAATGAGCGCAGCCGCATTGAGCACACCCTTGCAGTTGGCGACGGTATGGGCAGTCGGGCCTGAACCGGCTGCAGCCACGGTGCAGAAGCCCACCCGGCCGCGGCCGGTACGCTCCGCACCGCTTGCAGACCTTGACCCGCTTCCGCCCATAAGCCTGGCCTTCTACCGCAAGCACACTGAGAGCATGCTGCGCAGGTACCTTTACGCATCCATGCAGGTGGGACGGGCGCCGTCAATCCTTGGCGATCCAGTAGCACGGGGCTGGGCCTCAAGCCGGCCCATCCGAACCTTTGAGGACGCGGTGATCTTCGTTCTCGATGTGGAACGGTGCCTGGAGAAGTTGAGCGTGCTCGACCGGCAGATGCTGAGCCGCGTTGTACTGCAGGAGTACACGCAAGCCGAGGCGGCCGCGCTTTTGGGAATGAGCCCCAGGGCCATGTCCTATAAATTTCCGCAAGCCCTCGACCGGCTTACAGAAAAGCTGTTGGCCGCGGGCCTTCTGGTTTTACCGCATTAATCCCTGATACCTGAAACATGCAATGCAAATGGGGCAGCGAATCTTCATCGCTGCCCCACTACTGTCCTGCTTGGTAGACGGCGCCGCAGATTCCCGTTATGGTGGACGGGTCGATTTCTACATCCGGTTCAAACGCTCCTGCAGGAGAAGCTCCATGAGTCCTTTGTCTGTCCGCCTTACCATCGTCCTGTTTGCAGTCGCCACCGTCGTTGCCGCGCAACAGCCCTCCCGCCAGCCCACCACTGCGGAACAAGCGCCCACTCGCGATTCCAGCTACATCGACGAGCAGGGCACAGCGCACATTACGCGCGTCGTGCCCGTGCCGCAGGACTTGAGCCCGCAGGCGCAGAAGTCCATCAGCCGCCAGGTGCCGGATGAAGCTCCGCCAGAGGCCCTTGCCGACCGCCGCGCCAGCCAGGACGCAGGTCAGGTCCGCCGCAAAGCCGAGTGGAGTAAGGTCTGCCCCAACACCATCGTCGAAACGCAGATTGCCGGCCTGCCAGTGCACATCGTCACGCCCGAAGGCATGCCCGCTGGAAACAACGACAAGGTGCTGATCAACTTGCACGGCGGCAGCTTCAACGCCGACTCGGGTTCCTACTCCGAGTCGATTCCCGTCGCCGGCTTCTCGAAGATCAAAGTGGTGTCCGTGCTCTATCGCCTCGCGCCGGAGCATCCTTTCCCCGCCGCCGTTGACGACGGCATCGCCGTTTACAAGGAACTACTGAAGACCTACAAGCCGGCCCACATCGCCATCTACGGAACGTCGGCGGGTGCATCGCTGACCGGGGAGATCGCTGTCCGCCTGAAACAGCTTGGCCTGCCCATGCCCGCCGCACTCGGCCTGTTCAGCACGCTCGACAACTTTGCCTTCATGGACGACTCGTGGTCCATGTACACTCTGCGCGGACTCGCCGGCCACCTTGAACCGCCCGACGGCAGTAAGCACGACCCCTACTATGTCGGATCGACCGATCTGAAGGACCCGGTGCTCTCGCCCATCTACGCTGACCTGCGCGGCCTGCCGCCGGCGCTATTCATCACCAGCGAGCGCGACGCGTTGCTGAGCGCCACGGCTAATCTGCACCGCGCTTACCTGCGCGCCGGAGTCGACGCGCGGCTAGTCGTGTTTGACGCGCTGCCGCACGCTTTCTGGTACGACCCGAATCTGCCCGAGTCAATCGAAGCCAGTCACATCATGGCGGACTTCTTCGCGAAGCAATTGAGCAAGTAGAATATGTGAGAATGCGGTGACCCACCTTCGCCGATGCGCGGCTTGATCGCGCAGCGGCGAAGGTGGGACTGCAAGATCCGTCAGTAGTACTCCAACTTCTTCACCTTCAGCGTGTCGCCGGCGTCTTCAATCT